>ORMF012005412.1_pt1 | contig 63801 bp, 56 predicted proteins | sample 1779871 | NCBI WGS metagenome assembly ORMF01 (sample SAMEA104232316, study PRJEB22302) | groundwater metagenome | biome: forest; feature: aquifer; material: groundwater | place: USA | collected 2011-08-07 | depth 5.4 m | reverse complement strand
GCCGTTTCTCGCCCATCCGCCGCGCGACGACTTCGTCCAAGCCGACAAACGCGCCGCCACAAATAAAGAGGATGTTGGTCGTGTCGACCGGAATAAATTCCTGCTGTGGATGTTTGCGCCCGCCCTTCGGCGGCACACTGGCGATCGTCCCTTCAATGATCTTCAGCAACGCTTGCTGCACTCCTTCACCGGAGACATCGCGCGTAATCGACGGACTGTCCGACTTGCGCGAGATCTTGTCGATCTCGTCGATGTAGACGATGCCGCGCTTCGCCTTGTCGACGTCGTAGTCGCAGTTCTGCAGCAGCTTCTGGATGATGGTCTCGACATCCTCGCCGACGTAGCCGGCCTCGGTGAGCGTCGTCGCGTCGGCGATCACGAACGGCACGTTGAGCAGGCGCGCGAGCGTCTGCGCGAGCAGCGTCTTGCCCGAGCCCGTCGGCCCGATGAGCAGGATGTTCGACTTCGCGAGTTCCACCTCGTCGTTCTTGGACAGGTGCTTGAGCCGCTTGTAGTGGTTGTACACCGCGACCGAGAGGATCTTCTTCGCCTGATCCTGGCCGATCACGTACTGGTCAAGGATCTGCCGGATCTCGCGCGGCGTCGGCAGGTCGGACTTGGCGCCCTTGCCGCCCTTGTCGGTCGCCGTTTCCTCGCGAATGATGTCGTTGCAAAGCTCGATGCACTCGTCGCAGATGAACACCGACGGGCCGGCAATCAGCTTGCGCACCTCATGCTGGCTCTTGCCGCAGAACGAGCAGTACAGCAGTTTCTCGGCCGAGCCCGTCTTTTCCGACATCGCTATTGGCTCTCCCGTGACACCAGGACCTTGTCCACCAGCCCGTACTTTACCGCGTCCTCCGCGCCCATGAAGAAATCGCGGTCGGTGTCGTGCGCGATCACCTCCATCGGCTGCCCGGTGTGCTTGGAAAGGATCTCGTTCAGGCGCTGGCGCAGGAACAGGATTTCCTTGGCGTGGATCTCGACGTCCGAAGCCTGCCCGGAAAACCCGCCCATCGGCTGGTGGATCATGACACGCGAGTTCGGCAGCACGAAGCGCTTCTCGGTGTCGCCCGCGGCAAGCAGCAGCGCCCCCATACTCGCCGCCTGGCCGATGCAAAGCGTCGAAACGTCGGGCTTGATGACCGGCGTGGGCTCGACCACCGCAAACCCCGCCGACCCCGAGCCGCCGGGCGAGTTGATGTAGAAGAAAATGTCCTTGTCCGGATTTTCCGATTCCAGGAACAGAAGCTGCGCGACGATCAGGTTGGCCGTGATTTCGTTCACCGGTCCGACCAGGAACACGACCCGCTCCTTGAGCAGGCGCGAATAGATGTCGTAGGCGCGTTCGCCGCGCCCCGACTGCTCGATCACCATCGGGATCAGGCCCAGCCCGCGGGCGGGTTCAATCCCTCCGCGACCGGGTTCCATCATTCCCTGGGCGGGATCCATCGCGCTGCGGGATTCGCTGCCGGGTCGCTGCCAGTTCATGCTCATGCGCCGCCCATCAGTTCGTCGAAAGACACGGACTTGTCCGCCACCCGGGCGCGCGAGAGCACCCAGTTGACGACGTTGTTCTCGAGCGCGAGGCTTTCCATCTCGGACAAGCGCTGCGGCTGCATGTAGAACCATTTTACCATTTCACCCGGATTCTCGTAGGACTGCGCCTCGGCATCGATCAGCGCGCGCACCTCGGCGGGCTTGGGCTGGAGCTTTTCCGCTCGCGCCAACTCGCCGATGATCAGCCCGAGCGCGACGCGGCGTTTCGCGTTGGCCTCGAACGCCTGCGGATCGAGCGGCACGTTCTCCAGCTTCAGTCCGCGCGCCTTGAGATCCGCCGCCGCCATCTCGACGAGGTGCTGCATTTCCGCCTGAACGAGCGCCTTCGGCAGTTCCACCGGCGTGACATCGAGCAGGCGCTGCATCGCCTGCGACTTCACCCGGCCTTCGATTCGTTTCTTCATCTCGCGCTCGACGTTGGCGCGCACTTCAGCGCGCATTTTCGCCAGATCGCCATCCGCGATTCCCAGGCGCTTCGCGAATTCCGCGTCCAGCTCCGGCAGTTTCGGCTCCTCGATGCGCTTGACCGAAAGATCGAAGCTCGCGGTCTTGCCGGCGACCACCTTGCCGGCGTAATCGTCCGGGAATTTCAGTTCGAAGGTCTTCGATTCGCCCGGCAGGCGGCCTTGCGCCGCCGCCTCGAACCCCGGCAGCAGGCGGCCTTCTCCCAGGATGAGCGCGAAATCGGTCCCCTTGCCGCCTTCGAAGGTCTCGCCGCCGATTCGCCCTTCGAAATCCACGGTCAGGCGGTCGCCATCCTGCGCCGCGCGCTCGACCGGGACCCATTCGGTGCGTTGCCTGCGCAGGATCTGCAGCGTCTTCTCGACCGCTTCGTCGTCGATGCTCGCCTGCGGCTTTTCGATTTCGGCCGAGGCCAGGTCTCCGACCTTCACTTCCGGATAGACCTCGAAGGTCGCCATGAACTCGAACGCGTCCGTCTCCGCCGCGCCCTCCTTCTTGTCGATTCGCGGATACCCGGCGACCTTCAGGTTCGCCTCCTTCACCGCTTCGCCGAACGCCTTCTGCACCGCGTCCGAGAGCACTTCGGAGCGCACCTGGGGTCCATACTGCCGTGCCACGATCTTCAGCGGCACCTTTCCGGGACGGAAACCCGGCAGTTTCGCGTTGCGCGCGATTTCCTTCAGGCGTGCGTCGACCCGGCGCTCGATCTCGGCCACCGGCACCGACATCGACACGCGCCGTTCGAGGGTTCCCAGCGATTCCACTTCTGCTGCCATGCCCCGTCGGTCCTTTCCGAGTATCGTGCGTCTGCCGGTGGTGCGAAGGGTGGGAGTCGAACCCACAAGCCTCGCGGCGCTGGAACCTAAATCCAGTGCGTCTGCCAATTCCGCCACCTTCGCTCGAGGCGAGCGGCACTCCGGATGCGGCACATTATACTGCCGAACTTCCTCCGGCCCGGTTCGCGACAGGCCGGATTTCTCTCGGGAATCAAAGCTTGCCGACCGGCCATTACGAAAACTTTCCGGTTGCTTCGAGGCTGCTGCCGAAGTCCCTGCGTGAGCCGGTGGCGATCATCTATCGCTTCGCGCGAAGCGCTGACGATCTGGCGGACGAGGGCGACGCGAGTGCCGCCGAGCGCCTGGCGGCGCTCGCCGCGTACCGCGACGAACTCGATCGCATCGAATCGGGCGGCGAGCCGCACGCTGCGCTGTTTCGAGACCTCGCGCGCGTCGTGCGGCTGCACGCGCTTCCGATCCAGCCGTTCCGCGATCTGCTCGATGCCTTCGGCGAGGACGTGGTAAAGACGCGCTACGCGAACTTCGACGAATTGCTCGACTACTGCCGCCGCTCGGCAAACCCGATCGGGCGACTCCTGCTGACACTCTTCGGTCGCACCGAACCCGAGGCGCTGCGCGAATCGGACGCGATCTGCAGCAGCCTTCAGCTGATCAACTTCTGGCAGGACGTCGCGCTCGACCGGGACAAGGGACGCATCTATCTGCCACAGGACGAGATGCGCCGCGCCGGCGTCACCGAGGCGCAGCTCGCCGCAGGCAACTGCGACCCGGGCTGGCGGGCGCTGCTCGGCGAGCAGTGCGAGCGGGCGCGGCGGATGATGCTCTCGGGCGCTCCGCTGACCGACCGCCTGACTGGCCGCGTCGCGTTCGAGATCCGGGTCACGGTCCAGGGCGGACTGCGAATCCTGGAGAAGATCGAGCAGCGGGGTTACGACGTGTTTGCGTTCCGGCCCGAGTTGCGCGCGCCGGACTGGGCGCTGCTAATCTGGCGGGCACTGTGAGCCCCGACGAGTATTGCCGCCAGAAGGCCGCAGCGAGCGGCTCGAGCTTCTACTACGCGTTCCTGTTCCTGCCGCCGGAGCGGCGGCGCGCGATCACGGCACTGTACGCGTTCTGTCGCGAGGTCGACGACGCCGTCGATGCGGTCCACGAGCCTCAGGTGTCGGCGGCGAAGCTCGCTTGGTGGCGCAACGAACTCGGCAACCTGTTCTCGGGACGGGCGGAGCACCCCGTGGCTCAGGCGCTGCAGCCGGCGCTCGAACCCTTCGGCATCACGCAGGAGCGCCTCGGCGAGATCATCTCCGGCATGGAAATGGACCTGACTCAGACGCGTTACCTCGATTTCGCCGCGCTCGAGCACTACTGCTATCTGGTGGCGGGCGCGGTCGGCCTGCTCGCCGCGGGGATCTTCGGCTACCGCGATCCCCGAACCCTGGATTACGCGCGCACGCTGGGCACCGCATTCCAGCTCACCAACATCGTGCGCGACGTCGGCGAGGACGCTCGCAAGGGCCGCATCTACCTGCCGCTCGACGACCTGCGGCGGTTCGACGTCAGCGCGGAGGACATCCTGCGCTCGCGCCCGAGCGAGGCGTTCCGGGCGCTGATGGCGTTCCAGGCGCAACGCGCCGACACGTACTACGCGCAGGCGCTCGCCGCCCTTCCCGCAGTCGACCGGCGCGCGCAGCGCCCGGGGCTCATCATGGCGGCGATCTATCGAACGCTGCTTGCGGAAATCGCGCGCGATGATTTCCGCGTGCTGACCCATCGGACCTCGTTGACGCCGCTGCGCAAGCTGTGGATCGCCTGGAAAACCTGGCTCACCGGGCGCGTCGCAGCATGAACGCGCCGCGACGCGTCGCGGTGATCGGCGCAGGGTACGCGGGTCTGTCGGCGGCGGTGACGCTTGCGGCCGCCGGCGTCCAGGTCGCGGTGTTCGAATCCGCTACGGTGCTCGGCGGCCGCGCACGCCGCGTGAGCGCCCAGGGACGCGAGTTCGACAACGGCCAGCACATCCTGATCGGCGCCTACACCCGGCTGCTCGAATTGATGCGCCGTGTAGGCGTGCCTGCCGACGCGGTGCTGCGGCTGCCGTTCGAGCTGCGCTTTGCCGAGGGCTTTGCGCTGCGCTCGCTCTGGTGGCCGGCGCCGCTCGGACTGCTGGGCGGGCTTTTGCTCGCGCGCGGCGCCGCCTTTGCGGAGCGCTGGGGTGCCGTGCGCTTCATCCGCGCCCTGCGCGCAGACGGTTTCCGCGTCGAACCCGACTGCAGCGTCGACGAATTGCTCGCGCGCCACCGGCAGGACGGAAGCATCGGCCGTTACCTGTGGCGGCCGCTTTGCGTCGCCGCGCTCAATACCCCGCCGCGGTTCGCATCGGCCGCGATCTTCGCGACGGTGCTGCGCGATTCGCTCGCCGGCGCCGCGGATGCGAGCGACCTGCTGCTGCCGCGCGTCGATCTGTCGCGGCTGTTTCCCGAGTACGCGGCGGAATATCTGCGCTCGAGGGGTGGCGAAATCCGGGCCGGCCACCGGGTTCGCAGCGCGACGCGGGATCTCGCGGTCGACGGCGAGCCATTCTCCGCCATCGTCGTCGCCGTCGGTCCGCATCAACTGCAGCCGCTCGCCGAAATCGTCGGTCCGATCCCCGCGTTCGGCTACCAGCCGATCTACACCTGCTACCTGCAGTTTCCGCCGCCGATCAGGCTTCCCTTGCCCATGCTCGGCCTCGCCTCGGGCCTGGTGCACTGGGTCTTCGATCATGGCGCGCTACTCGATGCGCCGGGGCGTCTCGCCTGCGTCATCAGCGCACAGGGCGATCACCAGCGGATGTCGAAGGACGAACTCATCGCCGCATGCCGGCGTGAACTGGCGCTGGCGCTCGGCCCGCTGCCGGATCCGCAGTGGACGCAGATCGTTGCGGAAAAGCGCGCGACCATCGCCTGCACGCCGGGACTCGAGCGCTGCGGGCCGGAGACGGCGACGCCCGGGGTGTTCCTCGCCGGCGATTACACCGACCCCGAATATCCGCCGACGCTCGAAGCGGCGGCGCGCAGCGGCGTGCGCGCAGCCCGACGGGCGATGGAGCGGTCATGAGCCGAATCCTGATCCTGTACTCCACCGTAGACGGCCACACGGTGCACATCTGCGAGCGCCTCAAGCAGGTCGCGGAGCGCGACGGGCACGCGGTGACGCTCGCGGAACTGAAATCGAATCTCGGCCTCGACCTCGCGCCCTTCGACCGCGTCGCGATCGGCGCGAGCATCCGCTATGGCAGGCATCGCCCCTACGTCGCCGCATTCCTGCGTGCGCGCCGCGAGATTCTCGAGCGCAAGGAATGCGCCTTCTTCACGGTCAACATCGTAGCTCGCAAGCCGGAGAAGAACGCGCCTGAAACCAACCCCTACATGCGCAAATTCCTGAAGCAGATCGGCTGGCGTCCGGGGACGCTCGCCGTCTTCGCGGGCAAGCTCGATTACCCGCGCTACACGTTCTGGGACCGGCAGGTGATCCGCTTCATCATGCTGCTGACCAGGGGTCCCACGGATCCGAGCGCGATCGTCGATTTCACCGACTGGCGGAAGGTCGAGGCGTTTGCGCAGTCGCTCGGTGCCGCACCGCGTGCAGCTCCAGTGAATCGCGGTTGACGCGAACGCCGGGCGTTTCGGGAACGCGCTGGCGTCCTGAGTCACGAGTTCGGATACGGATATTCCGCGTTCTTGTCCGATCTGGTGATTCCCCGCGCTGCTCGCCGTTGCGGGGAATCACGAGACGCCGAAACAGCCCTCGTGCACGAACATGGGCCACCGCGCACCGCCGTGGTTGCCGTGTCCCGTGACTTCGGCAACAACGGCCAAAGTCCCGAGATCGGAGAAAACCATCACGGATTTCGGACTCGGCACACTAGAGGTTTCCCAGCGCGGCCACGGCCTCGCCGATTCGCTCCACGGCGATGATCTCGAGTCCCGCGATCTTTCCCTTCGGGCGATTGGCCTTCGGCACGATCGCCCGTTCGAACCCGAGTTTGGCGGCTTCGCGCAGCCGCTCCTGGCCTCGCGGCGCTGGCCGCACTTCGCCGGCCAGGCCGATTTCGCCGAACACGGCGACGTTTTTGGGAATCGGGCGATCGGCGAGCGAGGACACGATGGCGAGCGAAACGGCAAGATCGGCCGCCGGCTCGCCAACGCGCACGCCGCCCACCGCGTTCACGAACACGTCCTGATCCACCGTCTGGATGCCGCCGTGGCGGTGCAGCACCGCGAGCAGCATCGCCAGCCGGTTCTGCTCCAGGCCCACCGAAAGACGGCGCGGACTCGGCGCCTGCGCCGAATCGCCGAGCGCCTGGATCTCGACGAGCAGCGGGCGCGAGCCTTCGAGCGTCGCGAGCACGCACGATCCGGCCACGGCAGTGGAATGCTGCGAAAGAAACAGCGCGGACGGATTGGCGACCGCGCGAAGGCCCTTGTCGGTCATCGCGAACACGCCCAGCTCGTTGACCGCGCCGAAGCGGTTTTTCGTCGCGCGAACGAGCCGAAACGCGGAATGCGTATCGCCTTCGAAATACAGCACCGTGTCCACCAGGTGCTCGAGAACCCGCGGCCCGGCGATCGTGCCCTCCTTCGTCACGTGGCCGATGATGAACACCGACGTGCCTGAACGCTTGGCGTGGCGCGCAAGTTGCGCGGCGCATTCGCGCACCTGCGCCACCGACCCGGGCGCCGACTGCAGCAGCTCGGACCAAACGGTCTGGATCGAATCCACCACCGCGACCCGCGGCTTGCGCGTCTCCAGCGCTTCGGAGATCCGTTCGAGCTGGATTTCCGCGAGCAGGTGCAGCGCCCCGGCAGAAAGGCCAAGCCGGCGCGCGCGCAAGGCGATCTGCTCAGCGGATTCCTCGCCGGTGACGTAGAGCGCCCTCGCGCTCGCGTCCAGGTTCGCGAGCGCCTGCAGCAGGAGGGTCGATTTCCCGATCCCGGGATCGCCGCCGAGCAACACCACCTGCCCTGCGACCAGTCCGCCGCCCAGCACGCGATCGAGTTCACCGATTCCGGTCGCGATGCGCTGCTGCTCTCGCGTCTCGACCTGCGCAAGCGGCACCGAAGCGCTCGAAACCGCGATGCGCGCGTAACGTCCCGCGCCCGGACGCTCGGCGGCCGTCTCGACCAGGGTGCCTGCCGCGCCGCAGGACGGGCAGGCGCCGAACCACTGCAGCGCCATGGCGCCGCACTCGGTGCAGGAGAACGCGCTTCGCGGTCGCGCCATCAGTCGAGTTCCACGACCGGGACGCGCGCCGCGAGCCCGCACAGCAGCTGGTAGCTCACGGTTCCGGCGGCGGCAGCCACTTCGTCGGCCGACAGCCCGTCGCCCCACAAGGTCACCGGCGTGCCTACGCCGGCGCCCGGAATCGCGCCGATGTCTACGCACAGCAGATCCATGGACACGCGGCCCGCCGTGCCGGCCCTTTGCCCATCGACGAGGACCGGAGTTCCATCGGGCGCGTGGCGCGGATAGCCGTCGCCGTAACCGCAGGCCACGACGCCGATCGTGGTCGGCGCCCTGGCCGAATGGCGGAACCCGTATCCCACGCGATCGCCCGGATTCAGGCGCTGCACCGATATGATCTCCGAGGCGAGCGTCATCGCCGGCGCGAGGCCGAGTTCGCTCGCGGCGACCTCCGGAAACGGCGAACATCCGTAGAGCATGATTCCGGGCCGGACCCAGTCGGCGCGCGTTCGCGGATAGCGCAGTAGCGCGGCGGAGTTCGCGAGGCAGCGCGGTGCATCGATCCCGCCGGTCATCTGCTCGAAGCGTTCCAGCTGCCCCGCCACGCCCTCGTCTCCGTCCGCGTCGGCGAAGTGCGTCATCAGCGTGACCGAACGCACGCCCGGGCGGCTGCGGAGCGCATCGAACGCCGCGCCGAGGTCCGCCGAGTTCAAGCCGAGCCGGTTCATGCCGCTGTTCACCTTGAGGTACACATCGATGGGCTTCGCCAGTGCGACCGACGTAAGGACGGCAACCTGCTGCGGGCTGTGGACCACCGGCGTCAGTTCCAGTCCGCACACGGACGCGAGGTCTTCCGGCTGGAAGAACCCCTCGAGGAGCAGGATCGGCAGGCGCACGCCGGAACGGCGCAGCCGCGATGCATCCGCCAGGTCGAGCAGCGCGAACCCATCCGCCGCGGCGAACGCGCGCACGGCGCGCTCGATCCCGTGGCCGTAGGCATTCGCCTTGATCACGGCCCAGAGCTCGGCGCCGCCGGCATGGCGCCGTGCCACTTCGAGATTTCGCTTCATCGCCGCGGCGCTGATCGCCGCCCGGATCGGCCGCGGCATCAGGGCACCGGTCCCGCGCCCCGGGACTGCATTGCTTCGCTCATGACGCCTGCAACGCCGCGAGCCTTTCCCTGGCGAACTGCACGAAGGTGTTGACGACCCGGGAGCGGAACTTCTCCTTCGGATAGACCACGGAGAAGTTGCGGATGAGCCGCGGTGAAAGCGGAACCCGGACGAGTTGCCCGAGGCGCGTCTCCTTCAATACCGCCGCGCGCGACAGGATCGTGAACCCCAGTCCCGTCGCCACCAGCCCTTTCAGCGCTTCCGGGCTCCCCAGCTCCATCACCACGTTCAGGTCGGCCGGCTGGATTTTCGCCTCCCGGAGGTACTGGTCGATCACCTCGCGCGTTCCCGACCCGGGCTCGCGGCTGATGAAGGGATACTGCATCAGCTGCTTCGGCGCCGCGGCCTTCAGCCGTGCAAGCGGATGCGAAGGCGCGCAGATCGCCTGCAATTCGTCCTCGCAGCAGATGTCCGAGGAGACGGCGTCGCGGTGCGAAGGCGCTTCGATGAATCCGATGTCGAGAGTGTGCTCGGCGACGCGGTTTTCCACGGTTTCGGAATTTGCCACCGCGAGCCGCGGCTGCACCTTGGGGTACTTCGACTTGAATTCCCCGAGCACCTGCGGCAGGAGGAATTCGGCGATCGTGGGGCTCGCGCCCACCAGCAGCAGCCCGCCCACCTCGCCCGTCATTTCCTTCAGGCGCTGGTCGAGTTCGGCCGAAAGTGCGAGGATCTTCTCCGCATACTCGAGCACCAGCAGACCGGCCGGAGTGAGCGTGTTTCGGCCATGCCCGCGCTCGAACAGGCGCGTGTTGCAATGTTCCTCGAGTTGCTTGACCTGGAAGGTGACGGCAGGCTGAGTCATGAACAGCGCTTCAGCCGCCTTGGTGAAACTCAGGTGCTTGGCAACCGCGTGAAACACCTGCAAACGCCTGTCTGCCATACGCGTTCCATCAGTCGTCGTGTAGAGTGCGTTTATTCAATCATAAATCACGTTGAATCGGTACCTTATCTGCGCCCTACGCGTTCCCCTGCAAGGCCGTGGTCAGCGCACCGTGCTATAACGCCGGCCCAGCGATGAATTCCGGCTTCTACGTCATCATGGCGGCGCAGTTTTTCTCGTCGCTCGCCGACAATGCGCTGCTCGTGGCGTCGATCGCGCTGCTGATGCAGGCGGATTCGCCGTCGTGGATGACGCCTTATCTCAAGTTCTTCTTCGTGGTTTCGTACGTCGTGCTGGCGCCGTACGTCGGGGCGTTTGCGGATCGCCTGCCCAAGGGCCTGGTGATGTTCCTGTCGAACACCGTCAAGATCACCGGCTGCGGGCTGATGCTGTACCAGCTCAATCCGCTCGCGGCGTACGCACTCGTCGGCCTGGGCGCCGCCGCGTACTCCCCTGCGAAATACGGCATTCTCACCGAGTACCTGCCGCATTCGAAGCTGGTCGTCGCCAACGGCTGGATCGAGGGGCTCACCGTCACTTCGATCATCCTCGGCACGGTGCTCGGTGGCGTGCTGATCCACGAGCGCGTGGCGCACGTTCTCCTTTCCTTCGACCTCCCGTACGTCGATTCCGGAATCGACACGCCGGCGGAGGCCGCCATCGTGGTCATCGCCTTCGTCTACCTCGTGGCAGCGGTGTTCAACCTCTTCATCCCCCGCACCGGCGTGCCGCTCAAGCCCCTGCCTGCGCATCCGCTGGAGTCGTTTCGCGATTTCCACCGTTGCGTCGTGAGCCTGTGGAAAGACAAGCTCGGCCAGATCTCGCTCGCCGTGACGACGCTGTTCTGGGGCGCCGGCGCGACGCTGCAGTTCATCGTCATCGAATGGTCGCGGGTATCGCTCGGTTACGACCTGTCGCGCGCCTCGATGCTGCAGGGCGTGTGCGCGCTCGGCATCGCGCTCGGCGCGGTCCTCGCCGCGTCGCGGATCCGGCTGGACCATTCGGTGCGCGTCATCCCGCTCGGCATCGCGATGGGATTGATCGTGATCCTGATGAATTGGGCGCACAGCCTCTGGCTCGTCGTGCCGCTCATCGTCCTCATCGGGACACTGGCGGGGTTCTTCGTCGTGCCGATGAATGCGCTCCTGCAGCATCGCGGGCATCACCTGGTCGGAGCCGGACGCTCGATTGCGGTGCAGAACTTCAACGAGAACGCGTCGATCCTGATCCTGATCGCGACCTACTCGCTGCTGATCGCAGCCGGTCTTTCGATCTACTGGGTGATCGCGCTGTTCGGCCTGTTCGTCGCGGGAACCATGACGCTGGTGCAGCTGTGGTTCAACCACAACCGGAAGATGCACGGGCCGGAAGTCGAGCGCCTGCTCGCCTTTGCGCGCGCCGAGGACCGGCACCACTGAGCGGGCGATATTGCGCCTGAATGAACGCCGTGCGAATTTGAATTTCTCACTGTCTCCGGTTTTCGGGGAGATTCACTCCGAAAACCGCAGATCGTGGAACGTCAAAAGATGAACCGGCGCCTCGGTGAGCGCGGTGCGAATTTGCTTTTCTCCAAGTCCCCGGTTTTCGGAATGGTTCACTCCGAAAACCGGAGATCATGGAACGTCAAAGGACGAGCCGGCCCATGCATTGACGCCGTGCGGATTTGCCTTTCTCAGGGTCTGCGGTTTTCGGCAGGATTCACTCCGAAAACCGCAGATCGGGGAACGCCAAGAGATGAACCGGCGCCCCGGTGAGCGCGGTGCGAATTTGCTTTTCTCCAAGTCCCCGGTTTTCGGAATGGTTCACTCCGAAAACCGGAGATCAGGGAGCTTCAAAATCAGCCCGAAACCTGCATTTTCGCGCGGGCGCGGCATCAACCGAGCGATGCTACCGTCTGCATGGCAAATCGAAGATCCGCCCAGGCCTTGGCCTTGTCCGGAGGATTCCTGAGCAGGTAGGCCGGGTGGTAGGTCACCACGAGCGGGACGCCGGCATAGCTGTGGGTACGCCCCCTCAGGCTGCCGATGCTCGCATCGGTCTCGAGCAGGGTCTGTACCGCGAATCGCCCCAGGGCCAGAATGAGTTTTGGTTGAATCACGGCGATCTGGCGTCTCAGGTAGGGCGAGCAGGCCGCAACTTCATCGGGCTCCGGGTTGCGATTGCCGGGCGGACGGCATTTCAGGACGTTGGCGATATAGGCGTTCTCGCCGCGCCGCAGGCCGATCGCCGCGAGCATGTTGTCGAGCAGTTTTCCGGCCTGGCCGACGAACGGCTCGCCGAGGCGGTCCTCGTCGGCTCCCGGCGCCTCGCCAATGAGCATCCATTGCGCGCGCTCGCCGCCGACGCCGAACACCGTCTGCGTGCAGCCTGCTCTCAGCTTGCAGTCGGTGCAATTCGCGACGCGCGATTTCAGCGCGTCCCAGCCCAGACTCGAGATGACCCCGTCCCGGGTCGCCTCGCCGCGTTCCTGCGGATCGGGCCCGTCAGACGCCTGCCCGGGCGCCACGGCGGGACGGCGCAGTCGCCACACGGGCGACAACCCCATCTCGGCAAGAAATTCTGCGCGACGCCGATTCACAGCGCGAACCGGTACACGTGCGCGTCCTCGCGTCTGCCGCTCGACGGGTAGTAGTCGCGCCGGATGGCGATGCGCTCGAAGCCGAATTTCTCGTACAGTGCGATCGCCCGCCCGTTGCTCGGCCGGACTTCGAGGAACAACTCGGCGGCGCCTCGCTCCCGCGCGATCCGCATCGCATCCCTCAGGAGCGAGCTGCCGTGACCCTGGCGCTGCCGCTCGCTGAACACCGACAGATTCAACAGGTGTGCTTCCCCCGCTCCGGCAGTGAGCACGAAATAGCCGAGCAGCGTCCGCCCCTCGCGCCAGGTCCAGCATTCGTAACCCGCCTTCAGCGAGTCGGCGAAGTTGCCGCGCGTCCAGGGATGCGGGTAAATGCCGTTTTCCAGCGTCACGACCTCTGCGAGATCCCGGTCGCGCATCGGCTCGAGGCGTGGCTGCTCCTTGAGCACCGCGCTCACGCCGCCTCCGCGCCCGGTTTCACTACTGCCGCAGCGCGTTCGAGCGTCGTGAGCGCGACCTTGTTGCGCAGGTACACCGGAGCGGCGAGCGCCGCGTCCACGCCTTCGCCCCGGTCGAGGCGCGGCGCGGCGAGCCTTGCCACCGCGAGCGCGGTCGCGTGCACTTCGGCGACGATTGTCTGCGCCGCTTCGCGCAACACCGCGGGATACGCCGCGAATCCGCTGCCGCAGCCGGTCCAGCCCCTGCCCGGTGGCAACGGCGCCGCCTCGGGCGCCACGCAACGCGGCGCGATCACTTCACGCCAGCGCCCGCGTTCGCGCTCGAGGCAGGCGTAATACACCTCGCGCATTCGTGCGTCCAGGCAGGCGACGACGCGCTCCGCGCCGCATTCCTCGGCGAGCGCCTCGAGCGTCGAGACGCCGATCACGGGCAGATCACGCGCGAACGCGATGCCCTGCGCGAGCCCGCAGGCGATTCTCAAACCCGTGAACGATCCCGGTCCGGCGCCGAACGCCACTGCGTCGAGCGCGCCAGCTCCGAGTCCGGCGTCGGCGAGCAGGCGTTGCAGCATCGGCAGCGCCAACTCCGCGTGACGCTGGCCGGCGCGCACTTCGCGCGCAGCGATTTCGCCATCGACCGAAAGCGCAACCGAGCACCAGTCCGTGGAGGTCTCGAACGCCGCCAGATTCATCGGCGGATTCTAGCTATACTCGGCGCCCATGAGCGAGTACAGAATCGCCGTCATTCCGGGTGACGGCATCGGCCGCGAAGTCGTCCCGGAGGGCATTCGCACGCTCGAAGCCGCGGGCGCAAGGCACGGAATCCGGTTTCACTGGAAGGAGTTTCCGTGGAGCTGCGAGTGGTACGTCGAACACGGCCGGATGTGCCCCGAGGAGGCTCCGCGGATTCTTCGCGGTTTCGACGCCGTCTATTTCGGCGCCGTGGGAAATCCTGCACTGGTGCCCGATCACATCGCGGTGTGGGGACTGCTGATCGATTTCCGCCGCTGGTTCGACCTCTACGTCAATCTCCGGCCGGTCCGCCTGATCGAGGGAATGCCCTGTCCGCTCGCCGGCCGCAAGCCCGGTGACATCGACTACGTCGTGGTGCGCGAGAACACCGAGGGCGAGTACGGCGGGATCGGCGGGCGCGCCTTCGAGGGGACCGATCGCGAATTCGCGACGCAGCAGGCGGTGTTCACGCGAAAAGGCGTGGACCGCATTATGCGTTACGCCTTCGAACTCGCGCGCACTCGCGGCAGGCACGTGACTTCGTGCACGAAGTCGAACGGGATCTCGATCACGATGCCCTACTGGGACGAGCGCTTCGCCGTGATCGGCGCGGAGTATCCGGACGTGCGCACCGACCAGTACCACGTCGACGGCCTCACGATCCAGATGGTGCTCAACCCGGATCGCTTCGACGTCATCGTCGCCTCGAACCTGTTCGGAGACATCCTGTCCGATCTCGGCCCGGCAACGGCGGGGACGATCGGCATCGCGGCCTCCGGAAACATCAATCCCGAGCGCACGGCGCCGTCGATTTTCGAGCCGGTGCACGGATCGGCCCCCGACATCGCCGGGCGCAACATCGCCAACCCGATCGGCGCCATCTGGTCCGGCGCACTGATGCTCGAGCACCTCGGCCATCCCGCGGCCGCGGCCGACATCGTGCACGCGATCGAGCGCGTCGTCGTCGAAGGACCGCACACGCCTGACATGAAGGGCAAGGCCACGACGCAGCAGGTCGGCGCGGCAGTCGCCGAATGCGTGCGCAGCCGCTCCAGAAAAGCCGCGTGAATCGCTACCGCATCGCCGCGATCCCGGGCGACGGCATCGGCAACGAGGTCATTCCAGCGGGAGTCGAAGTCCTGCAGGCGCTCGCGACGAAGGAAGGCTTCGGCGTCGAGTTCGAAACGCTCGACTGGAGCTCCCGGCGGTACCTCGAGACAGGCGCCTACATTCCCGACGGCGGGTTGGAGAAGCTGAAGACCTTCGACGCCATCTTCTTCGGCGCCGTGGGGTCCCCCGAGGTCCCGGACCACATCTCGCTCTGGGGCCTGCGCCTGCCGATCTGCCAGGGATTCGACCAGTACGCGAACGTGCGGCCGGCGCGCGTGCTGCCGGGGATTGCCAGCCCGCTCGGCGCGAGCGGCAAGGACATCGACTGGGTGATCATCCGCGAGAACACCGAAGGCGAGTACTCGGGTTCGGGCGGCCGCGTGCATCGCGGCCTGCCTGAGGAGATCGCAACGGAGACATCGGTGTTCACGCGCGTGGGCGTCGAACGCGTGCACCGCTTCGCCTTCGAGCTGGCGAGGCAGCGCCCGCGCCGGCAGCTGACCCTGGTGACGAAATCGAATGCCCAGCGCCACGGCATGGTGCTGTGGGACGAGATCTTCTACGAGGTCGCGGCGAAGTATCCGGACGTGAAGACCGATCGCGTGCTGGTGGACGCAGTCACGACGCGCATGGTGCTGAAGCCGGCAACGCTCGACACCATCGTCGCCTCCAACCTGCACGCCGACATTCTCTCGGACCTCGCCGCGGCGCTTTCCGGATCGCTTGGCATTGCGCCGACGGCGAACCTGAATCCGGAACGCCGGTTTCCGTCGATGTTCGAGCCGATCCACGGCTCGGCCTTCGACATTGCGGGCCAGGGCATCGCCAACCCGGTCGCGACCTTCTGGACGGCGTCGATGATGCTCGAGCACCTCGGCGAACCGAAGGCCGCGTCGCGGCTGATGCGCGCGATCGAGGCGGTCACCGCCGAAGGCGTGCACACGCCGGATCTCGGCGGCGTCCACGACACGAAGGCCGTCACCCGAGCGGTGCTGCGCTCGCTCGGCAGCTGATCCCGACGCGTCGCCGCGGCTGAAAAGCGCTTGCCCGGGAGTGCGCTGCGGCCTACCCTTGCCGCGGGGAGGAATTCGATGACGGAGGTGGTGGGCGTACCGCTCTGGCTGGCGCTGCTCGGCGGGCTGCTCGCCGCCTGGGCCGCGTACGACAGGCTCGTCATGCCCGCGCTGCGCTGGTTCGTCTCCAACCGCGCCAACCGCGTGATCGATGAAGTGGGCGAACGGCTGCGCATCAATATCCGGCCGTTTCAGCGCACGCGGCGCCAGATCCTGATTCACCGCCTGCTCGGCGATCCCAAGGTGCTTCAGGCGGTGGAGCAGTACGCCAAGGAGCATTCGATCCCGCAACCGGTGGCGCTGCGTCGGGTGGAAGCGTATGCGCGCGAAATCGTCCCCGCATTCAATGCCTACCTGTACTTTCGCATCGGCTACTGGATCGGGCGCACCGTGGCGCGCTCGCTCTACCGGGTAAGGCTGGGCTACGTCGACCGGGCGGGGATCGCCAAGGTCGACCCGGAAGCGACGGTCGTGTTCGTGATGAATCACCGCTCGAACATGGACTACGTCCTCGCGGGATACCTCGCCGCGGACCAGTCGACGCTGTCCTATGCGGTCGGCGAATGGGCCCGCATCTGGCCGCTCGCGCAACTGATCCGGGCGATGGGCGCCTACTTCGTGCGCCGCAATTCGCGCGACGAACTCTACCGCCGGGTGCTCGAGCGCTACATCGCGATGGCGACGCAGGGCGGCGTGCCGCAGGCGGTGTTTCCCGAGGGCGGGCTGACGCGCGACGGGCGGTTGCGCGAACCCAGGCTCGGCGTGCTCGATTACATGATGCGGGGCTTCTGGCTCGACGGGGCGCGCGACCTGGTGTTCGTCCCGCTCGGCGTGAACTACGACCGGGTGCTGGAAGACCGCAGCCTGCTGCTCGCGGCCGATGGCGATGCGCCCCGACCCGGCCGCGCCCGCGCGGCGTGGAACACGGTTGCGTTCGTGATGCGAAACCTGCGCCTGATGCTGAAGAGCGAATGGCACCGCTTCGGCTATGCCTGCGTCAATTTCGGCTCGCCGATCTCGATGCGCGAGTATTGCACCAGTTACGGCGTCGATTTCCAGAAACTCGGCGGAGAGGCGCGCCGCGCCGCCATCCATGCGCTCGGCACTCACCTCATGGAAGTGGTCGGAAGGATCGTTCCGGTCGTGCCGGCCGCGCTCCTGGCGAGCGTTTTCGTTCGCGATCCCGCGCGCCAGTATTCCGAGCTGGAACTGAAGGTCGCGGTCGAGGCGCTGATCGAGGCGCTGGACGCCGCAGGCGCGCACGTGTACGTGCCGCGCCGGGACCAGGATTACGCGCTCACCGTCGGATTGCGCATGCTGCGGCTGCGCCGGCTCGTCGAGGATCGGGATGGCCTGTATAGCGCCAATCCACGGGAACTGCCGCTACTGTCTTACTACGCCAATTCGATCGCGCACCTGCTGCGCTAGCGTGCCGGGTCCGAAATCCGTATTGGTCTTCTTCGATCTCGGGACTTCGGCCGTTGTTGCCGAAGTCCCGAGACACGGCAGCAACGGCGGTGCGCCATGTTCGTGCCCGGGGGCTGCTTCGGTGTCTCGTGATTCCCCGCAACGGCGAGAAGCGCGGGGAATCACGAGATCGGAGAAAAACCAGGATATTCGTAGGCGAACTTGTGACTCAGGACGCTAGCGCCGCTCCTTCAGGTCGCGATTGGCGTCGCGGATGTCCCGCCGCAACTGCTCGCGCTCCTGGGTCGGCATCGGCGCCTGCTGCGCGCGCCCCGGATCGGGCTGCGGTCCGCGCCCGCCCTGGCGCCACCCGTCGCGGCGGCCGTCCTTCAAATCGTCGCGCAGCCGCTGGCGTTCCTCCCGGCTCATGCCGCCGCCGGGAGGCATCGGCTGCTGCATCCCCGGATGACCGCGGGGTCCTGGGCCTCCCGCGCGCGGCCGACCCTCCTGCGACCACGCGAAGGAAGCGATCACGGCAAGCAGCAGGAGCAGCCAACGGATGGTCATGGCGTTCATGTTACGAAGCTTGCAGCGCACTGTGCTGCCACTCTCAGGCAAAATTTGTAACAATTCGTTTCCCGGAGCGGAGCGCGTAACACGCGGTTGCGGAGTTGCGCTGCCACGCAGTTAACGTTGGGCGCCTGCACTCATGGCTGAACTGAAAACCAGAATTCTCGTCGTCGACGACGACCAGCGGCTGCGCGATCTGCTCGTGCGCTACCTCGGCGGTCAGGGCTTCGAGGTGCGCGCGGTCGCCGATTCCGCGGCGATGGACAAAATGCTCGGCCGCGAGCGCGTCGACCTGCTGGTGCTCGACCTGATGCTCCCGGGGGAGGATGGTCTCGCGATCTGCCGCCGGCTGCGCGCCCAGCCCTCGAGCCCGGCGATCGTGATGCTCACTGCCAAGGGCGACGAAGTCGACCGCATCGTCGGCCTCGAGATGGGCGCCGACGATTATCTTCCCAAGCCCTTCAGTCCGCGCGAACTGGTCGCCCGGGTCAACGCAGTGCTGCGGCGCCGGCAACCTTCCGGGCCGCCCGGCGCGCCGGCCGCCCAGGACGAGCGCCACGCCTTCGGTGCGTTCACCTTCGATCTGGCGACGCGCGCGCTGACGCGGGATGGCAAGGACACCCAGCTCACGACCGGAGAATTTTCGGTCCTCAAGGTGCTGGTGCAGCATCCGCGCCAGCCGATGTCGCGGGACAAGCTGATGGAACTCGCGCGCGGCCGGGAGTACGAAGTCTTCGACCGCTCGATCGACGTGCAGATCTCGCGGCTGCGCAAGATCATCGAGGAAGATCCGTCCAAGCCGCGCCACATCCAGACGGTCTGGGGTTTCGGTTACGTGTTCGTGCCCGACGGCACGCCGAAATGACGCTGTTTGCGCGGTCGTTCCTGCTGATCGCGCTGCTGATCGTCGCCTCGGTCGCCGGATGGTTCGGCATCCTGCACACCTACCAGCGCGAGCCGATCGCGCAGGAGCTTTCGCGGCAGACCGTGTCGATCGTCAATCTGACGCGTGCGGCGCTGGTCAGCGCCGATCCGCAGCGCAGGATGGGATTGCTGCGCGAACTCTCCGATCTCGAGGGCATCCGGGTGTTCAGCGCCTGGCCCGAGGAACAGTTGCGCCCCGTGCCGGCGCACCCGCTCCTCGAGCGCGTGATGGAACTGGTCCGCGAGGTGCTCGGTGCCCGCACGCGGTTCGCCTGGTCGCGCGACGGCCACGAGGGATTCTGGGTCAGCTTCTTCATCGACGACGACGAGTTCTGGATCATGCTGCCGCGCGAGCGCGTCGAGCCGAACCCGCCCTGGCAGTGGCTCGGGTTGGGCGCGCTGACGCTCGTGCTGTCGCTGTTGGCGGCCTGGCTCATCGCCTCGCGCATAGCCGGGCCGCTGGCGCAGCTTTCAGCCGCCGCGGCACGTGTAGGCCGCGGAGAAATGCCCCCGCCACTGGCCGAACAGGGTCCGAAGGAATTGCGCACCGTGGCCAGCGCGTTCAACCGCATGACCCGCGACCTCGCGCGCACCGAGCGCGAGCGCGCCATGGTGCTCGCGGGAATTTCGCACGACGTTCGCACGCCGCTGTCGCGCCTGAAGCTCGCGCTCGAAATGAACGGCGGCGAACCCGGCGACGCGGATGCGATGAGCGCCGACGTCGACGAGATCGACCAGGTGATCGGCCAGTTCCTCGAGTTCGCGCGCGACGAGAACGAGCCGCGCACACCGACCGATTTCGACGCGCTGCTCGAGGAACTCGCGCAGCACTACGCGCGGCGCGGCGACGCCGTTCGCCTTGCACCCACGCAGCCGCTGGGCAGGATCACGCTTGCACGCCTGTCGGTGCGACGCGCGCTCGCGAACCTCGTCGACAATGCGCTGCGCTATGCCGAAGGCGAAATCGAGATCGAAGCGCGGCGCGAGCGCAATGCCGTGACCGTCGAAGTGCGCGACCGCGGTCCGGGCATTCCAGCGGACCAGGTCGAGCGGCTCAAGCGGCCCTTTACTCGCCTGGACGCATCGCGGGCGGGTCGCGGCGGCGCCGGGCTCGGTCTCGCCATCGTCGAGCGCATCGCGCTCGCTCACGAAGGCCGGCTCGAACTGCTGCCGCGCCCGGGCGGCGGCCTCATTGCCCGGCTGACGCTCGGGATTTCGGAGGCGCAGGATCGCCGCTGACCCGCTCCCCGGCGACGAGCGGGAACCGCGCCAGGATCTCGTAGTTCGCCGGACCCGATCCGAGCCGCGATTGCACGAGCGTGAATTCCGTCACCGGCCAATCGAGTGGCGGCAGTTGCGGCAATTCGACCCGTGTCCCCGCTTGACGCAGCAGCGTCACGTGCGCAAGGAATTCCCGGCGATCCAGCTCGAAACCCTCGCTGCGCAGTTCCGCCTGCAGGGAAGTCGCAAGCGCCTCGAGCAGCGGCGGCGTCTGCGCCGGGCCGGCCCACACCAGGCCGCGACGCGCGACCTGCCTCGCCGCATCAAGCGGCAGCGCGTGCGGCGCTGCGCCCGCGCGGCGCGCGGACGCGAGTACCTTCCCGAGATGCGATTCGGGAAATGCGCCGAGGAACGCAAGCGTCAGGTGAATCGCGCACGCGTCGACTGCGCGGCCGCCGGTGGCCTCGCGGACCCGGCGGGCCCAGCGGTGCAACGCCTCGGCGGTCTCCTCCGGCGGCCAGACGGCGAAGAACAGGCGCATCGTGGCGCCCGAGCGCTCCGGCCCGGAGCCACGCCGACGTTGACCGTGCATTGCTCTCCGAAGGACAATTTCCGGATGGATATTGCACCATGTACAGAAAAGTCGCGGTAGAGGACCTTCAGTTCGGCAAGTACGTGGCCGAACTCGATCGGCCGTGGACCGACACGCCGTTCGTGTTCCAGGGATTCGTGCTCACGACCGACGAACAGCTCGAGACGCTGAAGCGCTACTGCCAGTTCGTCTTCGTCGACCCCGATCGCGACGAAAGTCCCGACGCGCCCCGCGCTTCTTCCCCGACGCTGGTGATTCACGGCAGCACCGAGTACCAGGAACTCGCGAGCGTCGAAATCGAGCTGCCGCAGGCGCAGTCCGCCTACGAGCAGGTCACGCACGCACTCGGCAACGCCATGGACTCGGTGCAAAGCGGCAAGGCGATCGAAGGTCCGCGGCTGCGGGATGCGGTGTCCCAGCTCACCGACAGCGTGGTGCGTAATCCGGACGCCATGACGCTGCTCACCAAGCTGCGCGAAAAAGGCTCGCTCGGGACCGCGCTCGAGGGCTCGATCTACATGATCGTTTTCGCGCGCTTCCTTCAGCTGCCGCGCGAGCGCCTCGAACTGATGGGACTGGTCGGACTGCTGCAGAACGTCGGCATGACGATGCTTCCCGAGGGGCTGGTCGAGCGCAAGGGTCCGCTCACGCCGCAGGAGATGGAGGTCGTGCGCACGCATGTCCAGCTTACGGTCGAGATCCTCAGCGCCACGGCCGGTCTGCCGGACGACATCCCCAGCATCGCGTCGCTGCATCACGAGCGCATCGACGGCAGCGGATATCCGCGAGGCCTGAAGAAGTCCGCCGCGATCGGCCTGTACGGCGGAATCGCGGGCATCGTCGACACCTTCACGGCGCTCACCTCGGCGCGACCGCACGCCGACAAGCTGCCGCCGTCGGCGGCGCTCAACGTGCTCTACCGGGCCCGAGGCACCCTGTTCGAGCCCGCACTGGTGGAGCAGTTCATTCAGTGCATCGGCGTGTTCCCGGTCGGCGGCATCGTCGAACTGAACACGGGCGAGATCGGCATCGTGGTGGCGCAAAACCCGGTGCACCGCCTCAAGCCCCGCGTGATGGTGGTGCAGGACGCCAAGGGCGACCCGATCCGGCCGCACACACTGCTCGATCTCGAAAAATCGCCGATGGCGACGCGCGAAGAACGCTACCGCATCCGCCGCACGCTCGAATTCGACAGCGTGCACATCGACCCGCGCGAGTTCTTTCTGTGACCGATTCGCGTCCGGCGGAGGGCCCTGCGCCGGAGCGCTCCGAACGCGATCTCGAAACGCTCATCGCATGGCTGCGCGAGCGGATCGACGAGTGCGCCGCGCAATCCACTGGCCTCGCCGTGCTGTTCGTGGACTACGACGTGGTTGCACGACTGGACGGCGCGCGCGGGTTCGAGGCCGGCAGCGCCGCGCACCGCTGCCTGCTGGATCGCATGCGCGGCCAGGTCCTGAGGACGCAGGACGCGCTCGGCGAAGTCGCGCGCGGTCAGATGGCCTGCGGCCTGTTTCCGATGCACTCCGCGGGCGTTGCGCGCCTCGCCGCGAGCAAAGCAATGCGAGTGCTCGGTGAGGCGATTCCGGTTGGCGACACGCAGGTGCATGCGCGTCCCGCGATCGGAATCGCGCTGTACCCCGAGCACGGCGAGACGCCGGACCTGCTGCTCAAGCACGCGCGCGTCGCCTGTCGTGCCGCGCGCGATCTGCACCAGCGCATTGCCGAGTTCGATGCCGAGCAGGAGGACCCCCGCGCCAGGGGCCTATTCCTCGAAAACCACCTGCGCGACGCGCTTTCGGAGGAGACCCTGCAGGTCGCGTTCCAGCCCCGCATCGAGCTGTTCACGCAACGCGTGGTCGGCGTCGAGTGCCTGCTGCACTGGCCGGATCGGAACCGCCCGCCGGCGACGCCGTCCGAGCTGCTCGGCGCCGTCGAATCCACCGAGATCGTGAACCGGGTCGCCGCGTGGCTGTTGCACGCTGCGGTACGCAACGGCGCGGATTTTCTCCATCGCGGGCTGAACCTGCGTATCAGCCTCAAGCTTCCCGCGGTCTGCCTGCGTGCGCCCGAGTTCCCGGACCTCGTCGATCGCGCGCTGCATACCTGGCCGGTGCAGCGCGGCCAGCTCGTCGTCACGTTTGCCGGACTCGCCGCGCTCGGCACGAAACCGGAAGTGATCGATTCGCTGCAGCGGCTCAGGAAGCTCGGAGTCAAGCTCTCGATGGACAGCCTCGGCAGCGGCGACGCCACGCTGTTCGATCTCGCGGCCGTGCCTTTCGACGAGCTGCGCATTGCGCTGGGTCAACTGCCGAAGCTTGCATCGGTGCCGCGGCAGGAGAAAATCCTGCGCGCGCTCGCCGAACTCGGGCACCAGCTCGGACTCGTCGTGGTCGCGGATGGCGCGAAAGATCCGGCGGTCGCGGCGCGTCTCGCGGAACTCGGCTGCGACCACGCGCAGGGCAGCCACTTCGGCCTTCCGCTCGATGCGGCGCAATTCATCGGGAAGTACGAAGGCGGGAACTGAGCGAGCGTCGCGCGCGATCGCGAAGTACGTGTCCGGTTTTGGCCGCCCCGATCTCCGGTTTTCGGCGAGATTCATGCCGAAAACCGGAGACCTGAGGACGACAAAACCACCCCGGCGCTCGCGTGCCGTAGATCTGCGTAATGCGGCGCGAGCTTGCTTTCCCCCGGTCTCCGGTGTCCTGCGTGAATCTCGGAGAACACCGGAGACCCGGGAAAACCACGTCCGAACCTTCAGTTCCTGATCCTCAACCCCTCGAGATCGATTTCCGGCGCCCGGCCCGAAACCAGGTCGGCGGTGATTCGCGCCGAACCCGCGGCCATCGCCCAGCCCATGTGGCCGTGGCCGACGTTGAAGCAGAGGTTGATGAAGCGGCCGGTGCCGAACCGCGGCGTCGACTCGGGAGTCATCGGCCGCTGGCAGGCCCAGGTGCGCGCCGCCGAGAAATCGGCCGCCTCCGGAAACAGTTCGCCGAACGCGGCGTAGAGGCGCGCAAAGTCCTTCGGCTGGTGGGACTTCGCGTAGCCCGCGAACTCGGCGCCGCCCGTGATGCGGATCCGGTCGCCGAGCGGGCAGTAGGCGATGAGGCGCGATTCGTCCATGCCTGCGTGCCGCGGCATGGCCTCGGACCGCGCCGTCGCGACCGTCGCCGAATAGCCCTTCACCGGGTAGATCGGCAGGCTCGCACCCAGGCTCTCGCGCATGCGCGGATCGACCACCCCCATCGCACAGACGAAGGCATCGCCGAGCACGCGGCCGGCGTGCGTCACCACGGATTTCACGGTCACGTCGAGCGAATCCAGGCCCAGGACTTCGCTGTTCAGGCGGAACACGACACCGAGGCGCTCGCAGCGCCGCGCCAGTTCGCGGCAGAACATCGCCGAGTCGCCCGCCTCGTCACCGGGGGCGTAGATCGCACCCGCCAGCCGGGACCGATCGACGCCCGGTTCGCGGCCGGCGACCCCCGCCGGATCGAGCCGTTCGAGCACGATGCCGAGCGCACGAACCGCTTCGGCCTTTTGCCAGCCACGCTCGAGCGCCGCCGCGTCGCGGTACAGGTACATCACGCCGTTGACGAGGCGGTGGTAGTCGACGCCGGATTGCGCCACGAGTTCTCCGAGGCGCGCCTGCGAGTAATGCACCAGCCGCGCCTTGTGCCGCAGAATTTCCGCATGCCTGCGCTCGTTGCAGCAGGCGAGAAACTTCAGACCCCAGAGCCAGAAACCGGGATCGAGCTGCGGCCGGATGCGGATCGCCTGCTCGTTTCCGAGCAGCGCACGGAACAGCGTGCCGGGCATCTGCGGGCTCGGCCAGGGAAACGGGCGGCTCGCGGCGACGATGCCGCCGTTGGCGAAGCTCGACGCCGAAGCCACCTGGCGTTCGCGTTCGATCACCACGACCTCATGGCCGTCGCGCGCAAGCTCCCAGGCGGTCGTCACGCCGGCGAGGCCGGCGCCCATGACGACGACCTTCACTCCGGGACCAGGTGCCGGCGGGTCAGCGCCGCGAGTTCGCGCGCACTGTCCTGAGCGGATCGATCCAACTCCGCGGCGATGCGCTGCTGCTCGCTGCGGCCTTTGTTCTGCGACAGTTTCCAGCGCGTCTCGAGACGCGTCACGCTCACTTCGAAATTCACGATTCCCTCTAGCATGCCGCGCAGGTATCCCGGTGAAAGCTGCCGGAAGCCTGCGGACCATTCGGGGTCGTAGGTTTCGACCAGGCGCGCCTGCGCTGCCATACGCTCGGCCCGGTCCTCGATCATCCGCACCCGTCCATAGGCGTGCACGGCCGCGTAATTCCAGGTCGGCACGCGCTCGCTTTGCTCATACCAGCGCGCGGAGACGAAGGCGTGCGGACCCGAAAACACCACCAGCACGTCGTCATCGAAGAATTCGCGCCACTGCGGGTTCGACTTCGCCATGTGAAGTTCGACCACCACGGACTCGCCGCGCTCGGCGACCACCGCCGGCAGGTGCGACGCCTGCAGTTCTCCGCCGGTGCCGGTGACGAGCAGCGCAAATCCGTTCGCGCGCATGAAAGCGAGCTCCTCGGCGCGGTCTGCGGGCCGGTTGTAGGGAGGCGAATACACGGGCTACTTCGGCGGCACGACGACCTTGCCCGGGACTTCGATCTTCGCGGGCGGAGGCACGCTTCTCGCCTTGGAATAGATCGACACCAGCACGTAGACTAAACCCGCAAGCGCGATCGCCACGATCACCCAGCCCCATTTCAACATCCGGCGGCGTTCGCGCTGTTCCTGCTCGAGCTCGTCGGTGAGCCGGCGCACGTTGCGCAACGCTTCCTGCTCCGCGGCGCGCTGCGCTTCGCGCTCGGCGACGGTCGGCTCTTTGCTGGCAGGCGATTGGTCCATGGCGGGTCTCCTCGCGGCGCGATGTTACTCCTCGATCAGAACCACCGCGTGCGCGGCGATCCCTTCGCCGCGGCCCGCGTAGCCCAACCCTTCGGTGGTCGTCGCCTTGACGTTGACCGCGCTCATCGGAACATCGAGGTCGGTGGAAATGTTTTCGATCATCGCCGGGAGGTAAGAAGCGAGGCGCGGCGCCTGGGCGACGATCGTCGCATCGACGTTGACGATGCGGCGAGTCCCGAGGATTGCGCGCACCGCTCGCAGCAACACGCGGCTGTCGGCGCCCAAATACCGCGGATCGCTGTCTGGAAAGTGCCGGCCGATGTCCCCGAGCGCCGCAGCCCCGAGCAGCGCGTCGCACAGGGCGTGCAGCAGGACGTCCGCGTCGGAATGTCCGGCGAGTCCCTTTGGGTGAGGCACGGTGACCCCTCCGAGGACGAGCCTTCGCCCCGCGACCAGGGGGTGAACGTCGAAGCCCTGCCCTATGCGCACGGGCAGCCGAGCGGGATTGGCGCGCCAGGACGGCGAATGGCCGCGCGATTCATCGGTTCCTCAGGATCGCCTCGGCAATGGCGAAGTCTTCGGCGAAAGTGACCTTGAGATTCTCGCGACTGCCCGTGACCAGCCGCGGCCGGAGTCCGAGCCGCTCGATCGCGCTCGACTCGTCGGTGATCGGGCCCGTCGCGTCGCGCAGCGCCTGCGCGAGCAATCCGGCGCGGAACATCTGCGGAGTCTGCGCGAGCCACAGCTGCGCGCGGTCCTCGGTCGTGGTTACGCGATGCACGCCGGCTTCGTCCTTTCCCGCCCGCTTCACGGTGTCCGCCACCGGCAGCGCGAGAATTCCGCCCACGCTGTCTGCGGAGCATTCCGCGATCAGCGCCTCCAGATCGGCCCGCGGCAGGCAGGGGCGCGCGGCATCGTGCACCAGCATCCAGTCGTCCACGTCGACTGCGGCCGAAGCCGCGACCAGGCCGTTATACACGGAGTCGCGGCGCGTGGCGCCGCCGCAAAATAGCGGTTCCACGCGTCCGCCGAACTCGCTCCAGTCGTGCCGGCTGAACTCGCCGTCCTGCGGCGCGAGGACCACGAACACGTTGACCACGTCGGCGGCGCAGAGCGCCCGCACGGCATGCCACAGCATCGGCCTGCCGGCGAGGCTCAGGTACTGCTTGGGTCGACCGCGCGCCATCCGGGAACCGGAACCAGCCGCGGGAACGAGCGCGTAGAGGGCCAAGCGAGGCGGGAAGTTTTGTTCAGAACGTATAATTGCACGCCGCGCCGGAACGAACAATCGTTTGGCGCGTTTTCCATTTCATGCGGCGCGAATCGCTTCCTCAACGGCGACGTTTTACGAGACTCGCGGGCTCGGCGGATGCGCTCGCCATCGCCCGGCTCGCGTCGGGCGATCGCTTGGCCCCGCCGGCCCCGGGCGATGCGCCGGTTGCACGCGGGCCGGTCACGGTGATTTCCGCAGGCGCGCAGGAAGCGCAGCGCCTGGCCGAGGAAATCACCTGGTTCGCGCCTGGACTGCGCGTTTGCCTGCTGCCGGATTGGGAGACGCTTCCTTACGACATTTTTTCTCCGCACCAGGACCTGGTCTCGGAGCGCCTGTCGACGCTTTACCGGATCCAGCAGCGAGATTTCGACGTCGCGGTGGTGCCCGCGCAGACTGCGCTCTACCGCCTGTGCCCTCCGGCATACCTCGCCGGGCACACGTTCTTCCTCGAGCAGGGCGCGAAACTCGATCTCGATGCGCTGCGCCGGCAGCTCGCAATCGCCGGCTACCACCACGTGACCCAGGTCGTGGCACCCGGGGAATTCTGCGTGCGCGGCGGGCTGGTCGATCTCTTCCCGATGGGCAGCGCCCTGCCCTACCGCATCGATCTCGATGACGAGGTGATGGAGTCGATCCGCAGCTTCGACGTCGACAACCAGCGAACGCTGTACGCGGTTTCCGAGGTGCGGCTGCTGCCGGCACGCGAATTCCCCCTCGACGAGGCCGCGCGAACCGCGTTCCGCGGCCGCTGGCGCGAACGCTTCGAAGGCGATCCGTCGAAAAAAGGCGTCTACCGCGACGTCTCCAACGGCATCGCGCCGGCGGGAATCGAGTATTACCTGCCGCTGTTTTTCGACGCCACCGCGGTGCTGTTCGATTACCTGCCGGCGGACTCGACGCTGGTGCTGCATCACGACGTGTCCGACGCGATCGGCGAATTCTGGCGCGATGCCGAATCGCGCCACCGCATGCTCGGCGGCGATGCGGATCGACCCGTGCTCGCGCCGCGCGAACTGTTCCAGACCGCAGAGGACTTCTACCTGCGGGTGCGCGAATTCGCCCGCGTCGACATCGCCGCGCGCGCAGCCGACGACGGCGCACCGGCACAGCCCTTCGCCGCCGAAACGCTGCCCACGGTCGCGGTCGAGAGACGCGCGCCCGATCCGCTCGCGGCGCTCAAGCGCTTCCTGCAGTCGACCCCGCTGCGCGTTCTGCTCGCCGCCGAATCGCCTGGACGGCGCGAAACGATGAACGGCTATTTCGCCGAGTACGGCCTGACGGCGGTTCCCTGCGCGGGATTCGCGGAGTTCCTCGCGGCTACGCCGCCGCTGCAACTGGCGGTCGCGCCGCTCGCCGCCGGCTTCGCATTGCCCGCCGAAGGCTGGTGCGTGATCACGGAAGCCGAGCTTTACGCGGGCACGGTGCGCCGGCGCGGCCGGGTCTCGGAGAAGCGTGCCTCGGTGGAAGGATTGCTGCGCGACCTCTCCGAGCTGAAAGTCGGCGACCCGGTGGTGCACGTCCAGCACGGCATCGGCCGCTACCAAGGGCTGCTCAATCTCGATCTCGGCGACGGCAACACGGAATTCCTGCAACTCGCCTACGAAGGCGGCGACAAGCTGTACGTCCCGGTGTCGCAGCTCGCGGCGATCTCGCGCTACTCCGGCGTCGAGGCCGACGCGGCGCCCCTGCACAGGCTCGGCAGCGGGCAATGGGACAGGGCCAAGGCAAGGGCGGCGAAGCAGGTGCGCGACGTCGCCGCGGAATTGCTCGCGCTGTATGCGCGGCGTGCGGCGCGCGAGGGGTACGCCTTCGGCGTGCAGCAGCACGACCTCGAGGCGTTCGCAGACGGGTTCGGTTTCGAGGAAACCGCGGACCAGGCCGTTGCAATCGAGGCCGTGGTCAAGGATCTCGCCTCGGGCAAACCGATGGACCGCCTGATCTGCGGCGACGTGGGTTTCGGCAAGACCGAGGTCGCGCTGCGCGCGGCCTTCGTCGCCGTCGCCGACGGCAAGCAGGTCGCGCTGCTCTGCCCGACGACGCTGCTCGCCGAGCAGCATTTCCAGACTTTCAGCGACCGCTTTGCCGACTGGCCGGTGAAGATCGCCGAGCTGTCGCGCTTCAAGACCGGCAAGCAGCAGGCGCTGGCCGTGCGGGGCCTTGCCGAAGGCGCGATCGACATCGCGATCGGCACCCACAAGCTGCTTTCCCGCGACGTCCGGTTCGCGCGCCTGGGGCTGGTGATCATCGACGAGGAGCACCGCTTCGGCGTGCGCCAGAAGGAGGCGCTCAAGGCGCTGCGCGCGGAAGTCGACGTGCTGACGCTGACCGCGACGCCGATTCCCCGCACGCTCGCCCTGTCGCTCGAGGGGCTGCGTGATTTCTCGGTGATCGCCACCGCGCCGCAAAAGCGCCTCGCGATCAAGACCTTCGTGTCGCGCTGGTCCGACGGCGTGGTGCGCGAGGCCATGCTGCGAGAGCTGCGCCGCGGCGGTCAGGCGTATTTCCTGCACAACGAGGTGGACACGATCGAGCCGATGCGCGAGCGCATCGCCCGGCTGCTGCCCGAGGCGCGCATCGCCGTCGCGCACGGCCAGATGCGCGAGCGCGATCTCGAGCGCGTGATGCGCGATTTCTATGCGCAGCGCTCCAACCTGCTGCTGTGCTCGACTATTATCGAGACCGGGATCGACGTGCCTACCGCGAACACGATCGTGATCCACCGCGCCGACAAGTTCGGCCTGGCCCAGCTGCACCAGTTGCGCGGGCGCGTCGGGCGCTCGCACCACCAGGCCTACGCCTACCTCCTCGTGCCCGAGGCCGCGGAGCCCGGGGCCGACCCCCTGGATGCGCTCACCCCGGCGGCGAGAAAGCGCCTCGAGGCGATCCAGATGATGGAGGAACTCGGCTCGGGCTTCTACCTCGCGATGCACGATCTGGAAATCCGCGGCGCGGGCGAGGTGCTGGGGGAATCGCAGTCCGGGGAAATCCAGGAAATCGGCTTCGATCTGTACGCGCGGATGCTCGAGCGCGCGGTGAACGCGCTCAAGTCGGGCCGCGCGATCGACCTCGACCAGCCGCTCGACCTCTCCACCGAAGTCAACCTGCACGCCCCGGCGCTGCTGCCCGACAGTTACTGCGGCGACGTGCACGAACGTCTGTCTCTGTACAAGCGGCTGGCGAACTGCGACGGCCGCGAGGCGCTGGATGCGATGCGCGAGGAGCTGGTGGATCGATTCGGCGAGTTGCCCGAGGCGGCGCGGGCGCTCCTCGATGCGCACCTGCTGCGGATCCTGGCGAGACCCGTCGGCGTGTCGCGTATCGACGTCACGCACGAACTGCTGCGGCTGCAGTTCCAGAAGGACCCACCGATCGAGCCGCGCAGGATCGTCGACCTGATGCAGCGCCAGCGCAATTTGCGCCTCGCCGGGCCCGACCGGCTGCACCTCGAGGCGAAGCTCCCGTCCTGGCCCGAACGCGTTCGAGCCGCGCGCGACCTGCTGCTGCAGCTGGCTGCCTGATGAACCTCGTCATCCAGGGCGAAGCGCTCACGCCCGACCAGCTGGGAGAACTCGTCGCGCTGGTGCAGGCCAACCACGTCGTCACCCTCGGTGCGCATGCCTATCGCCTGACCGGCGCTGCCGAAACGGCAGCCGCCGAGCCCTGGTGCGCGCAACGCCGGCTCGATTTCGCCTGGGTCCCGGACGATCGCCGTCTGCAGGATCTTCGCCTGGTCGCGATGGACATGGATTCGACGCTGGTGACGATCGAGAGCATCGACGAAATGGGCGATTTGCTCGGCATCCGGGATCGCATCGCCGCGATCACGCGGCGCGCGATGCGCGGAGAGCTCGATTATCCGGCGTCGCTGCGCGAGCGCGTCGCGTTGCTTGCCGGGCTCGAGGAGCAGGCGCTCGAACGTATTTGCGAGGAGCGCATGGCGCTCTCTCCGGGTGCCGAAGCGCTCGTGCTGCGCTGCCGCAGGGAAGGGATCCGGACCTTGCTCGTGTCCGGCGGATTCAACTTCTTCACCGCGTGGCTGCAGCAGCGGCTCGGAATCGACGACGTGCTCTCGAACGTGCTCGAGATTCGCGACGGCCGGCTGACCGGCCGCGTTCTCGGCAACATCGTGGACGGGAACGCCAAAGCGGCGAAGCTTCGCGACGAAATCGCGCTGTTGGGCATCTCCGAGAGTCAGGTGCTCGCCATCGGCGACGGCGCCAACGACATCCCGATGATGGCGATTGCGGGGCTTTCGGTGGCCTACCGCGCGAAACCCCTGGTGCGCGAGCACGCCACGCACGTCCTTGACCATGCTCAACTCGACGGTGTGCTGAATTTGTTTCTTTAGGCTAGGATGACGCTCCCTCAAGGAGGAGACACCCGCATGACCGACACCGTGAAGTACGTGCTCGACGAGACCCACATCCCCAAACGCTGGTACAACATCATGGCGGATCTGCCCTCGCCGCCGCCGCCGGTGCTGCATCCTGGGACCAAGCAGCCGGTGGGGCCGGACGACCTCGCGCCGCTGTTTCCGATGTCGCTGATTCTTCAGGAAGTGAGCACCGATCGCGAGATCGACATTCCCGAGCCGGTGCGGGAGATCTACAAGCAGTGGAGACCGTCGCCGCTGTATCGCGCACGCCGCCTGGAGAAGGCACTGCAGACGCCCGCCAAGATCTACTACAAGTACGAGGGCGTTTCGCCCGCAGGCAGCCACAAACCGAACACCGCGGTGGCGCAGGCGTTCTACAACAAGGAGGCGGGAGTCAAGAAGATCACGACCGAGACCGGCGCCGGGCAATGGGGCTCGTCGCTTGCGTTCGCCGGCGCGCTGTTCGGGCTCGAGATCAAGGTCTTCATGGTTCGGGTGTCGTACAACCAGAAGCCGTACCGCCGCGCGCTGATGGAAACCTACGGCGCGAAATGCATCGCCTCGCCGTCGAACGAAACCCAGTCGGGCAAGGCGATCCTCGCGCAGCGCGCGGACCATCCGGGCAGCCTCGGCATCGCAATTTCGGAAGCAGTCGAGATCGCGGCCACCAATGACGACACCAAGTACGCCCTCGGCTCCGTGCTGAATCACGTGCTGACCCATCAGACCATCGTGGGACAGGAAGCCATCGAGCAGCTTGCGATGGCGGGCGATTACCCCGACATCATCGTCGGCTGCACCGGCGGAGGATCGAATTTCGCGGGCATCGCATTCCCGTTCATCGGCGCGCAGTTGCGCGGCGGCAAGAAGGTCAAGGTGATCGCGATCGAACCGACGGCCTGCCCTTCGCTCACGCGCGGCAAGTACGCCTACGACTTCGGCGACACCGGGCACCTGACCCCGCTGGTGAAAATGCACACGCTGGGCTCGACCTTCACGCCGCCGGGGTTCCACGCCGGCGGCCTGCGCTATCACGGCATGGCGCCGCTGGTATCGCACTGTCTGCAGCTCGGCTTGATCGAGGCCAAGAGCTACAACCAGATCGAATGCTTCAGCGCGGGCGTGCAGTTCGCGCGCGCGGAAGGGATCGTTCCGGCGCCCGAAGCCAATCACGCCGTCAAGGGCGCGATCGACGAGGCGATCCGCTGCAAGACCGAAGGCAAGTCGAAGACGATTCTGTTCAACCTCTGCGGCCACGGACACTTCGACATGCAGGCCTATACCGATTACTTCGCCGGCAAACTCACCGACCAGAGCTACGAGGAGTCGGAACTGGCGATGGCGCTCGCCGGGTTGCCGTCGGTGACCGCTTAGCGCGGACGGCACACGCGGAGGCAGCAGGGAGAAACCGGAGGCTGGTCCTCCGGTTTTTTTTGGACTGAATGCACGGACCAGAGCCACCCTCTTGTCCCGGCTGCCGACGGCGCGATACTTTCGTCGGGGTCTTCACCTGCCAAGTGCCGGTTGCCGATCGCGCCGCGCCGGATATACCCTGTTTCCTGCGATGAAACCGACGTGGTCATTCCAGAGGGCGGCACAGTTGGCACTGCTGTTTTTGGGGACCACGATCCTGCTGGCGCACTTGGTGTTCGTGACGCAATACAGCCCCATGGGCGTGCTCCTGCAGCAACTCAAGGTTTCTGCGTTCGTGGCCTGGTCCCTGCGGTACCTGCTCCCCGCGGTGATCGTGGCCGCCGCGCTCCATGTCTCGAAACTGCCGCTGCGCCTGCCCGAGCGCATGCGGGGCCGATACCTGCTTGCGAGCGGTGTGGCGATAAGCGCCATCGTTTTCACATTACGTGGACTCGTGCTGGATCTGTATCGACCCGGCCTCGGCGTCTTCCCGCTTGTCGCATTCAAGGCATCGCTCTACGCCGACGATCTCGCCCGGCTCCTGATCTTCGCGGGAATCTGGCGCGCGCTTCTTTGCGCCAGGCCCGCTTCACCGAGCGACCTGCCGTCGCGATCGTTCCAGCAGACAGCCTGAGATGCGCTTGCCGCTTCGGTTCTGAACCCGGCAGTCAAACCACATCGGGAACCAATTGGATTCATCGTGGTTGGCAGCGCTGGTACCATGCTGTCGAGATCGCAGCGCATCCATTCATCGCCCAAGGCCCCGCTGTCATCGACAAGACACCGGCAAACGGGAAGTCGGAACTGACGCTTCCGTACTATCTCTTTTTCGCGTTCGCCCTATTCGCGCCCACGATGGTCGTGCTGGCGCTGGCAGGCGCGAGAAACGCGCGCGAGATCGCGCAACTGCTCGGCATCGTGCCGCACCGCCCGGTGACGATGTCGATCATGCTGCTGTCGCTCGTGCCGAGTGCCGGGCTCGCGGTTTGTTCCGCGTACCTGGTCGTCTGGCCCCAGGGCAGGCACCGGATGCGCTGTCTTGCCGGCGCCGGCGTTGCGCTGCTGCTGGCGGCGCTGATGTATTGGAGCCCGCGAATTGTGCGTCTGCTGATCGCGCTCCCGGGCACTTGAAGGGACCTTGCATGCTTCACCACCTGTCGATCGGCGTCTCGGATCTCCGGCGTGCTGCCGACTTCTACGACGCCATTCTTGCGACGCTCGGCTACGCCCGCGTCTGGACCGCCTCCGATGCGGTCGGCTACGGCACTCCCGGCGGCGGCGACGCGTTCGCGATCAAAGCCTGCGCCGGCCCCGTCCGCCCACCCGGTCCCGGATTTCATCTCGCCTTCGCCGCACCCGCACGGCCGGCGGTCGACCGTTTTCACGCGATCGCCCTGAAGCACGGCGGCCGCGACGACGGCGTACCCGGGCTGCGCCCGCAGTACGGCCCGACCTACTACGCGGCTTTTGTCATCGACCCGGACGGGTATCGCATCGAAGCCGTGGTTCATGCAGAATCCGGATCCCTTGCCGAAAGCGGGACGCACACCCAATCGCCATGAAACCCCTGCAACCGTTGCGCGACACCGAGGTGAAAGCAAAGTCCGGATCCTCCTACCCGGAACCGTTCAATAGCCGGATGGGAAATGCCGAATGGCGCGCGCTCGGCGATGCATTCGGCCTGACGCAATACGGCGTCAACCTCGAGACGCTGCAGCCGGGCGCCCAATCGGCGCTTCGCCACTGGCATACGCTCTCCGACGAGTTCGTCTACCTGCTGGAAGGTGAACTGGTCCTGCGCACCAACGAAAGGGAGAGCCTGATGACCGCCGGCAGCTTCGTCGGCTTCAAGGCGGGCGAGCGCGACGGCCACCATCTCGTCAATCGCTCGGATCAACCGGCGCGCTTTCTCGTCGTGGGTACGCGCGCGCCCGGCGATCTCGGTTTCTACCCGGACGACGACCTGCAGTGGTGCCAGAACGAGGATGGCCGCTACCCCGCCCGCAAGGACGGCCGGCCTTACTGGCTGCCGGGCGGCAAGCCCGTGGCCGAAACGTAGACATTGACTCCCGCCCCCGGTTGCATTGCAATATCGACGCCCTCGACTGAACGCGGCGTAACACGAAAGTCCGGCTTCCGCGAGGCAGGACCGGGAGAAACCACGAACAAGGAGCCAAAGACCATGTCGCCAAGAACCCTCCTCGCTGCCGCCATCGGCGGTTCCTTTCTGCTCGGTTGCGCCTACCCATGGCCGGACGTCAAATCCTCTGCGGAATGCAACGGCCAGCAGTGCGACGTTGCGGTCACGGTATCGTGGCACGACACGCCCGATTTCCGCTGCTTCGTGGAAAAGGCGGTACCCGATCAACTGATCGTGAAGCGCCCGCGGCCCGTACTGGTCAAGTTCGAACTCGATCCGGGCTCGATCGCGGCCGGATACCGGTTCCCGGCCGGCGGCAACGGCATCGTGTTCGCCAATCCGGCCGGCTGGGAGTGCCGCGCGCTGCCCGGAAACACGCGGATCGACTGCATGGATAATGCCGCGCCGGGCGAGTACAAGTACATGGTCAACGCGGTCAAGGGATCGACGGCCTGCGAACCGCTCGACCCCTGGGTCGTCAATCAGTAGCGATCTCCCGCATCCAGCCACGCGCGTGCGCGCGCGATCGCCTCGGCGACGCGCAGCGCGCGGCCTTCGGCCTCGAACGCGGCGAACTCCGCCGCGCCGAGCGCCTTCCGCGAGCGATCGATCCAGGGCGCGAGAAACGCTTCGTCGGTCGGATCGCGACGGATTCCAGATAGCGACGACTGGGCCTCTGCGGCCCCGTAGAAGCGCGCACTGGAGGCCCAGTCGGCACGGCACGCCGCCAATCCCGCACACACTTCGAGCGCCGACAGGGCGACGGGCATCGACTCGATTTCCAGCGCGATCGCCGCGATCTCGACCAGAAGTTCACGCGCGAAGTCCTGCGCCCCCCGGCTCACGGCCACCATCGCCCGATTGAGCAACCCGATCGCGATGTTCTCGCGGTCCCCGATTTCGCGCGCAAGCGCCACGACTTCCTCGTACAGGGGCTCGGCGGCCTCGAATTCGCGCTGTGCGCGGTGCAGTTGCGCGACCGAATTGATGGCGCCCAGAAGTTGGTGCTTGTTGTCGGATCGGCGAGCCAGTTCGAGCGCCTGCCGGGCGCAATCCTTCGCTGCCGTGATTTCCCCTTTCCCCGCGAGCGCCAGCGTGAGGGGTTGAAGCACCGCCAGCACGTTGCCCTCATCGGCCAGTTCGCGCGCAATCGACAGGCTATGCTGCAACGGCTCGACCGCCTCGTCGTAACGGCCGGCGTAGGCGAGGATCTGGCCCTCGGTGAACAGGCCCCGGCAGCGCGCCGCGTTTCGCGGTTGCGCCCCGGGACGAGCGAGCGCCTCCACGGTGAGGCGCAGCCCGAGACCAAGCAATCCGCGCATGAACCAATAGAGTTTCACCGCGTTGAGCAACCGCAGTCCGGCCTGCGCGCCGTCGAAGGCACGCTCGCACCAACGGTGCGCCGCGACCAGATTCTCGCGCTCGGCATCCAGGCGGGAGAGCCACTCGCCCTGCCGGGGACCCGTGAGCTGCGTCATCGCCTGTTCGGCCAGAGCGAGGTAATGGGCGAGGTGCCGCTCGCGCACCGGTCTCTTTTCGCGCGCCTCCTCGAGCCGCTCGCGCGCATACTGCCGCACCGTTTCCAGCAATCGGTAGCGTTCGCCGCCCGGTTCGGCGATGACGAGCGATTTGTCGACCAGATTCGAAAGCAGGTCGAGCACCTGGGTGGTATCGACCTCACCTTCCGCGCACACCGCTTCGGCCGATTCGAGCGACCAGCCGCCGGCAAAGATCGACAGCCGTCGAAGCACCGCGCGCTCCGGGGCGGTGAGCAGGTCGTAGCTCCAGTCGATCATCGCGCGCAGCGACTGCTGCCGCGGCAGCGCCGTGCGATCGCCCCTCGTCAGGATCCGGAATCGATCCCCGAGCCGGGCGGCGATGAACTCCGCGGAAAGCGCCCGCACGCGCGCAGCCGCGAGCTCGAGCGCGAGCGGGATCCCGTCGAGCTGCCGGCAAATCGCCGCAACGGACGGCGCATTCTGCGGCGTGATGCGAAACCCGGGCTGAACCGCGCGGGCGCGCTCGGCGAACAGGCGCACGGCTTCGAACGCTTCGAGATTGTCCGCGCCGCCGGCCCCCGCCTCTTCGGGCACACCGAGCGGCGGCACGGCATGGCTGACTTCACCGGCAACGCGCAGCGGCTCGCGACTGGTCGCCAGCACCTTGGCTCCCGGACCCGACTGCAGCATGACGCGCGCCAGTGCCGCGCAGGCGGCGAGAAGGTGCTCGCAGTTGTCGAGCACGATCATCAGCCTCCGGTCCTTCACGTGAGCGGCAAGCGCCTCTGCGATTGCGCCGCCCGGCACTTCGCGGATTCCCAGGACGGTCGCGACCTCCTGCGCGACTCGCGGGGCGTCGACGACCGGCGCCAGGTCGACGAACCAGACGCCATCCGGGAACTCCTCGATCGCGTCGGCCGCAAGCTGCAGCGCGAGTCGCGTCTTGCCGAGACCGCCGACGCCGGTCAGCGTCAACAGACGCGCGTCACCGAGCAGGCGCCGGACGGACCGGAGTTCGGCATCACGCCCCACGAATGAACTGACCTGCTGCGGTAGATTGTTGGGCGTCGCCTCGAGCGAACGCAGCGCCGGGAATTCCTGCCGCAACTGCGGATGCAGCAACTGATAGACGCGCTCGGGACTCGCGAGATCGCGCAGGCGCACCGCGCCGAGGTCGCGCAACGCGACTTCGGCGGGCAGCCGGTCGCGCAGGCGTTCGGCGACGGCCTGCGACAGCAGCACCTGCCCGCCGTGCGCGGCGCCCATGATGCGCGCCGCGCGGTTGACCGCCGGCCCGAAGTAATCGCCGTCGCGCGCTTCCACCGCACCCGAGTGCAGCCCGCAGCGCACGCGCAGCGCCAGACCCTGCGTCGATTCGACATCCCGAAGATCGAGTTGCAGCCTCAGCGTCGCGCCCAGTGCGTCGAGCGGATCGGCGAACGCGGCATGCATGCCGTCGCCGGTCGTCTTCACCACATTGCCGCGATTCGCCTCCACGGCCGATCGCGTGATCGCGTCGTGCTGCGCGAGCGCGGGCCGCATCCGCTCCGGCTCACGCTCCCACAAGCGCGTGCTGCCTTCGACGTCGGTGAACAGGAATGTCGTGATAGACGCGGGATCGCCCACGGCACCGCCTTCCACGTCAGTCACGCGGGCCTTTACTCTACGGCAGCGCGCACGGCAGCGCCAGACGCCAGGTCAGGCGCGCCGCCGCATGATCGGTCGCTTGCGTCCTGCGCAATCGCTGAAGCCCGCCGCCTCGAACGCCGGCGCAAAACCGGTCCAGGCAAACGCGGTGGCGGACTGGTGACAAGGCCGCGGCACGACCGGGTATCCTTCGACGATTCGCCCGCCCCTCCGACGCACGTGTTTCAGCGCCGCACGCAGCAACTGCACGGTGATTCCCTGCCGGCGCCAGCCGCGAGCGACGTAGAAACACGTGACCGACCACACGGGCTCGTCGTCGACGGGCGCGAGGATTCGCGAACGCGCAAGCGCCGGGTACGCACTCCGGGGCTCTACCGCGCACCAGCCGACCGGCTTGCCGCCGGAATAGGCGAGGATCCCGGGAACCACGCCTTCGCGGACGATCTTCCGGAATGCGCGGCGGTTGCCCTCGCCCTGGCGCCTCGCGAACTCCGGGCGCGGCAGCTTCCAGAACATGCACCAGCAGCCGGCGCAGGCGCCGCGAGGGCCGAACAGCGACTCGAGATCCTTCCAGCGCTCTGCCGTCAGCGGATGGAATTCGAGCTTTGCCGCGCCTGCCATCACTGTTCGGCGAGCGCTTTCAGGCGCGCCAGTCCGGCTTCGAAATCGGGACCGACCATCCGATTCATGAGTACTGCGAAGTAGTGCATGTAGGGATTGGCGCCCATGTCGCCTTCGTTCGCCCACGAGATTCGGGTTCCGGTCGCGCCCGCCAGGAGCGTGAGCCGGCCGGTCGAACTCATGCCCAATTCCGGGAACGAAAGCCGGTACTCGACCATCTTTCCGGGGTCGGCGCGGGTGAACTCCATCGCGCCATTGCCTTCGGTTTTGCTCTCCCAGCTCCACTTCGCGCCCTGCCCGCCCGGCGCGCCGGAGTAGGTCATCTTCATCTGCGGGTCGCGCTGGTTCCACGCGGTCCACCGCGCCCAGGCGCGCGGATCCTCGATGAGCGCATAGACCTTTTCCGCAGGCGCGCGGATTTCCGCCGAGCGCTCTACGCGAAACGTCGACGGCAGCAGGAAGCCGATCAGCGTCAGCACGACCGCAAGACCCGCGACCCCGATCACGATCCACTTGAGTACCTTCATGCGAATCTCCCCCGGCTGTTTCAGGACCCGCTTCGCTGCACCTGCGCCTTCAATGCAGCCTCGAGCGCGTCCTGGCTCTGCGCGTAATGCGTGCGCGTCTCCCGGCTGAGCCCCGCCCGCGTCTTGGCGGCACGCAGCACGACCACCAGGCGCTCTGCATCGTCCCGCAGCAGCGCCGTGGCGTCTGCGGGCGTTCCGGCACCGGGCTTGGTGAGCGCCGCGGTCATTCTCCGCAGATGCTCGCGCTGCAGATTGCGCCGCAACAGGTCGGTCTCGCGTCCCGCCTGCGCCTCGCTCCAGATCGCCGAAAACAGCGTTTCGTGCAGCTCGGAGAGGCTCAGGGGCCGGCGGCCGGCGAGCGCACGGTCCGGCGACTCGACGAGCCGCGCGGCGACCGCGTCCGACATCAGGTGATCGAGGATCGCCTTCTGCACCGAGAACACCGAGCCGGCGATGGAGATGAACGGATTCGCCGGCCGATCGAACTGGTCGATGCCGATCCGGCTGAGGAATTCCGGCGTGAAGCGAAAGCTGTCGCTGCGCAGGAAGTCGCGCGCAATCTGCTCGAGCGCTGCGCGCTGGCGCGCGGCCGGGACCGGCTGGTACAGCGGCAGTCCGCTTCCGGCCACCTCGCGCCGGTAGGTCACGCCGCCGACGTACTTCGCCGCGAGCGGCGCGACTCGCGCCACCTGGCGAAAACCGCTGGTGAGACTGCGCGTCAGGCGCTCGTAACTTTCGCCGGGGGCGAGCTGCAGCGTCTGCAGGCGATCCCACAGTTCCCGTGACAGTTTTATCCGCCGCTCGTAATACTCGAGTGGATCGGCGCCGAGGTCGAAGCGATTGACGTCCGGATCGATGCCGATGAAGCGCGGCTCCGCACCCGCGTCCTCGTCGGTGCCGTAAGCGAGCCCGGGCGCGGTCGAGCGCGCCGCAATCGCGGCGAGCCCCTGCGTTTCGGCGTCGGGCGTGAACGTCCGGTAGGCGTATTCGATCGCCCAATAGTCGTAGGGACCGATCGTGCTCATCATGTATTCGCCCTGCCGCTCGCCGCGCAACGCGATGCTGAACGGGATGTAGTCCATCACCGAGGCCGCGGTGCCTTGCCGGCGCGTAAATTCCTCGTCGGCAAGGCGCGCGAGCGGATACGCATTCGAGGCGCGGAAATTGTGGCGCAGGCCGAGCACGTGGCCGACCTCGTGCATCATGGTTTCCTTGACGTAACTCTGGGCGAGCGCCTCCGCCTCGGGGCCGTCCATCGCAATGCCGCGCGCATCCAGCAGATCGGAGGCAAAATGCAGTTCGTGCGCAGCTTCGGCGGCGTAGCTGCATTGGTCGAATCCTGCGGACCGCGAATGCGCCTCGGGATGCGACAGATCTTCGGTGACGAGGCGGCGGGCCGAGCGGGCAAAGACGTCCGACATGCCGATGTCCGCCGCGAGGATCTCGCCGCTTCGCGGGTCGGAGCGCGAGGGCCCGATCGCAAACCCGACGTCCGCGCCGCTGAACCAGCGCACCACCGCACGGCGGGATTCGCCGCGATCGATGTCCTCCTCGCCGACCTGCTGCCGGACCATGATCGCGTCCTTGAACCCGATGCGCTCGAACGCCCGGTTCCACTCCAGAACGCCGGCTGCGACCGAATTGCGGTACTTCTCGGGCACGTTGCGATCGAGCCAGAAAACGATCGGTTGAACGGGTTCCGACATCGCCGCGGCCGATTCCTTCTTCTCCAGCCGCCAGCGCTTGACGTAGTGCACGCGCGGCTTCACTGCGGTGTCCTCCGTGTAATCCACCCGCGACACGGTGAAGTGACCGACGCGCTGATCGGCCAGACGCGGACGCATGGGTTCTTCCGGCAGAGCGGCGAAACTGTACTGAAAGCTCACGAACAGGCTGCGCGGGTCCGGAAGGGTCTGCGGCGGCGACGGTGCCGGTTCCGCCGGCGGCTTGAGCGGCGGCGCCGGAATCCTGGGCACCGCGTAGTGCGCGCGCACGTACATCACCGTCTTCTGCGGCGTGCCGACGACCCGCGTGATCGCGCTGTTGCGCGAATCGAGCGCGAACGGCAGCCGGAACGCGGTCTCGAGTCGCGTCAGGTAGCCCGGGATGTCGGCCAGAAGCAAGGCGTTCGCCTCGATCAGCAGCGCGCCGCTCTGCGGCTCGGGCAGCGACACCACCGCCGCCGAGGCAATCAGGCTGTCGGAAAACGACTCGGACACGAAGCGCGACTGCGGCGTGCCCTGTTTTGCGAAAAATTCCTCGTTGCGCGCGACCAGTTGCATGCGATCGCCGGAACGGCGAAAGAAGGCGATGTGCGAACGGCCCATCTGGTTGCCGTACAGGCCGCGCTCGCCGACGCTGCCCGCAATGTCGTAGGCGAAAAAGAAGGGCTTTTCGAGCTGATCCGGGCGCAGTTCGAGCCAGACCTTGTCGTCCTTGCGATGCAGGGTGAATCGACCGGGAACCGCGGCGGCGTCCTTCAGGACCTCCTTGTAGGGACGCGGGCGCGGGGTCGCAGCCGGCGCCGCTGCGGGCGGCTTGGGCGTGCCGCCGGCTTCGTCCGCGTCACCACCCGAATTGCTCGCAGGCACCTGCGCGCAAGCCACCGCGGCCGCGCCTAGCGCCAGGAGGGCGATCAAGCACCGGCCGAACCATGACCTCACGAATTCCCCGCTCCTCTTTCCAAGGGCCGAAACGATATCACGCGCCGACGCGCGCCGGACTTCAGCAACCGTTCATCAACTGCCGCGCGAAGCCAGCGCGGTCCGATCGCACCGCGGGCGTGACGAGCACCGAAGACTTCGAGAACGTGCCGTCGTCGTCCACCCTGGCGACCGCAAGGATTTCGCCGCCGCGCGCCCGCACGATCACCTCGGTCGAACTGCCGCCGACCGCCCGTTCCTCGGCGCTCATCCCGGAGCGACCGCGCATGTTGCGCGCAATGCAGATGGCCGCGGTATACGGCGTATGCGCCGTGCGGAACGTGAACCGGTCGCCCTGATCCGCAGGCCGCTCCGGCGTGGGTGCGCAGGCGGCCGCGGCCAGCACGAAGGCGATACCGATGAAGCTGCGGTGGCGCGGATATTTCATGACGACAAAGTATAGCGGTGCCCCGGTCCGCGAGCTCCGCCCTGCCCGGCTCATCCGACCCACACGCGGGCATTGCGGAACATCCGCATCCAGGGCGAATCCTCGCCTGCGTGATCGGGGGTCCAGGACATCTGCACGCTGCGAAACACCCGCTCCGGATGCGGCATCACGATGTTGAAGCGTCCGTCGGACGTCGTCAGTCCGGTGATGCCCGCGGGCGAGCCGTTCGGATTGAGCGGATAGGCCCGCGCCGGCGCGCCGCGATGATCGACGAACCGCAGGCTCACCAGCGCCTCGGCGAGACGCTCGTCACCGGGACTCGCGAATTCCGCTCGTCCTTCGCCGTGCGCAGTCGCGATCGGCATGCGGCTGCCCGCCATGCCCGCGAACAGGATCGAGGGGCCGGGCGACACTTCGACCATGACGAACCGCGCCTCGAACTGCTCGGAGCGGTTGCGCACGAACGCCGGCCAGCGATCCGCGCCCGGAATGATCTCCTTCAGCGCCGCCATCATCTGGCAACCGTTGCACGAGCCGAGGGCGAAGGTGTCGGGGCGCTGGAAGAATCGCTCGAATTCCGCGCGCGCCGCCGCGTGATACAGGATCGACTTCGCCCATCCCTGCCCGCCACCGAGGACGTCGCCGTAGGAAAATCCGCCGCAAGCAGCGAGCCCCTTGAAGCCCCTCAGGTCGGCGCGGCCCGAGAGCACGTCCGACATGTGGACGTCGATGGCCTCGAAGCCCGCGCGGTCGAATGCCGCCGCCATTTCCACCTGGCTGTTCACGCCCTGCTCGCGCAGCACCGCAACGCGGGGCCGCGCGCCGCGCGCGACGAAGGGCGCCGCAACGTCCTCCTGGGGGTCGTAGCTCGGCGCGAAGGTCAGTCCCGGATCGCGCGCATCGAGGATGCGGTCGTACTCCTCCTGCGCGCACTGCGGATGGTCGCGCAGCGATTGCATTCGCCAGGTCGTCTCGGACCAGGCGCGTTGCAGCTCCGCGCGTTTCGCGCCGAACAGCGGGCGCGCGTTGCAGGTGACGCGTATTTCGTCGCGCGCATTGAGCAGGCCGATCAGGTGGGCGCATTCGCCCAGCCCGCCAGCGCGCAGGACATCCATCGTGCGCTGGCGGTGCGCGGAGCGGATCTGAAGCACTGCGCCGAGTTCTTCCGCGAACAGCGCGGCGAGCGCGCGCTCGCGCGCACGGCCGGCGAGCTGGCGGTCGCTGTCGCGCTTGAACGCGTCCACGTCGTCGGCCGCCGCGTCGAACACCAGCGCGTCGAGATTGAGCGTCACGCCACAGCGGCCGGCGAACGCCATCTCGCAGACGGTGGCGAACAAACCGCCGTCCGAGCGATCGTGATAGGCGAGCAGGCGATTCTCGGAAGCGAGCGTCTGCACGGCTTCGAACAGGGACTTCACGAGCCGCGGGTCGTCGGCGTCGGGCGCCTGGTCCCCGAATCGCGACCACACCTGCGCCAGAATCGATCCACCCAGGCGATTGCGACCGCGCCCCAGGTCCACCAGAACCAGCTCGGTGTCACCGCAGTCGGTGCGCAGTTGCGGCGTGAGCGTGCGCCGCGCATCCTCCACCGGCGCGAAAGCCGACACGATGAGCGAGAGCGGCGCGACCACCTCGCGATCGTTCCAGGCGGTGCGCATCGAGAGCGAATCCTTGCCGACCGGGATCGAAACCCCGAGCGCGGGGCAGAATTCGAGCGCCACCGCCGCCACGGTGTCGTAGAGCGCGGCATCCTCGCCCGGATAGCCCGCGGCCGCCATCCAGTTCGCCGAAAGTTTGACGCGGTCGAGCGACGCGATGCGCGCGGCCGCGAGGTTGGTGATCGCCTCAGCCACCGCCATCCGCCCGGAGGCCGGCGCGTCGATCAGCGCGAGCGGCGTGCGCTCGCCGATCGCGAAGGCCTCGCCGGCGTATCCGGTGAAATCGAGCAGCGTCACCGCGCAATCGGCCACGGGCGTCTGCCACGGACCGACGAAAGGGTCGCGCGAGCACAGACCACCCACCGTCCGGTCGCCGATCGCGATGAGGAAGGTCTTGTCGGCGACCGTCGGGTGGCTCAGAACGCGCTTCGCCGCCTCCTCGAGTTCGATGCCTTCGAGCGCGAGCGGTCCGGGCGCCCGCGCCAGGCGCCGCACGTTGCGCAGCATCCTGGGCGGCTTGCCCAGCAACACCGAAAGCTCCATGTCCACGGGTGCGGCTCCCAGTTTCGGATCGTCCACGTGCAGGCGTCCGTCCGCAGTGGCGGCGCCCAGCACCGCGAATGGGCAGCGCTCGCGGTCGCACAGCTGCCGGAACTTCGGGAGCGCCCCCGGATCGATCGCGAGGACGTAGCGTTCCTGGGCTTCGTTGCACCAGATTTCGCGCGGCGACATCCCCGAGTCCTCGGAAGGCGCTGCGCGCAGATCGAGGCGCGCGCCCCGCCCCGCCCCGTGGACGAGTTCCGGCAGCGCGTTCGAAAGACCGCCTGCGCCGACGTCGTGGATCGAAAGGATCGGGTTGCCCTCGCCCAGCTGCCAGCAGCGGTCGATCACCTCCTGGGCGCGGCGCTGGATCTCTGCGTTGCCGCGCTGCACCGAATCGAAGTCGAGATCCGCGACGTTCGCGCCCGAGCCCATCGAGGACGCTGCACCGCCGCCCATGCCGATCAGCATTCCCGGGCCACCCAGCTGCACCAGCAGCGCGCCTTCGGGCAACGGCGCCTTCGACGATTGCGACGCGACGATGCTGCCGATTCCGCCCGCGAGCATGATCGGCTTGTGGTAGCCGCGCGCCACGCCGGCGACCCGCTGCTCGAAGGTCCTGAAATATCCCGCGAGGTTGGGGCGGCCGAACTCGTTGTTGAACGCGGCGGCGCCGATCGGTCCCTCGAGCATGATCGCGAGCGCGCCTGCAATCCGCTCGGGCTTTTCGGCGGGCCCGGACTCCCACGGTCGCTCGGCGCCGGGAATGCGCAGATTGGACACCGAGAAACCGACCAGGCCCGCTTTCGGTTTCGCGCCGCGACCGGTCGCGCCTTCGTCGCGGATTTCTCCGCCGGCGCCCGTCGCGGCCCCCGGAAACGGCGAAATCGCCGTCGGATGGTTGTGCGTTTCGCACTTCATGACCGTGTGAGTCACGCCGAAGTGCGCCGCGTAACGGCCTTCGGCGTCCGGGTGAAAGCGCCGCGCCTCGCGGCCCTGCATGATCGCCGCATTGTCGGCGTAGGCGAGCACCGTCCCTTGCGGGTTCACCGCGTGCGTGTGCCGGATCATGTCGAACAGCGACTGCGGCCTGGGTTCGCCGTCCACGATCCACTCGGCGTTGAAAATTTTGTGGCGGCAGTGCTCCGAGTTCGCCTGGGCGAACATGGTCAGTTCGGCATCGGTCGGATCGCGCCCGATCGCCTCGAAGGCGCGGCGCAGATATCCGATCTCGTCTGCGGAAAGCGCGAGCCCGAGCCTTCGGTTGGCCGTTTCGAGCTCGGCGATCGGAACCGCGCCCAGGGGCCGCGGCGGTACGTGCTGGAACAGCCTGGCGGCCTCGTCGAGATCCGCGAGCACGGTTTCGGTCATGCGATCGTGCAGGAGCGCTGCGAGTGGCTCACGCAATTCCGGCGCATTCCCGCCAGCGAGACGGTAGGCCGTGCCGCGCTCGATCCGCCGGACCGCAGTGAGCCCGCAATTGCGCGCGATGTCGGTCGCCTTGGACGACCAGGGAGAGATGGTGCCGATGCGCGGAACGACGACGATGAGCGCACCGTCCGTCGCGCCGGGTTCGGGCGCAGATCCATAGGTGAGAAGGCGCGCGAGCAGTGCGTCCTGATCCGGCGAAAGCGCCTCCCCGGTCTCGACGAAGTGCCAGTATTCCGCGCGCAGGCCGCGGACGCCGGAATCAACCGCCTGGAGTTGCGGCAGCAGCTTGGCGATGCGGAACTCCGACAGCGCACGCGCGCCGCGGAGTTTCTTGAACGATGACATCCAGACGGTGCCGGTAAAGGCGAATTATACCGGCGCCCGCGACGCTCGTCGCATCACCTGCGAAGCACGGGATCCTGCGCCTTGCCGCCGATGGAAAGCGTCGCACGCATCGTCTGCGCCGGCGTCTTGAGGTCCGCGACGATTCTTCCCGTCAGCGCGCCGCCGTTGGCGATGTCGAGGCTCGCGCCCGCGTTCAAAGGACCGGCCGCGATCGTGATGTTGCGCAATTGCGCGGCGCCAGCCTGGTAGGCGAACTGCGCCGCCAGTTCGCTGAACAGCGTGCGCCCGCTGCTCTGCGCGCCGTTGGTCTGGATCGCGCGGCCGAGGTCGAAGCTGCCGAGCACGCCCTTGTCGATCTTGAAGTTGCCCTCGAGCTTTGCGTCCTCGCCCAGTTTCGCGGGCGTGGCGGCGGCCATCGAATACAGCGCACGCCCCTCTCCCCGTCCTTCGGACAGGAGCGCCGGGGCAAATACCGCGGCATTCAGGTTTTTCGCGCGCACTTCGCCCTCGACCGACCATGCGGCGCCCCACCGCACGCGCGCGCTCCCGGACACCACGCCTTCGTACAGGCGTCCGTCGAATTCCGAAATGCTCAGCTCCTGACGCGTGACGCTGCCCTTGACGGCGAAATCGGCAAACGACAAACCCGGCAGGATCGGCACCGGGAAACTCGCAGCGCTGCCCTCGAGGCTGAGGCCGCCGCTGCCAGGAATCAATTTAATCTGCAACCCGTCGGCGCCGGTCAGAAGGATGGATTGCGGCGCACCGTTGCCGCCGACCGTCAGGTCCAAGCCCAACTCCGGAAGCGTCACAGGCCCCGGAAGCTTCAACTGCTTCGCCGTCACCCGCGCAATCTTCAGGTTCGCGCCCTTCAAGGCACCAAACAACGCGTCGCCGAGCATCTCCTGCGGGATGGACGCGCCTTCGAGATCGACGCGGTCGAACGATTTCCGGTCGCCGGTCAGCCCGCCGATGCCACCGTGCGCTCGCGCCAGCGCGACCTGGACCGTGTCCCCGATCGTCACGCGCTCGAATTTCATCTGGATGCCCGTGATCAGCGACAGGCGCGCCGAGCCGATGCGCACCTGGACACCGAGCGCCTCGGACGCGGCTTTCTCGTAATCCGCGGTCGAGAACGGCACCACGTGCACGCCGCCGATTCCCGCCACCAGCAATACGATCAGCCCGATGACGCCATATTTCGCCCAGGCAACAGGCTCCCGCTCGGGGTGCGACTCCGTTCCAATCACGTCATCCGCCTGCGCGCGCGAGCTGACGGACGATATGACGCGACGCTGCGGCGCCTCCTGCGCCGGCTCCGAATCGGGCGGCGGCTGGCGTTCCTGCGGCATCGGCATCGACTTGCGCTCGCGCCGGCCTGCAGCCTGCTCGAACAGCATGCGTTCGCGCTCGATTTCCTCGAAACCGAGTTCGTCGTCGTCGATCTCCAGGTCCTCGTCGATCACCTTCTCCAGCACGGTCCCGGCAACGGCTTCTCGGGCCTTGCGGCGGCGCTCCGCCTCCTGCTCGAGACGTGCCTGATCGCTCTCGGCTTCCGCCGCCCGGCCCGCTGCCTTCACGGATCGGCGCGCCAGCTTTTCCCGCGCCCGCCGCCGTTCCTCCTCGGCTTCGCGACGAGCGTCTTCCACGGAAGCGGCGCGCCCGCCTTGCGCCGGCGCCGAATCGCGCGCGGCCGCATCGCCTACGGCCGCTTGTCGCTCGGATCGATCCGATACCGCCTTCGCCGCGCGTTCGGCCAATTCCTTCGCCGCCCGTTCCGAGGCGTCCTTTGCGGCGCGCGCCGAGGCCTCCTGCGCCGCACGTTCCGATTGTTCCCTGGCGGCACGCTCGGTCCGCTCTTTTGCCGCCCGGGCCTCAGCTTCCTGCGCCTGCCGGGCCTCGTCATCCTGCTTGGCAAACGAGTCCAGGTCCGCCATCAGCGATTCGTCGATCGACGATGCGCTTTTCGCCTTCGACACCAGCGCACGAGCCGCGCGCTTGCGATTTTCTTCGTCGTCCGCGCCGCCGGGCGTTGAATCCTTCCCGCCGCGCGCGCGCTCTTCGTCCGCGACGCGGCTGGCCTCGCGTTCGGCGTCCTCCCGGGCCTTACGATCGGCTTCGTCCTTCGCGCGCTGCTCGGATTCTCTTTGCACGCGTTCGGTCCGCTCTCTCGCCTGGCGCTCGGCGTCTTCGCGCGTGCGCCGCTCGGCGTCCGCCCGCGCCCGCTCCTCCCCCAACTGGCGGCGCAAATCTTCTGCCTCGCGCCGGGCCTTTGCCTCGGCTTCCCTGCGCGCCTGCTCCTGCACCGCACGCTGTCGATCCGATTCCTCGCGCGCCGCCCCCTCGGCTGCCTCGCGTCGCGATTTCTCCTCGGCTTGCTTGCGCGCCTGCTCCTGCGCTATCCGTGCGCGTTCGGCCTCTTCGCGCGCGCGGCGTTCGCTCGCCTCGCGTGCGCTGCGCTCCTCCGCAAGCTGGCGTTGCAACGCCGCAGCCTCGAGCCGCGCCTTTTCCTCGGCTTCCCTGCGCGCCTGCTCCTGCGCTGCGCGCTCGCGCTCGACCTCTTCGCGCGCCGCGCGTTCCGCCGCGTCGCGCGCCTGTCGTTCGATTTCCTCCCGCGCACGGCGCTCGGTCTCCTCGCGTGCCCGGCGCTCGGTTTCTTCGCGCGCACGGCGCTCTTCCCCGAGTTGCTGCTGCAGCGCCGCGGACTCGAGCCGCGCCTTTTCCTCGGCTTCCTTGCGCGCCTGCTCCTGCGCCGCGCGCTCGCGTTCGGCCTTTTCACGCGCCTCGCGTTCAGCCGCGTCGCGCGACTGCCGTTCGGCTTCCTCCCGCGCACGGCGCTCCGTCTCCTCGCGGGTCCGGCGCTCCGTCTCCTCCCGCACCCGGCGCTCGGTTTCTTCGCGCGCACGGCGCTCTTCCTCGAGCTGCCGCTGCAGCGCCGCAGCCTCGAGCCGCGCCTTTTCCTCGGCTTCCTTGCGCGCCTGCTCCTGCGCCGAGCGCTGGCGCTCGGCTTCCTCGCGGACCGCGCGTTCCGCGGCCTCGCGCGCCAGGCGCTCTGCGTCCTGCTTGCCACGGCGCTCGCTTTCTTCGCGCGCCCGCCGCTCCGCTTCGGCCCGCGCGCGATGCTCTTCGAGCTCCCGCCGCAGTTCCTCGGCTTCGCGCCTCGCCTTTTCTTCGGCTTCCTTGCGCGCCTGCTCCTGCGCTGCGCGCTGGCGCTCGGCTTCCTCGCGCCCGGTCTCGTGGCGCGCCTTCTGTTCCTCGAGCTGTCGCCTCAGCTCTTCGGCCTCCTGTCGCGCCTTCTCTGCGGCCTCGATCTTGGCCATCGCCTCGGCCTCGGCGCGCAATTTGGCCTCCGCCGCGGCTCGCACTGCCGCCTCCCGAGCCGCCTTGATCTTCTCCTCGAATTCCGCCCGCGTCTTGGCTTCGGTCTCCGCGCGCGCGCGCGCCATCGCCTCTTCGCGTTTCCGGAAATCGAATTCCGCAGTTTCGCTCGCCTGGCGGTCCGCCTCGGCGCGCGCCTTTGCAGCAAGGTCGATCACGGGCTTGGCGGGTGGCGTCTGCGGCTTCCGCGAGGGCGTGCCTAGACGCGTGAAATCGAGTTCCTCCTCGCCCTTGGGCTCCTCCGCCGGCTTGGCGATCGGGGCCGCGGGCGCTGGCGCCGGTATGGGCGCTGGCCGCGGCGCGCTCGTCGGAACTTCGCGGATGAAGCCATCCCGCTCCAGTTGCTGGATCTGGGCATCCAGTTTCACAGGCGGGGTCTTCTCGAACTTCTGCTGCAGCTCGGCGAAATTGGCCTTGCCATCGATCTGCTGCAGCACGGCCCGTTCACCTCGCCCGAGAAGACTCGTCTTTCCGGCGGCTTCCTGAACGCCTTTGCCCGTCTTTGAGAAAATCGCGTTGGGATTGGTGGCCATGGCAGCGGGGGCTCTGCCATATTATAAGCAGCAGGCATCAAATCCTGCTGTGCCTACGCCGAGGCGGTATCGGTGAGGCCGATGCTAGACTGGCGTGCCTTGCCGCAAGCACCCGCGTCACTCCGCCTCACGCTCCTGCTCGGATTTCTGATTGCGCTGGTCGCGCTCGGAATCGATTCGACCGTGCCGACCCTGCCGGCGCTGGCACATGCATTCGGCACGGACGCGGGCGCGGCGCAGATCACGCTCACCGGACTGTTCTTCGGCGTCGCCTGCGGGCAGCTCGTCTGGGGCCCGTTCTCGGACCGCTTGGGACGCAGGGCCGGGCTGTTCGCAGGCCTCGCGCTGGTCGTTGCGGCGAGCCTGGCAAGCGTACGGGCCGAGGGTACGGCGGCGCTCGCGTGGTTGCGGTTTGCGCAGGGATTCGGCCTGTCCTGCGGACCGGTGATCGGCCGCTCCATCGTGCGCGATCTGTACAGCAACGAGCAGGCGGCGCGCCTGCTTTCGAGCATGATGATCGCCTTCGGTCTGGTGCCGATCTGCGCGCCCATCGTTGGCAGCACGCTGCTCGCGGGATGGGGCTGGCAGGCCGTGTACTGGATGCACGCAGTCGTCGCCGTGGCGCTGCTCGCCGCGGTCCTCAGTGCGCTGCCGGAAACGGCCCCGCTCGCGCGCGCATCGCCCGCGCCGCTCGCCATTGCCTCCACGTTTGCGGCGTTGCTGCGCCAGCGTGAATTCCTCGCGCCATTTCTTGTGCTTCTGGGCGTTCAGCTCGGGATCATCGCCTTCGTGACCAATTCGTCGCTCGCGCTGATCCAGGGTTTTGGCCTGACGCCGTTCGAATACAGTCTCGCGTTCGCGGGCGTGATGCTCGGCCAGATTACTGGAGCATTGGCGAGTGCGCGCCTGGTGACGAGGCACGGCATCCACTTCATGCTGCGGAGCGGCGCGACGCTGGCCGCGGGAGCCGGAATCACGCTGGCGGCCATGGCTTGGCTCGGGCCGCGCCACTGGGCCGCGGTGGTCGCCCCGATGGTGGTATACCTGTTCGCCTCGAGCCTCGTGATACCGAATGCCACTGCCGCCGCGCTGTCGCCGTTTCCGCGGATCGCCGGAAGTGCGTCTTCGTTGATGGGATCGATCAGTTTTGCGATCGGCGCCGGGTTGGGCGCCGCGCTGGGGTGGCTTTTCGACGGCAGCGCGAGGCCCATGGCCACCGCGATCGCGGTGAGCGCGACGGGAGCGTGGCTCGCAATGAAACTGCTGCGCCGGGGGCACGCGCATGGATAGCGTCGACAGCGTCGTCGTCGGCGCCGGCGTCGTGGGTCTGGCGGTGGCGCGCGCGCTCGCGCTCGCGGGGCGCGACGTGGTGATCCTGGAGGCCGAGAGCGCGATCGGAACCCACACCAGTTCGCGCAATTCCGAAGTGATCCACGCCGGCATCTACTACCCTCACGGCTCGCTCAAGGCGCGCAGCTGCGTTCGCGGGCGCGAACTGCTGTACCGGTACTGCGAGGGGCACGGCGTCCCCCACCGTCGCTGCGGCAAGCTGATCGTGGCTGCCGAGGACCGCCAGATCGACGAACTGCGCTCGATTCAGTCGAAGGCGCACGGCAATGGCGCGACCGACGTCGCCTGGCTCGAGCGCGACGCGGCGCATGGGCTCGAGCCGGAACTGCGTTGCGTGGCCGCGCTGCATTCGCCGTCCACGGGAATCATCGACAGCCACGCGTTGATGCTCGCCTACCTGGGCGATGCCGAGCGCGCCGGTGCCATGCTGGCGCTGCGCAGTCCGTTGCTCGCGGTGCGGCGCGCCGGCGAGCGCTTCGAGCTGGAAGTCGGCGGCGCCAGCGCCGTGACCGTTCTTGCACGCCGGCTCGTCAACTGTGCCGGGCTGACCGCACCGAGCGTTGCGCGGCGCATCGAGCGTTTCCCATCCGCGCTCCTGCCGCGCGAACTGTACGCGCGGGGCAACTATTATTCGCTTCGAGGGCGGGCGCCGTTCAAACACCTCGTGTACCCGGTGCCGGAACCGGGCGGCCTCGGCGTGCATCTGACGCTCGATCTCGCCGGCCAGGCGCGGTTCGGGCCCGACGTCGAATGGATCGATCGCATCGAGTACTCGGTCGACCCGGCGCGCGCCGAGCGCTTTTACGGCTCGATCCGCCGATACTGGCCCGGACTGCCCGACGGGGCGCTTTCGCCCGCCTACTGCGGCATTCGTCCGAAAATCTCCGGCCCGGGCGAGCCCGCCGCGGACTTCCTGATCCAGGGCACGAAGGAACACGGCATTCCCGGGCTGGTGAACCTGTTCGGCATCGAATCCCCCGGATTGACAGCGTCGCTCGCGTTAGCCGATGATGTGGTGAACCTGATTGAACCCTGAACCTGGAGGATCCATGATCGACCGCAGAGTCACGCTTGCCGTCGCAGCCGCAGCATGCTTCGCAGTGGCCGCCGGAAACGCCATCGCGCAGACCAAGTGGGACATGCCGACGCCCTACAGCGACGGCGAATTCCACACCCGCAACGTGCGCATGTTCGTCGAGGACGTGAAGAAAACGGCCGGAGGCCTCGAAATCAACGTGCATTCGAACGGCTCGCTCATCAAGCACCCGGACATCCTGCGCGCGGTCTCGACCGGGCAGGTCGCCATCGGGGAATTCCTGCTGGGACAGTTCGGCAACGAGGATCCCGTGTTCGCCGCCGACAACCTGCCGTTCGTCGCCGCCGGCTACGACAACGCGTGGAAGTTCTACCAGGCGCAGAAGCCCGCGCTCGAAAAGAGCCTGCAGAAGCGCGGCCTGAAACTGATGTATTCGGTTGCCTGGCCGGGACAGGGCATCTACACCAAGGAACCGCTGAAAAGCGTCGCCGACTTGAAGGGGACGAAATTCCGCACCTACAGCCCGCTCACTGCCCGGCTCGCCGAACTGCTGGGCGCGAGCCCCACGGTGATCCAGGTGCCGGAAATCCCGCAGATGTTCGCGACCGGCGCGGTGCAGGCGATGATCCCCTCCTCGGCCACGGGCACTTCGACCAAGGCCTGGGAATTCGTCAAGAACTACTACAAGACGAGCGCCTTCCATCCCAAGAACGTGGTCGTGGTGAACCAGCGCGCCTACGCGGCGCTGCCGGCTGCGCAGCAGAAGGCGCTTTCGGACGCCGCGGCCGTCGCCGAGAAGCGCGGCTGGGACATGTCGAAAGCGCGCGAACAGGAAGGCAACGAGACGCTCGCGAAGAACGGCATGACCGTGCAGGACCCGGATGCCGCGATGAACGCTGCGTTCGAGAAGGTCGGCGAGCAGATGGCCGCCGAGTGGGAGAAGTCGGCCGGCGCGGACGGCCAGGCGATTCTCAAGGCCTACCGCGGCAAGTAACCCGGCAATGCAGCCCCTGCAGCGCTCGCCGTTCCGGCGGGCGCTGGATTTTCTCTACGCCGCGAGCGGCGCGCTGGCGGCATGCTGCCTCGCCGGGATCGCAGTGATGATGCTCGCGCAGGCGGGAATGCGCGAAGTCGGCCTGCTTCTCCGGGGCGCCGACGACATCGTTTCCTGGCTTTGCGCCGGATCCGCGTTCCTGGCGCTCGGATACACCTTCAGGCATGGCGAACTGGTGCGGGTCGGGTTGGTGCTCGAACACGTCGGCGCGCGGACGCGACACCGCATGGAAATCGTCGCGCTCGGCGCCGCGCTGGTGGTCGTCGGCTACATCACCTTCGCAGTCGTGCGCTTCGTCCATCAGAGCTGGAAGTTCGGCGAGATTGCGCAGGGACTGCTCCAGGTGCCGATCTGGATCCCGCAGATGACGCTGGTGATCGGTGCGATCGTGTTCTTCGTCGCCCTGCTGGACGAATTCGTGGTCCTGTTGCGCGGCGAGATGCCGGCCTATCTGCGTGCCGAGGAACAGCGGCGCGTAAAGAAGGATTTGACCGAAAACCTCTGATGAGCACGATCACGGTCGCCGCGATCCTGTTCGGGTTCATGCTGCTGCTGCTCGCTGGCGGGCTGTGGATCGCGATGGCGATGAGCGTCGTCGCGTGGTTCGGCCTGCAGGTCTTTACCAGCAGCCCCCCGGAAGTCAGCCTGTTCCAGTCGTTCTGGGGTTCGAGCGCTTCCTGGACGCTGGCGGCCCTGCCGCTGTTCGTCTGGATGGGCGAAATCCTGTTTCGCACGCGGCTCTCGGAAGAGATGTTCGAGGGCCTCTCGCCCTGGCTCGGCTGGCTGCCGGGAAGGCTGATGCACGTCAACATCTTCGGCTGCGGCATCTTCGCCGCGGTCTCCGGGTCCTCGGCCGCGACCTGCGCGACGATTGCCAAGGTCTCGCTGCCGGAGTTGCGTCGGCGCGGCTATGACGAGAAAGTCTGCCTCGGCTCGCTGTGCGGCGCGGGCACGCTCGGCCTGCTGATTCCGCCCTCGATCATCATGATCGTGTACGCAGTGGCTGCCGAGGTTTCGATCCTGAAGATGTTCATCGCCGGCGTGCTCCCGGGCGCACTGCTGATTTCGCTGTTTTCGGGGTACATCGTGGTTTGGGCGCTATTCAATCCCTCGAAAACGCCGCAGGAGGTCGAGCGCCTGCCCTTTCTGGAACGCGTGCGCCGCGCCCGCAACCTGATTCCCTGCATCCTGCTGATCGTATTCATCATGGCTTCGATGTTCTCCGGGTGGGCCACCGCTACGGAGGCGGCCGCGTTCGGCGTGCTGGGCGCGCTCGCCATCGCCTGGTGGAGCGGCTCGCTCAGCTGGGGCAGTTTCCGCGACAGCCTGATGGGCGCGACACGCCTGTCGTGCATGATCCTGTTCATCCTCGCCGGCGCCGCGTTCCTCAGTTCGTGCATGGCGTTCACGGGCATTCCCAGGGCGCTCGCGGAATGGGTCGCGTCGCTCAACGCCGGCCGCCTCGAGCTGCTCGCCGTGCTCGCGGTGATTTACCTGGTGCTCGGAACGGCGATCGACGGGATCTCGATGATCGTGCTGACGGCCTCGATCGTGCTGCCGATGATCGACGCGGCGGGAATCGACCTGATCTGGTTCGGCATCTTCATCGTCATCCTGGTCGAGATCGCCCAGATCACTCCGCCGGTCGGTTTCAACCTGTTCGTGCTGCAGAACATGAGCGGGCGCGACATCAACTACGTCGCCCGGGCGTCGTTCCCGTTTTTCCTCGTGATGCTGGCGGCGCTCGCGGTGGTGGTCGTCTATCCGGGGATCGCCACCTGGCTTCCGGACCTGATCATCGGCACCGGGGCCAAATAGCGTCACGATCGGATACCGCGCCATGGCCAAGCCCATCTATCTGACCGGGGAAATCCGCAGCATCGAGCGATCCGCGGGCGAGGTCTCGCCGGCGCTGATGGAGCGCGCCGGCGCGGCAGCTGCGGATCTCGCGGCGTCGCTGCTTTCGGATCGCGATCGCGACGTCCTGGTGCTTTGCGGTCCGGGCAACAACGGCGGCGATGCGCGCGTCGTGGCGCGCGTTCTCGCCGAACGCTTCCACCGGGTTGCAGTCGCGACGCGCCCCAGTGAAGTGGCCCACGATCGGCACTGGGGACTGGTGGTCGACGGGCTGTTCGGCATCGGGCTCGCGCGCCCGGTCGAGGGCGAGTTCGCCGAACTGGTGTCGCTCGCGAATGCGCAGCCCTGCCCGGTGCTCGCGCTCGACGTGCCGAGCGGAATCGCATCCGACACGGGGCGGGTGATGGGGCACGCGGTCCGCGCCACGCACACGATCACGTTCATCGGCCTGAAACCGGGATTGCTCACGCTCGACGGACCGGATCACTGCGGCAGCATCACGGTCGCCGACCTCGGCCTGGATGCGGAGGCCGCGCGCGCGGCCTCCGGATGGGGGATTTCACCGGATCTGTTTGCAGGCGCGCTCAGGCCGCGGCGCCGCAACTTCCACAAGGGACAGGCCGGTTGCGTCGGAATCCTGGGCGGCGCGGCGGGAATGGCGGGCGCCGCGCTGCTCGCCGGCCGCGCTGCGCTCATGCTCGGGGCCGGCCGGGTTTACGTCGGCATGCTCGATCCGGGCGCGCTCCCCGTCGACACCGGCGCCCCGGAACTGATGCTGCGTCATCCGGACGATGCGCTCGGAATGGATCTCGATGTCCTCGTGGTCGGACCGGGGCTCGGGCAGAGCGAGCGCGCGGAGACGCTGCTCGGCGCTGCGCTCGCCAGCGAAATTCCGTGCGTGCTCGATGCCGACGCGCTCAACCTGGTCGCCGAAAGCAGCGATCTGCGTCACGCCTGCGCGCGCCGAAGCGCAGAGACGCTGCTCACGCCGCATCCGGGCGAAGCCGCGCGGTTGCTCGCGCTCAGCACGCAGGACGTGCAGGCCGACCGGCTGCACGCGGCGCGAATCCTCGCCGCCAATCTCAACGCGCATGCGGTGCTCAAGGGCAACGGCAGCGTCGTCGTGGCGCGCGACGGTCACTGGTTCGTCAACACGACCGGCAATCCCGGCATGGCGTCCGCCGGGACGGGCGACGTGTTATCGGGTGTCCTGGGCGCGCTGCTCGCGCAAGGCTACTCGGGCGAATGCGCGCTCGCACTCGGCGTTCATCTGCACGGCGCCGCGGCCGACGAATGCGTTCGTTCCGGCAGCGGCCCCGTGGGCCTCACCGCGGGCGAACTGATCGGACCCGCGCGCCGCCTCTGGAACGGCTGGCTGCAGGCGGGCGACGACCTCAGGCCGCCCTCACGCGCGCCACGGGCTCCGGGTACGGGTACAGCATATTGAGCGCGACCGACTGGTGGTTCGCCTGCACGATGCGAACGTGCTCGCGGCGCAGTTCGCGCGCATGCCGCACGCCACAGGAGTGCGCGATCATGTCGATTTCCCGGTTCATGTTCATGCAGTAGTTGGCGACGCGCTGGAACTTTTCCTCCACCACCAGCCCCCGCTGCAGCCGGCGGTTGTGCGTGGTCACCCCGGTCGGGCAGGTGTTCTGGTGGCATCGCAGCGCCTGGATGCAGCCCAGCGAGAACATGAAACCGCGCGCCGTGTTGACGAAATCCGCTCCGGCGCAGAGCGCCCAGGCTGCGCGCGCCGATGTGACGAGCTTGCCCGAGGCCACCACGCGGATTCGCTGCCGCAGACCCGATTCGATGAGCGCGTCGACCACGCGCGGCAGCGCCTCGTCGACCGACAGGCCCATGTGATCCGCGAGCGCCTGCGGCGCCGCGCCCGATCCGCCTTCGCCGCCGTCGATGACGAGGAAATCCGGAGCGAACTCGAGTCCGCGGCGATGCACCGCTTCGGCGAGCTCGTTCATCAGGCGCCAACCGCCAATCGCGGTCTTCACGCCCACCGGTCGCCCGGTCAGCTCGCGGATGCTCGCGACCCGCTCGAGCAGATCGTTCATGTTCGAGATGTCGCGATGCCGGTTCGGGCTGATCGAATCGCGGCCTTCTGCAATGCCGCGGATCCGCGCGATCTCGGGCGTCACCTTGCGCCCGAGCAGCACGCCGCCCCTGCCCGGCTTGGCGCCCTGCGAAAGCTTGATCTCGAATGCCTTCACCACCTTTGAGACCTCGACCAGCCGCTCGGGATCGAGATCGCCTTGCCCATCGCGCAGGCCGTACTTGGCGGTTCCGATCTGCATGACGAGGTCGCAGCCGCCCTCGAGGTGATAGGGCGACAGCCCGCCCTCGCCGGTGTCGAGCCAGCACCCTGCGACCGCCGCGCCCCTGGAAAGTGAAGTCACCGCCGGCGCCGAGATCGCGCCGAAGCTCATGCCGCTCACGTTGACGATCGAGCGCGCTTCGAACGGCTCGCGGCAGTAGCCCTCGCCAAGCACGAGCGAAGGCGTCGGCAGGCGCTCCTCCTCGAGCACCGGGAACGGGTGATTGACGAAGATCAGCGCGCCGGGTTCGTGCAGATCGTAGGTCGAGCCGAAGCCGATCACGCCCGCCTCGTTCTTCGCCAGCCGGTAGACCCAGGCGCGTGTCGCCCGGTTGAACGGCATCTCCTCGCGATCTCCGGTGAAGAAATATTGCCTGAAGTATTCCCCGAGCTGCTCGAAGAAATAGCGCAGGTGCCCGACCACCGGGTAGTTGCGAAGCACGCCGTGCTTTTTCTGCGTGATGTCGCGGATGAAGATGTACGCGACCCACAGCAGCAGCGCGAGCGCGGCGAGCGTGCCGAGCCCGTAAGAAAGGATTCCCATCAGCATGAGCGTCGTCTCCCGGTGGCCGAATCATACGCCGGGACCCCGGCGCCCGCGGGCAACGCCTCAGTGCCGCAGCGCGCGCACCACCTCGAAGATGTCGGCGACGTGATGACGCGGGCTGACGCCGTACGCGGCGTGCCTCACGACGCCCTTCTTGTCGATCACGAACGTCGAACGCAACAGACATTCCCGGCGCGTCCCCTCGATCTGCTTGTCTTTGAGAACGCCGTAGAGGCGGCAAACCTCGCCCTCGAGATCCGAGAGCAGCTGGATCGACAGGCCGTTGCGATCGCGGAAGTCGGCGTGCGTCAGGCAGTCGTCGCGCGATATGCCGACGATGGCGCAGTCGTGCTCCAGGAACTGATTCTCGTGGTCCGAAAAATCGCTCGCCTCGAGCGTGCAGCCCGGCGTTCCGTCGCGAGGATAGAAGAACAGCACCACGTGCTTCTTGCCACGAAACGCCGACAGCGCCACCGGCTGCATGTCCGCATCAGGCAGCGAAAAAAGTGGTGCATGTTGACCGACACGAATCATGGCCGACGACCGTGAGCGATTCTAAAGCACGACCTGCCGCGGTTGACAAGCGGGCTGTCGCGCCAGTGCGACAGGCCCGCGCGCATAGAATCGGCGAATGCCCGATCGACTCCTCGGCGGTCTTTCGCCGCGCGAGTTCCTGCGGCGCCACTGGCAGAAGCGGCCGCTGCTGGTGCGCGCCGCCTGGCGTCCCGCGCCCGGCTTGCCGCGTCTCGCGCAACTCCTCGCGCTCGCTCGCCGAAGCGAAGCGGAGTCGCGCCTCGTGCTGCGGCGCGGTTCGAACTGGAGAGTCGAACGGGGTCCGATCCGGCGCGCGCAGTTGCAGCGTCTGCCTGCCCGCAACTGGACCCTGCTCCTCAATGGAAGCGATCATCATTTCCCTGCTGCGGAGAAACTGCTGCGCAGCTTCGATTTCCTTCCCCGGGCGCGGCTCGACGACGTGATGGTGAGCTACGCGGCACCCGGCGGAGGCGTCGGGCCGCACTGCGACGCCTACGACGTGTTTCTGCTGCAGGCGCGCGGCCGCAGGATCTGGCGCCTGCAGCGCCCGCGTCGTTTCGAATTCGAGCCGGAGGCGCCGTTGAAACTGATTTCCGGATTCACGCCGGACGAGGAATACCTCGTCGAGCCCGGCGACCTGCTTTACCTTCCTCCGGGCTGGGGCCACGACGGAATCGCGCTCGATCGTTGCTGGACGTATTCGGTGGGCTGCAGCGCGCCAAGCGGCGCCGAACTCGCGCTCGCGCTGCTCGATTACCTTCACGAGCGCGGCCTGCCCGACGCAAATTTCCGCGATCCGGACCTGCGCCCTGCCGGCCGGCCCGCGGAAATCGGCAGCTCGCTGATGAAGTTCGCGCATCAGGTGTCGCGCCGAATCCACTGGACCGGCGCCGACGTCGCGCATGCAATGGGCCGGCAGCTGACGACCCCCAAGCCGCAAACCGTGTTCGCTCCGCCCGCGCAACCGCTCTCCGCGGTGTCGTTCCGCCGGCAACTGGGGCGACGCGACGTCGCGCTCGACGCAAGGACCCGGTTGCTGTACCGCGGCGCGCTGTTCTTTGTCAACGGCGAAACGGTGGCGGTGCCGGTCGCGATGCGTGCGCGCCTGGCGCGGTTGGCCGATCGCCGGCAGGTCCGCGGCGCCGCGTTCGCGCGCGCCGGCAGCGCGGCGCTGCTGTACGATTGGTATCGGTCCGGATACCTGAGATTGGAGCGCAGCGCTTGAGCGAAGCCACGGAGGCGGTCGCGGGACCGCCGTCAAGCCACGAACTTTTCGACACGCAAGCGGGATTCGACGAGGCGGTCGATCGCCTGCTCGCGCAGACAGGTCGTGAACTGCGGATCTTCGATCCCGATCTGGTCGCGCTGCGGCTGAACGCGCCGGCCCGCGTGGCGCAACTCGAGCGTTTCCTCGGCGCGAGTCGCACGAGGCGCCTGTACATCGCGCTGCACGACCCGGAACCGGTAACGAAATTCTGTCCACGGATGCTGGTCCTGCTGAAGCGATACGCGCATGCAATCCAGGTCCAGCGCACGCAGGAGGAAATCCGGGAACTTCGCGACGCCTTTCTGGTGCTCGATACCGCAGATTTCGTCCGCCGCCCCGAGGCCAGTTCGCGGCGCGGCGTGATCGGCCTCGGCGACCGCGTCGAAGCCTACGCCATGCGTTCACGGTTCGAGGAAATCTGGGCGGCGTCCTACCCCGCCGTTTCGCCCACCACCCTCGGTATCTGAAGGGGGATGTTGTTGGTTATAATTCGGCACTCGCCGCGGGTTCGCGGTCGAGCAGCACCCTCCTCAACTTCAAATACAAGGATTGAAAATGAAAAAATCGCTCCTGCTGGCGGCTGCCGTCGCGGTCGCGCTGGCCGCCTGCGGCCAGGAACAGAAACCGGCTCCCAAGGCGGCTCCGGCACCCGCCGCTGCTCCAGCCCCTGCTCCAGCCCCGGCGCCCGCGCCGACCGGTGACGCACAGAAAGCCGGCGAACCCGCGAATGCCACGGACGCGGAAAAGAAAGACGACGCCAAGAAGTAAGCATCACGATCTGGGAAGCGGCGGCGGTCGAAGGTGGCCGTCGCCGTTTTTTCTGTTCTAGCGCAACTCGCGCCAGCCGGATCCTTCGGCTTGCGTGGCGAGCCCGATCCAGTCGGCTTCGCAACCCATCGCACGGGCGAGCGCATCGCGCGCGAGTTCGGGCCGGTTGTTCTGTTCGGACAGGTGCGCCGCAATGACGTGCTGAAGGCGGGATCGGTCCAGCGCGCCGAGCAGTTGCCCGCTGCTGGCGTTGTCCAGGTGTCCGAAAGGGCCCGCGATCCGTTCCTTCAGCCATTTCGGGTACGCCCCCGCCCAGAGCATTGCGGATTCGTGGTTGCACTCCAGAACCAGCGCGTGGCAGCCCGACAGGACCGCCTGAACGTGTGCCGTAGGCGTTCCGATGTCGGTCAGCACGCCCAATCGATTCGCGCCGTCGGTGAACACGAATTGCACGGGTTCGCGCGCATCGTGCGGCACCGTGAACGGCCGCACTTCCAACGCTCCGACCGAAAACGCGGCGCGGCCATCGATCAATTGCACGACAACCCCGGGAAGCGTTTTGCGGGACTCGGCGAGTGCGGCGCGCGTGCCGTAGGTCAGGCAGACCGTCAGTCGGTGCGCCGCCGAGAACGCAAACGCATGCCCGGCGTGGTCATCGTGCTCGTGCGTCAGCAGAACCGCGCTCAAGTCCGCGGGCGCCAGTCCGAGGCGGGCGAGCCGGTGCTCGGTTTCGCGCGCAGAGAGACCGCAATCGAGCAGCAGGCGCGTCGCGCCCGACTCGACGACCAGGCAGTTTCCCTTCGAGCCGCTTCCCAGCGAGGCGAAACGGATCACGCCGGTGCGCCCCACGCCAGGCGGCGCGTCACTTCAGCTGTTCATGCAACAGCGAGAGGATCCGCCGCGTGGATTGCGTCTGGTTGGCGCCGCCGTCCTTGCCGAGAATCTGAACCTGGCTCGCCTCGACCTCCTGCGTGACCTGGACGCGGTACTGCTCGGCCTTGACCTGCGGATCGGTCGAACGCCAGAACGCGAGCTTGCCCAGGAGCCCCTCCTTTTCCTGATTCTTCTTGTCCATCTCCGCATCCGGATCGGCGTAGCGGACGAAGTACAGGCCTTTCTGCCGGTCGCGATCCTCCACCGTGAATCCGACGCGATCGAGCGCCAGGCCGACGCGCCGCCACGCCCGGTCGAAGGGCTCGAACACCGTGAGCATTTCCCGGCCGTCGGCGCCTTTCTTGATCGCCGCGCGCGCCTCCTGCGGCGTCGCCGCGGCAGTCATCTGCCGCGCCTGCTCCTGCTGCGCGCCGAGCCGAACCATCAGGCGGCGCAGGAATTCCGCTTCGAGTTCCGGATCCGGCGGGCGCGGCTGCCAGACGGTCTGGTCGCTGCGCTCGCGCGTATAGACTTCCATCATGCCGCGATGGCTGATGTAAATTTCGGTCGCATCCTCCCCGGCGCGTTCCATTCGCGTACGGAACCTGTCGCGCTCCGATGTCGAATAGACCTGCTCGAGAACTTTCCCGATCGTGTTGCGGATGAAATCCTGCGGCAGCTTGGCCCGATTCTCCGCCCAGTCGGTCTCCATCACGCCGGCCTCGGGCCGCTCGACGTTGATCAGGAAGCCGTTCTCGCGCCAGAAATCCTTCACCAAAGGCCAGAGCTTCTCCGGGTTCTCCTTGACCACCAGCCAGCGCTGGGTGCCGGAGCGCTCGATGCGCATTCGCTCGACCGCGGGAAGCACGGTCGTGCTGCCGCCGAGTTTGGCCTGCTGCGCGCGTTCGGCCTGGAAACCCGACAACGTCGCAGCGCCCTTGCCGGTATCCGGAATCAGATAGCGATTGTCGCGCGCCGGCGTCGTGAGGTCCGGCGGAATCTCGAGCGGCGGCAGAGAACCCGCCGACTTGTAGTCGACTTTCTTGCCCTCGAGGAGGTCGGTGGTCGTGCTGCAGCCGGCGAGCGCGAGGGCGGCAGCGAGCGCGAGCGCGCCGCGGCGCCTCATGCCCGTTTCTCCACCACCCGCAGCGGCAACGAGATGCCCGCCTCGACGAGCGCCTCGCGAACCGTTTCGTAGTAGCGTTCGGACAGCGGCGTCAGCGGCAGCCGCAGCCCGTATTCGATCAATCCCATTTCCGCCAGCGCCCATTTCACCGGGATCGGGTTCGCCTCGACGAACAGCCGCTGGTGCAGAGGCAGCAGCCGCAGGTTCAGGTCGCGCGAAGTCCGCGCGTCTCCGGAGAGGGCGCGCGCGCACATTTCGTGCATCAGGCGCGGCGCGACGTTCGCGGTGACCGAAATCACCCCCTGCCCGCCCAGCAGCATGAGCGCGAGCGCGGTCGAATCCTCGCCCGAATAGAGCGCGAAATTCCGCGGCGCGCGCCGGATCAGGTCGGTGCCACGCTCGATGTTCGCGGTCGCATCCTTGATGCCGATGATGCCTGGAACCTGCGCGAGGCGGAGCGCGGTGTCGTTCTGCAGATCCGCCACCGTGCGTCCCGGCACGTTGTACAGGAGCATCGGGATGTCGACCGCTTCCGCGATCCGGCGGAAATGGCGGTAAAGCCCTTCCTGCGTGGGCTTGTTGTAGTACGGCACCACGGACAGGCAGGCGGTCGCGCCCGCGCGCTTCGCGGATTCGGTCAACTCTATCGCTTCCGCAGTCGAATTGCCGCCGGTGCCGGCGATGATCGGAATGCGTCCCCGCGCGTGCTGGACCGCAAGGCGGATGAGCGCCTTGTGCTCGTCGAAGTCGACCGTCGGCGATTCCCCCGTGGTCCCCACCACCACGATGCCGTCGGTGCCCTCCGCGGCATGCCAGTCGATGAGGATCTTGAAGCGCTCGAGATCGAGCTCGCCCTCATGTCCTTAGGCGGACTTCATCGGCGTGACGATCGCAACCAGGCTTCCGGTGATCATGCGACGATTTTAGCCTTTT
>ORMF011423143.1_pt1 | contig 64147 bp, 70 predicted proteins | sample 1779871 | NCBI WGS metagenome assembly ORMF01 (sample SAMEA104232316, study PRJEB22302) | groundwater metagenome | biome: forest; feature: aquifer; material: groundwater | place: USA | collected 2011-08-07 | depth 5.4 m | reverse complement strand
TTCACGCCGACCGAGGCCGGTGCGGCAGGCGCATTCGGTGCGCTGATCATCGGCCTCGTGCGCCGCCGCCTTTCGCTGCAGGGACTGGTGCAGTCGGTTGCGGAGACCCTGCGCATCTCGGCCATGGTGATTCTCCTCATCACGGGCGCGGTGCTGTTCGGCCGTTTCCTCACCGTGTCCCGTCTGCCCTTCGAACTCGCCGAGTGGGCCGCATCGCTGCCGGTGCCGGCGATTGTCGTGCTGCTCCTGGTACTTTTGATCTACGTCGCCGGCGGCATGCTGATGGACGCGCTCGGTTTCCTGGTCGTGACGATTCCGATCTTCTTTCCGCTCGCCGCGGCGCTCGGCTACGACCCGATCTGGTACACCGTGGTTCTGACCATCATCACGACCATGGGCGCGGTGACGCCCCCCGTCGGCGTCAACGTCTTCATCGTCAACGGACTCGCGCCCGAGATCCCGATTCACACCATTTTCCGCGGCGTCGGCTATTTCCTGCTGGCGTACGCAGTCTGCATTGCGTTGATGTGGCTCGTGCCGGACACCGTGCTCTATCTGCCGCGCGTCCTGCTCGGGTGAAAAGGGGGCGACCTTGAGCAGGAAGCGAGAGACCCGCAGCACGAAATCCGGCAACCGCATATCGCCGCCGGCGGCGAGGCGTCTGGTCGACCTGGGCGCCTGCATCGATTTTCTCGAGCGCAGCCACCACCTCGTGCGGGTGCGCTCCGAGGTGAGCGCGCGACACGAACTCGCGGGAATCGCGCGCCGCTTCGAGGGCGGAAAGTGCGTGCTCTTCGAGCGCGTCAAGGGCAGCGCCTACCCCGTGATCACGGGGCTGCTGTGGAACCGCGACATCGTCGGTTCGCTCTTCGGCGTTCCGGCGACGCAGGTCCCCTTCCTCATTGCGGAGGCGATCGGTCCATGGCAGAAGGATCGTTCGGCGATGCCGGCACGGTTGTTGCGCAAGGCGCCGGCCAACGAGGTCGTCGAACCGAGCGTCGATCTCGGCCGCCTGCCGATTCCCGTTCATGCGCTCAAGGACGGCGGACCGTACATCGACTGTTCGGTCGTGCTGGCTCGCAATCCGCAGTCCGGCGGCCTCAACATCTCGATCCATCGCATGATGGTGACGCGCAAGGACCGCATCACCTTCCTGATCGACCCCGGCCGCCACCTCGGCGAGTATGTCGAATACGCCGAGCGTCGCAACGAGACGCTGCCGGTCACGATCAACAACGGCGTCGGTCTCGCGCCCTGGATCGTATCGACCCTGCCGAGGCTGGGCGACGGCAAACTCGACATCGCGCATCACCTGATCGGCCGGTCGATCGACCTGATTCAGCCGCAGACCGGCAACGTGCCGGCCTATGCCGAGGCGCAATTCGTGATCGAGGCCGAGATCCTGCCGGGCGTGCGCGAGATCGAGGCGCCGTTCGCGGAGGTCACGGGCTACTACGGCGGCCGGGACCGGCGCTGGGTGATGAAGGTGAACGCCATCACCCGGCGCAAGCAGCCGGTGTTCCACACGGTCCTCTCCGGCCGCGAGGTGTGGAACGCCGTGGGCTTCACCGCCGAGGCGGCGATCTTTCACGCCGTCCATGCGCGCATACCGCAGGTCAAGGCCGTGCACCTGCCGGCCGGCGGCTGCGGCTTCTACGAGGCCGTGGTGCAAGTCGAGAACGCGCGTCCGGGACTCGGTCCCGAGGTGATCGACGCCACCTTCCAGGCGTTCCGCTCGCTGCAGCGCGTCGTGGTGGTCGACACCGACGTGGACATTTTCGATGCCGTAGACGTCGATTGGGCCATCACCACGCGTTTCGACGCCGAGACCGACCTCGTCCTCCGGCGCGGCGCCGAGGGACACATCCTCAACCCGATGGTGACCATCGACCCCGACGGAAAGAGCGGCAAGGTGACGAAAGTCGGCATCGACGCCATGGTTCCCCACGGGCGGCGGGGCGAAACCTTCGAGCGCGTGAAATTCAAGGAAGTCGATCTGAGGGACTACGACATCCGGGACACCTGAGTCGCGGCGCGACGCGAACCGACGCACCTGCCGCTCGCGGCGGCGATAATGTGAGCCGGACATGAAGACGTTGCGCACCCAGGTCGCGATCGTCGGCGGCGGTCCCGCCGGCATGCTGCTCTCGGAGATGCTCCATCGCGAGGGCATCGAGAGCGTAGTGCTCGAGCAGCGAAGCCGCGCCTACGTGCTCGGTCGAATCCGCGCCGGCGTGCTCGAGCAGGGCTCGGTCGAAGTGCTGCGCGCAGCGGGCCTCGGCGAGCGCATGGATCGCGAGGGGCTGCCGCACGACGGCGCGGCGATCGTCTGGGCGGGACGAAACAGCTACTTCATCGACTGCTGGAAGCATGTCGGCAAGCGCTTCATGACCTACGGGCAGACCAACATCCAGGAGGATCTGTACGCGGCGGCCGACCGCCGCAACGCGCAGTTGCTCGACGAGGCGCTGGAGGTCGCGCCGATGGCCGTCACGAGCGCCAAACCCTGGGTAAGGTTCCGGCGTGGCGCGCGCGAGTGGCGGCTCGACTGCGATTTCGTCGCGGGCTGCGACGGTTATCACGGCGTGAGCCGCAGCGTGATACCCGGAGAAGTGCTGCGCACCTATGAAAAAGTCTACCCCTTCGGCTGGCTCGGCATCCTTTCGGAAACGCCTCCGGTTCCGCATCTCACCTATGCCAACCACCCGCGGGGGTTCGCGCTCGCCTCGATGCGCAACGCGATGCTGAGCCGCTACTACGTCCAGGTGCCGCTCGAGGATCGCGCAGAGGACTGGCCCGACGAGCGTTTCTGGCGCGAACTCAAGGCGCGCTTCCCGCACGAGATCGCAGAGACGATCGCGACCGGACCCTCGATCGAGAAGTCGATCGCGCCGTTGCGGAGCTTCGTTGCCGAACCGATGCGGCACGGGCGCCTGTTCCTCGCCGGGGACGCGGCGCACATCGTGCCGCCTACCGGCGCCAAGGGGCTCAACCTCGCGATTTCGGACGTGAATTACCTCGCCCGCGCGCTGACGAGCCATTACCGCGAAGGTTCCGGCGCGAAACTCGACAGCTACAGCGACCGGGCGCTGCGGCGCGTCTGGGGCGCGGTCCGATTCTCCTGGTGGCTCACGGGGCTGCTGCACCGCTTTCCCGACATGAGCGATTTCGACCAGCGCGCGCAGGAATGCGAACTCGATTACCTCGCGGCTTCCGAGCACGCGCAGGCGAGCGTCGCCGAGCAGTACGCGGGAATGCCTTTCGAATGATGGACGATAGAATCACCGGCATCGCATTGCCGAACGGCCAAGGCTGCTGAAGCATGATCATCGACTGCCACGGACATTACACGACCGCGCCCCGCGCGCTGGAGGACTGGCGCAACGCGCAGGTCGCCGCGCTCGGCGACCCGGTGCGCGCGCCCAGGGTCTCGGACCTGAAAATCAGCGACGATGCGCTGCGCGAATCGATCGCCGCGAACCAGCTGCGGCAGATGAAGGAGCGCGGGCACGATCTCACGGTCTTTTCGCCGCGCGCGAGCTTCATGGCGCACCACGTCGGCAACTTCGACACCAGTTCCACCTGGGCCGCGATCTGCAACGAGCTGTGCTACCGCGTCGCGAAGCTCTTTCCCGAGCACTTCATCGGCTGCGCGATGCTGCCGCAGTCCCCCGGCGTCGATCCCCGGACGTGCATCCCGGAGTTCGAGCGCTGCGTGCGCGAATACGGTTTCGTCGCGATCAACTTGAATCCCGACCCCTCCGGCGGGCACTGGAAGGAACCGCCGCTCACCGACCGGCATTGGTACCCGATCTACGAGAAAATGGTCGAGTACGACGTTCCGGCGATGGTCCACGTCAGCACGAGCTGCAATGCGTGCTTTCACACCACCGGCGCGCACTACCTCAACGCCGACACGACTGCGTTCATGCAGTGCCTCACGGCGGACCTGTTCAAGGACTTTCCGACGCTGCGGTTCGTCATCCCGCACGGCGGCGGCGCGGTTCCCTACCACTGGGGGCGGTTTCGCGGCCTCGCGCAGGAATTGAAGCGCCCGCCGCTGAAGGACTACCTTCTCGGCAACGTGTTCTTCGACACCTGCGTCTATCACCAGCCGGGAATCGACCTGCTGACCCGGGTGATTCCCGTGGACAACATCCTCTTCGCCTCGGAGATGTTCGGCGCGGTCAAGGGCGTCGATCCGGAAACGGGCCACCACTTCGACGACACGCGGCGCTACATCGAAGCGACGCCGAACCTCTCGGCCGATGGCCGGCGCAAGATCTTCGAGGGCAACGTTCGCCGCGTCTACCCGCGGCTCGACGCGGCATTGAAGTCGCACGGCCTGTAGACCCGTGCGGATCCGAAAGGAAATCACGCCATGAGCAACATCGCAGTCCGAAACATCCAGCGTCCCGATGCGGGCGCGGTCGAGGCGCTGTCGCGTTTCGGCGTCGCGACCCTGCACGAGGCGCAGGGGCGCAGCGGCCTCATGGACACGGCAGTCCGCCCGATCTATGCAGGCGCGGCGCTCTGCGGCCCGGCGGTGACGGTACTCACGCACCCGGGGGACAACTGGATGCTGCACGTGGCCGCGGAACTTCTCAGGCCGGGCGACGTGGTGGTGATCGCCTGCAGCGCGCCGAACGGCGACGGCATGTTCGGCGAACTGCTCGCCACCTCCTTCAGGGCGCGCGGCGCGAAGGGCCTGGTGAGCGACACCGGTGTTCGCGACGTGAAGGAAATTTCCGCGATGGGGTTTCCGGTGTTCGCGCGCCACATCTCGGCGAAAGGCACGGTCAAGGCGACCGTGGGCTCGGTCAACGTGCCGGTCGTCTGTGCAGGGATGCTCGTCAATCCGGGCGACGTGGTGGCCGCGGACGACGACGGCGTCGTAGTGATTCCGCGCGAGCAGGCGGCGGCGGTGGCCAAGGCGGCGCAGGCGCGCGAGGACAAGGAGGCGGCCACCCGCAAGCACCTGGCCGCCGGCGAACTGGGACTCGACCTGTACGGCATGCGCGAGGCGCTGGCGAAAGCGGGATTGAAGTATGTGGATTGAGGGTCCGGGTGGGTGCGCGAACGTCGGGATGCCTTTGACGTTCATTCGATCTCGGCTTTTCGGCATGGATCTCGCCGAAAAGCCGAGACCATAGCGACCCCAAAACTGCAATGCGCGTCGTTCAGACGGCTGACATAACGCATGGGCCCCGACTGGCTTCGATTTCATCCGGGTCCGGTGAAAATGGAAATCCGGGACAGACCACGTTTTTCACTCAACGACTGATTCCGCCGTCAAGCCCGGGAAATCGTGGTCTGTCCCCAATTAACCCCACAACCCGGCGGCGTGTATCGCGCACCGTGCGATTTTGGGTTCCCATGGTCTCCGCTTTTCGGCATGAATCACGCCGAAAAGCGGAGATCGATTAACGTCAAAGGCATCACACCGTCGAATCAAAGTTTCCGACTTTTCCATGGACCCCGACTGGCTTCCGTTTCATTCGAATCCATCTCGCCCCACGTTCAGGCTGCCGGCGGGTGCCGTGGATGCGCACTGCCACGTCTTCGGTCCGGCGGCGGAGTTTCCGTTCGCGCCGGAGCGCAAGTACACGCCCTGCGACGCCTCGAAGGCGCAACTCTTCGCGCTGCGCGATTTCCTCGGCTTCGAACGCAACGTGATCGTTCAGGCAACCTGCCACGGCGCGGACAATCGCGCGATGGCGGATGCCTGCCGCGCTTCCGGCGCCAGGGCGCGCGGCGTCGCCACGGTGCGACGCAACGTGAGCGAGCGCGAACTCGAGGAACTCCACGCAGCGGGCGTGCGCGGCGTGCGCTTCAATTTTCTGAAGCGCCTCGTCGATTTCACGCCGAAAGACGAGTTGTTGGAAATCGCCGGCCGCATCGCGCCGCTCGGCTGGCACGTGGTCGTGTATTTCGAAGCGCAAAACCTGCCCGAACTGTGGGAGTTCTTCACCGCGCTGCCCACCACCGTGGTCGTGGACCATATGGGACGGCCGGACGTTCGAAAACCCGTGGACGGCCCGGAGTTCGAGCTTTTCCTGCGCCTGCTGCGCGAGCACCCGAACGTCTGGTCCAAGGTGAGCTGCCCGGAGCGGCTTTCGGTCGCTGGTCCCGCAGCGATCGATGGCGAGCACCGGCCCTATCGCGACGTCGTGCCGTTTGCCCGGCGAATCGCAGAGGCATTTCCCGATCGCGTCCTCTGGGGCACCGACTGGCCGCATCCGAATCTGAAGAACCACATGCCGGATGACGGCCTGCTGGGCGATTTCATCCCGCAGATCGCGCCGACGCCGGAGTTGCAGCACCGGCTGCTGGTCGACAATCCGATGCGTCTGTACTGGCCTGAAACCTTCGCCGCATCCTGAGGACAAAGCTCCATGGCGCTCGACAAACCCTACAAGGACGTTCCCGGCACGACGATTTTCGATGCCGAGCAGTCGCGCAAGGGTTACTGGCTGAACCAGTTCTGCATGTCGCTGATGAAGCCCGAGAACCGCAGGCGCTTCAAGTCGAACGAGCGCGCCTACCTCGACGAGTGGCCGATGACCGACGAGCAGAAGCAGGCGGTGCTCGCGCGCGACCTCAACCGCTGCATCGCCGCCGGTGGCAACATTTATTTCCTCGCCAAGATCGGCGCCACCGACGGCAAGAGCTTCCAGCAGATGGCCGGCAGCATGACCGGCATGACCGAGGAGGCATACCGCGACATGATGGTGGGCGGCGGCCGTCCGGTCGAAGGCAACCGCTACGCCCGCGAATGGGAGAAGAAGTGATGGCGCGGATCACGGCGAGCCTTTACACCTCGCACGTGCCTGCGATCGGCGCGGCGCTCGACCTCGGCAAGACGCACGAACCGTACTGGCAGAAAGTGTTCTCCGGATATGAATTCACCAAGCGGTGGATGAAGGAGAGCGCGCCCGACGTCGTGTTCCTGGTCTACAACGATCACGCCAACGCGTTCAGCCTGGAGATCATCCCGACGTTCGCCATCGGCACGGCGGCAGGGTTCGCCATCGCCGACGAGGGCTGGGGCCCGCGCCCGGTCCCCAAGGTGATCGGCCACCCGGAGCTCGCCGCGCACGTCGCGCAGTCGGTGATCCAGGAGGATTTCGATCTCACGATCGTCAACCGCATGGACGTCGATCACGGCCTCACGGTGCCGCTGTCGCTCGTCTGCGGCCAGCCCCGGGCCTGGCCCTGCCGCGTGATTCCGTTTGCCGTGAACGTGGTGCAGTACCCGGTGCCCTCCGGCCGCAGATGCTTTCAGCTCGGGCAGGCGATCCGCCGTGCGGTCGAGTCCTACGACGAGCCGCTCAAGGTGCAGATCTGGGGCACGGGCGGGATGAGCCACCAGTTGCAGGGTCCGCGCGCGGGACTCATCAATCGCGAATGGGACAACCGGTATCTCGACCGCCTGATCGCCGAACCCGCGGCGCTCGCGCAGATGCCGCACATCGAGTACGTCCGCGAAGCCGGCTCGGAAGGCATCGAACTGGTGATGTGGCTGATTGCGCGCGGCGCGATGAGCGATCTCGGCGGCGGCCAGGCGCCGAAAGTCGCGCACCGCTTCTACCACGTGCCCGCGTCGAACACCGCCGTCGGGCACCTGATCCTGGAGAATCAACCATGAGCACCATCAAGGTGGCGCTGGCCGGGGCCGGCGCATTCGGAATCAAGCATCTCGATGCGATCCGCAACATCGACGGCGTCGAAGTCGTGTCGCTGGTCGGCCGCAGGCTCGAGCAGACGAAGGAAGTCGCGGCCAAGTACGGCATCGGTCATTCGGCCACCGACCTCGCCGAAAGCCTTGCGATGAAGTCGGTGGACGCCGTGATCCTGTGCACGCCGACGCAGATCCACGCCGAGCAGGCGATCCAGTGCCTGAAAGCCGGCAAGCACGTGCAGGTGGAAATTCCGCTCGCCGACCGTCTTGCGGACGCCGAGACGGTGGTGAAGCTGCAAAAGGAATCCGGGCTCGTCGCCATGTGCGGCCACACGCGCCGCTTCAACCCGAGCCATCAGTGGGTCAACCAGCGCATCCGCGCGGGCGAACTGAAGATCCAGCAGATGGACGTTCAGACGTATTTTTTTCGCCGCAGCAACATGAACGCGCTCGGCCAGCCGCGCAGCTGGACCGATCACCTGCTCTGGCACCACGCCGCGCACACGGTGGACCTGTTTCTGTACCAGACCGGCGAAGAGGTCGCGGTGGCGAACGCGATCCAGGGTCCGATGCACCCGGCGCTCGGCATCGCGATGGACATGTCGATCCAGCTGAAGTCGCGCCAGGGGCAGATCCTCACGCTGTCGCTGTCGTTCAACAACGACGGGCCGCTGGGAACATTCTTCCGCTACATCTGCGACAACGGCACCTACCTCGCGCGCTACGACGATCTGTTCGACGGCAAGGAGCAGAAGATCGACGTCTCGAAGGTGGCCGTCTCGATGAACGGCATCGAGCTGCAGGACCGCGAGTTCTTCGCCGCGATCCGCGAGAAACGCGAGCCCAATGCGAGCGTCGCACAAGTGCTGCCCTGCTACCGCACGCTCCACCAGCTCGAGCAGTGGATGGGTTAATCAGGGACAGACCACGTTTTTCCCAACCCGGTCGGACCTGGTCACGGCCAGGAAAAACGTGGTCTGTCCCCGATTTACGAATTGAACAAGCTGACGCGGTCTGAAACGCCGTTACCAGGCGACCAGCGGAAGACCGGCAGCAACGGGCCGGAGGAGTGGGCCCGTGCCGCCGAGTCACAAGCGGTCATTGCGTCGAGGAGGAGCGACGGCTTGTGACCGCGACCATCGTACGCCGCGCGGCAGGCGTGACAACAGAGACCAACGTATCGAACCGATCCGACTTTCGTATCGACGGCGTATTGCCTTCGCTTTCGCCATTGATTTCCGGCATTTCCGCATCCGGAGTAGCATGGTCGGCGCGGTATCTCACCGCGTGAACGAAGGAGCACAATTCATGGCTTTCTACCTGGTTCAGGCTTCGTATTCCGTGCAGGCGACCGCTGCAATGGTCAAGAATCCGCAGGACCGCGCAGCGGCAGTGAAGCCGTTGATCGAGCGCATGGGCGGGAAACTGCACGGCATCTGGCTTGCGTTCGGCGAGTTCGACATCGTCGCCATCGCCGAGATGCCGGACAACGTCACCGCCGCAGGTTTTGCGATGGCGATCGGGTCGAGCGGCGGAATGAGCGCCTATCGCACAACTCCGCTGCTTACGATGTCGGAGGGGGTCGAGGCGATGAAGAAAGCCGGTGGCGTGGGCTATCAGCCGCCGAAGTAAGCTCCCGAGCAACAACCCGGGCTGCCCACGGCGATGCGTAATGTCGCGGGCAGCCGATGGAGGTGATGTGCATCTGATGCTGGGTTTCCTGCTGCTGGCCGTCGCCGGATGCACGACGACGCTCGATGCCAGGATCAGCCCATGCCGGCCCGAGGTGACGGCACCCCCGGCGACGAGCAAGACGGGTGCCGCGCTGGAGTGCGACATCCGGGTTGAAAACGGCATGAAGTCGACGAACGACGCTCGCAGAACGCAGTAACGCGCCTTCTGGCACGGGCCCCTTATGGTCGGCTAATCAGGGACAGACCACGTTTCTTAGCGGCGCGGTCAGGGTTGATCAGCTTCATGAAAAACGTGGTCTGTCCCCGATTTTCCTAGACGACGCGGCCGGGGTTGAGGATGTTCTTCGGGTCGAGCGCCAGTTTCAGCGTGCGCATCAGCGCGATTTCCTCGGGGCTGCGCGAGATCGGCAGCCAGCCCTTTTTCTCCAGTCCGATGCCGTGCTCGGCGGAAATCGCACCGGAGATCGCGCGAAGCGGCTCGTAGATGATCCTATCGATCCGCTCGCGCGCGTCCGCGGGCAGGCCGTCGGGACTCACGACGACGTGCAGGTTGCCGTCGCCCATGTGTCCGAATACCCAGGCGCGGACCTTCGGCCACGCCGCCCGCAATTCAGCGCGAACGCGCTCGACGTAATCCGGCATCGCGCGGATCGGAAGCGACACGTCGAAGGCCATCGGCATGCCCCAGCGCGCCGTCTGCAGCACGTCGTCGCGCAGCGCCCAGATCGCTTCGACTTCGGCCTGCGATTGCGCGATCGCCGCGTCGCTCACCAGCCCCGCTTCGAGCGCGGACTCCATCGCCGAGCGGAAGCGCTCGGCGTCCCCCGGAGAATCGCCGCTCAGCGATTCGACGAGCGCGTAATACGGCGCGCCGCGAGCCACCGGGGCGCGGCCCTTGGCGGGCCGCGTCGTGACCAGCTCGTAGAATTCCGGCCACATCACTTCGAACGCCGAGAGCGCTCCGCCGAGCGCGCGGTCCATGTGCTTGAGGAGCGCCGCGAGCGCATCGAAATGCGGAACCGCGGCGAACGCGACGTCCTGGCGCGCGGGCTTTTCGCGCAACCGCAGCGCAAGGCGCGTGATCACGCCGAGCGTGCCCTCGGACCCCAGAAAAAGATGCTTCAGGTCGTAGCCCGAATTGTTCTTGATCAGCCGGTTCATCGCCGGCAGCACCGAGCCGTCGGCGCGCACCACTTCGAGCCCCAGCACCATTTCGCGCATCATGCCGAACCGCAGCACGCGGTTGCCGCCCGCGTTGGTCGCAGCGTTTCCCCCGAGGGCCGCCGTGCCGCGCGCGCCGAGATCGAGCGGGAACGCAAGTCCCGCCGCCCCCGCGGCCTCCTGCAACTGCTGCAGCGTGACGCCCGCCTCGACGACTGCGACGCGCTGCACCGGGTCGATCGATTCGATCCCGCGCATGCGTTCGAGCGAGAGCACGACGTCGGATTCCGAGGTGTCGCCGCCGTGGACGAGCCCCGTCAGCCCGCCGTGCACGATCACCGCCTGCCCGGCCGCATGGCAAAGCGCGAGCGCCGCGGAGACCTCCGCGGTCGTCGCTGGCCGAAGCAGCAGCCGCGCGTGCAGCGGCCGCTGCCGCATCCAGTCCTCGGTGCGGCCATCGAGCGCCGCGCCTTCGAGCACCGCCTCGCCGGGAAGCGCCTCCTTGAGCCGCGCGAGCAGGTCCGCGTCCATCGCCAGCGCCCCGGGCCGGACCTAGCCCGCGCGGCCGATGACCTGCGCCGTCGCAATCAGTTCATCGAGCAGTGCCATCGCGGCACGACCCGACATGGCATGCGGATCGAGCGCCGCGGTTTCCGAGTACTTGAGCAGCGTCGAGCGGTTGACCTTCGCGAGATTGACGAGCCCCATGGTCCAGGCACCGAAGCGGCGCTCCACCACCTCCTCGTAATGCAACAGCACCACCTCGCCGTGGCGGTCGTCGCGCACGATCCGGTTGTACAACTCGTTCACCGGGAGGCGACCGCCTTCGAGCAGCTGCATGAAGAGGTTGCCGCTCTGGCACAGGATTCCCGTGATGCCGAGCTTGGGGTTATGGCCGCGCGATTGCGCGAGAATCGAATCGACGAGTTCCTGGTCGACGAGTTGGGCAGAGCGGCTGGCGTACAGCAGGCGCACGAGCATGGTCGGTCTCCTAGGCGCTTCTTCTTTGCAGCAGGGCGAGGAATTCGCGGCGCAGGTTGGCGTCCTTGAGGAACGAGCCGCGCATCACGCTGTTGATCATCTTCGAATCGGTGTCCTTGACGCCGCGCCACTGCATGCAGAAGTGGTCGGCCTCCATCACGACCGCGAGGCCGTCGGGCTGCATGCGTTCCTGCAGCAGGTCCGCAAGGCGCGTCACCGCCTCCTCCTGGATCTGCGGCCGGCTCATCACCCAGTCGCACAGCCGCGAGTACTTGGATAGCCCAATCAGGTTCGACTGCTCGTTGGGCATGACGCCGATCCAGACCTTGCCGATGATCGGGCAGAGGTGGTGCGAGCAGGCGCTGCGCACCGTGATCGGCCCGACGATCATCAGCTCGTTCAAGCGCTCGACGTTCGGGAACTCGGTGACGTCGGGCCGCGCGATGTAGCGCCCGCGGAACACTTCGGTGAGGTACATGCGCGCGACGCGGCGCGCGGTCGCCTGCGTGTTGTGATCGCTCCCGGTGTCGATGACAAGGCTTTCCAGGACGCCTTCCATCTTGCCCTGGACCTCATCGACCAGCCGGGCGAGTTCGCCGGGTTCGATGAAACGCGCAATGTTGTCGTTGGCGTGGAACCGTTCGCGCGCGGCCTGCAGGCGCTCGCGGATTTTCTGCGACACGGGGACCCCCGCGTCCCGGCCGTCCGTCGATGGTGCGGTGTTGCTGGATTTTCTTTCCATGGCCCGCCTTCACGCCGCCTTGTAGGTGTCCAGCCGGATGCGCTCGCGCTCGAGCACGGCGGCGACCGGCGCGGCCGCCATCACGCGTTCGATGTACGCGTAGTAACCCGGCAGCGATTTCGGGTCGACCCCCGCGTAACCGCCCCAGCGAAACAGGGTGAACGCATAGGCGTCGTGGAACGTGACGTTCCCGCCGAGCCAGAACGGCGAGGCGCTCGCGACCCAGGACTGAATGCGTTCCAGATAGCCGCGGTAGCGCGCCATGGCCATCTTTCGCACCTCGGCCTGCGCCATCTCCGATTCCGCGAAATCGCCCGTCCGGAACACGTGCGTGAACGTCGGATGCACGGTGTTGTTCATCCAGGCAAGCTGCGACATCGCCTGCGCCCGCGGCCAGGCCTGCTTCGGCATCAGTCCGGCCTGCGGGAAGCTGCGGTCGAGAAAATCGCAGATGGCGACGATCTGGCTGAGCGGCTTGCCGTCTGCGATCAGCACCGGCACCTGCCCGTTCGGGTTCATCGCGAGGTATTCGGGCGTTCGGTGCTCGCCCTTGTGCAGCTTGACGAGCTTCGGCTCGAACCCGGCGCCGGTCGCGGCCTTTACCACCTCGAGCCCGACGTGCGGCACGAAGGAGCAGGCGCCAGGAGCGAAGAGGAGTTCAAGTTTCATTGGCAATTCCTCAACGATGCTTGGATTCAGGAAGTGTACGCGACCGCCCGGGACGCCCTTGACTCTCCATGGTCTCCCGACCTGGGACGGTACTTCTGTCCCAAGTCGGGAGACCGATGGAAAGGCAATTCGGGTGCGGCGTCGACATCATGCTCCCCCCTCACACCTGCGCCAGCACGAGCGCGGTCGTCGTGACGCGGTCCACCACATCGCAATTTCCTCAACGATGCAGGATTTCGGGAAATATACGCGACCGCCCGGGCCGCTTTTGAATCTCCATGATCTCCCGACTTGGGACGGTAGTTCTGTCCCAAGTCGGGAGACCGGTGAAACCCAAAAAACGCGCGCAATCTCCGCCACTGCGCCTAGCTCACACCTGCGCCAGCACGAGCGCGGTCGTGGCGACGATGTCGTCCACCGTGGCGCCGCGCGACAGGTCGCTGACCGGGCGCGCAAATCCCTGCAGCACCGGACCGATGGCGCGCGCTCCCGCGAGGTACTGCGTGAGCTTGTAGGCGATGTTACCCGCGTCCAGGTCCGGAAACACGAGCACGTTCGCCCGGCCCGCGACCGAACTGCCGTCGCGGATCTTGCGGCGCGCGACCGATTCGACCAGCGCTGCGTCGGCCTGCAGTTCGCCGTCGATCGAGAGCTGCGGATCGCGCGATCGCGCGATCGCGAGCGCCTGCAGCACCCTGTCGACGCGCGCATGCTTCGCGCTGCCGCGCGTGGAGAACGACAGCAGCGCGACCCGCGGTTCTTCCTCGAGCAGCGCGCGGCAACTGCGCGCCGAGGCGAGCGCGATGTCGGCGAGCTGTTCGGCCGAGGGCTCCACGTTGACTGCGCAATCGGCGTACACCAGCACGCGACCCTCGAGCACCATGAGAAAGAAACTCGACGGCGTGCCGATCCCTGGTGCGAGCCCGATCGTCATCAGCCCCGCCTCGATCACGCGCGCGGTCGGGTTCGCCGCGCCCGCCACCATCGCCTCCGCGTCGCCCGCCTTCACCATCAGCCCGGCCTGGAAGAGCGGCTTCGCCGCTAGCCGGCGAGCGATTTTCGGATTTGCCTCGGGCCGCCCCTCGAGGTACAGCGCGGCGTAGGCGTCCAGGCGCGCGGCCGATTCGGGCGCCTCGAGTAGCCTCGGCTCGGCGATGCCTTCCTCGCGCAACCGGCGCGCTGCCGCCACGATGCGCTCGTCGCCGGGCTCCGGAAACGCCACGCGCAGGCCGCGACCGCGCACGCGCGCCACGCACCGCTCGAGGATGTCCATGCGTTAGCGCCTAAAATTCACGGGTCGTCACCGGTTGCTAGATTGCCATGATCGTCAAGGACCTCCAACACGAATTCGCGGAGCGGGTCGCGCCCGTGACGCTGCGGCGCGAAGGGCCTGCGTTCCGATGAACGTCGTCGTCCTCGGCTCGGGCGTCGTCGGCGTCGCCGCGGCGTGGTTCCTGCGCGAGGCCGGGCACGAGGTGCGCGTGCTCGACAGGCAGACTGCGTCCGGAATGGAAACCAGTTTCGCCAACGGAGGCCAGATTTCGGTGAGCCACGCCGAGCCCTGGGCGAATCCCGGCGCGATCCGGAAACTTCTCAAGTGGCTCGGGCGGGACGATGCGCCACTGCTGTTTCGCCTGCGCGCCGATCCGCAGCAGTGGCTCTGGGGGCTCAAGTTCCTCCTCGAGTGCCTCCCGGGCCGAAGCCGCGCCAACATCGTTCAACTGGTGCGGCTCGGCCTGTACAGCCGGGCGACGCTGCAGATGCTGCGGCGGCAGACCGGCATTGCCTACGACGAACTCGAGCGCGGCATCCTGCACCTGTACACCGAGCCGCGCGACTTCGAGGCCGCGGCGCGCACCGCGGATCTGATGCGCGGTCTGGGCGTCGATCGGGTTCCGAAAACGGTCGACGAGTGCGTAGCGATCGAGCCCGCGCTCGCAGCCGCGCGGCAACGGATCGCCGGCGGCACCTTCGCGGCGAGCGACGAATCGGGCGATGCGCACCGCTTCACGCAGCAACTCGCCGAGCGGTGCGCGCAGCGCGGCGTTCGCTTCGACTACGATTGCGCGATCGAGCGCATCGAGGCTGCGGGCGGTCGCATCGAAGGCGTTCGCGCAGCGGGAGGGCTCGTTCGCGCGGATGCGTACGTCGTCGCGCTCGGCAGCTACAGCGCGCCGCTGCTGCGCCCGATCGGCGTCCCGGTGCCGATCTATCCGGCAAAAGGCTACTCGGTGACGATCCCGGTGAAGGATCCGGCGGCGGCGTGGACGGTTTCGCTCTCGGACGAGGCGCACAAGCTCGTGTTCTCGCGCCTGGGCGAGCGGCTGCGCATCGCGGGCACGGCGGAACTCACCGGCTTCGACACGACCATCAACGAAGTGCGCTGCCGCGCGATCCTGGAACGCACGATGACGCTTTTCCCGCGGGCGGGCGATGCGGCGAAGGCGCAATTCTGGGCGGAATTGCGTCCGGCAACGCCGAGCAACGTCCCGCTCATCGGCCGCACGCGCTACCGGAATCTGTTTCTCGACACCGGACACGGCACGCTCGGCTGGACGCACGCCTGCGGTTCAGGCCGCGCGATCGCGGACATCGTCAGCGGAAAGGTGCCCGAAGTCGACTTCGCGTTCTGCTGAGTTGCGGAGCCGCGCGCGCCTACGGCCGTCTTGGAAGCTGCTCGCTGCAGGGCGTTGCCTCGCGAGTCGGAAACACGGTTCCACCGACGTAGGTGAAATAGACCTTGCGCTGGCTGTATGCGATCAGCAGGCGGTGGGCACGGAGAAAGTCCGCTCCCAGCAGCATTTGCGGCAACCCCACCAGGCTTTGCGGCAGCCGGCTGCCGGTCGCCGTGACGGTGGTGTGCTTCCAGAGGTCGGAGAAGTACAGCGCCGTGTCGTGGATCAATTCATTGCCGATCTCAAAGCGCTGGAACCTGCCGATCCAGGCATCGACCGGTTGCTGCCCGAGGCCGAATCGACAGCCGCCGGAAACGACGCCCGGAGTTTCCCGCGTGACGCCCAGGCGCCGCGCCTCGTCGGCAGCGAGTATGGAGCTCCCCGCGCCGGAGTCGAGCAACGCCCGAACGGGCTGTCCGTTGATCTTCACCGTCAGGTGGATCTTCGGGCCGGATTCGATGGCAATTTCGCCGGCGACATCGCGCGTCCAGTAGGCGAGCGCGACGCCACCGCACTCGCGGCTCTGGTGCAGGCGGACGACGCCGCTGGGCAGGTCGAACTCGAGCTCGAAATTCTCGAACAGGTCCTCGCCCAGGAGCACCGCAACCCGATCGTCGAATTCCAGCTCTCCTGCGACCAGCACGGTCCAGTTCCTGCGCACCGCCTCGCCGATGCGGAATTCGTCCACGTAGGCCATCTCGGCATAGCTCTCGCCGCCGACACCGAACACGCGATGTCCGAGCGCCGTCTGCCGCGTCAATCCCAGCCGATTCGCAGCCGCTCGGCTGATCAGCGTTCGGCTGGTTCCCGTGTCGAGCATGATCCCTACGGGTTTGCCATTGATCGCGCCCTGGGCGACGAGTCGATTGCGATCGACCTGCACCGGCCATTCCGCGACGCGAACGAGTTTGCAGCCCCCGGGGGCGGCGGCGTGCGCAGGAGCCGACAAAATCGAACCGGCCACGAGCAATGCGTACAGCGCGATTCGGCAGGTCATGAAGGTCAGGCGATCAAGCTTGCCAGCCCGATGATCCCGAGCGCAAGAAACGCAAGCGCCTCGCCCGCGATCAAACCGCCGCCGATGAGCGACTGCGTGCTCATGTCCTCGGGGACGCCCTCCTCTTTCGGCTTGCCCGCCTGGAGGCGGTCGGCGATGCCCTTCCACACCGACGAGAACACGCCGCCCAGGCCGAACCACAGCGACGTGAACCAGTCGACGAACCCGCCGAGGCTCGCGGCATAGGGGCTCGGCAGCAGCACCGCGTCGATCACGAAATCCGCCGTCTTCGTCCCGGCATTGCGCATTTTCCAGTCCTGGTAGGCTGAGCTCGCCCGGATGAGCTTGCGCGCGATTTCGATCGCGAGCCCGATCGCGATCCCGATCCCCATCAGCTTGAGCGCGGTCGAGTCGCTCGAGGTGAGCCCGCGCAGTGCGCCGACGAACTTGTAGGTCATCGCGCTCTGCCAGTTGGCGGTCTTCTGCTCCGGATGCAGGAAGGTGTCCACGTTGAGCACCGGGTAGGCCGCGAGGAACAGCTGCGTGACGAACACCGCGAGCAGCGAACCGCCGATGACGCCGATCACCTGGAAGCGAAACTGGATCACCCGGTTCGTTCCGAGCCGCCAGCCCGTCGAGCGATCCTGCTGCATGTCGCCGCCGATGCTCGTCGTGATGAGGAGCACGGAGCCCGCGATCAGGCCGACGAGCGGATCGGTGAGTCCAGCGAGCGCCATCACCGTGACGCTGACCACGAACGCGGAAGAGATCGGATTGGAATCCGAAATGCCGATGCTGATGCCGTTCACCAGGACGAAGACGAACGCGAGCGCGACCGCGAGCACCGAGTAGCCGAGCGGAACGCCCAGCATTCCCGAGGAGGTGCCGATGACGGCGAGCCCCCAGAACGCCACCCAGGCGACGAGCCGGTGCATGTTGACGCGTTTCCAGTCCTCCGCCGGCGCGGCCACGACCGCCGTCCCGCGCGAGCGCCGCAGCGCTTCGCGCAGGATCAGCGTGACATCGACGATCGCCGAACCGAGGATGCCGCCGAGCGCGAGCAGGAATCCGACCTTTCGCCAGGGGTCGTTCGCCCCGAGGAGCCCTTCGGCTCGAAGCCACGGCGTGAGCTGAAGCCCGACCCAGCCGAGCACGATTGCCGGAACACCGATACGCGCGCCGACGATGATTCCAGCGCCGAACGTCGACGCCGAGAAATGGATCGCCCCCAGGATCGCGAGCACGCCTTTTTCGGCGAGCAGCGTGATTCCGCTGCCCAGTCCCATGCCGCTGCCGAGCGCAGCCACCGACCGGCGCAGCAGGCGTGCGTCGGTGAGCGCGCGCAGGATGTTGGCCACGGCGAAGCCGGAGGGGAACTTGAGCTGCATCCGGTCGACCACGATCGGCGTGTACAGCATCCCCAGTCCGACCCCGAACATCCCTACGCACAGGAAGTGCGCCACCAATTGCCAGGTCGAAGGCGCCGTGATTCCGAGCCACACCATCGCCTGGATCAGCACGCCCATCGCCGCCATCGACGCGACCGACGCCGCCATGGTCTGCATGTAATTCGCGCCGTGCTTGCCCTCCGGCCCATAGCCAAAGGTGACCACGCTGCCGAGGATCCCGGCGAGTACCTGTCCGCCGACGAAGAACCCGAGCGAGAAATTCATGTAGCTCGCCGCGACGCCCCCGAGCGGCCCAAGGATGAGCATCGCCACCGCAGCGAGCAGGAGGTAGTAGCGCGCGGTGCCGATCGGCGGCAGGAACCCGAACCGGGGTGGGACGGCGTGCTCAGCGGTCGTCGTATGGCCGGCCATGAAGCGCTCTCCGCGGAATTGCCGAATTCCTAGCGTCCTGAGTCACGAGTTCGCATACCAACATTCCGCGCTCTTTGTCCGATCTCGTGATTCCCCGCGCTTCTTGCCGTTGCGGGGAATCATGAGACACCGAAGCGGCCGTCGGGCACGAACATGGCCCTACGCGCACCGCCGTCGTTGCCGTGTCTCGGGACTTCGGCAAGAACGGCCGAAGTCCCGAGATCGAAGAAGACCATCACGGATTTCGGACTCAGCACACTAGGCTTCGGCGAAATCGTCCACCGCGAACTCGCGCGGCCTGCCGTCTTTCGCGGCGCCGATCGCCGCCCATAGCCGTTGCGGAGTCGCGGGCATGTCGAAGCGGGTTACCCCCACCATGCGCAACGCGTCGAGCACCGCGTTCATCACGCAGGGCATCGATCCCGTGACCCCCGCTTCGCCCACGCCCTTCGCTCCGAGCGGATTGGTCTTCGTCGGAACGGGGTATTCGAGTACGCGAAGGCCGTTCACCAGGATCGCGCGCGGCATCGGGTAGTCCATGAAGCTGCCCGTGAGCAGCTGGCCGGTCTCCTCATCGTACACCGCCTGCTCGCCGAGCACGTGGCCCGCCCCCTGCGTGATGCCGCCCTGCATCTGCCCTTCTACGATCTGGTGGTTGAGGATGTTGCCCGCGTCGTCCACCGCGACGTAGGAAACGATCTCGATCTCCCCGGTTTCGGTCTCGATCTCGATCTCTGCGACGTGGCAGCCGTTGGGATAGGTCGCGCCGACTTTCTGGTCGCGCAGATCGACGTCGAGCGCACCGAGGCGCTTTCTCGCCAGCGCGGTGATCGAGATTTCGCGATCGGTGCCCTTGACGCGGTACCTGCCCTCGGCGAATTCGAGGTCGGCGGCAGCGGTCTCGAGCGCCTCGCTCGCGAGTTCGAGCCCTTTTTTCACCACTTCCTGCGAAGCGACGAGGAACACGCTGCCGAATCCTAGCGCGCTGCGCGACCCGCCGGTGGGATTTCCCGTGAGCACGTGATCGGCATCGGCGGTGCGCAGCCGGATCGATTCCATCGGCACGCCGAGCACGCCCGAGACGATTTGCGCATACACGGTCTCGTGGCCCTGGCCGTGACTGTGGGAGGTCGCGCGAAGAGTGATGCGGCCATCGGCGTCCCACTGCAGCTGCGCCTGGTCGAACGGCGCGAAACCGCCCGCGCCGCTCGCTTCGATATAGGTGGCGATTCCACGCCCGCGAATCCGGCCGCGCCGGGCGCTTGCCGCGCGGCGCGCTTCGAACCCCTGCCAGTCGGATTCGGCAAGCGCCTTCGCCAGCACGCCTTCGAAATCGCCGCAGTCGTACTCGAATCCGGTTGCGATACGGTACGGGAACTGGTCCTTCTTCACCAGGTTGATGCGCCGGAATTCCGCGGCGTCCATCCCGGTCTCGTGCGCCGCCTGGTCGATCAGGCGCTCGATCGCGAACGAACTCACCGGACGGCCTGCGCCGCGGTAGGCGGCAGTCGGCACCGTGTTGCTGAACACGAGCCGGGCGCGCACGTGCACCGCCTGCACGTCGTAGACGCCGCTCGCGACGTTCACCAGGTTCACGGTGTTGACGAACGCGCCCGTGAACGCGACGTAGGCGCCGAGGTTGCAGACGAACTCGAAGCGCATGCCGAGAATGCGGCCACGCTCGTCGAGCGCCGCCTCCCCTCGGTGCACGATATCTCGCGCCTGCTCGTCCGCGAGGAACATTTCCGACCGCGTGCCGACCCATTTCACCGGGCGGCCGAGCTGCTTCGCCGCTGCGAGCACCGCGCAGTATTCCGGGTAGGTATTGAAGCGCCCGCCGAAGCCCCCGCCCACCTCCTCGGCGATGACGCGGATCTTTTCCGGCGGCACGCCCATCACCGGCGCCGTCTGGCCGCGGATCGCGGTGACACCCTGCGTGCAGGCATGAAGATGGTAATTCCCGGTCGCTTCGTCGAAGGCGCCGATCGCGGCGCGCGGCTCCATCGGGCTGCCGACCACCCTCGTGTGATGGCAGGTGAGGCTCACGATCCGCTTCGCACGCGCGAACGCAGCCTCGGTCGCCGCCTCGTCGCCGCCCGCGAAGTCGAGCGCGAGGTTGCCGGGAACGCCGTCGTGCACGAGCGGCGCCCCCGCGGCGAGCGCCCTGCGCGCGTCGATCACCGCCGGCAGTTCGTCGTATTCGACCAGGATCGACTCGGCGGCATCCTGCGCCTGCCGCGCGCTCTCCGCGACCACCAGCGCAACCGGTTCGCCGACATACCGCACGCGGTCCTGCGCGAGCATCGGGTGGTGCGGACGCTGGACGTCGCTGCCGTCGCGCCCCTTCATCGGCGAAGCGGCGGGCAGCGACTGGTAGCCCGCCTTCGCGATGTCCTCGCCCGTGAGCACCGCGACCACGCCCGGCATCGCGCGCGCTGCGTTCGCGTCGATCTCGCGGATCACGGCGTGCGGCCGGTCCGAGCGCAGGAAATGGCCGTAGGCCTGGCCGGGTAGATTCCAGTCCGAAGCGTAGCGCCCCGCGCCCCTCAGCATGCGCGCGTCTTCGAGGCGGCCCTTGTGTCCGAACGAAGTCATGGCGGGGGATTCTAGAAACAAAACGGCCCGCTCGCGCGGGCCCTTTCGCAAACGCCGGGGAAACCGGGTTCAGGCCTTGGACAGCGCGATCAGCACGCTGCAGGGCGCATAGTCGATCAGCGCCGCGCCGACCGAGCCCTTCCACCAGCGCGCGGCGAACGAGGTGTTCTGATTGTGGCCCACCACGATCAGTTCGATGCCGAGTTCCTTCGCGAGGCGGCAGATTTCCTCCACCGGCTCGCCCACCGCGAGGTGTCCCTCGGCCTTGTAGCCGCGGTCTGCAAGCGATTTCACGCCCTCGTCGAGCACCTGCTGGGTGCGCTTCTTTTCCTCCTCGAGCAGTTCCTCCGGCACGAAGCCCTCGGTGAGAAACAGACTCGGCGGCATGCTCGCGACCGCGAGCAGATGCGTTTCGGCCTGCAGGAAATCCGCGAGATCGCCGCATTCCAGCAATGCGCGCCGGCCTTCCTGCGTGCCGTTGTAGGCGAGAAGAATCTTGCGATACTTCATGATGCCCTCCTGACGATGACCTGAGAAGCGATCCAGGGCGCTCGAGTGGCCTGCGTTCGACCTTGAGTGTCTCGCGCAGACACGGGCAACTGAACCGGAGCGGGCGCACCGGCGATCAAGATGCGTGATTTCGGCATCATCCCCGTCTCCCCGCGTGAATGTCAGCGAAATGCTGATTTGGATTATAGCCCCCGGCTGCGGGCGCGACGTAGAATCTGCAGGCCATGCTGGATATCCTTCGAAGCGACCTGGTCGCTGCGGTTGCGGGCAGCGGAACCATGGGCCGCGGTATCGTGCAGGTGCTGGCGCAGTGCGGGGTACGCACACTCGCGTTCGACGCGCAGCCGGGCGCCGCGCAGGCCGCCAAGGCGTCGGTGGCGCAGGCCCTCGGGCGCCTCGCGGAAAAGGGGCGCCTCACGCAGGCCGAGGTGGATGCCACGCTCGCGCGCATCGAGATCGTCGATTCGCTGCACAGGTTTGCGCCGGCGCAGGTCGTGATCGAAGCGATCGTCGAGCAGCTTGCCGCGAAGCGCGAACTGTTCGGAGCGCTGGAAACCATCGTTTCGCCCGAGTGCATTCTCGCCTCGAACACCTCGTCGCTTTCGGTCACGGCGATGGCCGCCGCCTGCAAGCATCCGGGTCGCGTCGCGGGCTACCACTTCTTCAATCCCGTTCCGGTGATGAAGATCGTCGAAGTGGTTGCGGGCGAACTGACCGACGCCTGGGTCGTCGACGCGCTCACCGGGCTCGCGAAGCGCTTCGGGCACACGGCAGTGCGCTGCAAGGACACGCCCGGGTTCATCGTCAACCACGCCGGCCGCGGCTTCATACCCGAGGCGCTGCGCGTGCTCTCGGAAGGCGTGGCGGATTTCGCCACCATCGACCGCATCCTCGTCGACGCGGCGGGCTTTCGACTCGGGCCTTTCGGACTGATGGATCTGGTCGGGCTGGACGTCAACCACAGCGTGCACAAGTCGCTCTACGAGCAGTATTTCGACGAACCGCGGTACCGGCCCTCCTACCTGCTCGAGCCGCGCGTCGCCGCCGGGCTGCTCGGCCGCAAGACCAAGCGCGGCTGGTACGTCTACGGCAAGGACGGCGCGGCCGAACCGATTGCGGAACCGCCTGCCCCCGCGAGCCGCGCGAATCCGGTCTGGGTCGCACCGAATGCGCCCGCCCTGAAGGAACTGCTGGCGAAACTCGGTGCGCAGGTCGAGACCGGCGCCAAGCCCTCCGCCGAAGCCGTGTGCTTCGTCGCGCCGCTCGGCCAGGACGCGACCACCACGGCGCTGCAGCTCATGATCGACCCGATGCGCACGGTGGCGATCGATCCGCTGTTCGGGTTTGCCAAGCGCCGCACGCTGATGACGACGCCGGTGACGCGCCCGGAGGCGCGCGACGCGGCGCACGGGCTCCTCGCCGCCGACGGCGTTCCGGTGTCGGCGATCCGCGATTCCGCCGGATTCGTCGCGCAGCGCGTGGTGGCGCACATCATCAACGTCGGCTGCGACATCGTTCAGCAGCGCATTGCTGCGCCCGCGGACCTCGACCGCGCGGTGATGCTCGGGCTCGGATACCCGCAGGGGCCGCTCGCGATGGGAGACACCATCGGTCCGGCGCGAATCCTGACGATCCTCGAGGCGATGCATTCGTTCTACCAGGACCCGCGCTACCGCCCGAGTCCGTGGCTGCGGCGCCGCGCACGCCTGGGCGTATCCCTGACGACACCGGAGTAACCGCGATGCTCGACGCCTACATCTACGACGGTCTGCGCTCACCCATCGGCCGCTATGCCGGCGCGCTCTCGGGCGTTCGCCCGGACGATCTCGCCGCCGGAGTGATCGCCGAGGTCGTGAAGCGCAACGCGATCAAGCCCGAAGAGATCAGCGACGTGGTGCTCGGCTGCGTCAACCAGGCGGGCGAGGACTGCCGCAACGTCGCGCGCTGGGCGGCGCTCGGAGCGGGGCTCCCACCGACCACGCCCGGCGTGACGGTCAACCGGCTCTGCGCGAGCGGGCTGCAGGCCGTGACCGATGCCGCGCGCGCGGTGAGCTGCGGCGAAGGCGAGCTGTACATCGCGGGCGGCGTGGAGAGCATGTCGCGGGCACCGTACGTGTTGGCGAAATCCGACTCGCCGTTCAGCCGCGACGTGAAGCTCTACGACAGCACGATCGGCGCGCGCTTCCAGAACCCGCGCATCATGAAACAGTATGGCGACCATTCGATGCCGCAGACGGGCGACAACGTGGCGAAGGAGTTCGGCGTCTCGCGCGAGGAGGCGGATGCCTTCGCGCTCGGCTCGCAGAAGAAATACGCCAAGGCCGAGGCGGAAGGGTTCTATAAAGGCGAACTGCTCGCAGTCGCGCTGCCCTCGCGAAAGAAGGACGCGCCGCCCAAGCTGGTCGAGCAGGACGAGCACCCGCGCCGCGACGCGACGATGGACGCGCTCGCGAAACTGAAACCGCTCTTCGAAGGCGGGGTGGTCACTGCGGGCAATGCTTCGGGAGTCAACGACGGTGCTGCGGCGCTCGTGATCGCGAGCCGCGCCTGGGGCGAACGGAACGGGAAAAAGCCGCTCGCGCGAATCCGCTCCGCGGCCTCCGCGGCGGTAGAGCCGCGCATCATGGGGGTCGGTCCCGCCTACGCGATTCCGAGGGCGCTCGAGCGGGCGGAACTTTCGCTCGGCGACATGGACATCATCGAAATCAACGAGGCGTTCGCGAGCCAGGTGCTCGGCTGCCTGAAGCTGCTGAAGGTCGACTTCGAGGACCCGCGCGTCAATCCGAACGGCGGCGCGATCGCCATCGGACATCCGCTCGGGGCTTCCGGGGCGCGCCTCGCACTGACGGTTGCGCGCCAGATGCAGGAATCGGGCGCGAAATTCGCCGCGGTGTCGCTCTGCATCGGGGTGGGGCAGGGACTGGCGGTGATCCTGGAGCGCGTGCAGTAACTGCGGTCGATCGCTAAGTTCGACGTCATTCCCACGCACTCAGAGTCCTGGGCCACCGCCTCGACTCGTATGCCGCAGCGCGAGCACTTCAACGGTGCCTCCCGCAACCCGATAGTAGAGAAAGAAGTGAATCCGGCTCAAATGAAAGCGCCGGACACCTATGGCCTTGGTGTCTGTAGCCCGGGCCCCGATTCCAGGTTGAGATCGGAGCAAATCAAACGCCTCCCCAAGCTCCTGCTTTACTGCTCCAGGCGCAAGCGGACGGTTCAACTCCCACCAATCCGCCGCCTGTCGGATGTGCCGCCGCGCCCGGGCGGTGACGCGAAGGCCAAACGCTGCCGTCAACGGCGAGGGCCAGGCAAGCTCTCGAGAACCTCTTCAGCCGAAAACGTTTCACCGCGATCGGCTTCCTCGATCGAGAGCAGAAGTTCCGCCTCTTCCCCGGGCGTAAGCAGGAAGGTCTCCTCCGACTCTCGCGCAAGAACCGTGACCAGGGTTCCTTCCTCCAAGGGAAGTCCCTCCACCACGACTTTGCCTTCGATGACTTTTCCGGTCGTGACTCTCATAAGGCTTCATCGTACTCCTGTCGCCGAATTTCCGCTCAATGACGCTGAACGGTTTGGTGAACCGCAAGCGAGGTTTCGTGATCCACGACCAGAGAGCCGATAGCCTAATTGACGGAGTATTCATCTGCGCGGGTCAAGTGGCGCGCAACGTTCGCGTTCAGGGGTCGGAGCCAGTGGGCGACGCCTGCCGGAGACGGGCCCCTCCAACGCGCCGTTGGGTACCGTCAAGTGGTATAGCGTTTAAGACAGCCACCGACACGCGAAGTGTTTCATCAGCTGCCCGCCAGCCATAGATGAGCGACTTCGGCCTGCTCGTCATCGACGTCTAAAATATTCGTGCTGGCGCGATCGTCGCCGGTGCCTGTTCCGACAGTCCGCAGATCGGCGTACTCGGTCTCACGCCAGGCGATGTAATCGGTCTCACGCCAGGCGATCGGAAGATCAGCTAATTTTTTGGCGGGCACGGCGGTACGTTTCATGGTTTCCTCTGTCCCGGACGGATTGCCGGGATGCTCGCAGCGCAGGCTCGGACCCGGCGGCGATCCGTGCGCGAGCACACATAACGGCGATAATTGTCGCAGCGTGGGACGTACGCGATTCGCGCGTCCTGGGGGCGACGAAAATTCCGCGGATAATTAGTCTGCGCGAAGAGGCACATCGACCCCGCGCACTTGGCCAGACGCTACGCGATTCACATTCGGTTCGATGGCGCACAGAGAACTCACGTTCCACGGCAGACAATCCTTCTGCCCAAGGTCACCAGCTCCTCCACGTGATCGGAACTATATGATTGCCAAAAAAGTCAAACCCGGATGACCTGGGCGACGCTTTTCTTCATCATTTTCGCGGCAGCGGCCCTCGCCGCATTGGGGGGACTGTTCCTCTTCGGCTGGAAGCGCCGCAATGACAAGATGCCCAAGGTCGCGCCATTGCATAGGGACGACCACTGGGACTGAACCCAGACGCCACTTGAACTACGGACAATCCCGGCGCGCGCACGCCGAAGCGCGTTGAGGAACTTCGACTAAAGTCTTACCCGCCGAACCCGTCGGCGATCATGACTTCGACCAATCTCGGCGCGCCGCTCGCGATCGCCTCTCGCAACGCCGAATCGACGTCCCCAGGCCGCGTGACGCGCAGGGCCTGCACGCCCATCGACTGCGCCAGCGCGCAGAAATCGATCTGCGGCTCGTGGAACTCCATGCCGCCGAACGCCCGCGCCCCGCGGAACGCGACCATGCGCTCCTTCAAGATGCGGTAGCTGCGGTTGTTCAGGATGACGTACGTGACCGGCAATTTGAGATGCGCCGCGGTCCAGAGCGCCTGGATCGAATACATCGCGCTGCCATCGCCCACGACCGCGACCACCGGCCGGCCGGGCAACGCCAGGCTCGCGCCAATCGCGCCTGCCATGGCGAAACCGATGCCGCCGCCCGCGAGCCCCATGAAGCTGTGCGCGTCGGGATAGCGCAGCACGCTCATCAGCGCCGGGGTCGCGGTCAGCGCCTCCTCCACCACCACCGCGCTTTCGGGAAGCGCCTCGGCGATGCGCAGCATCAGGACGCGCGGATCGATCGGCTCGAGCGCGGCCGCCTTCTCAAATTCCTCGGCGAAACGCGCGCGCTGCGCGCGCCAGTTCGCGCCTTCGAGTTCTGCAATCCGCCGGGATGCAGCCGCAGTCTGCGCAGCATCTGCCAGCGCGCGCAGCCGCGGCAGCAGCGCGGTCACGGTCTCGCGCACGTTTGCCCGGAGCGCGAACTCCGCAGGATAGTTCTTGCCCAGGTCCCAGCCGCGCTCGCTGATCTGAACGGTCGGCAGGCCCTCGGGCAGCGGCTCGATGGGACTGTGCACCGACATGCGAATCGAATCGCCGCCGAGGCTCAGAAGAAGGTCGTGCGCCGCGAGCATGTCGCGCACCTTCTTCTGGTTACGCTGCAGCGTTCCCATGTACGCGGGATGATCCGTAGGGAAATGCGCCGCGTCCGGCACGGTCTGCTGGTAGACCGGCGCGCCGAGTACTTCGGCCAGCGCAGTGCATTCCGCCCAGGCTTCGTACTTCGAGATTTCGCCGCCCGCGACGATCACCGGATAGCGCGACTGCAGCAGGCGCCGCGCCAGACTCTCGATCACGTCATCGGACGGCCGTACGCCCGTCGCGACGCGAGTGCGACTGCCCATCTCCAGCTCGGCTTTCGCATCCAGGATGTCTCCGGGAAGGCTGATGAACACCGGACCGCTCGGCGGCGCCATCGCGATCTTGCCAGCGCGGCGTACGATGCGCGGCAGGTCCTCGACGCGCGTCACCTCGATCGCCCACTTCACCAGCGGCTCGGCCATCCGCACGAGCGGCCCGTAGAGCAGCGGTTCCGTGAGCCCGTGGCCCTGCTCCTGCTGGCCGGCGGTGACGATGATCGGAGAGCCGCAGAACGCGGCGTTGTACAGCGCACCGATCGCGTTGCCGAGCCCGGGCGCCACGTGCACGTTGGCCGCAGTGAGACGGTTCGAAGCGCGCGCGAAACCGTCGGCCATCCCGAGCACGACGCTCTCCTGGAGTCCGAGCACGAACCGGATGTCGGTGCGCCCGGCGAGCGCCTCCATGATCGCGAGTTCGGTGGTTCCGGGATTGCCGAAGAGGTGATCGACGCCCTCATCCGCAAGCAGTGCGAGGAAGGCGTCCCGTCCGGTGAGCGTCGATTTCATCGCTTCTTGACCGCGCCGAAGTCTAGCATCGGCTGCGCGGCCGCCCTGCGAACCGGCGATCGGCGCGGCGCGCGTACACCCTCCGGGTTGATCTATATCAGATCGACTGCCCCCGTCGCGCCCCCAGAATGCCCGCTGGCACGCGGCATGCGCCGGCGCAGGGGGACTCGCAATGGACAATTGGACGTTCGGACTGACCTTGATGATCGTAGGCGTCGGGGGCACGTTCCTGACGCTCTGGATATTGAGCCTGATGGTCGACCTGCTGAAGCGGATCTTTCCGCTGCAGGAAGAACCGGCTGCTCCGGAAAAGAAATCCTAGGGGACCGCGGCCATGCTCGAGAGCATCCTCAACGGATTTTCCGGACTGACCAGCGGCGTCACGCACCTGTTCTCGCAGGGCGGCCCCAACCTCGTGATGCTGGGGATCGCTACGATCCTGCTCTACCTCGGTGTGAAGAAAAACGTGGAGCCCCTGCTGCTGGTGCCGATCGGCTTCGGCTGCATGCTGGTCAACCTGCCGCTCAGCGAGATGATGGACGACGGCGGGTTCCTGCGGACGCTGTACGACGCCGGCATCGCGAACGAGCTGTTCCCGCTGCTCATCTTCGTAGGCATCGGCGCGATGATCGATTTCGGGCCGCTGATGGAGAATCCGCGCATCCTGCTGTTCGGCGCTGCGGGCCAGGTCGGGATCTTCCTCACCCTGATCCTCGCGCTGGCGCTCGGATTTTCCCAGCTCGACGCAGTCGCCATCGCGGTGATCGGCGCCTGCGACGGGCCGACCGCGATCTACGTCGCCTCGCAGTACGCGCCGCACCTTCTCGGCCCGATTTCCGTCGCGGCCTACTCCTACATGGCGCTGGTGCCGATCATCCAGCCACCGATCATGAGGGCGCTGACCACGGAGAAAGAGCGCGTCATCAAAATGGCCGCGATCAAGCGCAGCGTCTCGCCGACCACCAAGCTCCTCTTTCCGATCGTGGTCACGGTGATCGGCGGGCTGATCGCGCCCAAGGGCCTGCCCCTGCTGGGCACCATCATGCTCGGCAATTTCATGCGCGAATCGGGCGTGGTCGCGAGGCTCACCAAGGCGTCCGAAAACGAGATCGCCAACATCGTGACGCTGTTCCTGGGGCTGGCGATCGGCGCCACCATGGAGGGTCACGCCTTCCTCAAGCCGACCACGCTCGCGATCTTCGGCCTGGGTTTCGTCGCCATCTGCCTCGACACGGTCGCCGGCGTGCTGTTCGGGAAACTCGTGTGCCTGATGACCGGCGGCAAGGTCAATCCGCTCATCGGCGCGGCCGGCATCTCGGCTTACCCGATGGCCGCGCGCGTCGTGCAGGTGCAAGGGCTGCGCTACAACAAGAAGAACCACCTGCTGATGCACGCGGCCGGCGCGAATACCGGCGGACAGATCGGCTCGGTCGTGGCGGCGGCGGTGATGCTGTCGGTGCTGAAAGGGATGGGGTTGATCTAGCGCCTACTTCCGGCGAGCGCGATTCGGCAGGCGCTGCCGCGCCGCAGTGGCGTGTGCAGCTGGCCGGTCCCGGACGCTGAAGCTGGCATCGTCGCTTGGAGCCGGTCGATCAGGCCCCGGCGCGCTCGCGCCCTGCATCTGCTCGTCGAACATCGTGAGTATCGCGCCAACCGGGTAACGCCGGCGCCCGCCGGGCGTCACGACGCTCGGCAAACGGCCCCCGAGCACCCAGCGATTGACCGTGTTCGGTGCAACCTCGAAGAGTTGCGCGACCTCCGCGCGGGTGAAGAAATTTTTGGGCTTGTGCTTCGGGCGCGATCCCATCGAATTCCGTTAACAGGGGGATTAGGGTCGTCTATAGTTAACTCTTGCGACACAACGATGGAAATGATGCAAACGCACCATATTGCGACGACCACCCGCGATAGCGCGCGCCCGGCGCCCCGGATCTCGGTCATCATTCCCAATTACAACGGCGCTGCGACGATCGAGCGCTGCCTGCAGGCCGCGTTCGCCTCGCGTCACTCAAGTTACGAGGTGATCGTCGCCGACGACGGATCGGAAGACGATTCGCTCGAGCGGATCCGCCGCCATCCCTGCCGCGTCGTGCGGCTGCCGCGCCACGCCGGCGCCGGCGCGGCGCGCAACGCGGGCGCCCGCGCAAGCCGCGGCGAGTTGCTGTTTTTCACCGACGCCGACTGCCTGCTCGAACCCGATGCGCTGGCGCTCGCCGAAGCGTCGCTGGGCGAGGCAACAGACCTGGCGGTCGGCGGGACCTACACGCCGGCGCCGAGCCGGCCTCGTTTCTTCGACCGCTTTCAGTCGGTGTTCATCCATCACTTCGAGACCAAGCAGGCGCCGCGAGCCGACTACCTCGCCACGCATGCACTCGCAATCCCCGCGGCCACCTTCCGGCGGCACGGCGGATTCGCCGAGGACGCGCTGCCGATCCTGGAAGACGTCGAATTCAGCCACCGCCTCAGGCGCGCCGGCTGCCGGCTGGTGATGAACCCGCAACTCCAGGCGCAGCACGTGTTCGACTATTCGCTCGCGCGGTCGCTGCGCAATGCCTTCCGCAAGGCGCGCTACTGGACCTGTTACTCGCTCGGCGCGCGCGACCTGCTGGCCGATTCGGGCACCGCGTCGCGCGAACTCAAGCTCGACGTCGCCGCCTGGTGCGCAGGCGCTGCGCTTCTCGGCACCGGGCTCGCGCTGTCGTCACCGGCGTGGATCGTGAGTGGAGCTGCGGTGCAGGCGGTGAACCTTTACGCCAATCGCGCCCTGTTCGCCGCGTTTCGCCGTGCGCACGGCCTGCGCTTCGCAGCCCCGGCGGCGCTGTACTACGTGTTCGTCTACCCGGTCGCGGTCGGCGCGGGAGCGCTGACGGGCGCATGGCTTTTCGGCACCAGGCCGCGCGCCGCGGTGAAGCCGGCATGATGCACTCGGCGCTCCGGCACCTGGGATCGATCGCCTGGAAGCGCAAACCGATCCAGCTCACGTTTTTCGTCACGCGGCGCTGCAACGCTCATTGCCCGTACTGCTTCTACCTGCAGAGCGCGGCGCCGGCGCCCGCCTCCGGCGCGGAACTCGACCTGGACGAAATCGAGCGCATCTGCCGTCCGCTCGGCAGCCTGCTGTGGCTTGCCTTTTCCGGCGGCGAGGCGTTTCTGCGGCCGGACATCGCCGACATCAGCCGGATCGCCTACCGCTGCACCCGGCCTGCGGTCATGCTGTATTCCACCAACGGCATGATGCCCGAGCTGATTCGCGAGCGTGTGGAACGCATCGTCGCGGAATGCCCGCGCTCGGTGATCGCGGTCAAGCTTTCGCTCGATGGCGTCGGTGCGGCGCACGATGCGTTGCGTGCGACGCCGGGCAGTTTCGAGCGGGTGATGCGGAGCGTCCGGCTGCTTGCGCCGCTGCTCGATCGGCATCCGAATCTCGAACTCGGCATCAACACGGTGTTCAGCGCGCGCAACCAGGACCGAATCGACGAGATCATGGATTTCGTCGCCGCGCTGCCGGTGCCGTGCAGCCACACGATTTCGCTCGTACGGGGCGAGCTGCGCGAGCCGGAGCACCTGCAGCTCGACATCGGAAAGTACACCCGCGCCGCGACCCGCCTCGCACAGCGCCTGCGCCAGCGCCAAACGCCGCGTTACCGCTTTCGCGGCGCGCGCCTGAAGGCGGCACAGGACGTGCTGCAGCGGCAGCTGATCGGCGAGACCTGGAGCGCGCGCCGGCGCCTGGTGCCGTGTTACGCGGGCCGGCTCAACCTCGTGCTCGGTGAAACCGGCGAGGTCTTCCCGTGCGAAACGTTTGACCGCAGCCTCGGCAACGTGCGCGACTACGGCTACGATCTGCACCGGATGTTGCGCGCACCGGCCGCCGGCAGCGCACGCCGCTCGATTGCGGGCGGCGGCTGCCATTGCACGCACGAGTGCTATTTCATGACCAACATCTTCTTCAACCCGCGGCTTTATCCGGCACTCGCGCGCGAGTACCTGCGCCTGTGAGGCTCGCCGCCGTCTGGCGGCGCGCAAACAGTCCTTCGCCGGCCCACAACCAGAACAGGCTCCGCAAGCCGCGCGCAGCCGCGGCGAGATCGTTCCGGCTGCGCAGGCCGCACAACCGGCGCCACAGCCACGCGGGCCTGGAGTAGAAACGCCGGAACGCGAGCTGGCGCAGCCGCTGGATCTCCTCTCGCGTCAGCGTGTGAGGCGAGAACGCAGCGCCCTGGTAGGTATAGTCGCCCAGCGAGGCGGACAGCGTGCCGTAGCGCTCGCCGCGATCGTAGAGGTCGGTCCCGGGGAACGGCGTCAGGCAATGGAAGTTCGCGAGGTCGGGGTCGAGCTCGAGCGCAAAGTCGATCGTCTGCAGGCCCTCGGCGAAGGTTTCGCCTGGAATGCCGAAGACGAACGGCGTGCTCACCTGCAAGCCTGCGCTCTTCGCCGCGCGCACCGCCTCGCGGATCTGCTCGAGCGTGCAGGCCTTGCGAAGCATGTTCAGGTTCTTTTGCACGCCGCTCTCGGCGCCGATGAGAATCGCCCAGCAGCCGGCCCCGCGCATTGCGGTGAGCAGGCGCTCATCGACCTGGGTCGCGCAGGCCGAGGCAAACCAGGTGAAATCGAGGCCGCGCGCCTTGATCGCGCCGCAAATTTGCAGCGCACGCTCGTAATCCGCGGCGAAGCTGTCGTCGAGGAACTTGATCTCGCGGTAGCCCTGCGCGAGGCAGGTTTCGATTTCCTGCAGCACGTTCTCGACGCTTCTCAGGCGCACGCCGCGACGGCCAGCGCGCCGCTCGCGGTCGATCTGGAAGCAGTACAGGCACCGGCGGTCACAGCCGCGCGAGGTGATGAGGGTCGCCACGGGCGCGCGCCGGAACGTCGCAGGCGGCGGCAGATAGCGCTCGGCGCCTTCGAGCAGCGCGCGCGCGGGAAACGGCAGCGCATCCAGGTCTTCGATCAGCGGCCGCGGCGCGTTCTTGACGATTTGCCCGTCCTGCCGGAACGCGACGCCCGGCACGCCGTCGAGCGCGCGGCCGCTCGCGAGCCGCTCTAGCACCTCCACCAGCGTGCGCTCGGCCTCGCCCGTCACCACGGCATCGATCGCCTCGCAGTCGGCCAGGCACTGCTCCTGCATCGCAATCGGGTACGGACCACCCGCACACATGAACAACTCCGCGTGTGCGCGTTTCAGGTCAGCGGCGGTTTTCAGCGCCCCGGGCCAGCCGAAGGCCGTAGCGTAGATGCCGGCCGCTTGCGGGGCGAACTCGTCCACCCGGCGCAGGAGTTCACGGTGTGAGAGAAAGGCGCCGTTGAACAGCTTCACTTCGTGGCCGGCCTCGATCAGGCAGGCCGCGACGTATAGCGTTCCCAGCGGCTGCCAGTAGTTGACCTGCGAGAGCGCGGTGCGCGACGGAAAGATCTCTTCCGGCGTCCATGCCGGAATGATGAGCGCGCACTTCATGCGTCGGTGCCGGTGCGGGGCAATGTCGCCTCCGGTGCCGCCGCGCGTGCGAGGACGGCATCCGCCGAATGCAGGCCCGACTCGATTGCGTGGTCCATGTTGAAGTAGCGAAACGCGCCGGTGCGGCCGATCGCCTGCAGGTTGGCAAAGCGCGCCAGGTAATCGGAAATCACGGCGCTCGCCTGCGCGTAGCCGACCTCGAACGCCGGGTAGGCGCAGGGAACGCGCACGACAACGCCATCGAGCGCCTCGCTGCGCGCGATCAAGCCGAGCCGGACGAGTTCGTCGATGCAGCCGCCGACGAGCGTTTCGTCGCCGCTCTGCCAGAGCGCGTCATTGCGCGAGCAGAAATGCTCCGCGACGAGGAGCGTCTCCCCGGCGGCACCCATCTGGCGGCTCCAGTTCTTCGGCTCGTGCAACCGGCCGAAGGCGTACTCGTCGCCTGGAACGTAAATCCAGGTCTGGTCCGTGACGCGTTCGCGCGAAATCCGCACGGCGACCAGCAACAGATCGCGGTAATTGAGGCGCGCAGCAGCCGCGAGCACCGCCGGCGGCGGAGCAGGCGAGAGCATGCGTGCCAGCGCCGGCAGCGGCAGGCTCGAAATGAATTCGGTTGCGCGGCAGGATTCGCTGCGCTCGCCTTGACGCACGACGACGTGCTCGATTCGGCCGGCACGATGCACCAGGCGCGTGACGAGCGCCTGCGTGGCGACGCGCCCGCGCCGCGCCAGAATCGCCGCACGCAATCCTTCGGCGATGCTGCCGATGCCACGCGCCGGATACAGGAATTCGTGGGTCAGCGTGCGCGGTCCGGCATCCGCCGGCCGCCACAGCGCGCGCCGGATCGCCGCGCCGAGCGTGAGTCCCTGGATGCGCTGCGCGACCCAGTCGGCGCTGATCTGCGTGCACTTCAGGCCCCAGACTTTTTCGCTGTAGGGCTTGAAGAACAATTCGAACAGCGGCCGGCCGTAGTGCCGCACCACCCAGTCCTCGAGGGTTTCCAGGGCTCTTGGCCGGGCGCGATGCGCGAACTGCGCGGCGACATAGCCCGCCAGCGCGCGCAATGTCGCCAGGGTTCCGAATCCCTTCAAGGCGTTGATCGGCCGCAGCGGATAGTCGACGTAGCGCCCACGCAGCAGGATCTTGCTCGATCGCGGCACCTGCAGCAGCGGCTCCTGCACGACTTCGCCCACGAGCGCGCATACCCGCGCGCTGTCGGTGAGCAATCGGTGGCCGCCGAGGTCGAAACGCTGCCCCCGGTGCTCCAGCGTGCGGGCGAGCCCTCCGACCCGGGCGTCGCGCTCGAACACCGCGACCGAACGGCCCGCCGCCGCCAGCGCCTGGCCCGCGGACAGCCCCGCCAGACCGCCGCCGAGAATTACGACCGTGCCGCGCATTCTGCCGCGCCCGCTAGCGTCCTGAGTCACGAGTTCGCATACGAATATTCCGCGTTTTTGTCCGATCTCGTGATTCCCCGCGGTTCTCGCCGTTGCGGGGAATCATGAGACACCGAAGCAGCCCTCGGGCACGAACATGGCCCTACGCGCACCACCGTTGTTGCAGTGTCTCGGGACTTCGGCAACAACGGCCGAAGTCCCGAGATCGGAGAAAACCATCACGGATTCCGGACTCCGCCCGCTAGCGCGTCAGCAGCACGGGCACTTCGGCCTTGTTCACGACCGCTTTCACCACATCGCCCATCACCAGCTTCGCGATCGCGCCCCGCGTATTGCCGATGATGATCAGTTCGGCGCGTTCGTCCTTTGCCGCCCTGAGTATCTCCTCCGCGACGTGGCCGGTTCTGACGACCGGCTTCGTCGCGCGGATGCCGCGCCGCGCCAGTCTCCTGGCGTGCGTCTCCAGCAGCTTGCGCGACTTCGCCTCCAGCTGCTGGAAGGCCTCGGTGCGGCCGAGCTCCTCCCTGAGCGTTTCTATTTCGGTATCGCCCATGCGGTCGTGGATCAAGGTGGGACCGCCACCGAGCTGCTGCACGTGGAGCAGAACCACCGACCTGGGCGGTGCCGCGGAAAACAGCCGGATGCAGGCATCGACGCACGCTGCCGCGCCCTTGCCGGCGTCCAGCGCTAGAAGGACTTTTCGCATGGCTTGGCTCCCCGCTCTACTTGGTCAGTCCTTCGTAGTACTTCTTCAGATCGTCGCTGATTTTCGGGCCGCTGGGCGCGACGCCGTAGCCGCCCGCCTCGGGCGCCTCGAAATAGCCCGGCTCGATCCCCGTTCGCAGCGAGGTTGCGTATCCCGCCGCAAATCCGCAGAGCGTCGCGACCAGAACGACGACGACCCACGCGGTGCTGCGGGCCGCTTCGCCCGCAGCGCGGACTTCGGCGCGGGTCGTCATTTCTCCTCCTTGTAGAGATCCTTGTAGTACTGCTCGATGTCCTGCTTCTTCTCGATCGCGGTGCGGGGTTTGCCGCCCTCCCCGCTGATCAGGCCAGATTCGACCATGGGCGCAGTGGCGTAGCCCATGAGGAAACCCATCACGAGGCCGAGAATCGCGAAAATGCTCCAGAGGCTGTTGCGCATCGCGTCTCCCGCGCTCAGGCGAACTGCTGCGCCATGCGGCGCTCGGTCCACCAGTTGAAGAATTTCACGCCAATGTAGGCGCCGCCGACCATGCCGGCGCCGAACAGCCACCCCGAAGGGTCACCCTGCGAAACGCGGACGAAGAACGCGCCGACGTTGCATCCCAATCCCAGCCGCGATCCGATTCCCATGAGCGCGCCGCCGATGATCGCCCAGGTGGCGGTCTCGAGCGTCGGCATCTTGAACTTGAACTCGCGATGCAGCAGCGCCATCACCGCCGCGCCGAAAAACAGCGCGATCGACATCCAGTCGGCGGGATTGACCAGGGGATTGGGGATGCCGTTGTTGAAGCCGAAGAAGATGTTGTCCATCTGGTTCCAGCCCAGCTTGTGCATCAACCAGCCGACCCACTGCGCCTCCTGCGTGGTGACGTACCAGTATCCGGGATCGAACACGGTGCCGTTCACCGACAGGCCGAAGTCGTGCCCCATGCGTTCGAGCAGCGGACCCGCGTTGCGCACTCCGAACTTGACGCGCAAGCCCTGCGTCGCATACATGTGCAGTCCGGCCGCAATGCCGAGGGCGAGCCCGGCGATCGCCGTGCGCTTCGAAGCGACGATCATCGACCAGTAGCCCGCCAGTTCATCGCGCCAGCCGGGGCGCGCGCCGCCTGCCGCAGTCCGCTTGCGCATGTATCCACGCCGCGACCAGAAGTAATACACGACCGCCAGCACCAGCGCCCCGGGAATCACCACGCCGACGAGGAAATTGCCGACAAAAGAGCCCAGCACCGATTTGTCGGTCCAGCCGAAGAGCGTCGCAAAACTCATCACCGGCTGGTCCCAGACGTAGCCGGCGAGGTACTGGTCCACCCAGCCGTCCGTCACGGTGATCGAAGCGGGCAACCCCTTGGTCATCGCGGACTGGGTCCAGGAATCCGGCACCAGCGAGTTCGTCCAACCGCCGACGTCGACGAATATCGCCTGCGTGACGCTGATCGACAGCACGACGAGGAGCGCATTCATGTTGCCCTCCCCGGTCTTGTACATCGAGCCCGAGGCGCAGCCCCCCGAAAAACACATCCCGACGCCGAAGATGAATCCCGCGATGACGGCATGCACGCTGGTGGGCGCCGCGTGGAAGGTGCTCAGGCCCGTGGCGCTGACGAACGCCCCCACCAGCGCGAACAGCGCAATGGCGATCATGATGCCGACCGCCATGCGCGGAACGCCAACGGCGAACAAGTCGCGGAACGCCGACGAAAAGCAGAATCGCCCGTACTGCAGGCACATCCCGTAGATGAAGCCGAACCACAGGTAGACCGACAGATACAGGTAGTACTCGTGATACGCGTAAGTCCCCACGCTGATCGCAATCAGCGCGGCGACGATGCCCATCGCCCAGCGCTTGTGCCGAGGGTCGATTTCCACAGCCTGGGCGGTGGCACTCATTTGCTGGCTGGCTTCGGCACCGCGGCTTCGAGCGTCTTCACCTTCGTCTCGAGCGCCTTGAGCTCCGAGTTCACCTTGGCAAAGTCATACCACTGCTCTTCGGCGACGGGATACTCGAGCTTCGCGCCGTAGACCCGCCATGAATCATCCCAGTTCGCCGCATCCTTGAATCCGAGCAGCCGGAACTGCAGATAGGTCAGCGTGGAGCGGGTTCCCGTTTGGCAGTACGCCACCGTGCGCGCGTTCTTGTCCAGCTTATCGAATGCCATCGCGGTCACGTCCGGATCGAGGTATGCCGTCTCGACCAGCTTCTCGGTCTTCGGATCCTTCACCTTGGGAAGCGTGTCCAGGTGCGAAATGTTGACCGTCGTGTTCGGCACGTGGCCGCCGCGCACCGAGCGGATGTCCTCTCCCTTGTATTCCCTGGCGGACCTGGAATCGACGAGCTGCACGCCCTTGACCTGCCCGCGCGCGATCTTCACGATCTCGTCGGTCGGCGACAGGCGGCTCGCCACCACCTTGGCCTTGAACGTGGCCGCCTCGCGCTTCTCCGGCTTGTCGCTCAAGCGCAATCCTGCTTTGCGCCACGCGTCCATGCCCCCGTTGAGCACGTAGGTCTTGTCGTGGCCGAGGTACTCCATCACCCAGAAGCCGACCGTGGCGTCGGTCAGGTCCTTCATGTCACCGTGATAGAACACGACGTGGCTTGCGTTGCCGATGCCGACGCGACCGAGGAAGTCCTCGTAGCGTTTCGCATCGAGCAGGCGCGACGAAGCGTCCCGCAGCGCCGTGCCGCAGGATTTCCCGAGGCTGATCGCGCCCGGAATGTGGCCCTTGAGGTAGTCCTCGAGGCCCCGGCAGTCCACGATCACCCAATCGGGTTTCTCGACGTTCTTCTGCAGCTGTTCCGGGGTCACCAGCAGCTGCGGATTGACCCACTTCGCGAGCGCCCCGGGCGCCCACGCGACCATCACGGCCGCCACCAACCCTGCGACACCGATTCGATGCTTCGCCGTTGCTTTCATGTTTCCCTCCTCGTTGATGCGCGCATGGAGCACGCGGAATTCAGTCGTGCGATTCGTTCCCTCAGTTCGGTCCTTTCTTCGGCTCCTGTGCCTCCGGCTTCGCGGCGGGGTTCGCCGGCAGCGTTCCGTGGCCGCCCGCGGCAGCCTTGGGACCGCCCTCCAGTCCCGGGACGGTGTGAGCGGAAACCGCGTATCCGAGCAGAAAGCTCACCCACACCGCGGTCACGCCAATCACGATCCAGAGACCGTTGCGGTTCAAGGAGCGTCCCTCACACCTTGCGGATCTTCCAGGTGTACTTGCCGCCCTGCATGTCCTGCGACACCAGTTCGTTCCCGGAGGTGTCGCACATCGCGGCGATCGACTCTCCCGACGACGGGTTGTCGAACACCAGCTCGAGAATGTCGCCCTGACCGATCTTCTCGAGCGCCTTCTTCGTATAGAGCTGCGGATGCGGGCACACGTAGCCCGTCACGTCCAGCCGGTAGGTGCCATCGCCCTGCTTGTCGAATTTCATCGTCTGCTCGCGCCTCCTGTCGTTTGCGTCACGATCCGAACGCCGCCATCTGCCGCGACATCCGGCGCTCGGTCCACCAGTTGAAGAACTTCACCCCGAGGTAGGCGCCGCCGAACATCCCGGCGCCGAAGATCCATCCCGATACGTCGCCTTGCGACACGCGCGAGAAGAATCCGCCGACGCTGCAGCCCAGGCCGAGACGCGAGCCGATCCCCATGAGCGTCCCGCCGATGATCGCCCACGCGGCCAGCTCCCTGGTCGTCCCTTTCCACTTGAATTCGCCATGCAGCAGCGCCATCACGGCGGCGCCGAAAATCAGCGCCACCGTCATCCAGATTGCGGGATTGAGGAGCGGATTGGGAATTCCGTTCTCCAGACCGAAGAAGATGTTGTCGGTGATGTTCCAGCCGAATTTGCTGAGCAGCCAGCCCACGAGCTGCGCTTCCTGGGTCGTCAGGTACCAGTAACCGGGATCGAACACCGTGCCCTTGATCGAAATGCCCGAGGTGAAACCCATCGCCGTCATGAGTTCGGCGAAATTGCTGACGCCGAACTTGAGCTGCAGCCCTTTCATGACGTACATGTGAAGGCCCGCCGCCACGCCGAGCACGAGGCCGGCGATTGCGGTTCGCCTGGACGCGGCGATCATGCTCCAGTACCCCGCCAGCTCGGTCGCGATTCCCGGCGCAGCGCCGGTGGCGAGCCGCTTGCGCAGGTAGCCCTTGCGAAACCAGGTGAAGTACACCGCGGCGAGCGCGAGCGCAGCCGGCAGCACGATGCCGACCAGCACGTTGCCGATGAAGGCCCTGGCATAGGGACTGTCGAAGTTGAGCAGTTCGCCGTAGGTTGCGATGGGCTGGTTCCAGACGTACCCGGCAAGGTACTGGTCGATCCAGCCGTCGCCGACGTTGATTTCCGGCGGAATCCCCCGGGTCGTCGCCGCCTCGCGCCACGCATCCGGCACCAGCGCGTTCAGCCAGCCGCCGAGGTCTACGAATATCGCCTGCGAAACGCTGATCGCGAGCACCACCAGCATCGCGGTCACGTTGCCCTCGCCCGTCTTGTAGAGCGAACCCGAGGCGCAGCCGCCGGTGAGCACCATGCCGACGCCGAAAATCGTTCCGGCGATGAGCGAATGCCAGCCATAGGGCGCGGGATGAAAAGTGCTGTTTCCGCTCGCCGTGACGAACGCCGACACGATGCCGAACAGCACCATCGCGATCATCAGGCCCACGGCCATGCGCGGCACGCCGACCGCGAACAGGTCGCGGAACGCGGACGAAAAGCAGAACCGGCCGTACTGCAGGCAGGTGCCGTAGACAAAGCCGAACCAGAGGTATGCGGCGAGGTAGATTGCGTAGTCGCTGACCATGCTGCCGGCGACGGTCAGCAGGCTCAGCGCACCGACGATCGCGTAGGCCCAGAGGCGACTGCGGCGCTCGACCGGATCCATGACGGCTTGCGCCAAATCAGCGGCCATGACTCGCCTCCGGCAGATACACGCTCACCAGCGTCTGGTATCCGAACACGTTTTCAGAAACCTTGAATTCCCGGACGAGACGATGCTGCGCCAGGCGCTGCGCCAGCGGCGGCGGCAGATCGGCCCCGAGTTCGCCTGCGATCACCGCGACCGGCAGCGCCCCCGCCGCGCGGTTCGCGGTGGTGTAGAAATCCGGGTGGCGATACTCCCAGGTAAAGCGCAGCGGGAGACTGGCCACCTCGGCCGGCGGCGAAGGTCTCGCGGCTTCCGAGACGAGGCGCTTGGCCGTATGCAGATCGAGCAGCGGCACCACGATCTCCGGGTTCACTCGCGCCGCGCGCTGCGGGAGCGCGACGACCTCGATCGTCTCGCTGTCGAGCGAATCGAGGTAGGCGCCGGCAGTTTGCAGATTCGCCGCGCTGTTGCGTTGCAGGAACGGCAGGAATCCGCAGAACACGATCGCAAGCGACGTGGCCACCACGCAGCGCACGACGTGCCTGCGCAGTACCGCGGTGCGGATCGCCTGCAGGCCGTACGCCGCCATCAGCGCGAGCATCGGCATCACCGGCACCAGGTAACGAGCGCGCCGCACGCCGAGCGCGAGCATCAGCATTGGCAGCCAGGCGATCACGGCGTAGCTGCTGTCCCGGGCGCGCCAGGCGAGCCACAGCGACGCTGCCGCCGCGAGCGCGATGAAGGGGTGGCTCTGGAAGAACAAAGTCGAAGCGAAGCTCTCGCTCCACCCGCCGAGCGCCGGGACCTGGAACTCGCTCAGCAACGCCAGTTGCGCGCCGATCACCGCGCCCATCGAAAGCAGGACCGGCGCAACGAGCAACAACGCACCGCCAGCGATCGCCGCCACCCGGCGCTTCACTTCCGGCGCGCCGCCGTGCGCCTCCACCAGTGCGAGCACCGGCAGGATGGTGAGCATCAGCCAGGCCGAGAACTTCGCGAAGAAGGCGAGCGCGATGGCCACCGACGCGAACGCGACGCGCGCCCACCCGCCGCGTCGCAGCGCGACGAGCGTCGCAAACGTCGCCAGCGTGACGAAGAACATCGTCGGCACGTCGGCCAGGGTCAGCGGGACCTGCACCAGGAGATAGGGCATTCCCAGGAGAAGGGCCGCAGCCATCAGGCCGACTTCCTCGCGCCACAGCGTCCTGCCGATCTGCCAGGTGAGCACCACCGTGCCCGCGAAGAGCAGGCTGTTCAAGGCCTGCAGGACCGCGCGCGTTTCCCCGAACAGCGCGAAGAGCGATCCGTACAGCACGGGCACCAGAGGCAGGTCGGTCCACGCGGGAATTTCCGCCCCCCAGCCCTGCAATAACGTTGCGGGAGCGTGCAGCCCGATGCCTTTCGCCTGGCCGAAGTGGCGCGCCGCGTCGAGGATCACCTCCGGCGTCGGCCAAAGCAGCATCGACACGCCGAACGCCCCTGCGCCGAGAAACGCCCCTCGCTGCGACCACCGCAGCGGAAACGCGCCTGCCAGATGCGCGGCCAGCACCGCGAGCACGAGCCAGAAGGCGAGGCGACCGCCATCCGTGGGCGCAAACACCCAGTGCCAGCTGGTCAGGCGGTTGTCGTCCAGCGGCCGCAGCACGAAGAGCGTCAGCATCGTTGCAAGGGCCAGCAGCGAGGCGAGCAGCATCAGCGGCGCCGGCGCCGCCGCTTCGCGGCTCACCACGAGATCACCTGCTCGCAGGCAAAAATCCGCTTCAGCAAAGCGTGGTAGTCGAGCTCGGGCTGCGTCAGGTCGAGCAGTTCGACCTCGTGATCCTGTGCGAGCGCTTCGGTCCAGCGCCGCGCCTCGGGGCTCGGTCCGTCGCGAAGCAGGCAGAGGACGCGCTTGCGTGGATTCCCGGGAGCCGGCAGGTCGCTCATGGCCTGTCTGCGGCTCTACCTACAGCACGACGACGCGATCGGACGCGGCGACCATGGACGCGTTGTTGAGCTGACTGCCGAAGCGGATCCGGCCGGGCGGGCGTTCCGGGTGCACGCCGAAGGCCGCGGCGCTGTGCTCGCAGACGCTCAGGTTCACGCCTTCGAGTTCGGCCAGCGCGGTGAAGGCCCGATCCGTCAGCAGCCGCGTGCCCTCGTCCATGACGAAAATCGCGACCGGCGTGCCGGCCGCGCGCGCTGCGCGCGTCAGCCCGACGATCTGCTGCAGGTGTCCGGCGGAGTTGACCAGGATCCCGAGTTGCGCCACCGCTACCCTCCCAAATGGTGCAAAAGTATTACTTTCGACACCTCGCAAGGAAATGATGCATGTGCATCATTCCGACCCGCACTGGAACTTATGCCGCGATCAATAAACCAATGCGTGATCGTATTCGGGCAGGCGCTGCGCGATCTCCGCGGCGGACAGGCATTCCATCTCCGCGTTCGCAGGATCGTTGGTGTAAAGACGGAAATCGAACTCCTTCAGCGTCGTGAGGTGTAGCCGGATGTCCGCCTGATCGGCGAGCCTTCGGTCGAGTACGTAAACATCCACTGCATCGTCAAGCAGCACCAGGCCAAGCGCCATGCGCAGCGCTTCGGCCTGACGTTCCCGCACCAGTACCGCGATTCGCTTGCTCATGCTGCCGCCTCCGGGGTTTGAACCGGCCGCGGCGCACGGGTCACCAGTCCGTTGCGATAGGCGTAGGCGACCGCCTCGAGCTGGCTGTGCAACCCGAGCTTGGCAATCAGATGCTGGACATGGTTTCGGACCGTGACCGGACTGAGATAGAGCCGGCGCGCGATCACGGCGCCGCTGTGCCCCTGCGCCAGCAGATCGAGGATCTCCCGCTCCCGTGGAGTCAGTGCGGCGACCGCGTCATCGAGCGGCTCACCTTCATGTCCCGCGGCCGCCAGCGTTTCGCCGTTTCGATGCGCGCCGGCTCCAGGGAGCGACCAGTGATCCTGCCGCTTGCGCTGCAGCACGTGCATCACCCGCCACTGATCCGGCTGCCGGGAAGGCATGAGCATGACGCGGAGCCAGAACGGTTCCCGGGTGCCGTTCGCCGAGGAAATCCAGAGCGGCAGTGCCTCCGGGGCCGCGCCGCCTCGTGCCAGGCCCGCCATCGCGCAACGCGCGCCGCAATAGCGTTCGCCCGAGGCCGTGCTCGCCCGCACGACCTCGAAGCAGTGCTGCTCCAGCGCCTCTCGCGACGATTTTCCCAGCATGCGTTCGCAGGCCGAGTTCCAGAACACGATGCGCCGCCGGGCGTCCACCGCGAAGGCGCCGTCCTCCATCTGAAGCAGGAACTCCTCGAGTCGATCCACGCCCGCCACCTCCCCCGCGGCTGCCGAATCCGTCCAATGCGTGACGTCCGGCCATTGTTGAATTCGCTGTCAAGGAGTTCAAGCGACGGAATTGATCTAAGTGGTCGAAATGCGCAATTTGTCTCGCTGCGAGCCGTTCTCATCCGTGGCCCGAAAAATGATGCACACGCATCATTTTCGTTCGGGCATGGCCAACGCAATACTTTGGCACCTTTCGCATTGGAATCGGATCGACGCCAAGAGGAGGCAGGCCATGAATCCAGGAAACCGCAGCAGGTTGTTCATTGCACTCGGCATCGCCATGGCGGGAGCGGCGGCGATCGCCGCTGCGCAAAGCTACGAGGGAACGCTCTATGTGGCGGGCATGGGCGGTCACATCGCCAAGGTGCAGGTGAAGATCGATCCGAGCCGCCCCGATCCGATCACCATCGTCGATCTCGACCGCATCGTGCTCAACGCCGACTCGGCCGTCGCCAAGAAAGCCTATCCCCTGCACGACGTGCGAATCGATCACGACAAGAAAGTGCTGTACTGGTCGGCGTATGTTCCCGACGGCGACGGTGTGCGCGCAGGAAAAGTCGATCTGCTCTCCGAGAAACTGCTCTCGGACGTCAAGCTGCCGAAGGACGCGAAACTCACGATGCCGCCCATGTACTGCGGTTCCGGACAGACCAAGGACAAGTACCTGCCGGTGGTCATGGGGTACCAGGGGTCCATCGACGTCGTCGACAAGGAAACCATGAAGCTCGAGCGGCGCGTGCTCCTCGAGCATCCCAGGATTCCGAAAAACTACCTCTGGGCGCACGGCGTGAACGCGCCGGATGGCAAGGAGTTCGCTCTGTGGGTGAGCCTCGGCGACAAGCCGGGCACCTTCCCGCGCGGGTCGGAGGCGCGGCAGCAGATCTACATCCTAGATACCGCGGCGCTCCTGGGCGGTGAAATCAAGGTGCTGCGCGACATGACCGTGAGAAGCGATCCGAAGAGCAGCGTGTTCTTCCGCGGCTACTACACCTCGGACGGCAACCAGTTGCTGATTTCCGGTCGTGACCGTCAGTGGGTCGTCGATCCGAAGGCGATGAAACTGCTGGCCGAAACGGTCAATCCGCCTGGGATGGAGAATCACGACATTCAGCCGCTGCCCGGCAACCGCTATGCGCTCCTGACGCAGCGCGTGGGGATCATGTCGTGGCAGGCCGAGGGTACGAAGATCACCGACGGCCAGATCGAACTCTATGACCTGGCCAAGCGCACGCGCGTCGGCAAGGCGGTCTCCGTGTGCAACGAGTGCCACAAGAAAGCACAAATCGCGGTCAATTCGATTCTGTGCGGCATCGACAGCACCTGGAAGTGACGCCGCGCCGCGCCTGCGCGTGCACCTGACGGCGCTACGGCGGGCTGCAACAGCAGGCTTGCTGGCGGGGCTGGCCTGCGCGCAGCCGGCGGCGGGATCACCGCCGGTGACGGTGCACTTCCAGGGCGAAGTGCGGGCGGACTGGACGATCGAACCGCGCACGCCATCGGTCCGCGTGGTGCGCGGCGAGATTTTCGAGTCGCTGGTCAGCGTGCGCAACCGCTCGGTGCGCGAAGTCGTCGCCATGGTGGTGAAGGACATCCGACCGCAGGACGCGGCGGGCGCCCTCATTCATCTCGGCTGCGGCCCGACTTTCACGCTGGTCCTCAAACCGGGCGAAACGGTCGCGGTGCCGTCGACTTACTTTGTCGCCGAAGACGCCGCGAAATCGGTCGACGCGTTCGAAATCGCCTACGCCGTGTATTCATTCGAACCCTATGCGGTCGAGCCGCTGCGCCTCGGCCGGCGGATCTATGCCGAACGTTGCATCAACTGCCATGGGCCGAAGGCACACGGTGACGGATCGACCGCCCGGTTGCTTGCCGGCGGCGTGAGCGATCTGGCGCCTTCGCTGCGCCAGAAGACCGATCGCGATCTGCTGCAGGCGATCGCGCAGGGCGTCGGGCCGATGCCGGCGTTCGCACCGGCACTCGGCGTCGCGGAGCAGCAGGCGCTCGTCGTCTATCTGCGCGATCTCGGGAAGTGACTGCCATGAACGTTCGGCGCGCGATCGGGACAGCGTGGTTGCTCGCACTGTCCATGGTTGCCGCACCGCCGGGCGCGGCGCTGGCTCAACACCAGCATGCCCCGCCGATGGCGCGAACGCAGCTTGCGAGCGCGACGCCGGACACGGTGCTCACGGATCAGGACGGCCGTCGCTTCGGCTTCGCGCAAGCGCGCGGGAAGCCGGTGCTGATCGCGTTCATCTACACCTCCTGCCACCACGTCTGCCCGCTCATCTTCGATTCGGTGAGCGCGGTGCAGGCGCGCGCCAGGGCCCAGGGCCAGGCCGATCTCGCCGCGATTTTCGTCACCGTGGATCCCGAGATCGACACGCCCGAAATCCTGAAGGCCTACGCGCTGCGGCGCGGCGCAGATCTTGCGACGACCGTCTTTCTCACCGGCCGCGACGAGGATCTCAAGTCGGTCTGGGAAACCTTCGGCCTGAAAATCAAGCGCCTCGGACGCGGACTGATCGATCACCCGCCGCTGACTTACCTGGCGGACGCGAACGGCGTGGTGCGCTACCGCTATCTGGGCGGCGTGCTGGACACCGAAGCGGTAATGGTCGACCTGCGAACCCTGCCGCAGGCCGCGGCGAAACGCTGAACTGCCGACCTGGATCAGCCCCGGATGATCCTCGGCAGCAGCATGTGGTGACGCGGGCAGATTGACGTCGGGTTCTGGTAGGCCGCGCCAGCGAAGGCCTTGAGGTAGCCGCGCAGCGCCTTGAGATCGACGATCTCGTCGACGAAGCCGTGCTGCGCGCAGTACGCCGGGCGCGAAGTATCGTAGTACTTCTTCGCCATCTCGTTCATCTTCTCGGCCAACGGCTCGAGCGGCTTGCCGGAGTCCTTTTCCTTCACCGCGCGCCGCGCGTAGCTCGCCACGGCGGCGGTCTCGCCGTGCATGACGTAGATCTCCGTCGCCGCTGTTCCCAGCGTGAAGGCGTTGTGCCGGTTCGCCGTCGGTCCGCCCATGATGTAGTGCGCCGCCGCGCTGCCCTTTCGGAGCACCACCAGGAGCATCGGCACGTCGGTGCTCTGGATCGAATAGATCAGTGACTGCCCGAGCCCGAGCAGTTCGGCCTTCTCGGCAATGTCGCCGACGTCGATTCCAGTGGTGTCCTGGAACCAGATCACCGGCACGCGGTCGCGGCCGCAGTGCGTGACGAATTCGTTCATCTTGATCAGGCCCTGGCGGTAGAGCTTGCCGCCGATGCCGGGATAGTCGGCATACTCCGGGTACCCTTTTGGCATCAGGCCCTGCCGGTTGCCGATCACGCCTGCGAGCATGCCGTCGAGCTTCACCAGACCGGTGTACACCTCGGGGCCGTAGCCGGGGCGAAATTCCATGTGTTCACTGCCGTCGACCAGGCGCGCGAGGATATCGTCGAACGAGTAGACCTCCTTCTGGTTGAACGGCAGCAGGTGGTACAGATCTTCCGCCTGCAGCGTGGGCTCCTTCGGCTCCGCAACACGGAAGAACATCGGGTCGTAAGCGGGCAGTGCTCGAACATAGTCCTTGATGCCTTCGAGCACCGCCTTGTCGTCGTCGTAAACCCTGGCGAAGAAGCCGGTCTGGTCATGATGCATTTCGACGCGGCCCGGCGGCCGCTCCTTGAAGTCGCGCGTCTTCGCGATCAGCTCCTCGAGCCCCTCGGCATCGAACCCGCCGCGGGGCGCCATTCCGGAAACGATGCCTACACCGCCGACCGCGATGTTCGAATCCTTGTGCGCGAGCAGGATCGTGGGGCTGATTCCCTGATAGCCGCCGCCCGCGGGGTTGGTGCCGAAGATACCGGCGAGAATCGGGATTCCCGCCTGCTCCAGCTCCGCGTGACGGAAAAAGCACGTTCCGCCACCGCGTCGATCGGGATAGAACTTCTCCTGCTCGGGGAGCTGAACGCCGCTGCAATGAACGAGCCAGACCAGCGGGAGGTTGAGCCGCTTCGAGATGTTCGTGACGCGCAGGATATTGTCGGCCTGCCCCGGCACCCAGGCACCCGCGAGCCATTTGTTGTCGAATCCGATGATCACCGCCCAGCGCCCGCCGATGCGGCCGAGACCGTCGACCACGTTGGTCGAACCCTCGGTGTTGTCGGCCGGGTTGTAGAGGCTGTGCAGCGGATGCCAGCTACCCGCATCGACCAGGTATTCGAGCCGCTGCCACACCGTGAGCGAACCGCGCTTGTTGATCTCCGCGGCAGGGATGCCGATGTTTTCCTTCGCCTTGCGAAGCGCGGCGATTCCGGCCTCGACCGCCTCGAGCTTCGCGCGGCTTTCCTGCGTTCGCGCGATGCGGTTTTCCTTGAGCGGCCTGCCGAAGCCCGCCATCCTTTCAAAATAGGGTCTCATTGCGGTTCCTTCCTGTACCATCTACTCGCGGTTCGGCGTGGCGCCGGTGGCCATGCCCGAGATGATGATTTTCTGGATGTTCGAGGTGCCCTCGACGATCTGCAGCGACTTGGCGTCGCGGTAGTAGCGCTCCGCCGGATACTCGGTCGAGAACCCGTACGAACCGTAGATCTTCATGCACTCGTTGGCGGCGTGCACCGCCGCTTCCGACGCCGCGAGCTTCGCGACCGAGGTTTCATACTGGCTCGGTCTGCCCTGGTCCTTGAGCCACGCGGCGCGGTAGACGAGGAGCTGCGCCGCCTGGTGCTCGAGAACCATCTCGGCGATCTGCGCCTGCACCATCTGGTGCTGCGCGATCGGCTTGCCGAACTGCTTGCGTGCCTTGGCGTAGTCGATCGCCAGGTCGAGCACGCCGCCCGCGAGGCCGAGCGCGCCCGCCGCGCATCCCAGCCGCGTCTGGTTGAGCTGCCACATGCAGATGCGAAAGCCCTCACCCGGTTTGGCGAGCACGTTTTCCTTCGGCACCTGCATGCCCTCGAAGACGAATTCGCCCGTGGGCGAGCAATGCAGGCCGAGTTTGGTCTCGATCGCGCGCGCGCTGCAGCCCTTCATCTTCTTCGGTTCGATGATGAAGGCGGTCATGCCCTTGTTGCCCGCCGTGCGGTCGGTATACGCGTACAGCAGCCCCGCGTCGCCCACGTGCGCCTGCGAAATCCACATCTTGCTGCCGTGAACCTCGTAATGATCGCCCTTGTCGATGGCGTGGGTCTTCATGCTGGCCACGTCCGACCCCGTGTTGGGCTCGGTCATGGCGAAGAACCCGAGCTGCGTTCCGGCGATCCAGCCCGAAACATATTTCTTCTTCTGCGCCGGCGTGCCGAATTTGCTCACCGTGAGCGCCGGCCCCAGGTTCTGCATGTTGAACGGCAGACGCCACGACGCGGAGACGCGCGCGATCTGCTCGGCCATCAGCACCGACTCCATGAACCCCATGCCGCTGCCGCCCAGGTCCTCCGGCAGCGCGCAGGAAAAGAAACCCAGGCCGCCCATCTTCGCGACGCGGTCGGCGCGGAATTCGTGCTTGCGCTCTTCCTCCGCGAGCGTCGGCGCGATCTCCTCGGCGGCAAAACGCCGCGCGGTGTCCTGAATCAGCCGTTGGTCTTCGGTGAGTTCGAAATTCATGTCGGCAATCCCCCTGCCCGCGTTGCAGCCGCGCTCATTCGAGCACGATGAGGACGGCGTCTTCCTCGACCTTGTCGCCCTTCTTGACGCGGATGTCCTTCACGGTGCCGGCGCAGGGCGCGCACACGGGGTTTTCCATCTTGAGCGCCTCGATCACGAGCAACTCGTCGTCCTCGTCGACTTTGGCGCCGACTTCGACCAGCACCGACCAGATGCTCCCCGCCAACGGGGCTTTGACTTCTTCGGCCATTCCATCCTCCCTTGTCCTGTGATTGAACGCGTTTTCCAGCCCCGCAAAGATGCCTTGCGCCCGCCAATCGCGCAACCGCAAGCGGCCTCTATTTGACGAGCGTGACCGGGACCTTGACGAAATGCACCACCCGGCTCGCCACCGAACCGACCAGCATCTGTCCGAAGGCGGTCATGCCGCGCGTGCCCATCACGATCTCGTCCATTTGCTGCGAATCGGCGAACCGGGCGATCGCATTCGCCACTTCGCCGTCTTCGAGATGCACCGCGTGCGAAACCTTTTCCTTCTGCAGCTCGTCGACCGCATCCTGCAGCAGCCGCTGGCGCGCCTCCCGGTGGATCTTTGCGATATCCTCGCGCAGCGCATACAGCCGCGCTTCCTGATAGTGCGGCGGCGGCTCGACGTGCAGCACGTGAACCTCGGCAGGCGACTCCTTCGCCCGTCCGATCGCGTGGCGCAGGGCGTGCAGGGCGCTCCCGGATCCGTCGACCGGCACCAATATGCGTTTCATTGCCGCGTTCCCCTGAAGATGGGTCGCCGTCAGGCTAGTACCCGGGGATCGCCCCCGATTGATCGGGGTCAATCGGCAGCGGGATAATGGGCGCATGAAGATCGTCGCGCTGCGGTTGTGTCTGGTCCTTGCGGTCGCGATCGCGCCCGGCGCCTCGGCGCAGCAGCTCGAGCAGGCGAACGGCGTGTTCGTGATCGCGAAACCGTCGCTCGAGGACCCCAATTTCGCCCGCACCGTCGTCCTGGTCACGCAGACGACCGACGCGAGCACGGTGGGCGTCATCGTGAACCGGCCGACGCAGGTCCCCTTGCGCGAATTGCTGCCCGGCGTGGAATCCGGCGCGAACTACCGTGAGCCGGTCTTTTTCGGCGGGCCCGTGATGCCGCAAGCGGTGGTCGCATTGTTTCGCTCGGCGGAGCCGCCGAAGGCCTCGGCGTTCCACGTGCTTCGAGACCTCTACCTGACGATGCACCCCGAGAACATCGCGCAGTTGCTTGCGAAGCCCGGGCGCCAGTTCCGGCTGTACGCCGGGTTTTCGGCCTGGGCGCCGCGCCAGCTCGAGGGCGAACTCGAGCGCGACGGCTGGTATATCCTCCCGGCCGATGGGGCCGCGGTGTTCAGGAGCGACATCGAGAATCTCTGGCCCGAACTCGTGCGCAAGGCCGAAATGCGGCCGGCCTGCCTGGGCTCGTGCGGCAGATCGTGGAAATGAAAAGCCCCGCCGTTGGCGGGGCTGTAGCCCGGATACACCGGGCGGCGCTGCAAGAGCAGCGCCCCATTTGCGCGGCGTGCGCCGCGCTTGGAACCCGTCGCTGCGCCGCCTCCTTCACTGCGACGCTCGTCTCGCGGTGCCCGGACGGTCGCCCGGGATTCCGCTTTACCGCGGCTCGGCGACCCGACCGCGTGGGCGAGTTCCAGAGGTCAATCTAGCACTCCAGGCGAGCTTGTCAAGGCTCGATGCAGCATTGGCGCACGGCGACATCAATTGCGCAATCGGGCGCTAGAATGATTGCGATTACCATGTCGGAACATCGATATTCCGGTCTCCTCCGGCTTGCGGTCGTGCTGATCGCATGGCTTGCGCCCATCGGTGCGGCGTCGGCGCAGGACGAAGACGCGATGCTTCTGGTTGCGCACCCTGCGTTTCTCGACGCCACCTATCGCCACACCGTCCTGATCGCTGCGCCTGCGCCGAACGGCGGTCACGTCGGCGTGATCCTGAATCGCCCGACGCGGCGCTCGCTGTTCAGCCTGTTCCCGGATCACGAGCCCTCCAAGAAGGTGTCCGATCCGGTGTTCTTCGGCGGTCCGTTTTCGCGAGGTGCGCTGGTGGCGCTGGTCAGAGCCGAAACCAACCCGGGTGCGGGTTCGGTGGCGCTGCTGCGCAACCTGTTCCTGATGTTCCGCGCCAACAGCATCGACCAGGTGATCGAGTCCAGGCCCAACGATGCGCGCTACTTCGTCGGCTACGTCGGCTGGCGCCCGGGGGAACTGCGCACCGAAATCGACCGCGGCCTGTGGTCGATCCTGAACCCGGACGTCGAGACCGTGTTCCGCAAGGACACCGACGGGCTGTGGGAGGAGTTGCTCGAGCAGACGCAACGCATCCGCGCCGAAGCCCTGCCCGGTTACGCCGCGGCTCGCTCGGGCGACTTCTCCAGCCTCAGCGCGCCGCCGCGGTAGTCGACGCGGATCGTGTCTTTCGGGGCGAAACGTCCCTCGAGAATCGCCTTGGCGAGCGGATTTTCGAGTTCCGACTGGATCGGGCGCTTGGGGGGCCGCGCGCCGTACCCCGGGGCGAGTCCGGTCTTGGCGATGTCGGCGACCGCCGCGTCGGAGACTTCGAGCCCGTAGTCCATCCCGGCGAGGCGAGCCCTGAGGATCGCGAGCTGCATCTTCGCGATCGACCGGATGTGCTCTTCGCCCAGGCTGTGGAACACGACGACCTCGTCGATGCGGTTGACGAATTCAGGGCGGAATTGGTTTTTCACTTCCGCCATGACCGCGACCTTGATCACTGCGTAGTCGCTTCCGGCCATCTGCTGGATCATGTGCGAACCGAGGTTCGAGGTCATGACGAGCACGGTGTTCCGGAAATCCACCGTGCGGCCCTGCCCGTCGGTGAGCCGCCCGTCGTCGAGCACCTGCAGCAGCGCGTTGAAGACGTCGGGGTGCGCCTTCTCGATTTCGTCGAACAGAATCACCGCGTAAGGCTTGCGGCGCCCCTGCTCGGTGAGCTGCCCGCCCTCCTCGTAGCCGACATAGCCCGGCGGCGCGCCGATCAGCCGCGCCACCGAGTGCCTCTCCATGTATTCCGACATGTCGATGCGGACGAGGGGCTCCTCGGAATCGAACAGGAAAGCGGCGAGCGCCTTGCACAGCTCGGTCTTGCCGACCCCCGTGGGACCGAGGAACAGGAACGAGCCGTACGGCCGGTTGGGGTCCGACAGCCCGGAGCGCGAGCGCCGGATGGCGTCCGACACGAGGCGGACCGCTTCGTCCTGTCCGACCACGCGTTCGTGCAGCCGCTGCTCCATGCGGATCAATTTCTCGCGTTCGCCCTGCATCATCTTGGAGACCGGGATTCCGGTCGCGCGCGAAACGACTTCCGCGATCTCCTCGGCGCCGACCTGCGTGCGCAGCAGTTTCGCGCCCCCCGCCCTGGGTTCGCCCTTCTCCACCTGCTTCAACTGCGACTCGATCTGCGGAATCCGGCCGTACTGGATCTCGCTCATCCTCTGCCAGTCGCCCTTGCGGCGCGCTTCGTCCATCGCGAGGCGCAGCTTTTCGAGTTCCTCCTTGATCTGCTGGCTGCCGGCGACCTGCGCCTTCTCCGCCTTCCACACTTCCTCGAGGTCGGAATAGTCCTTCTCCAGGCGCCCGATCTCCTCTTCGATCAGCGCGAGGCGCTTGCGCGAAGCTTCGTCCTTTTCCTTCTTCACCGCCTCGCGCTCGATCCTGAGCTGGATCAGCCGCCGCTCGAGACGGTCCATCGCCTCGGGCTTGGAGTCGATCTCCATCTTGATGCGCGCGCCTGCCTCGTCGATCAGGTCGATCGCCTTGTCCGGCAGGAAGCGGTCGGTGATGTAGCGGTGCGAGAGTTCGGCCGCGGCCACGATCGCCGGATCGGTGATCTCGACGCCGTGGTGCAGCTCGTAGCGCTCCTGCAGGCCCCTCAGGATCGCGATCGTCGCCTCGACGCTCGGCTCCCCGACCAGCACCTTCTGGAAGCGCCGCTCGAGCGCGGCGTCCTTCTCGATGTACTTGCGATACTCGTCCAGCGTGGTCGCCCCGACGCAATGCAGCTCGCCGCGCGCAAGCGCCGGTTTGAGCATGTTGCCGGCGTCGATCGCGCCTTCGGCCTTTCCGGCGCCGACCATGGTGTGCATCTCGTCGATGAACACGATCGTGTTGCCCTCGTCGTGCGCGAGTTCCTTCAGCACCGACTTCAGCCGCTCCTCGAATTCTCCGCGGTACTTCGCACCCGCGAGCAGCGCCGCCATGTCGAGCACCAGTACGCGCTTGGACTTGAGGCTCTCGGGAACTTCGCCGTTCACGATCCGCTGCGCGAGTCCTTCGACGATCGCGGTCTTGCCCACGCCCGGCTCGCCGATCAGCACCGGGTTGTTCTTGGTCCGGCGCTGCAGGATCTGGATCACGCGCCGGATCTCGTCGTCGCGGCCGATGACCGGATCGAGCTTGCCGCGGCGTGCGCGCTCGGTGAGATCGAGCGTGTATTTCGCCAGCGCCTGGCGCTGCGATTCGTCCGCCTGCGATTCGACATTCGCCCCGCCGCGGACCTGCTCGATCGTTTTTTCGAGCACCTTGCGGTCGACGCCCGCCTGCTTCAGCAGCCGCCCGGTCTCGCCCTTGTCGGCGCAGGCAGCGAGCAGGAACATCTCGGAAGCGATGTACCGGTCGCCGCGCTTCTGCGCTTCCTTGTCCGCGACGTTGAACAGGTTGCCGAGATCGCGCGACAGATGCACTTCGCCCGGCGTGCCTTCGACCTTGGGCAATCTGGCGATCGCCTGCTGCAGCGCCTGCTTGAGCGCGCCGAGGCTGCCGCCGGCCTTGGCGACGAGCGCCGCCGCGCCGCCGTCGTCCTGTGCAAGCAGCGTGGCGAGCAGGTGCTGAGGCTCGATCTGCTGATGGTCCTGCCCGACCGCGAGGCTCTGGGCCTCAGAGAGGGCTTCCTGCAGCTTGGTGGTCAGTTTGTCGAAACGCATGGCGTCGATTCCGTATCGGATTCCTCGCTTGCAAATGGGGTCAATCGGCGCGACTTCAAGGCTCCGGCCGAACTCCGGTTCTCGACGAGAGTTTCCGTGTCGTTCGCTTCGGGTGCAAGACCAGCCACATCTCCGCTGTCGGGAATCCAGACCCGCGCCTCGACATTCTATTTGGCGTGGACGGTGCGCGTCGGTCATCGCCGCGGCAGAATCGCGGGGATTCAGCGCGTTGCGCGAGGCACCGGCGCCCGCCACAGGAGCGCGAGCGCCGCGAGCGAAAACGCGGCTCCAGCATAGAAGGTCACTGCGGCACCGAACCAGTCCCAGAGCAGGCCGGCAAGAACGCTCGCGACCAGCATCGCGACGCCACTCGCGAGATTGAAAACTCCAAAAGCGGTGCCGCGCAGGTGGACCGGCGCTGCACCAGCCACCATCGTCGCGAGCAGCCCCTGCGTCATTCCCAGGTGCAGTCCCCAGAGAGCCGCTCCGATGCCGACCGCCGCAAGACCCGGCGCCTGCGCCAGAACCAGGTCGGCGGCGACCAGCGCAGCGAGTCCGTACGCGAGCAGCGTGCGGTGACTGATCCGGTCGGCGAGCTTCCCCAGCGGGTAAGCCGACAGCGCGTACACGACGTTCATGACGACCAGCACCAGGGGCGCGAACGCATCGGGCAGACCGTGCTGCTGGGCGCGCAGGATGAGGAACGCCTCGCTGAATCGCGCCAGGGTGAAAATCGCCCCGGCAGCGACCACGAGCCAGTAGGCACTGCCGAGATTTTCCAAGATCTTCCACTGCATCGGATTCTCTGATCGAGGACGCGCTCCCCGGGATTGCGGCTCATCGACGCCAAACATCAACAGCAGAACCGCGACCGCCGCGGGAATGACCGCAAACCAGAACACCATGCGGAAATCTCCCGCCCACAGGAGCATCAGGCCGATCGCGAGCAGGGGACCGAGGAACGCGCCTACGGTATCCAGCGACTGGCGCAGGCCGAACGCGGCGCCACGGATCTCCGGCGGCGCAAGATCGGCGACCAGCGCATCGCGCGGCGCGCCGCGGATTCCCTTGCCGATGCGGTCCATGAACCGCGCCGCGAGCACCCAGTTCACCGACAGAGCGAGCGCAAACAACGGTTTCGAGGCCGCGCCCAGGGCGTAGCCGAGCACGGCCAGCCCTTTGCGCCGGCCCAGCCAGTCGCTCAGCGTGCCGGTGAACACCTTCACGATCAGCGCCGTCGATTCGGCGATGCCTTCGACGACGCCGACGGCGAGCGCCGTGGCGCCGAGGCTCGTCACCATGAACACCGGCAGCAGGCTGTGGATCAGCTCGGACGAGACGTCCATGAACAGGCTGACGAAGCCGAGCAGCCAGATGCTGCGCGGGATGGCAGGCGCAGGATTCAACTCAGCGAACCACGAGCACGGCACGCCCCGCGTATTGCACGACCTGCTTGGAAACCGAGCCGAGCAGCAGGCGGGAAAATTTCGAGCGGCCGCGGTCGCCCACGACGATGAGATCCACGTCGTGGCGGTCGGCGTCATAGATGATCTGCTCCGCCGGGTGCCCGACCCCGACCTCGAAATGCATCTGGATTCCCTTGCCCGCGACCGCGGCCCTCAGCTCCGCCAGCAAGCCGCGATGATACCGTCGCGAATTCTCGATGACCGCCTCCGTCTCCACGTCGTCCGCCACCTCGGGCGGACGCGCCACGCTGAGCACGTACAACTCCGCACCGTGCGTGGCGGCAAGGTCGCACGCCGTCGCGAATGCCTTCTTCGAGGATTCCGACCCGTCGTAGCCGACCAGGATTCGCCGGTACATGCGATCACCTCCGCATCGGTTCGTGCGCCGGAGCCGTCTCGCCGACCTTCTCGACCCGCAGCAGGTGGCGCGGCATGAACCAGGCGTTCGCGATGAGCGTCGGAATCACCGCGCTCGCGATCACCGCAGCGACGAGCGCGGAATACTGGGCCTGGTCGATCAGCTCGTGCGACAGGCCGAAGAGCGCCGAAATGGTGCCGAACGTGAGCCCCGTGGACATCAGCAACGTCGTGTACATGCCCTCCTTCTTCGGTGATCGGAATGCGCGCGTCACCGGGTAGACGCCCGCGATCTTGGCGAACATCTTGACCACGAGCATCAGCACGAACGCGGCGGGCGCGGCGGTGAGCGCCGGGATCGACACAAACGACCCGGCGCGGATGAAATAGAACGGCGTCAGCAGACCGAAGCAGAGCGTGCGGAGGCGCCGTACCAGGACGTGGTCCTTGCCTACGGTGCCCGCGAGCACCATTCCCATCAGATACGCCGGGAGCACGGCTTCGCTGTCCGCCCACGCCGCGAGCGCGCCGAGTCCGAACAGGCACAGCAGCAGGTACTTCGCTTCGAGTTCCGACGGCCGACCGCCGTAGCGCCTGAAGAAACGCGGCGTGAGCCAGGGCAGCAGAAACCCCGACAGGGCGAGCACCCCGACGAAGAGCAGCGTCTTGAGCGTGAACGGCGCGAAGATCAGGCCCAGCGCGACCACCGTGCCGAGGTCGGTGATGAAGCAGGCGGCGAGCACGGTCTTGCCGTAGTCGGTCGTATTGAAGCCGAATTCGATCATCACCGCGTACACCACCGCGACGGAGGTCGTCGACATGGCGATGCCGGCAAGCCAGCTCGCCATCGGGTTCCAACCCAGCAGCCAGTGCGCCGCGGCGGCGCAGCCAAAGAACGGCGCGAAGAAGCTGATCAGCCCGATCACCGTGGCTTCCTTCCATTTCCGCCGGAACACCACGGGGTCCAGCTCGGCCCCGGCGAGAAAGGTCAGGACGATGGCGCCGGTCCCTGAGAGGAACTTGATCCAGCCCTGGTCCGCCCCGAGCGCGGCCGTTCCAACGAGTGCGCCAATGACGAGCTGCGCGATGGTGCCGACGACGATTTCGGACAGCGCCGTCGCGACGCGCAGCCAGATCGATGCGAGCGTGGCGACGAGCGCAAGGCCCAGCCACAGCGCCGCGAGCGCCCAGATTTCAGTCATGGCCTTCGGTCATTCCGAATTCCGCAGCCACCCGCGCGAAGACGATGCGGACGCGCTCGCTGCGCAGCGCTTCGAGCAGTTGCGCGCACTGCTCGTCGGACAGCAGGAACTCGACCTCGACCGTCAGGTCACCGGCCAATTCGAAGAAGTGCTGCTCGTGCAGCACGCCGTGCCGCCCGAATCCGGCGATCGCTCGGAACGCCGAACCTCCGTGGATGCCTGCCTTCTTCGCGGTCTCGAGCAGCCACTCGTAGAGCAGGATGCCGTGGTGCTTGCGGTTCTCGTGCATGTAGAAACGCAGATAGGTTCCCCGCATGGCTCACCTCAGGAGAAGACGCATCGTGCCGATGCCGGCGAAAGTCATCAGGACCGAGCCGGCGACGTGACCGGTCATCAGCGCCGCGGCCCAGCCGAGCTGCTGCCGCGCAAGCAGCGTCGTTGCCTCGGCGGAAAAGGTCGAAAAGGTCGTCAGCCCGCCGAGAAAACCGGTGGTGACGAGCAGCCGCGCCTCCGGCGGCAGGGTCTCGAAGTGGGTGAGCGTCGCCAGCGCGATGCCCATCAGGTAGCCGCCGATCAGATTGGCTGCGAGCGTGCCGAGCGGCAGCGTGGGAAACAGGGGATTGAGGACGATGCCAAGCCACCAGCGCAGCCACGCACCCGCGGCGGCGCCGCCGCCGACGGCCATCACGCCAAGAAAAGTCACCTGCCGGCCTCCGATCGTTGTTGTTCCGCTCGCACGTCACATCGGAGGGGCACAAAAAAACCTACGTACCCGCCCCTGTTCCGGCGTTTCACGTAGGCATCATCAGCCTTGCGGCGGTTATGGGAGGTATGCCATCTCCCTGCTGCACCGACAGTCTAGCCGCGCCGTTCCGGCTTGGCAAATTCCCCCCAGCGCTCCGCAGCCTCGTCGTCGGAGCTCCTCGCCTCGACCCAGCGCGCGCCTTCGAGGGTGCGCTCCTTCTTCCAGAACGGGGCGCGCGTCTTCAGGTAGTCCATGATGAATTCGCACGCGGCGAAGGCATCGTGGCGGTGCGCGCTCGCCACCGCGACGAGCACGATGCGATCGGTGGGCTCGAGCTCGCCGATGCGGTGGATCACCGTGCAGTCGATCACCTGCCAGCGGCCGCGCGCCTGCTCGACGATCGCGCCGATCGATTTCTCGGTCATGCCGGGATAGTGCTCGAGGGTCATTCGCCCGACGCTCGCCCCCTCGCTGGAGTCGCGCACCAGCCCGACGAACGCCGCGAGCGCGCCGATCGAGGCGTTGCCGCGCGACAGGGAATCGAGTTCGGCGTCGACCTCGAACGGCTCGCGCTGGATCGCGATTTTCATTCTCAGCCGCCGGTCACCGGCGGAAAGAACGCGATTTCGTCGCCGTCCGCGATTCGCGTCGCGGTCGTCGCCATGCTCTGGTTGACCGCGGTGCGCAGGATCCTGCCTTCGGCGAGCGCAGCCTGCCACGCCGGCCCCCGCTGCCGAAGAAACGCGCGCAGCTCGCCCATCGTTCCGACGCCCGGCGGGAGCGGCAACTCCTCGCGCGCAACCCCGAGCTGCTCACGCACGCTGGCAAAGAAAAGCAGATGAACGGTCATCCGTACAGTTCCGAAAACGGCAGAAAGCGCACCAGATCTCCTTTGCGGATCGCGTGATTGGCCGGATTGTCCACCAGGCCGTCGGCCCAGGCGGTCGACGTGAGCACCGCGGAATCCTGTGTCGCGTAGAGTTCGAGCGCGCCGTCGGAGTTCCGCCGCGCGCGAAGAAATTCACGCCGCGCGTCCGGCCGCGGCCAGTCGAACGCGGCGCGCAGATCGAGCGCACGGGGCGCAACGTCCCCGACTCCCTGGGTTCGCAGGAGAAACGGCCGCACGAAAACGAGAAAGGTGATGAAGCTCGACACCGGATTCCCCGGCAGCCCGATGAATGCAGCGGCGCCGACCCGGCCGAACGCGAGCGGTCTGCCGGGCTTCATCGCGATGCGCCACATCAGCAGCGACCCCTCCGCCTCCACCGCCGGCCTGACGTGGTCCTCGTCGCCCACCGAGACGCCGCCCGAGGTGACGATGAGGTCGTTTTCCGCAGCCGCGCGGCGGAGCACCTCGCGCGTCGCATCGAGCCGGTCCGGAACGATTCCGTAGTCGCGCACCTCGCAGCCATAGACCTGCGCAAGCCCGCGCAGGGTGAAGCGGTTGGAATTGTAGATGCGCCCCGGCGCCAGCCGCTCGCCGGGCATCACCAGTTCGTCGCCGGTGAAAAAAAGCGCCAGCCGCACGCGGCGACGCACCGGCAGAGTTCCCAGTCCGACTGAGGCTGCGAGCCCCGTGTCCTGCGGGCGCAACCGCACGTCGGGTTCGAGAATTCGCCCACCGGCCCGGATGTCGCTGCCGCGGAGCCGTACCCACTCCCCGCAATGCGGTGCGTGATTGACGACGACCTGCTCGCCTTCGGCGACACAGAACTCCTGCATCACCACCGCATCGGCACCCGGCGGAATCGGCGCACCGGTGAAAATGCGCGCAGCGGTTCCAGGTTCGAGCGGCGTTCCGACGCTTCCCGCAGCGATACGCTGCGCGATCCGCAAGCGCGCGCCCGGCGCCGGAACGTCGGCGCGTCGCAGGGCGTAACCGTCCATCGCGCTGTTGTCCATCGGCGGCACGTCCATCGACGAGACCTGCGCTTCGGCGAGGACGCGTCCCGTGGCTTCGAGCGTCGGCACCGATTCGATCTGCGCGACCGCGCTCGCATCCGCAAGCAATCGTTCGAGTGCCTCGTCTACCGAAAGCAGGCCGGAATTCATCGGTGCAGGCCGAGGTGATCGAAGACGAACGCGGCGATCGCGTCCGGATCGTTCAGGTCGAGCCGCCGGAGCGGCGTCTCGATCGCCGCATCGGTCGCGACCGCGACGACGTGCGGGTCGTTGGGGTGCAGCAGCCCTTCGCCCGTGGCAGCGCGCCACACTTCGATTTTCGGAATCGGCGCGTACTTGAAACCCTCGACCACCAGCAGGTCGCAGGGCGAAAGGCGACTCAGTTGCTCGTCGAAGGAAGGTTCCTGCGCGCCGCGAAGCTCGTGCATCAGCGCCCAGCGGCGCGACGAAGTGACGAGCACCTCCGTCGCGCCGGCGTAGCGGTGCCGGTAAGAGTCCTTGCCCGGCTGATCGACGTCGAAGGTGTGATGGGCGTGCTTGATGAGCGAGACGCGCAGGCCGTGCGCGACGAAGCGGGGAAGCAGCTGCTCGATCAGCGTCGTCTTGCCGCTGCCGGACCAGCCAGCGAATCCGATGATTTTCATGCGCCGGATGATGAGTTGAGCGAGCGCGGATTCTAAACAAGGACCATTTTGACACCGGCCACGGTGAGCACGACCGCGAGCACGCGCCGGATGACGGGATTGGCGAAACGCCGGCTGCCGTACTCGGCTCCGGCCCAGCCGCCGGCGAGGACCACGGGGATCAGCAGAACGACGTACTCCGGCAACCGCGAAGCGCCCGTCGCCAATCCCGCCGCCAGACCGGCGATCGAATTCACCAGGATGAAAGGCGCAGCGACCGCCGAGGTCTCCTTGGTCCCTGCCCACCCCAGCATCAGGAGCAGCGGGCTGAGGAAAATTCCGCCGCCCACGCCGGTCAGTCCGGAAAGTACGCCGAGCAGCGCGCCGATCGTCATCGCCAGGGCGAGCGGCGGTTCTCGCACCGCGCGCATTTCCGCCCCGGCGCGGCCGCTCAGCCAGAGTTGCCACCCGGTGTACAGCAGCACGACGCCGACGAGCACCTTGTAGGCGTTCCCGGGCAGCGTAATCGCGCCGCCGACGTAGGCGAGCGGAATCGACACCACCGCGAAGGGCCACAGCAGTCGCCAGCGAAAATGCCCCGCGCGCTGGAACTTGAAGGTCGCGATCGCGGAAACCACGACATTGAGCGTGAGCGCGACGGGCCGCATTTCCTGCGGTGCGATGCCCGCCAGCGCCATCGCCGCGAGATAGGCGGATGCGCCGCCGTGGCCCACCGATGCGTAGCCGAACGCCGCCACCAGCATTCCGGCGGCTAGCAAGGCGATCGCGAAATCGTTCGGATCGAGAACTGGCATGGCGGGGTCAAGATACCCTAAGGTTCATCTCGACGCGGTACCGATCTTGAATATCATCCCATCTGCCGACTTGGCCGATAGCGCATTTTGGAAGTCCCCCAGGTCTCCCGACTTGGCCAACAACGGCCAAGTCGGGAGATCGGGGAGGTCAAATTCGAAACCCATGGCAAGCCCGCGCGCTTCGGTTTTCAACCGCACTGACGTTGACATCGTGCGCCGTAGTCTCCCGGTTGCCCATCCTACCTGGCGTTGGGAAAGAAAAGCTGCTCGCCGCCGATTCGATACTCCGCGATGGCGCGCTGCCCTTCAGGAGAAATCACCCAATCGATGAACGCCTGCGCCGCAGCCTGCTTCACGCTCGGATGCTTTCCGGGATTCACGAGGATGATGCCGTACTGGTTGAGCAGTCGCCGGTCGCCTTCCGCGAGCACCGCGAGGTCCGCGCGATTCCTGAACGACAGCCACGTACCCCGGTCGGCGAGAATGTAGGCACCCGTTCCGGCGGCGCTGTTCAGCGCCGGGCCCATGCCCTGACCCGTGTCGCGGTACCAGGCGCCTTTTTCCTTTTCGACGGCGATTCCGGCCGCCTTCCAGATCGAAAGCTCGGCGAAATGCGTGCCGCTGCGATCGCCGCGGGAGACGAACGGCGCTTTCGCCGCGCGGATCTTGCGGAAGGCCTCCAGGATGTCGATTGCGCCCCGGATCCTGGCGGGATCTTTGATTGGCCCGATGAGGACGAAATCGTTGTACATCACCTCGTATCGCCTGACGCCGTGGCCTTCGGCGACGAATTTCTCTTCCAGCGGCTTCGCATGCACGAACACGACGTCGGCGTCGCCGCGCCGGCCCATGTCGAGCGCCTGTCCCGTGCCCAGCGCCACGACCCGCACCTGGATACCGGATTTCTTCTCGAACAGGGGCAGCAGATGCCTGAACAGTCCCGACTGTTCGGTGGAAGTGGTCGAAGCGACCGTGATGTATCCGGACTGCGCCACGGCCGGCAGGGCGGGGAACGCCGTCGCAATGGTCACGAGCAGCGGGGGAATCATCCCCATGGAAGCTCACCCTTGATGAATGCCGCCGCCTCCGCGGAGGCCGGTCGCGAAAAGAACTGCTCCACGGGGGCGCGCTCGACGAGGCGCCCCTGGTGGACGAACAGCACCTCGTCACCGAGCCGGCGCGCCTGTCCCAGGCTGTGCGTCGCCATCACGATCTTGGTGCCGGCCGCGTCGAAAGCGCGAATCACGCGCTCGATCTCGCGCGTCGCGCTCGGATCGAGACTCGCCGTCGGCTCGTCGAGAAACAGGACTTCCGGATGCAGCGCCCAGGCGCGCGCCAGCGCAAGCCGCTGCTGTTCGCCCCCGGAGAGCACGCGCGCCGAGCGCTGCGCGAGATGCGCAAGCCCCACGCTCCCCAGTGCGTCGGCGGCGACCCGTTCGCGCTCGGCGCGAGGCACACGGGCGACCTCGAGCGCGTACACGACGTTGGCGAGGGCGCTTCGCCGCAGCATCACCGGGCGCTGAAACACCATCGCCTGCTGCCGGCGCAGGCGCGCCTCTTCGGGTTCGCTCCATGCGATCGTTCCCGCACTCGGCGCGAGCAGTCCGTGCATCAGGCGCATCAGCACGCTCTTGCCCGCGCCGTTGGCGCCCAGGATGATGGTGCTCGGGCCGGCCGCGATTTCCGCAGAGATGGCGTCGATGAGCGTACGCCCCCCGGCGCGGTACGAGACCTCGCGCAGCGCAAGCGGCAGGATGCGTCCCGAGGCGCTCATCAGCCGTAGCGCCTTTGCGCAGCATCCTTGACCACGTGCGCCACCGCGTTGAGCGCGATCACGAGCAGGATCAGGACGATTCCCAGTGACAGGGCGAGGGGCAGGTCGCCTTTCGAAGTCTCGAGCGCGATCGCGGTGGTCATGACTCGCGTCACGCCGTCGATGTTGCCGCCGACGATCATCACCGCGCCGACTTCGGCCGAAGCTCGGCCGAGACACGCAAGCACGGCGGTCGCGAGCGAAAAACGGATGTCCCAGACGAGCGTCAGCGCCGCTCCGGGACCGTGCGCACCGAGCGAGCGCAGTTGCTCCTCGTATTCGATCCAGGCGTCCTCGACCGCCTGGCGGCAGAGCGCGGCGATGATCGGCAGGATGAGGATGGTCTGCGCGAACACCATCGCGCGCGGGGTGAACAGCAGCCCGAACGACCCCAGCGGCCCCGCGCGCGAGAGCATGAGGTACACGAACAGGCCGACCACGACCGGCGGCAGACCCATCAGCGCGTTGAGCAGCACGACCACGATGCGCCTTCCCGGAAACCGCGCGATCGCGATCGCCGCGCCCAGGGGTAATCCGAGCAGCGTCGCGAGGAGGACGGCGGACAGGCTCACCCCGAGGCTGAGCGCGACGATATCGACCAGCGCGCGGTCGCCGGAGACGATGAGCGCAAGGGCTCCCTGCAGCGCTGCGCCGAGATCCTCCATCCCCGGCGGCTACGCCGGGTCCGCGGACGGCCGCGGGCGGCTTCTATATGCTTCGTGGTGCATATTCATTTCCTGCAGAGAATATAATTCCCGAAGCGCCTCAGACGGAATAGGCATGTGAATGCATAAAGGCGTCCCGGTCGACCTCGAGTTCAGCTGGCTCGCCGCAGAGGGACTTTCACGCGAGCGCGGCCGCGTGCTGACGCGGCTGCTCGCGACGCTCGCCGGGGCGAAATCGCTGCGCGACGCGGCGCGCGCGCTCGGCGTTTCCTACCGCTACGCCTGGGGACTGCTCGGCGACGGCGCGCGCACGCTCGGCGGTCCGCTCGTGGACATGGGCCGCGGACGCGGTGCGACGCTCACTGCGCTCGGGCGCAAGGTGCTCGCCGCGGAAGCGCACGCGCGTGCCGCCCTCGATGCGCCCTTCGAGCGCCTGCGGGGCGAACTCGCACAGCGGCTCGCCGAATCGCGGCCGCGAATGCGGCCCCGCCCG
>ORMF012398450.1_pt1 | contig 64198 bp, 82 predicted proteins | sample 1779871 | NCBI WGS metagenome assembly ORMF01 (sample SAMEA104232316, study PRJEB22302) | groundwater metagenome | biome: forest; feature: aquifer; material: groundwater | place: USA | collected 2011-08-07 | depth 5.4 m | reverse complement strand
GTCGAGAACGAACTCATCGAAGAAGTTCGAGGCATCAAGAAGTGAATCCCTTTTGACCCGACCGCCAGCGTGGCGCGCCCGGGTCTTTTTTTATTTATCACAAGACCTTATTTCGCATCAAACAATTTACTAGCCTCGGGGCAGAACCCCGAGGCTAGTGAGGCTAAAAATAAAAACCGCCAAAGGCGATCCTTGACGGTAGCTATCACTGTCGCCGAAGAGGGTTCTCAAAATTTACCGCAAACTTGAGGGTTAAGTGAAACTTCTTGTAATCCTCATCCGAAAAGATAAGCAGGCGACTATCGCAATGCACGCAGAAACTCGCGTCCACCGTCCTCATGAAGTTCACGTAGCGATTACACTTCCTACACCATTTGTACTCGTCGTAGAAATTCATGACTCCCTCCCGGAATAAGCTAGATCAGCTTCCCTGCTGAAATTCACACTATAAAGACTGTACCACAATACTATGATATTGACAAGATCAAAGTAAAGGAGTAAATAATAGGAAGGCGCTTACGGCAGATTTTCGGCCTTAGAAGAAACGGGAGGATGCGATGGTTGAGAAAAGTAAAGAAGCTAAGGCGCGGGTACTCGGTGAGCTCGAAAGAATCGAGTTTCGAGTGACAAAATATCCGCAAGACGGTGATGGGAAAATTACCACTGACCTCATACTACTCTTGAGGCGTGGCTACGACGATCTCGACTTCGATCCCGCAACTCTGGACCGAGACTATCTCATCGAGATTGATAACTCTCTCATGCGAATGCTTGAACGCGTTGAATCACGTCGCCTCAAAGAGTTTTTGAGCAAAAAACTCGACGAACTACGCCCGAACATCTACTAGGTGCCAGCCGAACGGGAAATCTCGATCGGCTTTTTTATTTGGAACGGATCATTTTTCTAACCAGCGTTTTAAAATCCGGATCATGCGACCAACTAGCAATTCGTTTATCCAGGACCTCCTTTCCGTTCCGATAATTTTTTATGATTTCTTTACCAATCCGGAGAATCGCTTTCTCTAATGATACGTCTTTTGTAGAAGCATTTTCATAAATATTCTCGAGAAACCAGGCACGTTCAGGACTAATGAGCGGTTTACCGTTCCGATTTACCTTATACCCTACCCAGGCCTTGATCGTGGTCCGACCGGCAATCAAAGCCAGAAGGGTACGACGCATGCCGTCAAAGACCCGGAAACCATTTCCAGACTCAAAGACAAAAATCGGGAACTGATCACGTTCGGGATGGCTAGCGAAACCAGTTCTGAGCACAGCCTTACGGAGTTGCGCGTTCTTTTTCCACGCTTCGGCGAAACGTAAAGGGTTCCGGTTAAATTTCTTAACTGTATACCGGTCGATCGTCGGCGACATACCGCCCAACACGAGCTTCCACACCGGAATTTTTTCCAATCGCCAACGATATGACGTATCTGATAATAGTTCAAAAACCCTTTTCAGCTTCCAGCCCTCAGAGATGCCAGCAATAAGTTGCCAAAACGATCCTTCGCCGTCACGCTTTGGAAAACCTTCAAGCGACCAATCAATTAATTTCCAGACCCGCTTGTCCCGGACGTCATGGAAAATCTTACGGAACTCATGCTGAAGATATTGCACGGCGATCCTACGAACCGCCAAGGAGGAAGTCGGCTGTTTCATACACTTAATAGCGTATCACGTGAATTATTTCGGCAAAAGCTTCGCTACCCGGAACTCGATTTTCATTGACAAGCTTCCCGGCTTTTGTAAAACTCTTCTCATCGCCCGGATGGTCGGGTGATTTTATGGAGGATCAGTCATGGAACCCTCGCAGGTGTCTTCCGCGTACTCGCCTCGAATCGCAGACTTCCTGAAATTCCGTGAAACGCTCGGTAAGGATGGAAAGCTGAAAAAGTTCACACTCGAAGAACTGAGGGAAATCGGAATCCGTGCCGAGCTCATCGCTTGCCTCAACCCCAAGACTGGACGGAGTAACCTGACCCAAACGGCGAAGAATCTTGGTACGGGTCGGACGGCTCTCTACCGATGGATGGATCAGTGTCGAATCCCGATCAACGGCCCCTATGATTTCCTACCCGAACCGAATCCCGCTCCTCCAGTTGTTTCGACCACGACCGAGCAATGTACGCCTAGCTAGGTAGCTCTTCGAACCCGCATGGCGGTTCGTCTTACTTCAGACGGACCGCTTTTTATTTGCTTCGCTAACTCCTTGACTTCATCCCGCAAGATCGCCGCTAGTTCAAAGTTGAGCTGGCGAGCGGGTTCTCGCCGACTCGCGACGATGGCAATGAAAAGGCTTGACGGGAAAAACTATAGAGACGTACACTGAAGATAATAAATCTTTTAATAAAGGTCGCCTAAAATTAAAGTAAAATTATGAGTAATATACGCTATCTCATCGTGACAGTACTCACGATGTCGTTAGTTCTTTTCACGCCCGCCTTAGCCCAAATCGGCGGGAGTGGCACTAGTGGTCGGATCCCTAAATTCACCGCGCCCACGGCAATTGGCGATTCGGTGATTTTCCAATCCACCACAGGCAAAATCGGCATTGGCACCGCGAACCCGCAGGAGGTATTGGATGTGATCGGCGGCGCCTTTTTCCGCGGGAATAGCACTCGGGCGATGTTTGCCGCGAACCAAAACGGCACCGGAGATATAGCCGACTTCCTGCAAGGTGGCAGTTACAAAGTCGTGATCACGAATACGGGAAATGTCGGCATCGGGACGGCGAATCCCAGTGCCTCGTTGCACGTCTCCCGCCCTGATGGTAGTAACTCGGGCGATTATACGGCGAAAATCGTCAATCTCGATGTCACTGATAACCAGGGGCAAGGTCTGCTGATCCAGGCGGGCAATGGCGTTAACGATAGCCCCCTGCGGATTCAAAACCGAGTGGGAACGAACCTTGTGAGCGTCAGAGCTGACGGCAATGTCGGCATCGGGACGGCGAGTCCTACGGCGAAATTAGATGTCAACGGGGTCATAAGGACCGTTAATGAGGTTGACGCAGGAGGCGCTCAGTATGCCCTCATTGCGTTTAACGGTACTCGCGCCATCCTTGCAGGCTCGGGTACCCCCAGACCTGATTTGGCGTTGGTCACAAACGATACGGAGCGAATGGTGATTACCACCGCTGGCAAGGTCGGCATCGGGACGGCGAGTCCGGCGGTCAAGTTGCATGTCGTCGATCCCACGAGTACGACCCAATTGCGGCTGGGGGATGGAACAGGCGATACGGTTCTGCAGATGACGGCCGCTGGAGTGGTCCAGAGTAGTCTGCGCGTCGATAGCAACAATCGACTGCTGCTGAACAACGATCAAGTGACGATCGTGGGGAACAAGATGGGCATCGGGACGGCCTCACCGACAGAAACACTCCAAGTGGTCGGCACCATCCACTCCACCAGCGGCGGCTTCAAGTTTCCAGACGGCACGGTCCAACTGACCGCGAACGGCGCCAACGCCTGGATCGTGAATGGGGGTGACATCTACAGCGCCAATTCTGGTAACGTCGGCATCGGGACGAACGCACCAAATAAACCGTTGCACGTGAAGGGCATCAATGCGTTAGCGCGGTTTGAAAGTACCGCGGCCTCGGCACTCATTTATTTCACGCCTAGCGGGCAAAAAGAGTGGAGCATCGGAGCGGGCAGTATCAATCTGGGAGATTTTGGTATTCACAATACGACGGACGGAATTGAAGCGCTAAATATCACGGCCGCCGGCAACGTTGGAATCGGAACCGTTGCGCCGACCCAGAAACTGGATGTAGCAGGCGGGTTGCGCGTGGAAGGTCTGGTTAATTGCGATACGATCGACACGGATGCAACGGGCTTGCTTTTCTGTGGCACGGATGCGACCGGCGGCACTGGCGGCGGCGGGGTGACCTCCCTCAATGGCGCCACGGGGGCGATGTCGATTGTGGGAGGCGGGAGCGCGACCATTGCGACGAACGGCAACACCATCACGATCAGCACGCCAACCTGCACGCCGTTTAATTCGCCGATTGCCTGTAGTTCTTCCAGCAACTCTTGTCCTGCGGATTGCCCGACAGGTTATATCATCGTCAATTGGTCATGCGGCGGCACGGCGTTGCCGACAATTTCTGGCAACCGCGGGAGCTGTACTGGGAGTTTCGGTCCAGTTCAAGGTGCTGGCAACTGCCAGAAGAGTTGTTAGCGGCGACGATTAAGGCGCCGTTATTCGACAAAAAGACGAGTAGATTTTATCGTGCTTTTAAGTGACGTCCTTTTTCTTTGTTCTGTTTCATCAGAACTTTGATTTCATCTCGTAAAATCGCCGCTAGTTCAAAATCGAGATGCTTAGCCGCCTCACGCATTTCCCGCTCTTTGTCTTTAATTAAACTTTCAAGGGCGGACTTTGATTTCGGAATCGGTTTTAATTCTAATTTCAAAATTTCTTCGGTTGGCAGGATGTCGGTAATTTCTTTAAGAATCGTGGTTGGCGTAATATTATGCGCTTCGTTATACGCCAATTGAATTTTTCGTCGCCGCTCGGTCTCGCCCACTGCTCGTTCGATCGAGCCCGTAATGTGATCGGCGTACATCAGGACTTCGCCGCGGACATTTCTCGCCGCCCGACCGATGGTCTGAATAAGCGAGGTCTCGCTCCGCAAAAAACCTTCTTTATCAGCGTCGAGAATCGCGACTAAAGAAACTTCCGGTAGGTCCAGCCCTTCACGCAGAAGATTCACGCCGACCAAAACATCAAAATTACCCTTACGGAGATTAGTTAGAATCCGGATGCGGTCCAAAGTCTTCACGTCGCTGTGAAGATAGGTTACTTTAATCTTCAACTCTTCCAAATACGAGCTTAAATCTTCGGCCATTTTTTTCGTGAGCGTCGTCACGAGTACCCGCTCATGGGAGGCAACCCGTTCCTTGATCCGCGGCAGAAGATCGTCAATCTGCCCGCGCGCCGGCCGGATCGTAATTCGCGGATCAATCAATCCCGTCGGCCGAATAATCTGCTCGACAATCCCCCGACTCGGCTCGGGGCAGGCCTCGGCGCTTTTTTGCTTTTCATACAGACTGGGCGTCGCCGAAGTATAAATTACCTGCCCTATACGAGCTTCGAATTCTTTAAATTTCAAGGGTCGGTTATCGGCAGCCGAAGGTAGACGGAAACCATACTCAATCAAGGTTTTTTTTCGGGACGCGTCGCCGTGATACATTCCTCCAAGTTGTGGGATAGTGACGTGTGACTCGTCAATGATAGTCAAAAAATCGGCTTGTGGTGAGCCAGTCGAATCCATCGAACAGGGGAAATAATTTAAAAGCGTGTCAGGCGGCTCCCCCGCCGCCCGACCAGAAAGATGTCGAGAATAATTCTCAATGCCGCTACAATACCCAACTTCCTTAATCATCGCGACATCAAACTTTGTCCGCCGCTCCAGGCGCTCAGCCTCCAAATACTTTTTTTCTTTCTCAAAATAAGCCAACTGCGCTTTTAACTCTTCACGGATGGCCTGAATAGCCCGCGTCCGGTCTTCAGCCGGCGTAATGAAATGCTTCGCTGGCGCGATCACGACTTCCGAAACCTTTGGCGTCGCTCCCGGACGGAAACCTTGGACCGGTTCAACCTCATAGATTTCCTGAATACAGTCATCTTTGACGAAAAAATTGTAGATCACCTCCCGATCCGGCGGCATGATCTCCCAGTTGTCGCCGCGTAGCCGAAAAGTGCCGCGCTTTAAATCGCTATTAGTCCGAGTAAACTGGAGCTCGATTAATTTTCTGGAAAATTCTTTCCGGTTTATCGCCGTTCCCGGTTTGAGATGAAAAATATTCCGCTCATAGACCTCTGGCGCGCCCAGACCATAAATGCAGGACACCGACGCCACGATAATCACGTCCGGTCGCGTGAGCAAGGCCGCTGTCGCGGCATGACGCAATTTATCAATCTCATCGTTAATCATCGCCTCCTTGCCAATATAGGTATCGGTACGCGGGATATAGGCTTCTGGCTGATAGTAATCGTAATACGAGACAAAATAATTCACCGAGCTTTTCGGGAATAATTCCCGAAACTCGTTACACAGCTGAGCCGCTAAGGTTTTGTTATGGGCGATCACCAAGGTTGGCTTTTGAATCTCCTTTATAACTTCAGCCACCGTAAAAGTTTTTCCCGAACCAGTCACGCCCAAAAGTGTTTGGTTTTTGTAGCCTTTCTTCAGCCCGGAAACCAAGGCCTGAATAGCTTTGGGCTGATCACCGGCTGGCTTATTTTTTGACACGAGTTCAAATCCAGGCATATAAAACTCCCCTATCATACTCCGCACAAGATAAAAAAACAAAAAAAGAAATGAGGTTTCAAGGCCACTCTACTTCGCAATCTGCCTCACGACAAAATCGGCGATCGCCTTGGCCGCTAAAGGCTTGCCGATCGCAACCGCTCGTCGATGCATTTCTAAAAGTTCACGCCTTTCTGAAAACAAATGAACAATTTTCTCGATAATTTCGGATATAGTCGCCGCCCGAGCACCAGCTCCATATTTAAGAATAAAATTAAGATTATCTTCTTCCTGTCCAGGAATCACCTTATAGACAAGCATCGGCAGTCCTTTCGCTAAACACTCGGTCGTGGTCAGCCCGCCGGCTTTGGTAAAAATGAGATGCGCGACCGACATTAATTCCTCGATATTATCCACAAAACCGAAGATTTTAACATGTTTCACTTGACTCAATTCTGAATCCTTAAGTTTCTCTTCGAGTAGATGATCACGACCAGCCACAACCACAATTTGAATCGCCGGTGCTCTCTTCGTCACATCCTTTATCACTGTCTTTAATTCACCGAAGTTCAATTGACCGCCAACAATCAAGAGAGTAAAAAAATCGGGGTTAAGATCAAATTTTTTAAGAAGCTCGTTCCGGTTTTGCTTCTTGAGAAATTTTTGTCCCACCGGAATACCAGTCACGATAATCTTTTTTGAATTAACCCCACACTTTAGAACGCACTGCTTAGTTTCTTCCGCGGCCACGAAATAATGGTTGACGTGCGTCTCAAGCCACAAGGCGTGGCAGCCATAATCAGTGACAACCACGCCCGAAGGAATTCTAGCTAATGAGTGATCGCGCGAACCGTACAGAAACGGGATTGGGAAAAAATGAGTTGCCAGAATAAAATCCGGATTAAAATCCTTGATATAGTCAAAAAGCTTGTGAGAAATCGTGCGTTGTAATACCCTCCTTTGAAGTTCCTGATGTTCCGGCCGATTATAGGTTCGATAGAACCATCGCCAAAAAAAAGGAGTTTTGGAGCTGATAAAATTATAACCATCGACAAAAAAGAGCTTCGACGGCTTGCTGCAAAAATCAATGATATTGCGATTTAAAACCTCGATCTCCGGATGATTCTTATGGAAGGCTTCGACAATAGCCTGTGCCGCTTTGACGTGTCCTAAGCCAGCCGAGGCGTGAAGAATGGCCACTTTTTTCTTTTTTAACTGACTGGTTTTTTTTGTAGCGCCGACCACGAAACTTAAAAAACAGTGTAATAGGACTCGGCAGTGCTTCGACACACTGCTTGTAAGTCATTGGGTAAGGCCCCGCAGAACTCATTCGCCTCCTTATCAGAATGATGATAAGAGACAAAATCCTTAACGGCTCCGATCACGCAATTCGATTGTTCCCGGTAGCTCTGTCCAAGTAAGCAGTAGGCCTTGGTTCGCTCGATATCGCTAACAGTTGAGCCAGACGCGTCGCGTCCTAGACTCTGGAAACAAGTATCAAAGTATTCGTTCTCTACGGTGCGACAAAGTCCGAACACCTTCGGAAAATCATACGCGGTTACTTTTAGCATATACGAGGTTTGCATCAAATAACAGACTTGGCGATACTTGCCATTTATCGCGTCGCAAGGATAGAGCGGATTATCAGGTTTGAGATATTTTGTAAAATGATTCTTGCCGTCAACAATCACATTTTCCATGAATACCCCGCTCCAACACGACGACCGTTCCCAAACGCCGGATAATCGATCGCAAATCGTGAGCGATTCAAAAAGTTCCGTGTTCGTAATCGCCATGATGCCATGCCCCAAGCCATGGACACAGTTATAGTAATCGAATGAGTATTTGGCTTTACCGGGAATATCGGCACAGACGGTGTCAATTTCGTCGAACAAACGCCTTCGGCCAATCTTGCCGATAATGCCCTCGAGTACGCCGTGATAATAGCCAGACCAACAAAAACTATCGCCGTTCGTATAAGCCTCAGCAACGCTGCCGTAACTGTCTTCGACCGCGGCGCGGCCGATCACGTGTGTTAAGGGATGACATTGTGATTTTACGTAAGCGTTCGTGTCGTAGCGCTTTTTCAAATCGTCAAACGCCGCTTTCAGGCCCTGATTTTTTATCAAGCCGCGATAATAAGATTCGTAACAATCAAAATTTTGGGATTGGGTATTAAGGCAGGACTGAGTCGCATTCGCGATCGGAGTGGCTGATTCTACCGCTGGCGTAACCAAAGTCTTCGTTTTTTCCGGTGGCGGAGGCGAAAATTGATTCCGAGACTCGGAGAAACTGTCCGGCGGCGGAGGCGGAGGGTTCGTCACCGTTTTATCAAACGGGAAATTAATTTTAAACACAAAAAAACCGACGATTAAAACCGTCCCGATACCCAGACTCACAAGAAAACGATTCATCAATTCTTAATTTTATTGCAACCGCGACCAAGAATCAATTAGAACCCATCTCAAAAATACCTCCAGCCCGCGTTGCGAGCAATTTTCTCGTATCCGCAAGGCTTGCCGAGAAAGCTGTGCCCTGAGGCACTGCGACGAGGCATAACGCAGCGGGACGGGAAAATTGCCGCAACCCTAAGGGATATGGTCAATTTTCACAAGACCTGTGTCGCTTCGGACTTAGAGTACCGCAGAGGGTACACCTTCGTCCTTACTCCTTGGCCTTGTGAAAATTGGCTCATATCGCGTGCGGAGTTACTCTTGAGATGGGTTCTAGGTTGGGGTTCGAAAAAACCGGGCACGCCGCGTATACAATCATCTAAACTAGTCACCGCATAATTGTATTGATCAATCAGTTTTTTAGTCGTATCAACCAGGACGTTATATTCCTGAATTTTCGTATTGTACTCCAACACCTTCTCATTATAACCGGGGCTGGTCGTACGCGAACCCTTAATTTCAGAACCGAGACTCTGAATGGCCGTTTCCCGACTCTGGATGTCCGCCTCTTCTGAATCAATCTTAACCTTTACATTTTCATCGACCTTAGGACATTCATTGATTGAAACAGCGAAGGTCTGAACCGCCAGCCAGTTTTTCTGACCCTGAAATGAACCCTCCATAACGGCCAGGCCGATTTCCTTAAACCGGTCATTCAAAATATTAGCGCGGTGGCCCGGACTCATGATCCACGCTCCGACCAAGGCCGCGTCGCTTTCATAATCTCCCAAAGCCAGATTTTCACCAATCAAGATATATTCATACCCAACCTGCTTCGCGAGACCCGCGACATCCACGCCGCTCGGAGACACATGTTCAAAATACTGCCGAGCGAACATGTCCTGAAGCTTACGATCGGCAATCGTCATCAACTTATCATTTATAATAAGCGGCGGGAGATGATTTTTCGCCCGTTCATCATTCGTGGCTTTCAGAACTCCTTGAATGGTGAGTGTCGCTTTGACCGCTTTTCCTTGTTTCGATCGAAGTGGCGCTGGGGCGAGTACTTTTCGTTCAACGGTACTGGTTAAGATTTTTGGCGCCACCCCTGGGCTTTGCGGATGATCAAAAGAAAAGTTAACGACACGATCTCGGGACAAAAGTAGGAAACCGACGAAGGCAATCGCTATGCTCAATAGTATAAAAAGAAACTTTTTCATCTACATAAGCTGCCGATGGGCAATCGATTTTAAATCACGCGTTTTTATGCCACGGAGATTCTTAAGTTCGGGGTCAACAGTGATAATCTCTCCCAGATACTGACCAGAGGTTAAATGAGGTAAAAGGACGTAATCAGCTCCCTCTTTGTATAAAATCAGCGCATCATTTTCATCTTCGGCACGGACAATAGTTTTCGGATGATGTCCTATTTTTTTAAGCTCCTTCAAGAGACTTAGATTGTCTTCGAAATCCGGACTGGTACAGATTACCGTTCGCGCCGATCCAAAATGAGCCTCTTCAAAAATCTCCGGATCGGCCACGTCGCCAAAGAGATAGGCAAAACTCAAGCGTCGGAGACGATTGATAACTAGTGGATCGAAATCAATGATTAAAAGCTGATCAGAAGGAATCGTCATCGCCACGCTCTGGCCAATACGATGAAAACCGATCAAAATCACGGGCCGGATAATTTCTCCGGCAGTAATACCTTCTAAACGCTTGGTTCGACGCTCAAAAACTTTCAGGAAAGGAGAGAGATACCGAAAAATATAATCAGCGTAGATCACGAGATACGAAGAAAAAATAATGGTAATGACTCCGGTCGCGGTTATGACCGCGACCGCTTTTTCGCTTACATAACCGACTTTAAAGGCTAACGCCGCCAACACTAAGCTAAACTCGGAAATCTGAGCCATCGTGACGCCCGTCAAAAAACTAATACGGCGACGATAACCCAACATACTCATAAGTATCAACACAATTAAAGGATCGCCGATCAGGACAAAAAGTGAAAAGCCGAGGATCGGTAATAGCAAACCGTGGAAATTAGAAAAAACCAATGACGAGCCGAGAATCACGAAAAAGATAAGGATAAAAAAATCCCGGAGCGGACGAATCCGGCTCGCGATTTCAAAATTCTCTGAAGAATTAGCCAGCGCGAGACCGGCTAAAAATCCGCCGATTTCTATAGAGAAGCCGAGACGATAGACAGTCGCGGCCATAAAAAATACCCAGGCCAAACTAATTAAAAATAGTAATTCCTGAGAACGACCAATGAGATCAAAGAGTCGTGGCATGATTTTCCGACCAAGCCATAACATCAATCCAAAAAGCAGGAGGCCTTCACCGAAAGTAAAAAATGTTTTAAAAACAGTCGGATTCGCCCCGTTTTTAATTCCAGTCAGAAAAGTAAGCACTAGAATAGCGATGAAATCTTGAAGTAAAAGTATGCCAACACTGATCTTACCGTAGAGACTATGCAGGTCTTTTTTCTCAGTAAGAAGTTTTACGACAACAATCGTGCTCGAAAACGTCAGCGCGAGACCGATAAAAACCGACTGTCCATAGCCAAAACCAAAAAAGCTGGCCAAAAGAAAACCGAGCACCGACGTAAAAATAATTTGTCCCACGCCAACGATTAAGGCGATCTTTCCGACAAGACGAAGCGACGTGTAATTAATCTCCAAACCGACCAAAAAAAGCAAAAACATTATCCCGAGATCGGAAAAAACCCGGAACGTCTCTCGATTAGCTACATTAAAAAAACCTAAAAGACCGATCAGGATTCCGGTCGCGAGATATGCCAAGATCAGTGGCTGGCGCAAAAACTTCGCCGCGATCCCCAAGCCAGCAGCCATCAAAACAACAACGGCTAGTTCAAAAATTCCGGATATCATATGCGAGTCACTATTGAATATTTATTCCCGAGGCGACTTCTTTTTCAGGTATCAGCACCACCGGTCCGCTTTCACTATTCGCGGCTAAAACCATTCCCTGACTCTCGAGTCCCAAGAGCATTCGCGGTTCGAGATTCACGACCACGACAATCTCCCGACCAATCAATTGCTCCGGCTGATACGCCTTACCAATTCCAGCAATAATCTGGCGCTGCTCCACGCCCACCTCAACCGAAAGTTTAAGAAGTTTTTCCGATCCCAAGACCCGCTCGGCCGACAAAACTTTTCCTACCCTTAACTCAACTTTTTTAAAATCATCAATGGTAATCATAAAAACATACACTACTCCGGATCTTCGGCGGCTTCTTTTTTTAAAAGCAGCATTTGACGATAATATTCTTCCCGCTTGCCGTACATCACTGCCATTAATTCAGCGTAGAGCCGCATAGTTTCTAACGCCTCTTCCTTTTCGTCTTTTCTGACTTTTTTCTTGCCGGGCAGTAGCCATTCAAGACGTCTAAGATTTTTTTCGCTCTCTTGAAGATTCTTTTCAAATTGTCCTCGTTGTTTCGAATCCTTGAAGGAGTCGGGAGTGACGCGTTCCATTTCATTTTTAACGCGGCGCTCTTCCGCTACGGTAGCTAGAAATGCTTCAAACTTCGCCGGATTCGGTATTTTATGAACGAGATTGGCTGTAAACATGTTCAATCTCTCCTTGTCATTGCCGATTTGCGTATACCTACTTAATTCCGGGTCTGTAAAGAATAAAAAACTTGCCAGCTCTCGTGCCTTCTTCATTTTTTCTTCTCCGTCTTCATATTGCCAGAATGTTTCGGCTAGTCTTTCAGAATGCCGTTTCGGGTCGGGCAAGGTAATAACTTCAAGAATGCGGTTAAATTGGGCATCGGCGATAACGCCATTTTTTATTTCTTCCAAGACTTTCTGCCGAAGAGTATCGTCAACGCGTGCCGGCGTTCGATCAAGAATAGTCGGGTCGCCGGAGTTCAAAACTGCCACAATTTTATCTTGTTGATTTCGGTTGGGAACTATCTTGAACTCAACTTCTTCCAACTGCTCCGAACCGCGGCCCTCTCCTTTTGGGTCATTTTCATCACCAGCTCCCGGACCGGACTCAAAAATATTTCTCATGAAACTAAAGTAAGGCGTCGATTTTCGCGGCGACAATGAAATCGTTTTCCGAAAGACCATGGACGGCGTGAGTCCAAAGATCGATAACGACCCGGTTGTAATAGACGTGAATATCAGGATGATGCCCCTCCCTTTCGGCAATCGCCGCTACTTGATTCACGAATGCCATCGCGGATATAAAATCCTTAAACTTGAATTCTCGCTGGATTTTTTTATTCTCCGAAACATTCCAAGGATTTTTAAGCTCTGCCACAAAGTCCTTGATCTGCGCGTCGGTTAAGGGCGGCGTGCCGCCTTCGCAAGGAACGCATTTTTTATCAGTCAGGTTCATTACTACGATGATAACAAATAAGGAGCGCAGTTTCAAAAGTTAAACATACTACGCGAGTAGTTCCGGTAAATAGACGATTTCTAACTTCAGACGCCTCGCCTGTTCATGCTCCCACGTCGCACCGGCTGAAGTTTGCCAGTTATCCAAAAAGAAAAGCGTTGAGACAAGACGGGCCTCAAAAATCGGAAGATAAAACTCGTTTAAAAGAGTATCAGTTGGTGTCCCCTGCCCGACGCGCAGAATCCGGTCCATTGGATCTTCGAAGGGCAGTTGATTGAAAACGATCTGACCCTGCTCCTCGAGATAACTAATGGCTTTTTCGAACTCTTTGAGATTTTCTTTGATTGAACCTTTGCCGCCGGTTGAGATCGGCCCGCAGACTTGCCCACGCGGGGCGGGCATCCGGAGAATGATCCGCCGCGCAATTTCGTGGAGTTCCTTAAAATTCGATGCTTTGGTAAGCAGGGCTTTTTCAACCGGCGTCCAGTAAAGAGAATCGTACCTCATCTATTAATTTCAACTATATCGAGACCAGTCACAAATCGCAACTCGTCTCAGTAAAAGTTATAGCTCGGTCAAAACAACTAAGGGCTAATGGAAAACTGAAAACTTGAGGAATCAATCCAATCATTGGGATAGCTACCAATGTAGGCGCGGACAGTGTAGGGTCCGGAGGGCGGACGGTTTGCCGGAATCCGCTGGCGCACGGTGCGCGTCACTGTTCTCCCGGGCTGAATCGTAAATGTTTGCGGTCCAAAAATAGGATTATTTTGGTACGGCGAGCCGTTCGGACCAAGCCCATTAATCCAGCCGTTTACGGTTCTAGAGACGTTTGAAGTATTGTGAACCGTCACATCCAATACTAAATTTTCTCCGGGGCGGACAGCGGTTGATCGTGGCGTGAGCGTAACTGTAACCGGCGTTGGTACCTCGTACATATTCATAAAAGGAGAGAGACGGTCAAGCCGATAGTCTTCCCAAATTATTCTATTACCAGAAAGAACAGCGGATTCCTGACGGTTAAATTCAGAAGTAATTTCCTGGTTAATCCCCCGTGCAACGTCATAAAGCCATACGTCTTTATTCGTACTATCATCCAACCATACAATATAATCTCCAGAAACAAGCGGGTATGAGCCTCTAGCGGTCCCTGGGACGATACGAGGCCCACAAGATCCAGTTGAAATATCGTAGTCACAGTAGTAGATTCTAGTTTGGCCCCCCGCGTTTTCGCCCACCCATGTAATGCGATTTCCATTTATTATTGGTTGGCCATCACTTGGTCCCTCGGTAACTCTTAAAGTGGTTCGTGTATCTACATTATAAATGAAGATACGCCAAGGGGAATTATCAACTTCTGTCCTTCCGGCATACACGATCAAATTCCCGGAGATGCTAGGGGTAACGGATATCTCCGACCCAACGGCAATCGGTTCCTCTGGACACTCATGAGTAACAATATTATAGACGCAAGAGTAAATGTCTGGGTTGATACTACCGTGACGAAGGTCTTCCCAAACTATTCGATTGCCATTGATTTTGTGGTAAAAAGGTACAGCGCTATCAGAAGTAATCCGGTGTTCGATACCATCACCCTCTGAAAGTTCATGTATATACAAGTTAAGATACAAATCAGGGTTGGACAAATTCCTCCCTCTCCGATAATCGGCCCAAACGATTAAGTCCCCCGAGATAACTGGGTTAGATACGCGGTAGGACTGACTATTGGTAATAAGCTGTTCAGTACCCGTTTCTAAGTTACGGAAGAAAACATTAGGCTTTCTTTCAACTTCCGGTATATAACGGTTTTCTACCCACACTACCTTCTCTCCTGAAATGGCTGGGGATTTTTGAGCCAGATCACGGTAGGGGTTAGGAGAAACTCGGCTGAAAGGTAATGTTTCCACCGACACTTGCACCGCATCCTGAAACGTCTCACCGCTTTGAGAAGATACTATGAGACTAAGTCTATAAACATCAGTTTCCAAATTACGCGCGTCCCATGTCCCTAATAATCCATTTAGATCACCAACCGGAACAGTTGAACTATTAATTACTATCCATTGTTGTGGGTTAATCCCCCTTCCGTAGACAAGCTGATATTCTCTAAACCCGGGGCCAGCGGCCATGCCAGTGATCGAAACTTGGCCATTTTCATGAGTAAAAAGTTGGTTAGTAATAGGAAAAATAATTCTTGCGGTAAGATTAGTACCCATCGCCAATCCGCTACTCGGATTCAACGCCACTTCAACACGTAAAGACGGGAGTGAACTGGGAGATTCCGCTACGACAATGAAGGCGACTAAGGAAAAACCTAGAATTGAAAGCAAAAGAAAAGTCCGATTCATTAATTTGAGTATAGCAGAGCGCAGTGCTAAAGGGGTGTTGATAAGTCCTAGAGAAAAGTTGTTCGATGGATTTCGCACGGGCCTAACTTTTTGAGTGCCCGGCGGTGATACTTCGTGCCGTAGCCTTTATGAACCTCGAAGCCGTAGGCCGGATAGCTTTTGGCCAGACGGACCATTAAGCGGTCCCGGGTTACTTTAGCAATAATCGAGGCAATTTTAACCGCGGTAATTTTTTCATCAGCCCGCACGATTGTCCTAACCCTTAATCTTTTTTTCCATTTTACATTTAACATTTTACTATTCCCCAAATAGAGACCTCCGTCGAGATACGTAATAGCATGCTGAATGTTGAATGTAAAAAGTAGTATGAGTTTCTTGAACGCCCGTAAGGCCGCGCGGTTCGCCGCCCCGGAGATATTAATTTTCTCAATCGTCCGCGGATAGACCTTCGCGACCGCGTAGCGCAATTCCGGAAACCGCATAAAATAATCAAACCAGAGTTCACGTTGTCGGGCCGAAAGTTTCTTGGAATCTTTAAGAGGTGCTCGGCCGCCGCCTCGCCGCATCGACAGACGATTCGGGATCGCGACTGCCGCGACCACAACCGGCCCGGCTAAGGCGCCCCGCCCAACTTCGTCAATACCAATCACGTACTTCATAGTCTTATTATAAGACAACTATCGGTTTCCTTGCCAAAGATTTACTAATCTGTTACTGTGCTGTATACGAAACGTACCCAAAGATAAGGCTTATGTTTAATTTCAAAGATAAAAAAATATTGATTATCGCCCCTCATCCGGACGACGAAGTTTTTGGCTGCGGAGGATTAATTAGTCGAGCTAAGCGGGAAGGCGCCAAAGTCTATGTGCTCTACATCACCGTCGGCACAACTAAGGACTTCTCAAAAAAGGGCGTCTCGACTGAAAAAGAACGCGTGAAAGAGATCGCGACGGTTGCCAAATTCCTAAAACTGGACGGCTACCGCCTGGCTTTTCCGGGCAACGACTACCATCTGCAACTCGACGCCGTGCCGCAGAAAAAATTAATCCATGAAATAGAACAAGGTAAGGACATATCACTCGAGTCTCTAAAACCAACGATAGTGATTACTTGCTCAAACCACGATTATAATCAGGATCACCGGGCGGTCAGCCAATCAGTCATGACCGCGACCCGCCCCGCTCCAGCCGAGTATAAAAGCCTTCAAAAACTGGTTTTGACGCACGAATACGCCTACACCGCCTGGACCGATCGCGAGTCGCAACCGGTGCCGACCTTCACGGTTGAACTGAGCAAAAAAGACCTCGCGACAAAACTCAAGGCGCTCAGCCTCTACAAATCCCAGTTAAAACACCCTCACGGACCGCTCTCAATCCATGCCGTTAAAACTCTGGCTTATCTTCGCGGCATTCAAGCCGGTACTAACATCGCTGAAGCATTTTTCATCAAACGTTTTCTGACCTAACGCCATTAGCCATGATACTCGCGGCCCATCAAACCAACTACCTGCCGAACCTCGGCTTCTTTTACAAGATGGCCCGCGCCGATCAATTCGTTTTAATCAGCAATCTTCAATTTGAAAAACAAGAAGGCTGGCAACGTCGTCACAAAATTAAGACCACGCAAGGCGACCACTGGCTGACGGTTCCGATTTACGGCTCGCAATATCAAAAACTAAAAGAGGTAAAGGTTAATAACGAGATTGATTGGCGAAAAAAACATAAACGGACGATCGAGGTCGCCTACGCCAAATCGAAAGAGAGAAACCTACTTCCGGAAATCACGGCCTTATATGAAAAACCCTGGGAACGACTCACGGATTTAAACGTCGCCTTCATCACTCTATTTAAAAACGTCCTCAATATCAAAACGCCGATTGTGTTCGACGAAGAAGTGAGCGGCGAAAAACACCGATTGATCATCAATATTTGCAAAAAGTACCACGCCGATACCTTCTTGTCCGGCGTCGGCTCTCTCGAGTACATGAGTGAAGCGTACCTCAATGAGTTATCGGAAAATGGCATTACGCACACGCTGGTTCAAAAAAATCTCACTGCCTCGTATCCCTATTCAGCCATTCATTATATAATGACCGAAGGCCGAGACGCGGTTCTTCGCCTCCTGGAAACCTCATGAGAAAATTCGCCATCGTTTTTCTGACAGTCACCGTTCTTTTATTAACCGTCACGACCATTTTCCTTTTCTCAACTACCCCTCAAGAAAAACCGATACCATCCGCTTCAACTTCGGCGCTTCCAGCCGCAACGGTGAAAAGCCAGGTTTTATTGCTTGGCTGGATACCGTACTGGGATCAGGACAAAGCCTTTCAGACATTTAAAACGCATTACGAACTTTTTAACTTCATCTCTTTTTTTTGGTATCAATTAGATACCAAAGGCGCGATCAAACCCTACACGCAAACCCGACAAGATCAGACAATGATCGACTTTGCCCACGCGCGTCAGGTGAAGGTATTGGCAGTCGTCGCTAACCTTCCGGACTATACCGAAGGCGGCGACTGGGATCCGAATCGCGTTCGTATAGACATTAAAACACCCGAGGCCAGAACCAAGCATATCAATGAGTTAATCAAACTTCTCGCGACGCATGACTTTGACGGCATAAATATCGACTACGAAGCCCTGAAAGCCGCTGACCGCGAGCAGTTTACTGCCTTTATCAAAGAGCTTGGGTTAGCGCTCCATCAAAAAGGTAAATTACTGGGCGTCGCTATCCATCCTAAAACTTCAGAGGACAACCCGAAAGAAGACAATGGCTCTCACGCGCAGGACTGGGCGGCACTCGCCCCATTTATTGATCAATTTTATCTCATGACCTATAGCGAACATTATCTCGGAAGCGCGCCAGGCGCGAACGCCTCGATTGAGTGGGTAGCACGAGTGCTCGCGTACGCCGTGGACACCGTGAAAGTCCCGAAAGAAAAAATTTTTATGGGCATACCGTTTTACGGGCAAGCCTGGGCGAGAACCAGTGACGGCGGTTTCCGGGGCGTAAACAGCGATATCACTTTTGAGAACGCCAAGGCCTTGAGCGATCGTTATCAGGCGCCGTTCAGCTGGGACGAAAGTTCAAAGAGCCCCTACCTTTCATACGTTAAAAACGGCGAAGAGCGCGTTATGTGGTTTGAAGACAATCAAAGTCTCGAGGCCAAACTCGCGCTTCGAGAAAAATTCCAGATACCCAATATCGCGATTTGGCGGTTAGGCGGCGAGGATTCACGCGTCTGGACAACGCTTCAAACTTTAAAATAATTCTAGTTATTCACCAGCACTCGTCTTTCCGGACTGACCCAACGACCATCGGACTTCACAATAAAGGCCAAGGGCAAAGTGTAGATATAAATAAAGGCATCAAGATAACGAAGGATAAAAAATCCTAATCCGTAAAAAAGCAGGCTTGGTTTTTTTTCAAAGTAAGCAGCCACGATCGTGAGAAAATAATCAACCAAAAAGATACCAATCACTAAATCCAGGAAGGTGAGCTGGGCGCTAAACGAAAAGGCATTCAAAATCGGCAAGGTAATCGGCTGGAACGAATGCGTCACAAACCAAAAAATAATAAAGGGAATGGCCAGGACAAACAGAGAATAAAGATACAGTTCGGTCACGAAAAAAAAGGTTGAGAACCAAAAGGCGCTCGGCCAAAAGCCGTGCCGCCGCATCGTCTGCCAAAAACCAAGGTTCCAGCGCCGCAGTTGTTTCGAGTAATCACGAAAGGTGTAGGGATCGTGATGGACGGCAAAAATTCCTGGATCATAGGCGATCTTCCCTAGCCGCTTGCGGTGAAACTCAAAGGTCATATTGAAATCTTCAATCACCAATCCCGGGGCATCAATCGAGAGTTGCCGCAAGACGGACGCTCGATACATACTCGGACTACCCGGAATAATATACGTCAGATTAGTATGTTTCCAGGTCTGGCCGTAGCGCATGCCGAACTGGACGATCCGCCAAAGACGGATGCGGTAGGCCAAAAAGAGGATGGCCAAGCGTGGCGGCCAAGAATTTTTTAAACGGGTCACCCCGTGGCCAGCCACGGCACCCACCTCGGGATCGTCGAAAAACGGCAAGGCCCGCTTCAGATAATTCTCGTCAACCATCGCGTCGGCATCAACAATCATAATGGCTTTGTAGCGATCAAATAACGTATGAGTTTTCAAAAGATGGACAAGCACGCCGGCCTTGCCGCGATTTGGCTGGATATCGACGACGTTCACGCCGAGCGAGCGCGCAATTTCAACGGTCTTATCCGTTGAGGCGTCGCTGCCGACATAAATATTTCTGGCCGGCAAAATCCGCTTCAACGCATTCACGTTATCGATAATCGTCAAGGCTTCATTATGCGCCGCCACTAAAGCCGCGACTTCATTCGGCGTGATACGCACCCCTGGTTTGACCTGATGATTTTGTAATTCACGAAGCGGCACATCCCTTAACACAAGATTAACGATCGATTCTTCAGGCAAGGGAATTTCGGGAGCGACAAGCCGCAAGATATCTACCGAAAGCGTACGAAAATCATCGGGCGCGATCAAGGCGATTTCCTTATTCAACTTCCGGAGCATTTGCACGAAAATCACCGTAGTTTCGAGTAAATCGGAATCGGTAATGTTGGGCAGCACTAGCACAATCCGCCGGGCAGTCTGACAAAGATTCAAAACTGTCCTTAAGTCAGCCGACGCTTCGTGATCCTGAACGGTTTTCGTCAGATTTTTGATCGCGTGACCGAGCGATCCTGCCGGCACAATCAGATTCGCGTCGCCATAGCGAGTATTCAAAGGATTCCGATCGACATTAATAATCCGGGCTTCATGAAACATTTCCGGAAAATCATGACTTAACGCCCCGAAAGCTCGGATGGTTGGAAAATTCAAAAAAATCGCCGCCTGGAACGAAGGCAATTTTCGAGTCACGCTCCACTCGCGAACCAAAGCGCGATGCAACCACAACACCTGAAATCGTTTCTCTAAATTTTTGACTTCCAAGGAACGGAATCGTTTGATTTCTGTCCTGACCGATCGGCGAACTTTTTCACTCATAAGACGAATAAAACCGACAATCGCCCAAAAGGTGAAGTTAAAACCGGTCAACGTTAAAAAAGCTAAAATCCAAACCATAAGTTAATTTTTATATACATTTAACTAAACCTTCTGTAAGTCAAGTCGAAATATAAAAGGCATCCACCTTACCAGGTGGATGCCGATTGTTCTGGAAGGTGCCGCTACTTTTTGCGTAAGGTCTCAAGTAAGGCCGACCATTGTTCCTTCATCTCAGGCTTCTCATCTTTTGTGAAGATGCCAAGCGCCACGAGGACTCCACCACCCTCAAGCTCCAAATCGAAACGCGAGACCGTGCCGAGTTTGGAGAGAAATTCCCGAACACGCCCCTCGTCTCCCTGAATGTCAGACTCCCTGTCTAAGATACTGCTACTAAAGTCAGGCATCAATTCCTTCACCTTCCTTGTCCTTGGGTCTACTCGCCCAAACTCAGCCAGATAGTGCAACCGCCACGTCGTTCCAGAAGGCTCCGTCTGAATGTAAGACCGCATGTTATCTCCTCTCTTAAGGGGACTTTAATGGTCGAAAACACAATAACAAATGATACTTTACCTGTCAATACTTGACTTTATCAAGATAATATTCTATTATCGAAGCGGTTCGTTAAAAGCTAACCTAGCGTAAGTTAAGGAAAAAATATATACCCCTAGAACATCCGTTTAACACCTTACTTTTCAAGGAGGACCAGAAATGAAGATTCTCGGAATCTTCGCGCACGATGACGATGGCACGGCACAATTCGGAGGACTGATGACACGCCTCGTGGACGCCGGTCATGAGGTGAAAATCGTGATCTGCACGCCAGCGAAATGGCACTTGATGCGAGACGGGAGATCCGACTTGGACGTACGAATCCAAGAGAGCTTCGCAGCCTACAACGTCGTTGGAATCGCGCCGCGAAACCTTGACTTCTTTGAACAGGAGCTCGAGGTGACGCGTCAAAACCGTGAGCGGTTCAAACTACTCGTCGAAAGCGAGAAGCCGGACGCGGTCTTCACGCACTGGCCGGCAGACACGAATCCCGACCATCGAGCGGTCGCGGCGCTCGTCCTCGAACCCTGTCTCTTGAGAGGAGTGAACATCGAACTCTTCTGTATCGAGGTCTTCTCGGCAGTCGGCCGGCCACAATCGCTCGGATTCTTCCCGTCGCACTACGTGGACGTCTCGCAACAGATGACCATCGAGAAAAAACGAGAGATGGTTTTCTGCCATCACAGTCAGAATCCAAACGAGATTCTGGTAGCCCTTGATGAACTTGAGAGGACACGAGGCTCCGAATTCGGGGTGCCGCTAGCCGAAGCGTTAATCCGCCTCACGCGCTACGGCGAGCTCAACCCAGAACTCGCGACGATTATCAAGCCTTCACCCTTCAAGCTTCCTCGCCCGATGGGTATCAAAGTCGACCCAAAGACGCTTGGACTTGCTCCTTAGTAAGAAATAGAAAAACGTCTTGCCCTCGGAACCCATCGGGTCTCCCGAGGGTTTTTTATTTCTTTAAGATCACGAACTTCAGCAAAATTCCGACGAAGAGCAACGTCAGGATCACCACAAAAATCAGTACGAACTTTCCGCGCCCTGAGGACGAGGCTTGTCTCTTGATGGCTTCGGCCCTCACGGATGTGGTCGAGCCAACCGTAAAATTTATCGGCGGAGACACTTTTTCAAAAATGCCTTTGCGGTTGCCGTAAATAATCGCGTAGTAATCGCCCTCCGATAAATTCCTGACCATTAATTTGTGGACGCCGGGCGCGACGTAATTCTGCTCTGCCAACTTTTTTTCCTGATTGAAAATATCCACGCGGTAACCATCCGGCTCGCCTTCTTTGGGCGCTTGCCAGGTCAAAACTACTTCATGAGTTCCGGCGGCGGTCGCACTCGCCGGCGCCAAAGAAAAAACGAGTGAGCCGGAGGAATTACTGTTTTGACCGTTCCCGTTGTCAGTATTCGCGCTACCACTACTGCCACTGCTATTCGTTCCTGAAAATCCGACCCCGCCGCCCGATTGTCCGCTGGGAGGCGCGGGAGGCGGTGGCGGCGGGGCACTGCCGGGCGGCGGAGCAGCACTGTTCGTAGTCGTGAACTCCAAGCTTTGACTCGCAAAATTATTGGACGGATCATGAGAGATAAGACGCGCGAAATAATGCGTCTTCGGACTTAACGCATTGCCGGTTCGAAGCGAATGCTCCAACTCAAAAACTCCGGAACTCACGCTCGCGGCGACTTGAGACCCTAGCGCGTCAAGGCTCACAACAAGCGAAGAATCAGCGGCTTTGTTAGTTTGCCAAACAACTTGAAAATTCTGGTCCGTGACCACGATGACGCGGATATTAGAAATAATCGGCGGATTAGTATCGGCAGGGCCCGGTGGCGGGGGCGGATTTGAGTTACCCGGAGGAGGCGGAGGGCTTGGATTAGAAGCCGGAGAACCCGAAGTAAAGGATCCCGTGACCCGGCTTTCATTTGCCCAAAAATCTCGAGCCACCAACTCGTAGCTATAGGTGGTAGCCGGCGCCACATTTAGGGTCAAATCGCAGGCGCCGAGAAAAACCGGACACGGTTGATATATTCCGCTATACGCGGTTCCCCCAGTATAGGAGCCGGAGGTCGGACCGTAATTGATCTTATAATCAACCGGCTCATTGGCATTAAAAGCCAGGCGTATCTGGGTTGGTGAAAGTAACGCCGTTCCGACATTCGACAAAACCGGCGGCACAGTTTCACGATTCTCAGACAAAGCAAATTTAAAACTGAAATTTTGGCGGTCGGGGCCGAGCATCGCATAGTCGTTCAGGTGCTCCGGCGCTGGCGGCTCGTCTCTTTGCAACACATGAAGACGCTCGGCGAAAAAAATCCGGAGATCGGACATCACCGTCACGATCGCGATACGGTAGCGATCGCCGGAAACCAAAGGAATCGAATTATTTAAATCGACATGAAAACGCTCGCCGTCACGATTAACTGAGATACGGGGCACGGCGACCGTTTTCGAGGCAATGAGTACGTTCCCGCCATCCCGCAGTTCGAACGTCACCGTGCCGTCGAGACCGCGATTGTCAAACCAAAAATCAAACGCGCTTAAAAAATCATTCTCGGCCGTGAAAACCTGCGAGGGCGCGGCTAACGAACTGATGAACAAGCCCTCGGATGGTGTCGGGTTAAATTCAAAAAAAACATTGCCTTCGGCTACGGCTAAGCCCGAGGCGAGGATCGTGAATAAAGAAAGCAATGCGACGCGAAGGAAAACGGCCATTCACAGTTATCATACCACTTTTTTAGTCCTTGATCCGCGCTCATCAAAATCTAATACTCCGGTTCAATAGTTTTACCTTTTCCTACTTCTACTTTCGACGCTTCCTGAACGGAAGGAAAAACGCTTGGCGTCGCTAGAGCATCACTACCCGAACTTTGAGATTGTTGTATTCCAAAATTCCCTGATTCAGTGGAATTTTTTCGAATAATCACCGCGAAAACAATCACCCCAACGATCAGGAAAATAAGCAGGACGACGTTTTTCATGGGAACAATTTTATTGAGACGCTGGCAAGGTCATGACTGGATTTTCGCTGACTTTACCGAAACCGCACTGCGGTCCTGGATCATAGACCATCGAACCGTCGGTCGCGGTTACGACCCCGTGAGCGGCGTGCCAATGATTCGCGCCGCAGCCAACCTCGTTTTCAACAATCAGCTGATTAACAGGAAGATATTTACCCTGGTAGCCAATGACGCGCGTCCCTCCATTCGTTCCTGACGAAGGTGGCGTTGACGGCGTTAGAGGAGTTGTCGGAGGAGGAGTCGGGGTTGGAGTTGGGGAAGGAACAACGCTCGTTCCTGGTCCCGACGTCTGACCAGCCGGTGGATTGACGCTGGTTCCAGTTTTCTTCTCGGGTATAAAACAAATTTTCTTACCGTCACTACCGTCTTTGCCGGGTGGCTTGCCGCTCCCGCCTTTACCGCCCTTACCTGGCGGACAGCCATCACCGCCATTGCCGCCATTCCCACCGCCTTGATCCTGTATAGTACCGTCTTCTCCTTGCGTGGTCGCGGCACCACCTTTGCCAGCGGTTTCCGACACGTCGCCTCCTTTACCACCCTTGCCGCCCGGACCCTGGTTCACGGCGCAACTGCCGCCGCTTCCGGCCTGACCACCATGAGCCGTCGCGTCTCCTCCTTTCCCACCGCGATCGTCAGCGTCAGCGGTTCGAACCGCGCCAGACGTAGATCCTAAGGAAGCGTCACCGCCCTTGGCGCCTCGCGCGGTTGCCTTTCCGCCGTCACCGCCTTTCTTACCGCAGGCATTGCCGTCGCCGCCCTTGCCCGGATTCGCGGTTCCCGAACCACCGCCACCGCCAATAACAGAACCAATTTGAATATTTTCAACACCGCCAATAGTACCGGCAACGCCTAACCCTTTATTGTTATTTCCTCCGTCTCCGCCGCGGGCGTCCGCGTCCCCTCCTTTTTCACTGGGACCGCCGTCCTTGCCATTCGCCGTTGCCTTACCGCCTGCTCCGCCTTTACCCGGGTAAATCACAAACTCTCCTTCAATCGCAAAACTCTCAGCACCGATCATCTTAAAATTTGCCGGATCGCCACCCTTGCCGCCTTCGGCCTTGCCCGGATCACAGTCTTTTTTAGTCGTGGCATCGCCGCCTTGGCCGCCGTTTCCCAAATGCAACTGAACGTTTTTGACCGTCAAATTAGGAGCCTGAACAAACATTCGGAAAGCATTCTCGCCCTTGCCGCCAACCGCCTGACAGGTATCCTTCGCTTCAGTTCCAGAACGGCCGTCCGGCCCGGTCAAATCCAAATCTTCCAAGGTCAGGTGCGTGGCATCCGGCACGTCAACCAAAACCAACTGACGCACGCCCGGCGACGGAGTTTTAAGGACTATTTTGCCGCTCATCGTCACCCCGAACTGATTTTGCGCTTCAGCGATAGGAATTAAAGAAAAAGGATTTGGTCGCGGCTGGGACAGCCGGACCACCTGACGAGCAATACTCTTTTGTAAATCTTTTTGAGGGACATGCAATGAAACCTTGCTTCCGCCCTCGATAATCGGACCGACTCGCGGGCCAGTGCCGGTATTTTTGATTACCTCATCAAATAATCGCTGAACTTGATCACTGGTCGTGACCAAACGATCAGTACGAGAAACAAGCTCAATCACGCCATTCGAAGTCAGCGTCGAATCCTTATTAAACATAGCCGAACCGGAAACAACGAGGGCGATGCCGAGTGCCGGATCTCCCGACGAGACCGCGCCACGATCACAACCAATGGTATCGCTGACCGTCAAATTTCCCTTAACCTCTATCCGTAACGGTCCGCCATCACACGAAATCGAACCCTTAACCGTGAGGTCACCCGTAACCGTCAAGGTCGCGCCGTTTTTAATCATCAGCTGACTGCCGGCTTCGATTACTTGCGGCCCCGAAAGAGTCGTATCTTTTTCAATAATCGTGGCTTTTTCGGCCTTTTGATTCAATAAGACAAAACCGCCGATCACGATGACCAGCGCCACAACCACAATGAGAAATTTTTTCATGATTCCTTAATTGCCCAGTTAATAATAATTGACTTAATACTAGCAGAGACAATAAAGAAATCAAATTTCGCGAAATGAGCCGTTAAGGATCCTTGGTTTCCACTCCACAGGCAGTTCCGGACAGGCAGTCATAATAGAAGCTCGCCTCCTCGATCACGCCCTTGCCCAACGTTGACATAAAAGCGGCGAGTTCTGGACCGCGATCGTCGTTCAGAACCGAAATCCAGTCCGCGGTCTTCTTATCCGCCTCGGTCTCAAAATAACGTTCCTTAAAAACCACTCGAGACAAGTCATAAATCAGTTCAGTATACGCGTCCTCGGGCGGCGCCCCCAAACTCTCCGCGGCGATCAAATGCCCTCCGAAAGATTGGTAGCGATCGGTTGTTGTGGCCGCCGCTAAATTAATATAAATATCGTCTGGCAGGACTAAAGCTCGACCGTTCACCGATGCCTTAAGATAGAGATATCCATGATTAAATTTCCCGGTCGTCAAAAGCTTCTTCGTAAAGGTCTTGGTCGGTTCGCTGTCCACGACCGAGTTCTCAAAGTGATCAATGAGAATTTTCTTTTCCAAATTCTTGCGGGCCTGGAAAAAATTAGCCGGCTTCGACTGACTAACGGTTTGAAGATCGCCGGTTCTCTCCCGAACCGCCAGCACGGCAATAATTGCCAGAAAAATTGGGATAACCAAAAAACGCATCCAGGTGCCTTTTTTCTTGGAGGAATTGGATTGCTTAGGCTGAGTAGCGGGAGTAGTTGGAGATTGATTAAGAGTATCTTCCATACCTCAAAAAACAATTCATAGTCATACTAATTCGATTCGGCAAAATTGCAAGCCGCAGGCAAAAAAAACCGGCGACTATCTACCAAGACGTAATAATAAAACCTTAAAAAAACTTTCGAGAATAATACCGAGATTCATTTTCGAACTTCCAGTATTCCGCTCAGTGAAAGAAATCGGAACTTCGGTCACTGTCCAGCCTTTCCGATAGGCCTTATAGGTTGTCTCTATTTGAAAATTGTAGCCAACGGAACTCAAAGACTCGAGGTCAAGACCTTCCAGCACCACGCGGCGATAGCACTTAAAACCGCTCGTCAGATCATGAAACGGCACTCCTAAAACGGCGCGGGCGTAGACATTGCCCAAGCGGCTAATTAATTTTCGAAACCAATTCCAGTTATGAATCGCGCCACCAGGCACGTAGCGCGACCCTAAGACGACATCATACTCTTTGGCTTTTTCCAAAAGCTGGAAGATATCGCCGGGATCATGCGAGAGGTCGGCGTCCATCTGGATAATATATTCCGGGCGATCCTGAACTTCTTTCTTTGAAACCAGAAGAGTCGTAAAGGCATAAACGTAGGCAGTCCCCAACCCCAGCTTTTTTTCACGATGTAACACAACAATTGGGTACCGGCGAGCAAGATTCTCAGCCAACTCCCCTGTTCCGTCCGGAGAATTATCATCGACAATCATCACCTCGAGGTCGGGAATCTTTAATGAAAAAACCCGCTTCATAAGCGGTTCGAGGTTACCACGTTCATTATACGTTGGAATCACAATACAAATCCTGGCCATGCGACTACAGTATACACAAAAACCTCGTATAATTCATAACGAGATTCGATGAAAATCAGCCCTCACGCGCCTAAAAAAAGATTCCCAGAATGACCAAAAAAGCCCCAAAAAGGATCATGGACACAGCTCCGATCAAAAAATCGAGACCGGTTTCTTTTTTTTGCCCGTTATTCAAAATTTTCATCTCCTCATTCATCTCATCTACTATAACGGTGGAAAATGAAAAATGTAACGCGGCAGGGCTGAGTTTCGGCCAGATACAGTTTAGCTTTTTTTGAAAAACCCCTCCCTAACCAGACTGTGATAGGTTTTTTCTATTTCTGGCCGCTCCCATTTTCGTTCGAGAAGTAGCTTGTCGAGTATTTTTTTGAACTGCCAGTGAGGCTTCCGAAGGCTCAAACGAAGTATTTGCCCACGCAGTTCACGACGCGAACCAATGAAAGGAGATTGCGAATGATACCCCTTACTCTGGCGACTTAAATTGCCGCGCGTCGCCTTCAACATCGCCCCATAATCCATAAGCGCGTAGTACCATTGCCGCGGATTCTTAACGTCTAAAGTTTCTGTAAGGCGTTTCAAAAGAGCCGAATCGGAAACGTTCTTCCGACCTTTAAAAAAGAAATGAATATAGACGGTGCGGATATTTGTCTCGAGAAACGGAAACGGCTTATTAAAAACAAAGGCCATAATCGCTGAAGCGGTAGCCTGACCAATACCCGGTAAAGACATTAACTTTCCCAAATCATCCGGCAACCGGCCCCGGTAATCCCGAACGACAGATTTGGCAATTGCTTTTAAAGCTAAGGCCCGTCGGTTATAGCCCAAGCCCTGCCAAAGACGCAAAACCCGCGAAAGTGACGCCCGCGCTAACGCGGAAAAATCCGGGAATGTCGAAATGAATTTCCGGTATTTCGGCTCGACCCGACTGACCTGAGTCTGCTGCAACATCATCTCAGAAACCAAAATCCGGTACGGGTCGTGTGTCCGTCGCCACGGAAAATTACGGGCGTTCTTCTTGAAGTACCCGTAAATGATTTTTTGGAAACGCTGTTTAGAAATATATCTAGCGCGTAACACTAATCGTCGCATTCTGTTCCGCGGAGGGCGCGCAGACGGTCACCCGGCCGCCAGTCGCGCTCTGGGAAATGCCGTAACGCGTGCCGTTCGCCGTGCCGCCGCTCGGATCAATCGGAATCGAAACCAGATATTTCTCGGTCGGGCCAACCAACGCACCTAAATCAACAAAGTTAGTGCACGTAGCGTTAAGCTTACAAATTTCGTTTAGAGCATTCACGCAGGCTGTTGCGGTCGGAAGATTCAACGTACTTAAGTTACCGTTATTATCCAAACCATACTGATAGACGGCGTTTAAGATGGTATTGACATCAATCCGGCGCTGGGCGTTTCTCGTGTCGCCAAGCTGTTTGCCCGGATTAATGGCCAAAATCACGATACCAGCCAAAATGCCGATCGCGGCGACGACCAACAAAATTTCCAAAAGAGTAAATCCAGAGTTATTGTTTATTTTTTTCATAGGTTAACGAGTGATGCTAATTATCGCGTTCTGTTCCGCGGCGGGCGCGCAGACCGTAATCCGACCATTCGCGCTCTTTACGACAGAATAATCACTACTATTAGCAGTCGCGCCAGTCGGGTCTTTCGGAATAGCGGTTAAATACTTTTCAGCAAGGGTAAGTGAGGTCAAATCAGTAAAGCCAGTGCAGGTTGCCGGCACTCCGGCTGAAGCATTGCAGATTTGATTTGTAGCAACTGTCAGACAATTAGCTACGGTGTCGCTTCGAATCGCCCCGTTTATCCCTCCATTACTATCAATCGCCTGCTGATAAATGGCGTTTAAAATCGTATTCACGTCCACGCGCCGCTGGGCGTTCCGAGTATCCGCAAGCTGTTTACCAGGGTTAATCGCCAAAATCACGATGCCAGCCAAAATGGCGATCGCGCCCACCACTAACAAAATTTCAAGCAAAGTAAAACCCCTAGACGAACGAACCCTACTCACTTTCATATCCTTTAAGTATACCACACAACTTAGAAAAGGGTGTGGATATTTTAGCCTACAATACCTCGACGCTCTGCAAGACAGTTCTTAGTTTATACCACCTCGGCATTATAGCATTGTTCGCCCTTCGACAGGCTCAGGACTACAGTTATTTTCATACCACTTCACTATTGTAACAACTTTCACAATAGACGATTTCTTTGCGGTCGGGGGCGTAGGAGGTTTCGAATTCGTTGGGGCAGGGTTGGTTTCCATGAAAATGCTTCACCGTATTCTTGTAATCATCCGCCTTCGTTGAAACTTCGGCGGACAAGCACATGCATCGGCGATGCCAAAGTTTAAAGGAATTACGCTGTTTTAGTCGTTGATAATGCCTACAACTTGGACAAAGCCGCGGCAATGGAAAATTCATCTGACGGTAAAACTGAAGTTCTTGAGGAATAATCTTAAAAGCGGTTGTGCATTGTTCGTTACATTGCCCTCTATGCGCGCAACTAATCACTTCATCCAAAATTATCTCTTGAACATCTTTAATCTGATCAGGTAAATCCCCGAATTGTTTCGTAATGGCGTAGCTCTTCGTATCCGGCTCTCGCCAAGAATAGCCTTGAGCTAAGCCCTGCTCTTTAGTCAAAGGAAAATATTCTTGAGCAATAGTTTCGTTATAAGCCAATGGTGAAAATTCTGGCGGGAAAAATTCGCCGTATTTGTACACCCTCCCCTTTCTATCGACATACGGCATCTTAGAAATATGCTGAATTATTTGAGGCACCAACTTTTCATACTCTTCTTTCGAATACTGCTTGTTAAAAATACAATATTGTTTACTACGGAGACCAACGCAACCAAAACAATTCGAGGAGGAGTGGCAACTTAGACAGTAGGTAAGGTTAGAACATTCTGGCCAACAATCATAACAAAATGTAAGACGACTAATGTTAAGCCCGCATATAGAACTTTCGTAAATCAACTCGCTATTGTCACCGAAGCGAAAATAATCGTAGGAATCCTTTGAACTATTAATATAAAGACTCTGGCAGTATTTTAAGTTTTCTCCATTATCAATGTGATATGACTGCTTCACGTTTTTTGAGTAGTTGACGTACTCACCGCTCACTTCAGTATTATGCCGGCCTTGCATAAATTTAACCGGATAACTAGACCAAATCTCATTGACACGAGACTTTATTGTCTCGAACTGCGTATATGAACCAAGATTAATTTTTTGGACTTCTTTTTGGTATTCCTCTTTACTCAACGGTTTGTTAAAAAAGTAGTAAGACTTATTCCGCAAACCGACAGAGCCAAAACAATCGCTACAGCCAACGCAATCACGGCAAAACATCAAATCATGAGAATTTTCACAAAAAGATGAAAAAAATACTCTAAAACATTTCTGATTAAAAAATCCTTCGTAAGAGACCTGACAATCGGTTAAGTAAGCGCTATCGTAGCTGTCTTGTACGTGCGAAAGTTGATATGAGTAATATGAATGCTCGCTATAGGCAGCGCCAAAAACCAGATAACAATCTTTAAGATGATTAGCGTTTATACAATAGTCGCTATTGACGTTGTAGAGTACCGCGCGACTAGACCAGGGTACTTGGAGCATTAACTCACGAAGTTGAACCAAAAATGGTTTATTCCAATCATAGTCTCGGCCATACTCGGTCGCGTCCCAGATATCAGAAAACCAATCATCCCGATCCCAAACCTTAATCGGACTTTCACTTGAATACATGGAAAAAATCATTTTACCCGTACGACTATCTGGCCGTTTATACATCGTTTTGTCATTCCGCCACAATATCCTGCGTAGCAACCTACATTCAGGACACCATGTCGGCGGCGGGACTTTTATCTTTTCATAAAACTGAAAATCTTCCGGTTCGATTACGAAATTTTGCTTACAATTTTGGCACTGTTTTGTTTCCTGATTCATAGTTTCAGAACTTGCCCCGTGAATACGAATAGGATTATGCTCTTTCCAAACGTTTATAAATTTTATCGCGGCGGTCAACCGCAAGTAATTGAATGACGTGCGGTCCGATAAATTTAAAACCGACGCGCCAGTCACGCGTAATCCGAAAAGAAAATTTTCCGGCGAGAGGCGCGCTCAGCGCTTTCGCGTGAAGTTGGGAATCGAAGGCGTTCGTCTGGAGGATCTCAACTAAATCAGCGAGTTTACTTTGTATCTTTCTCGGCAGTCCACGAACATCTCGCAGAAAACCTTGACCGTACGAGATCTCATTTCGTTCTGACATATCTCAAGAATCCCGCTTTTGTCGTATAGCGAAAAAGTGACTTCTCTTTTTCTCGACGAAGCACTTTTTGAACAAACGACTTACGGTATTCACCTTCCCGATCAAGCACCACTTGAAACAACACTTTTCTCATCCGATTCATTTCACCTCGTAAATCTCTCACTTCCTTATTTAATTTTTTTACCAATACCTCCGTGCTCATACAAAGCTAGTATATTGGAAATCTCACCATTAGACAACCTTATCATTGCAGCAAATCATAAGACACCATCTCTTTCCCATACCAGATCTTTCCCGACTTATAAATCCGCGACTTCCTGCCAAACCGTGAGGCGCATCGGCGCCGTAATCCGGTCAAGACTGACCGTTACTTTACGGGTGACGAGGTCAACGGTACCGACAGCCGTTACGGTCCGGCGCTGTCCGCCCTGGCTTGTAACCGTATACCGGCAACTTCCCCGTCCTAAAACAATCGTATTCGTGCCGGTAAAATTGCTCACGAGCCGAATCCGCTCCAAACCCTCCTCGATACAACTATTCGCCAAGGCTTTGGCCTGATTCGATTGTTCCAAAACAAAGCTGGTTCGGGAACTGCTGAGTCCCAAGAGTAAAAGCGAAGTCGCGATCGCGACGCCGACCGCCCCGACAATCAGAGCGGTTAAAAGCATCACAAAACCACTTTGGTTATTTTCTAATCGTTCCTGAATCATAAAAAGTTTTTGCATAACTATATTCATTGCGACCTTCGGGATTCAGGTAGGTCACGGTAAAACTGAAATGGACTGTCCCGGGCGTGCCAGATCGCGAAAAGTTGCCAAAGCTTAAACCCGAAACCGTGACATGGGTAGACGTGAGCCGCACCGTGGCCCCGCCGCCTTCGCTCACGAAAATCCCGCCGCTCGAAAGCGAAAAAACCGTCGGGTTAGTCGCTGGATTCGCGGTCGCCAAAGACAAGGATGTTGTGAAAGCCTGCGGCGGAGGCGCGTTTATCGCGCTCGCGTTCCTCACAGCCTGACCAATCATCTGAACGACTTGCATGCCCTCGCCCTCAACCTCGGAAATCGTCTGGTGCTTAATCCGGCTATTAATGTTGGTCAGTAAAAAAGCCGACAAGGGCAAGACGATAATCGGAATCACCGCGACGTATAAGACTAATTCGATTAAAGTGAAACCCTGCTGTTGAAAAGGTCGCGATTTCATAGCTTAAAAAGGCTTCCAATTAGACAGGCCGGTTGTGAGCGTGACCGTACCCTGACGACTCGCGGTTTCCTGCCACGAGATGGTGCTTATGACCTGCTTCCGGTTCGCGCCGTTGCCGGAAATAATAACCTGGCGGGTAAACACTCCGTCGGTTACGTCCGCGCCCGGAGACAAACTCCATTGATTGAGGCCGGCGAAGACCAGTCCGAAGGTGCCATTTGGCAACGCGGCAAAACCGGCGTCGCGGATGTTACGCACCGCCTCCAATCCTTCCTCAGCCAAAAAAACGGCGCGGGCTCTAGCTCCGGCAACCGCCGCGCTTTGGACGCCATAACTTAAAGCCCCGACAATCGCCGTGACCATCAGGGATAAAAGTGAGGCGGCGAGTAAAATCTCGAGCACCGCGAAGCCAGAAGTTTTTTTGGACATAGTATATTAGTAACTCACGAGCCCCTTAGCGTTAATACTCACGACCCGAGACTCGTTCGTGATCGAAGTCAAAGTCAAAGAACCGATCGTTTGCGGGATCCCGCTCCACTTCAAGAAAAGAAATTCCGTGAGGCCGCTCGGGGTAACCGAAGAAGGCAAATTGAAGACTTCATCCAACGATGGGTCGCGAGTGGCGAAACTCTGACCGTTAAACAAGGTGACACTGTCGGACAACACCTTTACGCCCCAGGCAACGGACACGCCCGGAACGTCCCGCGAAACCGCCTGTGATAAAAGTTCGGCCCGCCGGAGATTCACCGTCACTACTCCGACCTCAATATCCAAATCGTTCCGAACCTGAAATGACTGGTAAATCGGGATCGAGAAACCGGCCAGGATTCCGACGAGCCCCATCGACAAGACGAGTTCAAGCAGTGTAAACCCCCGTTGTCTCGATACTTTTCGAACCATACCTTACTTATTTAAACCGCCGATTAACCGGTAGATCGGCAAGATAATCGCGAGCGCGACAAAGACCACGCCCAGCCAGACTGCCACGAGGAGTATCGGCTCAAGCAGAATGACCACGTTTTTGGTCGTAACCTCGGTCTTGTTCTCAAACACCTGGCCGATTTTTTTAAACATCTCCGGCAGATGGCCGGACTTTTCGCCGGTAATAATCATTTCCTGAACCGGCAAGGGAATGAGATGGCGATTTTTCCGGTTACTCAGAAAACTTTTCTGGAAAGTATCCCCTTCTTCGATGCGGTCTTTCAAAACCGCGTAGTACTCTTTGAATTTATAAAAAGTCGACGCTTCTTCGAGCGAGGCCAAAGATTGAACGATCGGCAATCCAGCTTCCAAGAGCGTACCCATCATAAAGCCCATTCGGGCGAGTTCGATTTCCCTGATTAATTTCCGAACCGGCGGAATATAGAACAAAAGAGCCTGGCCGAGCCACTTCGAGGCCTTAAAGACAAAAAAGAAAAAACTGAAGACAAAGAGTCCGATAATAATTCCCGGAATCGCGATAAAGCCGTAGAGCGTGACAAACCGGCCGATAGCCAGCAAGATTTTGGTAATGAGCGGCAGTTCGACGTGTAGTTGGCTAAAAACCAGCAACAAGCGCGGCAAAATAAACCAGGCGATGCCCAAACCGACGATGACCGTGACCGAAAAAACCAAGACCGGATAAGCCATTGCCGAACGAATTTTTGAACGGAAACCTCTGGACTTTTCCTGCTCCAAGGCCACGACGCGCAAATTCTCGGAAAGCCGGCCAGACTCTTCGCCGATCCGCACCAGAGAAATAACGTACTCCGGCAGGAAATATACCCGGTGCAAGGCTTTCCAAATCGGCGAGCCCGAATCAATATCTTCAATCAAGCCATCAATAATCCGAAGCATCGTTCGGGAATGAAGCTCCCCGCGGATGGCTTTCAGGGCCGAGAGAATATCCATACCGGACGATAGAAGCATCGCCAGGTTCTCAATGAAGTAATCTTTTTCCTCGCCGATGCCGATTCTCGAAAACCAAGAAGTGGTCGGAGTTTTTAAACTCTGCTCCTCATCTGCCTCCTTTTGTTTTTTGGTTCTACCGCTCATAGTTATGAAAAAGTCGGCGGAGCTGAAACGCGCAAGAGCTCTTCCAAGGTCGTCACCCCGAGTTTTACTTTTTCAATTCCATCTTCAAAAAGCGAACGCGCGCCCTGCTTCCGGGCCACATCCCAGATTTGGGCGGTGGTCGGATTCTTTAAGGTCAAATCTTCCATTTCGCGGGTAATTTCAATCAGCTCAAAAATCGCCGTCCGACCGCGATAGCCGGTATTGTTACAGACGGAACAACCTTTGCCTTCATATAAAGTTAGTTTCTCCGGAAAATAATGCTTGGCCGTAGGAAGTATTTTCTCCAAATCACCGATTGTCTTATTGACGCTCACCCGACAGTTTTCGCAGACCCGACGAGTCAATCTTTGGGCGACAACCAAATTCAAGGTTGAGGCGAGTAAAAAAGGCTCGACACCCATATCCAATAATCGAGGAATGGCGGTCGCGGCGTCGTTCGCGTGAAAGGTCGATAAAAGTAAATGGCCAGTTAAGGCGGCGTTCACGGCAATTTCGGCGGTTTCACGGTCACGAATTTCACCCACTAAAATAATATTCGGGTCTTGACGGATAATTGATCTGAGGCCGTTCACGAACGTCAAATTAGTCTCGTGATTCACTTGAATTTGATTGACGCCGATAATCCGGTATTCGACCGGATCCTCGATAGTCGCGATATTCACCTCCGGCTGATTCAAAATTTTCAGTAATCCATAGAGCGTCGTTGTTTTACCTGATCCGGTCGGACCGGTCACGAGGATCATCCCGAAAGGCTTTTTCGCGGCCGAAACTAACACTTCCTGATCACGTCCCGCTAATCCCAAATCGGTCAAGGTAAAACTTTTCACGTACTCAGCCAAAAGCCGAATCACCACCTTCTCACCGTCCAAGGTCGGCACGATTGAAACCCGAAGGTCAGTCACGGTCTTGTCGTGCGCGTAACGAATCGCCCCGTCTTGCGCGGCCGCGTGCTCGTCCGTCCGTAAATGAGCCTGAACTTTAATCCGGTTTAAAATATTTTCGTAGTACTCAAGATCGATCCGGCCGGCTTCATGAAGCACGCCGTCAACGCGGAATCGGATGACGACTTCCCCGCCCTGCGGCTCAAAATGGATATCGGAGGCGTGATAGACCAAGGCGTCGGAAACGATTTCGTCGATCAACTCCGGCGCGACCCGTTTTTTTTCGCTTAAAATTTTTCCGAACCGCGTGGCGAGCGTTTTGCGATAATAGACGAAAGAGGCCTCGATGTCTTCGGTCAGGGCGTAGACAAAAACGATTTTCTTGCCGGGAAAAAGTTCTGACAACTTCGCGGACAACCCCTCCTGCCCCGGATTGTCAGTCACGAAGGTCAACGTGTCATTTTCTTCGTTCGTCACGACCACGTGATACTGCTTGGCTACGTCCTCGGGAATTTTCAACACCCGGGCTTCGGTCGGCTGGCTCGCGGCCACGTCGAGATATGGCACCTGAAAAGACTCGGCGATGGCTTGCCCCAAAAGATAACGATTAACGATCTCTTCGGTTAAAAGGTAATCAACAAGGGAGGTGCGATGAAACGTGACGTATTCTTCGGCTTTTTTTAAATCAGCCTCGGTAATATAGTTTCCCTTGAGTAAAATTTCTTTTATTTTTTCGTCTTCAGCTTTCATGGCCGAATATTTTAATTTGCAAAACTAACGCCCGTATCCTTTTATTCTATCAAACTGGAAAACAATAAAGAAGCGACTGATGAGATTATGGCCGGAAAGCCACGGGGATAGTGAGAATGGCGGCTTGTGATTCGCTGTCAGATACGGAGTCAAAGACTTCCAGCGTGCCGGTCGCGGTCTGGAAATCGGAAAAATTGATCTCGGTTTTAAAAGTTTTACTCTGGCCGGCTCCCCCGTCTGCGGCCATGACCGCCCCTTCAGTAATTATTTCTCCGGTCGCGTCTTTCAAACGGTAGCCAAGACGAGTCGCGTATGCGACTTCTCCTTGTAAGGAGAAAGGTGAAGCAACGAGTTCATCGAACACCGGAGAAAAAATCCGGATGAGTGAAACCTGGGAAGCAGCAGACGAAGAAGCAGTAACGACTTGAGAAGTTGAAACCGAGGGTGCCGGCGTATTTTCTTTCTGCGGGGCAAGCCGATCTTTTAAAACTAAAACCCCGAAGGCCAAAAATACCACGCCCCATAAGTAGAGATAAATCTTTTTCATGCCTTCCATACTATAGTCTTTATTCTACCGCAAAAGAAACTTTTAATAACTACTGTTATTTACGTCTATCTTGACGATCGTCACCATAGACGTAAGTTAAGTATCGAACGGAGTTATAATGAAGGCAAAAATTTTTGTTGACGAATCGGACGCCATACGGTATTGTAAGGCGTGGGTAGGACGTTGAGCGGGTTGTGCTTCATGGCACGAAAAAAAGCGTGTCCTATCCCCAGCACTTTATAGATTCGGGGGCGAGACGAAGATACGTCTGTCTTGCAAAAGACGATAATAGGCCTGTCTCGCCCTGGCCTTTTCCCTGTTCTTTGTAATACTCGGGAGGTGAAACGTGAAATCGAGTGTCAATAATGACGATACTTCGGGTGTTTTACCTCCCCTGCTCTTTAGAAAAAAGAGATGAAACGACTGACACGCTGTTCTTTCGGGAACGATGCCATCTCTGTTTCATCTCTTGAAACGCCATAGGCGGAGACGACACGGAGAGTGTTTCAATCGAAACGATGTTGTGTATGTCTCCGCCTTTTTATTTTTACCTCTTTACTTTACTTTAAAAAAGTGCTATTCTAAAACTAGTCACTCGGGGGAACACGAAAGGAGGTCGTTATGGCCGAGTACGTGTTTCAGGGAACGGTCACTCAATTCTGCAAGTACGGCGGCAAGAAAGAAGAGTACCACGTAACGGCTTGCTCCATAGAACAAGCCAAGGCCAGAATCCGGATCAGTTTCAACGGGAAACATGGCTTCGTGAAAGAAAGGTTCGTCGAGATGAAAGACGTCCGAGTCTACGAATCGACACTTTCCCCGCCGCCCAAGCTCTCTTCGTGAGAGCTTTTTTATTTTCGCCTCCGATTCTTCACCAAGGATACATAAAAGCGAAAATACTCTGAGCCGGGTCGAAGAGTTACTTTTTTACAACTCATAAATCCTAAACGCCGGGACGCCACGGGCATCAGTAATCGTAACCGGCGAAAGATTTTTCACGAGCATAGCGAAAGAAGGTTCCGGAACAAAATTAGTTGTCACGACAAAATAAACTTTTGCTCCAGGACGTTTGAAATAATCCCCTCCTCCGATCTTTTGATTCTTTAGATAGTCTTCAAAGGTGATGACCGGCCAACCATGATAGATAAGAAGCCGTTCCAGAGTCCACAGCTCGCCGCCGGGATCAAAATTGCCATACCGCACGATTAGAGCCGGATAAGACGTGGCGCCTGCCGCGCTCACGGAGGCAACTCCCCGATCCCGCAGGTCTTCCAAAAACCGGTACGGAACATTGACGCTCACCGCCGGCACCCGACCCTTGAATTCTTTTTCGAAAAAAAGACCGAGCTCGTGGTAACCCCAATTGTAATTCTCCTGCCGAAGCCGAGAGGAAAACGTCCACGGCGAAACGCCGTACGGAATAGAAAAAATCTGGCTATTCAGCGAATAAAAAATCTCAAAAGCCGTGATTCCAAAAAGTAGTAAAGGAACCACGGCCGACAGACGAGACAAAAACTTTCGGAAACTCATAAAAGCAACGCCCAGGCTTAAAGCGAGAAAAGGCGTAAGCAAAGTAAGAAATCGTGTCTCCGGCCCGACCAGGAATAAAAGCAACGCCGTAAAAAAGAACGCGATGACGAGAAAATCGTACCGCTGAAAAGTTAAAAGAAAATTCCGCGCGGCGGCGAACATAAAGCTAAGCAACGCCGCGCCGAAAAAGGGGAGAAACAACCAAGAGTTCGTCAAAAAAAGATTCGGCAGAAAATTACGGAGTCGATCGAGAAACGCGCCGGCCTCGGCCTTGCCCGGTGCCTCGGTCCAGACGGCTGGATGCTCTCCAAAAATATAAGAGAATTGAAAATCAAAATGGCCGGTTGCCCGATACATCAAAATGTTATAGACAATAACCGGCAAAAAAAGAGCGAGGGCGACGCCGAAACCGACCCAGAGCCAGCGACTTGAAAAAGCCGAACGCTTCTCATACCAAAGATGAGTGAGAACAATCGGAACGATAATAAACGCAATGTATTTCGAAAGCAGTCCTAAACCCAGGGCGACGCCGAAGAGTAAAAAGTATTTTTCCTTTTTCAGGGCTTTTAAGAAAAAATAAAAAGCGGCGAGCGCGAAGAAAATCACGTAGGACTCCTGAAGTCCCACCCGGGAAATAAACAGGTGGTTTACAGTGACGGCGAGAAGTAGCGACGCGACAAGGCCGGCCCCTGACGAAAAAAGCAACGTCCCTATGGCGTAGACAAAATAAACCGCGGCCGCGCCTAACAAGACCGAGGGAAGACGGAAGGCGAACGTCGTTTCGCCAAACAGTCGGATAAAAAAATGTTGGATCCAGAAAACCAGCGGCGGATGATCGTGAAAAGAAAGCTTCGTCCACCAGGGAATCCGACCATCGAACCATTCGAGAGGCGTCGTCTGATGAACGGCCTCAAGATAATCCATCGGGCCAATCGACCGAAAGGCTAAAAGCGTCTCGTCATTTAAAGCGTCCCCTTGACCCAATCCCCAGAGCCGCAGCATCAACGCGAGAAGAATAATTCCAAAAATCCAATATTTTTTATCCATTCGGTTACGCTGATTCGAAAATCTGCGCTCCGGCTTTTTTTAGGGTATCGTAAATGACCGGCAACTCTAAATAATCGATACCAATCGCGACCCAGGCCAGCCAAACAGGCAAGATCGTGCCTTCGGCTCCCGCCCAAAACTGATGAATCACGAAGGTGTCGGTAATCCAGAATAAATGCAGCCACTGGGAGTTCAAAAGCACCAAATAGACGATATTTTTCACGCGAAAATTCTTTGAAAATTCGTAGGCGTAGAAAAACGAGGTCATAATGAGCGCCGGTATTTCAATGTAATCGACAAGAATTAAAAGCGTCTGCCAAAATCGCCCGACCGGAAAGTAAGTCACGCCAAAGATCCGAAAAAGCACGACATCGGTCGTAAGCCAATAGAGATGCACGAGTTGCCAGGTGAAAAGTATCGAGGTAGTAACCAGGTTCATCGTGTAGTGCCGCTCGTACCACTCCCCTATTTTTTTAAAGAGCTTTTTAAGCCCCAGCATACTATTTGTGATCAAGAACCATTGTGAGTGCCGCCTCGGCCGCCTCCTTGCCTTTATTATTGCCGCCACTCGCCCGCTCCTCGGCTTGCGCCAAATTATTGGTCGTTAAGACGCCGAAACCAATCGGAATTTTATATCGCAACATCACGTCCATAATACCCTGCGTTGCCGCAGTCGCGAGATAGAGGTCATGGCTGGTTTCTCCTTTCACAATACACCCCAAAGCAATCAACGCCTGATACGTCCCTTTTTCCGCGAGTCGTAGGCAGGCTAAGGGAATTTCGAATCCGCCCGGCACCCAAACGACGTCAATCTGCTCTTGAGCTACCCGATTTTCGTGAAGCGTCTCCTCGGCGCCCTTCAACATCCGCAGGGTTATCTGTTTATTAAATTCAGAAACCACGATGCCAATTCTCATCCGACTGCCGTCAATTACTTTTTTTTCTTTTGAAATACCTGATCGCATAAAATCAGTATACTCTATTCGCGGATAAATCGGCTGAGATACTTGGCGAACATATTGACCTCGACATTGACCAGGCTTCCTTTTTTTACTTGACCAAGCGTCGTATGACTAAGAGTATATTCAATCAAAGCAACGGTAAACCAATCCCGACCAGTTTGAACCACGGTTAAACTTACGCCGTCGATAGCCACCGATCCCTTGGAAACGACGAACTTCATAAATAATTTCGGAATCTTTATTCGTAACTCTCGCGAAGTGCCGCGAGTAACGAGAGCGATAATCTGGCCTCGCGTATCAATATGACCTTCAATTAAGTGACCGTCGACAAAATCAACTAATCTCAGCGGCCGCTCGATATTAACCAAAGAACCCTTGCGAAAAGTACTGACCGTTGTTTTGTCAATCGTCTCCGGCATATAGCCAACCTCAAAACGTCCGGCACCAGCCTTCACGACCGTCGAACAGATGCCATCAACATTAATACTGTTCCCCGCCTTGATACGCAAACCTTTCGGTAAACGGAACGTGACTAACATTCCCCCTTTTTCCGGCGTCACCCGTTCAACCCGCGTGCGATTTCTAATGATTCCAGTAAACATACACTTTTAGGATTTTGCTTTGCCATGACGCGCGCGAACCGCGCGAACGTCTTCGGCGATCTTCAAAATCAACTCATCGTCATTCTTGAAATATAAAATATCTCTCATTTTTTCATGGATCAGAACTTGAACTGTTTGACCGTACAGATCACGATCGAAATCCAATAGATACGCCTCGAGAAGTGTCTCTTTTTGATTCACGAAAACGGCGGCGGGAAACATCTCTCCGGCCACTACAACCTTTCCGGCATAAATTCCTCCCGGCATCGGTTTCGCAAGCGTAATATTGATTGTCGGGAAACCGAGCTTTCGACCCCGGCCTTTACCCCGCGCCACGACCCCCGAAATTATATCCATTAATTATTTACTCCGTACCAAGGTTTGACCATAGAGACCATTTAACGTATCGCGGGTCGCCGCTCCGAAACTTCCCAACGCCTCTCGCAGATTATATTTTTTCTGGAAAAACTCAAGTGCCGAGGCGACGCACGGGCCAAAATTCCCGTTGATCGGGCACTGCCCCAACGTCTTGCCTGATGGCGGATAGACTCCTTCAATATGAAGCGCGGTCTGAAGCGACAAGACGTCGGGATCGCCGCGAAGGCCCTGCGTTAACGGCCGCTTCCATTCGTAGGGTAAAAGCGTGGTTTCAAAACGTCCGTTCTGATCCGTTCCAGGAGTACTCTCAAAATAACGCGTGAGCCCTACAAAAGTAAAATACGCGAGCTCCGGCAAAATTTTCGCCCGCACGGCCGCGTTCCTAAACTGAGCTTCATAGATATACCCGTACTCAATCAAAAACGCCGCTTTGTCCAAAGAAGCGTTTGATCCGACAGCAATCAAATCTTGATCGGCGACCACGCCTTGAGCTTCCGGCGGAAAGTTACTGACCGAAAAGTTATTTTTCAAAACTTTAAAAACCGAGCGCGCGAGGTCGTTGCTCGCGACCGCGTTCGGAAATTGTGGCTCGGGAATATACATCGCGAAACCGTTATACGCTCCGGGCGACGAATCATTGGCCCGAGGATAATTATTAAAATGAAGATGAATGACGATATCAATGCCATGGTCGTTCGCCCACTTATTAATTCCGTAGAGGCGCTCGGAGACCTCGCTCGAGGCAAAGCCGTGGTAGGGAGTTGATTTGTCTTCCGCCACGTTATTAACAATCAAGGAATGCATCAATTTTGAGGAGTCTGCTCGGAATTTTTCGATCGCCGCTTTCTCAGAAACGAAATAACGCCCGAATTCTTCGGTATACCGACCGGTCGTAAAATTCCTGGTCGTAAAAACCTGAAAGTGCGGGTCGCCTTTAAATAACCCGACCAATGCTTTGGCAGTTGAAAGCGTTAGATCGGCCTCACGCAGCCCTCCATATTCAGCGCCAGGATATTCATTGTCGTGACCAGGTACGACCAAAATCTTGAGGCTATTAGTTTGATACTTACTCTTTAAATCCTGCGGAGTAATCGTCTGGCGAAAGGCAAAGCCAAGAAAATATTCGAAGGTTGTTTTGATCGGGCCGGAGAAAAAAACCATAAGACCAAGCATCGTCCCGCAGATAATAATCAAAAAAATGTATTTTCGCCCAGACATCTTTACTACAGTCTAGCGTTTTTTTAAAATCTAAACCACTAAAATCCCAACACTTCTTTCACAAGAATTATCGTCACCCGCTTCGGCTGTATTTCTTTATTAAAAATAAGAAGCTTACTCACGAAACTGCCTGGCACGCCGTAAGCCTCTCTCGCCCGCTCACTCTCGAGCGGTAACACGTACTCATAGACCCGCCGCGTCGCCTCATCAAGATTCCCCACGATTTTCTGAGTTCCGACTACCCAGATGACCTGCGAAGCACCATAGGCATACGATCCCAGCTGGCTACCGGTATTCGAAGCAATGAGAACCTTCCCGTCTTCGGTCACGGCGTGCACGCTCCCCACGGCATACTGATGAGCCGCTCCCAAACGCCGCATCTCCAGAGCCTGACTATTCCGATCCATAGCCATTAATTGTTTCCTGACTGAAACAAAATTTCCCGATTCGTTAATTTCTTTCGCGAGCCCAATCGTCTCCAAAGTTACGGAAGTCATATTCATCACTTCCGCCCCGGCCGGCAGTAATTCCAAAACTTTCTTTTTCGCTTCTGCTCCGTTTTCAACCACCAATGCCTGAATGCCATTGTGAGCTAAAGCTTCAACGGTTTTTTTGATCCTCGCCTCATCGGCCAAAGTTGCCCATCGGGTATCCATTAATCTATTTTACCACGTTCTCTACTTTGTCTACCAAAAAATCCGAACCGCCCCATTTGAAATAAACGAGTTTCCCGCCACCCGAAGGACAACAGGCTGGGTCTTCTTTTTTTCGAAGCGTGACGGTCTCGACAACCTTCCCGTTTTTCACTTCCAGACGGTGGATGTCAGCCGAGTTGCCGTCCTGATAAAACTGCTGGTCACGTAAACGCATACTTTCAATCGCACCGTCGGGCAGATACCGAAAAACCCCCAAAATATCCGGGAGTTCTTTTTTGGCCGCGCAAGAAGAAGCCGTAATCGCCGCTTCTTCACGGCCATCATGATCAAGATCGAAATAATCAATATGGCCAATGGTAATCTTCGGAGTCACGTCCGCGCCGCAGGCGGCCGCGTAATACCGTTCATAAAAACCGCTGTTAATGCCGAGGAAAAATTTTACGAAATCAACCCCGCGGATCGCCCGGCTCCGCTCCGAGGTTTGACGAGCTGCTTCCTTCCAAACTTCCTGATTAGTTTCCTCTACTAACTGATGTTTCTCAAAATAATAAAACACGCCTTCGGCACCCAGCAACAAAAAAGCGATAACAAAAAAAATAAAAAGTACTTGCTTCAATGAAATATGAAAACTCGACATAGCTCTACCTGACTATAACGTAAGCCCAAGAAATACGGAATTGACTCTCCGACCCACTTATCTTAGAATATCATACGGAACATTTATGGAGGATCGGCCAATGACTATCTGGGCGGTTGTAGGACCAGTGTACCTCGTTTCGGCTATCATTCTATTCGGGTTCTACTTCTGGGAGGAGTGGATGTACCCGAACTGTCGGCAATGCACCAAGACTCTCGCCCGCCGACGGACAGTCTTCAGCCAAATCGCGGACTGTCCCACCCATGGCAGTTTCTCCCTTCGTTAAGACCGGCACACGCTGGTCTTTTTTTATCTCAAAAGAAAACGATACTTGACGCACGTACTGCTTATCGAATTTTCAGTGCCTCAATCATTAAAAACAAAGGGATTTCTTTTCGGGCTTTGTCCTCCGCTTTGGCACGCGGACCGGCCTGGCTTTGCTTATGAGAATTCCATTCCTCGAGCCGGCTGACCGCGAATCCGTTTTTCTCCAAACTTTTGAAATAGAACTGAAGCGGCCGATGGAAGGACCAGGTGTAGTCGCCTCCTTGATCACTCGGATGCGTTTCGATTTTCTCTCTTGATTCTGAAAGATACGTGTCAATCCGCCGGTACTGAATTTTTTCTTTCTCGTCCCAGCCCCAGGAACTGGCTTTGGGAATCCGGAAAGCCGGATGATTCAGGACAAGCACGATACGGCCCGACAATTTTAAAACTCTCGAAGCTTCTTTAAAAACCTGATGAACGTTTTCCAAATTCTGAAGCGCCAAGACGACGACCGCTTTATCAACAGACTGGTCTTTTAAAAACGGAATTTTCTCAGCCAGACCGACTTCAAAGCGGATCGAGGACGGAGAATTCTTCTTGGCGATTTCGATCAGTTTTTTCGCGGCGTCCAGGCCGATAACCCGAACGCCTTTCTTAGAAAACTCCCGAGCGAAAAATCCTTCCCCACAAGCCAGGTCCAACACCGTCTCGCCAGCTTTTAGTTCCAGGACGCGAAGCAAATTCGGAAGAATCACTTCTTTCTGATACGTCCCCTCTGCTTTTAGTAGATCGTGGTACCAGTCGGCGACCGTGTCCCACGAAGTCTCTTTCTTCATTACAATTTTTCAACGCCGTATTCGCCGCAGACAAACGTGAATTGGTCATCTCTTTGCACAAGATACAATCTAACCTTTTCACCAACGGTAAAAATCGGTTGATCCTCAACCCGAAGATTCTGATCACCGGAAATTCCGCCCAAAGTTACGATCCGAAGACGGGCTTCCGAAAACGGCGCGCCCTTGCTATAATTCAAAATCGTAAAATCGTTGTTTGTCTCGATCGCGCCATTCGCCATCGCCTCACTCGAAACTTTTTCCACCATGGCCTGTAAGATAGAATCCGCGGAGTTTTTAACGTAGGCAGGATCGGCACACTCACGAATCAAAGCTCCGGCAGCCGACGGGTATGTGATACTAATTTTAGGAGCCGGTCTTCCAGAAGGCGGAAGCGCGACCGTGGTTGGCGCGGCGCTCGGCCGGACCAGCACGAAATAAAGTCCGACGGCAACCACGAAAGCCGTCAGCAGGATCACTACAACATTAGCTACTCCTTTTGAGCTCATAGTATTTATAGCTTACTGCGTTTCCGGATAGCCGTCCACTAAAAAAAGGAGCGTTCTGCTCCTTTGATTTTGAAAGCGGCGAGGAGAGGTTCGAGTCCAACGAACCGATAAGGATTTACTCCTTTTCAAGAGTTTGAGCCCTTGTTTGAAGTTTTGGCGTTAAACTATCTCCTCGCCACCCTGATCTGCTGCTTATAACGTAGAAAATCGTTAACGCTCCGTCAAGAGGCAGCAACCGAAAAAAACCCTAGTATTGATGAGGTTTTAAGGCTCATATTCAAACATGATTGACTTTTGACTTCTACTATGCTATAATAGAAGACGTAGAAATTAGTTCATTTACAGCTCAATATCATAGGTATCTTTTTATGGGATGAAAGCTTGAGCGGTTTCAGACCTCTCACGCTTTCGTCTCATAGAAAAAACTTCCGCAAACCGCACCTGCAAAATGGTGCTAGGAGGAATCTCATGGAAGGTACGATAACGATCGCCGACATGGTTTCCGGAAACTGCTTCATTGATGGAGACGACGGCAACGAGTACTTCGCCTACCAGACGGACGTCGTCACGGCCAACCCCGAAGACATCAAGGTGCTCCTGACCCGCTGGCGAGTGGAATTCGACTACGAATCCACGCCGAAAGGGCTCCACGCCAGAAATGTGAAGCCGCCGGCCGACCTGCCTCGAATGAAGATCGACTCGCTTCGAGACTGTCGCTACGAAGTCGACAACTCAGAGATGGCCAGAGTACGCATGGACTCCCTGTCGCGGCTGTACGCAGTCACGACGACCAGTGACCAACGAACGGAAAAACTCATGCGACCGACGGTCGAGGCCGAAGGAGAGCTTCGAGTGTTCTGGGGTGGAAATGTCCACCTCCGCGGCTTCAGCGTCCAGTTGCCCGAAACAGTTCCGGGTAAGAAGGCATTTGTTCTCCTCAACCCGAACAAGCAGATCTGTCGCCCGCGGGCCGACAACTGGTACGAAACCGTCGAAAACGCCTCGTACATCGTAACGGTGGAACAAGCTGGGAAGGTCACGATCCAAAAGATCGGACGACGAATCCAGAATGACCACAAGAACTCGCTGGCCATATCGCGCCGATTCGAGCACATCTACGATTTCACCGGATATCTGACCAAGGCATCGCTCGTCTTCCAGACACCGGTGTCCCCTCGTCAAAACCGAGCTCGAGACAACGACGGGTTCGTCCCAGCGATCATCGCGGGGCTACGACTCCTCGGAATCACAATTCACGCCGACGCCGAAACCGTCGGCAAGTAGCAGCACCTCAACGTAACGGGCCGAGCGCAGAGTACACAAAGTACAATCTGCGCCCGGCCCTTCTTCATTTATTTTTAGCCTCAATACCCTTGAGGCTTTGCTTCAAGGATTAAATATAAGCTAAAAATATTCTGAGCGAAGCCGAAGAATTACCTTGATTATACCGCCCCGCAGAACGGGGCGGCTGCTTATCTAAGCGGAAAACTCTTTAATAACGTATAGACCCCGAAACGATTCGGTCCGGGATCACTCCGGTACAAACCGATTTCTTTAACCGCAAAGGCGTACGGCGTCGGGTCAAGCATTACGTCGCTTAACTTGAAAGCCGTTTCCGGCCGGCCAAGAGTAATATGCGGAGCGTACGCTTCAACTTCGCTCTCGGTTTTTAAAAATTCTTTCAGACGCAACTCTTCCGTCAATTTTTTCTGAAACAATAAAAGTTCGGGGGCGGGCAAAATCGCGAGCCGTAACCGTTCCTCAGCCAAATAAAAATGCGTGGGCACGCACTCGAAGGGCTGGTGATAGGTCAAAATGACGTCCGCGCCGAGCTCGGAAACCGCCCCAATCGCCGCGTCCGCGACCTCGCCGATAAATTTTATGGTCACGTGCAGATTCTCCTTTGGATAAAGGGCGATCGGCAGGCCCTGGCCGATTTCCTGAAGCAAGCGCTCCCCTAGCTTCTCGGGCATGTGTAATGAAAAAAATAACCTCGCCATAGGTACTAGTAAGTATACCCCGTCTTTGATTAAGAGGTAAAATGGTGTATCGTAGTCCTAAACGATGGCAATTCGCTATTCAAAAATAATTTTGCCGACCCGGACCCAGCCCGATACCCTGATCGCCATTTTTATTTTGAAACAATTTGGCGAGAGCCACTTCCCGGGCGTGAATCAGGCAGAGATTGATTTCTGGCAACTCGTGCCGGAAGGAGAAACCGAGGCTTCGCTCGATGAACGAGGAATTATTCTCCTTGACGTAGGAGGCGGCCGCTTTGATCATCACGCGAGCGAAGTCCAAACGACCGCTTCGGACTTAGTCGCGCGCGCCCTCGCGGTTGAAAACGATTCCGCGCTCGCGAAACTCCTGGAATACGCGCGGCGCGACGACTTTTACGGCAAAGGCATCGTCTCGAACGACCCGATTGACCGCGCTTTCGGTCTTTCGGCGCTCATTGTGAATCTCAATAAAAAATGGGTCAAGGAACCGGCAAAGGTCGTGGAAATTATTTTGCCGATTATTACCGGCCACTACGACGAGGAGGTCCGGCGAACCAAGGAACTGCCGCTCGAATTCGAAGAAAAGTTAACGCACGGCTTGGCCGAAACTTTTATCGTCAAACAGCGTGGCAACAACCTGAAAGTCGTGATCGTGAGCTCGGACAACGTGAGCCTACCAGGATTTCTCCGCTCCCAGCTGGGAGGCCGCTTCGATGTGGTCGCTCAGCAACTTTCATCCGGACACCTGAATATTTTAACCCGACCAACCAAACGAGTTGACTTACGAAAACTGGCCGCGGCGCTCCGTCTGGAAGAAGCAAAGCTAAAAAACCAGACGCTTCGTCTTCCGGACCACGAACTCACGCGCCCCGGACGAATCGACGAAATCCCCGAATGGTACTACGATCCGGCCACGAACTCGATCCAGAACGGCGGCATTAACCCAAAAGACATCGCGCCGACAAAAATCGCCCGCGATCAGTTCAAAACGATACTCGAACTCGGCCTCGGAGAAACTACTTCCTAAAAGTTTTTTCCCGTCAAGACTTTTGACAAAGCAAGGGATGTATAGGAAGATAGGTGAAGCATTTTTGGGAGGCGAACCATGAACATCGTTGGGGCGATTGGAGTATTCTTCTTTGTGGCCGCGATCATCATGCTGATTGTGGCCAAGTATTTCCCTTACTTGATTAAGGAGGGTAAAAGGGGCAGAAACATCCGTTGAAAGGCGAAGTAATCCACATCCGAAAACCCAAAAGGTTTGGCTGTGGATTTTTTATTCGGCACGATGACTTTATAAAAAACTCTGAATAGATAATACTGAAACTATGGAATTTACGATTGAAGATAAACGCGAGCGGCTGGATAAATTTCTGGCACGCCAAGGAAAAAAGATTTCTCGCACGCGCTGGCAATCGGTCATTCGTCAGGGCGGCGTCAAAGTGAACGATCATCTCGCCCTAAAGCCAAGCTTTACGGTCAAACCAAAAGACCACCTGGTAATTTTGGAAGAAAAACTACTCTCGAAAGACGGCGACTTCGCTCCGGAGGCCGAGCCGGAACTGCCGCTCGAGATTATCTACGAAGACAAAAACCTCTTGGTCGTGAATAAGCCGGCCGGACTTTTGACCCACCCGACCCTCAAGCAAAAACGGCACACCTTAGCGAACGCCCTCTTGGCCCGCTACCCGGAACTCCGCGAAGTCGGCGAGAACCCGCTCCGCCCGGGAATCGTCCATAGACTCGACCAGGATACTTCTGGCCTCTTAGTCATCGCCAAAAACCAAAAAGCTTTTTTTTCTCTAAAAGAACAGTTTTTAAAAAAGACGGTCAGAAAAAAGTATTTAGCACTCACCTATGGCATACCGAAGCCTAGAGAAGGAACAATCGAATACGCGATCCGGCCCTCGACGCAGAACCGCCTAAAAAAAGTGGCGATTAAAAATCCGACCTCAGTGTTACACGAAAAAAAATCGACCCGGAACGCCACGACTAACTATAAAGTCATCGAGACGATTCGGGACGAATTCGCGCTTCTCGAAGTCACGCCCTTAACCGGACGCACGCACCAAATCCGCGTTCACTTAGCGGCGATCGGACATCCGGTTGTCGGCGACCGACTCTACGGAAGAAAATCTTCTTTACTGAAACGCCAATTCCTTCACGCCTACGCGCTCACTCTCACGGGACTAAACAAGAAAAAGATTTCGGTCACTATTCCCCTGCCCGACGACCTGAAACAGTTTTTGGAAAAAGAAAAGGCCCGCTAAGAGCGAGCCGGTTAGAGAAAAAAACAGACTGGGATTCCTCTTTCTCCCTTTTTATTCGGGAGGAACAACACCGATGAAGCCAGCGACTTCGGCAACCATACAAGTTGCCTTAGAAATAATAAAAAAAGCCGGGTAGAAAACACTACTCGGCCGACGACACTAGACTAAATCAGGATTTCTCTTGAGGTACGCCTTGAGAAAGGCTATGGTTTCCAAGACTATCCGGGAAACTCGAGATTCTGTTATGCCTAAAGTACTTCCAATCTCCTTTAGAGTAAGACTCTCGGCATAGTAGAGCAGGATGATCATCCGGGCTTGCCTGCCGAGTTTCAGCAAGAGCCAAGGGAAAAGATTCTCAGTAAGAATCTCATCAGGACGACGGATTCCTGGATGAACGAATAGTTGTAGCATCGACGTTACCCCGCGGTGACCCCTGCTTCGAACACTCTCCTCTTCCAGAGAACTCTCATTCACAAACTGAGACAATTCTAAATGTAGAGTATCGAGAACAATTCCTTTTACGGCCGCTTCGGTTGTGCCAAGAAATTGAGCAATTTCAGCTGTGCTTGGCGACCGACCGAGCTCCTCAGACAACTGCCGGATTGCCGCCGCGTAACTCCTCACTCGATAACGAACACTATGTGGAACCCAGTCTAAGGCGCGAAGCTCATCCAAGATTGCTCCACGGATGCGGGTAGTTGCGTAGTTATTGAATTTCACGCTTCTTGCCACGTCATACCCCTCAATACCGGCGATTAACCCGAGGGTACCGACCGAAACAAGATCTTCCGGATCCACACACATCGGCAATCCCCGCTGAACCAGAGAACGGACAACGGCCTGAACCAGCCACTGGTAACGCATCACAAGCCGGTTGCGAAGCTCGACGTTTCTTGTTCGAGCATACTCATCCCACATCGCCCGTTCTGAAGACGCGCTCTCTAGCAGCATCAGAGTTCCCTCCTATAGCAATACTCACCTCATGCTAATGAACCTTTTTAAAATTACCACGGACAAAAACAAGAATGCAAACCGAAAGCTACCCCGGAAGCTCAATAACTTTCTCGCGGCTCGTATAGCCGCTCACGATTTTTAGCCGCGAAACCGGCAAAGAAAAATAGAGCGCCAGCGCTTCAAGAATCGCCCGATTAGCTTTTCCTTCAACCGGCGGTTCTTTCACGGCCACGACAAAATGCGTCTCGTCGATTTTTTCCACGCGCGTCTCTTTCGAACGAGGCTTGGCTTTGACAAAAATTTTCATAAGAGAGAATCGAAATGATTCCGAACTGCCGCCGGTAAATCTTTAGGCTCTTCCACGAAAGCCTTGGGCGCTCCATACGCTAAGACCTCTTGCCTATTGAAACCCCAGGTTACCGCGAGTGCCGCCACTCCGGCCTGCGCCGCTTCCCGCAAATCACCGAGAGTGTCGGTTATGAAAAGACAATCTGAGGCGGCAACCTGGAAATTCTTAAATACCATCGCAATTTTCTCTACTTTTTTTTGATGAACGTCGTTCCCTAAAATATCCTGAAAACAATGAACGAGGTCTTGCTGTTTTAAATACTCAGGTATCGGATTAGTCGTCGTCGAAGAGACGATAACCAACGAATGATCTTCGGCGATATCCTTAATCGCCTCGCGGATGCCCGGAAAAATTAACTGATCTTTAAGCATTGGTAGATACTCCCCAAAAAAATCTATATCACGACGAAATTCGGGCGCCTCATCGAACGCGTGATCCGAATCATTAATATTTCCTTCGAATAATTTACGGTAATGATCGGCGCTAAGCGGCGGATAGATCATTTTACTGACCCTGAATGCCGCCTCGAAAGAATCAACGATGACGCCGTCGAAATCGAATAAAACTATTTTCCGCTTCATACATTTTCAGATCTTATCGGGACCAAATTCCGTGAATCGAACTACGCTTGCTGACTACAAAAATATAGAGAATTTCTAGGATGCCCAAAGTGTTCACGACGAGCAACGCGACAAACCATTTTTTGTCGCGGAGGTTGGCCGCCCTCCACAACGCCACTCCTTTCCAAGGCAATGTCCAGGCGGCAATCGCGACGATCGCTAACCAATGTTGGCTGAAAAATTCCTCAATCATAAGAATAGTGTACCACAAATTATATTCTTCATTCCGTTAAAAAAAGCAGCCTTGCGACTGCTTGTTGACTAGGAAACTGCTTGCCCTGGAGACTCTGGCGGTTTCAAGACTTGCGGAAGCTTCTGAAGTTTCCGTTTACATCGTGGACACTCATAAAAGCTTCCCCGATCGTGGAAATGCTCTGTTGAGTGGCACTTCGGACAATAGAAATTCACCGTGACTTCAGGCATTGCTTAGTCCCTCCCGAAAAGCGCCCAAAAAAGAACAAGCTTCAAGCCTACCGCCCCAAAGGCAATTTGTAAACCACCACGCCCACCGCAACACTTCGGGTATAATAATGCTTTCTGCTACTTTTCTTGCTTCTCTAATTCAAGGCACACCGAGTTAATGCAATATCGCTTGCCACCCTTGTCTTTCGGACCGTCATCAAAAACGTGGCCCAAGTGCGCGCCGCAGTTTTTGCACGTAACTTCCGTCCGCCGCATACCAAAATTCACATCCTCTCTGAGTTCAATATTTTCCAAATTCATCGGATCAGTAAAGCTCGGCCAGCCGGTACCAGAATCGAATTTTGCATCAGAGGAAAAAAGCTGATTGCCGCACACGGCGCACTTATACATCCCTTGCGCGTGCTCGTTCACGTACTTTCCCGTAAACGGCGCCTCGGTCCCCTTTTCGCGGGCAACTTTGTACAACTCTGGCGATAAATCTTTATCGTCTTTCATAATTTTATTTTAACATAAACTCCAGATTACCTCAAAGAACTCCGGTCGGATTTTTCTATTCAAAAAATCCTATTAAAAAACTTCTCAACGATATGGCAGAGAAAAAAAATCGGCGGTCTTTTTTAAAAACTGACCTTAAACCTTAAAAGAAGCTAAAACGCTCAAGGGCCTGGAGTATCCTGATATTGCTTGAAAGCGCGGCAGGCTACGCCCCTGATATTTTTACTTACACACTGAGACTCTGAAACTCGACTTGCTGGAAATGTCTTGGCCACATCCGTCCCGTTACTCCCAGTCTGACACACCAGACGGCATGCGCAGTAAGGGTGGGTATTATCAGTAGAAGTACAATTCAGTATAATAAAACCAGTGTCAGGAAATCTGAAAGGGATCATGGCGGCATCAGATTCATTGAGGTCAACGGTAACTCCAAACTGCGTCCCACTATTTGTATAGAAAAACAAAGCTACGGCGCCGAGAACCATCGCCCCGGAAATGATGAGCAATGGAAAGAAGGAACTCTTAAATTTATACATGATTTTATACTAGCACAGTTTGATTGTTAAACCTTGGCCTTGTGGATAACTAATTCTTTGTCGTTTTTCATAGGATTTTATGTGTTAATTATCCTTAATAACCGGAGATCACGCAAATCTTATTAATTAATGCTTCCTGAACTGGATCCGTCACTTTTTTGCCGTCGATTGTATAGGTATGGGAAGTTCCACTTACACTTACGCCTAAAGATTTTGCCCGCGCCTCGTCTTTGTAAAATTGAGCGACTGCCCGCCGCTCTTCTTCGGTATACAGGCATTTCATATTGCCATTGTTCGGAAATTCCTCGTGATACTCGCACTTCCCAGCCACCAGCCCTATGATTTCTTTTGTAAGTCTTTCATTCGTGATCGGGTTTACGAACGAGGCTTGGAATGGCGTGCATGAACTTAACTTTTCGGCAATTAACGCTTCTGCGTTCTGCCATTCTGCTACGGCGGTGGGTGGTGGCGCCTTTGGAGCTGGTGTCGACTCTGAAGGATTCGGCACTACGGGCTTTTCGGAGTTCACGGTCGGAGGCGGTTGGGAAACTGGTTGAGCCGACAGCTGATTCGCCTCTTTCGGCGCGAGCTTTTGACTTGCGATATACATCCCACCCGCAAACGCTAAGATGCCCGCTAGAGAAATTAAGATAATTTTTTTCATTGGAATTATTCGAGTGAAATAATTTGTAAACCTTTTTCTTTGATGTCTTTTTTCGGCCAAAACTTGGTAAGCGCTTCAAAACCAAATCGCGACACGTAGATCACTTTTTTCTCGATTTTCCGGCCGGTATAGTCTTTTGTTTTCGGATCCCATTCTTCCAGCACGAGCGTATCGCCTTCTTTAATCTCAAAATCATTCAGCCGCAACTCAAACTTTTTCTTGCCACTCGCGACGAGATCAAAATACTCTGGCCAGATTTTTTTGACTACTTTCATATTAATTTTTGATTTAATAAGAATATTTCTCAACTGTACCAATAACGAATTTTGTACCATCCCATCTATAGTTAACCCTGACATTTTCGCTTGGCCAACTTTGCACGTCCGTATCTTTCCAGACTGCAATATCCTCAACCAACACTCCACTATTAATTAAAAGCCCTTTAGAACGCGCCCAAGAACGTTTCGCCGACTTGTCAATAAACGAATCATTGCTCGGATGTTCAACGGGAACTTCAATTACCTCTTTTGTTTGATTAAACTTATAAACTCCGATTATGTTTGGGAAATCGTAAAAATCTTGTCCAAAATCGCCTTTACCAGCGGCTTCTTTTGTGTAACAAGAGGCGTCCAGGACAGCCTCGGTTTCTCCATCATGATCAAGATCATAACCACTTAAATTAACTACGCCTATCCCCTCCCGACAGGCGAAACCATAGCGGCCGACATCGTTTTTTCGAAGATATCCCTCTATGTCTTTCCAGCTGATTTCCCGACTTGTTGCTTTGGTTAATTCCACTATTCGGTCAACAACAAATTTTGCTCCATTCCACTTTAAGTAAACTTCCCCACCACCGCCAGTCGGACAACAGTTACCATCGGTTAAATTGTAAATATAGTAATGGGTAAATAAAGTACTCTTTTCAATGCTCGAACCCAACCCGGATAACCGACCTGGGGCACCGGTGTAATCAATTGGTAAATTGATAAGATGCCCAGATGAATCTAATGTATACACCTCGTTAATATCTACTGGTATACCTTGACCCGATAGGCAAGAAGATCCGTATATAAACGCATCCTCTATGCCATCACTAGTAAGATCAATATAATCCGTACTTGTATTAACTTCGCAATCTTCTCCTGCATCTGTTGCTCTAATCCCTTTCGCAATTAACGTTTGGAAATCAACATCACGAATACTTTTAAATATTGAGTTTGAAATAGGTCTAGGTTTTACCGAATTTTGAATTGGGCACTCCCCGCCTTCGCATAAAGCTTCCACCGTCGCTGGTGCTTTGGCGGACGAGTCGGTCAGGCAAAGCGCGAATTCGCAGTTCGGGCTGGTGCGGCCGACTGCGGAGCCGTCGGGGCAAAGTTTCGCGTCTTGCGGACAAGCAACTTCAAAAGGATTCGGGTAAGGTTTTTCTTTTTGAACAAAATAAATCGTTCCAATCCCCACCGCAAATACGACCGCCAAAATCATGACGAGGGCTTGGGAAGCGATGCCGGATTTTGAGAGATGTTGATGCATCACAATTTACATTATAATCCTAAATCCATCTTCGCGTAGGACGACTAATTTAGATTTCAACTGCTTGCGTCGGTGAAGAAAACGAAGAAGGCAAAGCAAAACATTCTGGGGACGCTGATTTCGGAGTCTTAGAAGAATCACTCCGTAGTGTTTTTGAAGCGGGTAGCGGATAAGGTTGCCGAAGTCACACCCCAAGGATTCCGAAGTAAAAACCTCCACCTCCTGTAAAGATGAAGCCCATCAAGACAAGTAGGAAAATCAAAGCGAAGGCTACTAGATAGTAGAGTTCTCGTCGTTCGGTGAGTTTTGGAAGGACCACCGTACACACACCCACCGCAGTGACGAGATAGATCAAAAGGACGAGGGTAAACCGTTCGTAGCCAAAAAGTAATATGAGCGTATTGGACGGCGGGGCGTATATCACTACCAGTCCAATAAGGCATAGTACGAGGTAAAAAGAAGGATGACGGAGAAATCTCATCGAGGCATAAGCTATTTCGTGAATACCACCTCCTCTCGCTTTACGCTCTGTGCGGCATATTCCAACACCGCCCGAATATCAACTTGGGTAAGTCGTGAATATTCATGAAGAATTTCCTGCTCTGTCATCCCGCTCGCCAAAAGTTCCAAGATAAAATCAACGCTTAGACGGGTTCCTCGGATAATGGGTTTGCCTCCTAAAATTTTTGGGTTAAAGGTAATTCGATTAATCATACATTGAAAATGTATCAAGATTCAGTAAAAAAATCAATCCTCCCTTTACCAATCTTCAAGCACTTCCCTAAGTTCTTGACGGCACTCTTCTAAATTTTTCGCGCTCGCCCAAACTCCCCGGAGACCGGAAATTTCGCCGAAGTATGTTCCATTCTCTAAAATCTTATAGCGAGCGAGGGTTAATTTTTTGGTGATAAATTCATTGAGCATGAGGTTAGTATATCATAAGAATCCTTTGTATTCAACTATTTTTCAAAAAACTCCGGCCAGATTTTCTTTTCGGCTTGAGACATTATTTAGAAATTAATTTATAAATTTGAATGTGGCGAGGATTGTTCCAAAGCTTTCTTCTATGGACACGGTTTTTCCTTGATAACCAGAACCTATATGGTAGATAAATTGCCCTTTCGTAACCCATAGGTTTTCCCCAAGGTATTGCCCAACTGCGGTATAACTAGAAACCGTCACAATAGCCCTTTCATCACCAAGAGTCACATATCTTACAATTTTCTCACCACGGGCGGGAGACAAAACATACTGCTCCAAACCCAGACCCTCATTACTCCCTACACTAATTGTGAAGTTAGCGCTTATTCCCTCAGGAAAGGGACCACATACACGTTTTTCATCACAGACATAAAAAGCCCCTCCTCCTTTCCAGTGCTTTATAGTCCACATGGGCGGATATTTAAATTCGAATCCGAAGTCTTTACTTTGATAAGTTTTCCAGGTCGAAATATCAACTTGTGACTGTGATGACTTTGGACACTGGGTGAATTCGCAGTTCGGGCCCACGCGGCCGACTGCCGATCCGTTTGGACAAAGTTTGGCTTCCTGCGTGCACGCAACATCAAAAGGGTTTGGGTAAGCTTTTTCTTTTTGAAAGAAATATACCGTTCCAACCCCCACCGCAAACACGACCGCCAAAATCATGACGAGGGTTTGGGAGGCGATGCCGGAATGAAATTTAGAACGCTTCATTTTGATTTTAATTCGATTTCCTCCTTTGGGTAATCAAACTTCACAACAAAACTCTCAAAGAATCCCTTCTGGCCCAAAATACCAAAACCATGTCGCGCGATGTCGTAGGAAAAACCGACGGTCGTTATGTATTTTAAACCGCCAATACTTAAAGTAACTTTGTGCAGAAAAGCGGTCGCGCCGCCACGCTCCTGAATACCGCCAAACTCGTTGGTTTTACCCGAGCGAACATTAATACCAAGATATTCCCCTATCTCGGCGTCAAAAATACAAAAATCGGCGCCGGAATCAATGAGCGTCGCATAGCTAAGTTCTTTTTCACCCACGATAACTTTAATCGAAATAATCGGTTTTAAGAGTGATGAGCCAAAGTACTCCGACCGCTCACGGAGAAGTAATTTATGATAACGAAACTTCATACCTAGAAACTGCCGATATACGGAGTAACTTCCGTTGGCACGCGAAAAAGAATCGGTGCTGGATGTCCTTTCTTTTCTGACTTTTTCATAACTTCCTTTACCGTCTTTCCGCTCGCAATAACTGTTCGTTCGTCGTCCTTCAACCCAACCCAAAGCCCTTTATATTTTTCGCAAATTTTTGTCCAATCTATTGCCATATTGTTAATGTAACGCAACCGCGATGAAAAATCAATTGTATTGTTTCGCAAAAACCTCCGGCCAGATTTTTTTAGAAAGTGTTATACAAATTAAATGTTGAAGCAATGGCTTCGGCCATTTTATAATCCATTCCATTAAAATGAAGAATGATTGGGTTTAGTGGAAAATTTATGCAGTAGAAATTATTTTGTTGAAGTTGGCCTTGATTTTCTGAGAGACTCGTGACGTGAAGAACCTTGTAACCAAAAATTGTTGTTTTAGCTTGAGATTGAATAGTCGCAAAGCCCTCCTCACCACACGTTCGTAATTGCCAATCGTATTCTCCTGAAACTACGGGAAACTTTTTCTGATCAGCAATATTTATTAGGAATACTGTCTTGTTATTTACGTTTTTAAATTCAAAGGTATCGAGAAGAGGTGCTTGAGTACCGCTTATTTGCTTTCCTTCTCGAAGCTGTAACTCATATGAATTAGGACCTTGTTCTAAAAGTTTTAAATCTCCAGGATAACTTATTTGAAACCCATACGCTTGATTTCGATATGTTTTCCACGTTGAGGTATCAACTTGCGACTGTGATGGTTTCAAAGACCCCCCGCCTTCTCCGCCAGCTGGCGGATTCGCCGGGCAAGGCGCGAATTCGCAGTTCGGACCCACGCGGCCGACAATAGAAGCGTCGGGGCATACCTTACCTTCTTTCGTACAAATAATGTCTGAGCCCGGACTGCTTTGCTTCAGACAAAACTTAACTGGCCCTCCTAAGTCGCCATCGGCCAAGTTCTTTTCGGCACAATATTCATCCTTCTTGCATTGAGCGTCCGTTTCGCAGCTACGGTGACATAAGCCATCTCCTTGTGGCGGAAGAAAAACCAGTCCATTTGGTCCCATATACGACGGCGTTGATTTGTAACGAATAGATCCTAACGAACAACCACTGAATACGTCTTGCTGAACCCAATAAACTATCCCAATCCCCACCGCCAACACGACCGCCAGAATCATAACAAGGGCTTGGGAGGCGATGCCGGATTGAGATTTATAGGTAATCATTGGGCTGTGGATAAAATCCTTGACTTTGTACAAAGCGTTTTGTTATAGTGATTCTACTAAACGTGGGGCGGATATCTCGTATGTCCGTCCCATTTACGTTTTATCTGGCTCCTCAAATTTTATATATCGCTCTAAACGCACAAAATCCCTGAAATTCGAGCCGGCAAACTGCCGAATTTCTCGCGCCGTTCGCGGCCCCCGCGCAAGAATGATAACTTCTTTTCCTTCTTCCCTAAGATATTTTAACACGGGCAAAAAGTCTCCATCGCCCGATAAAATTATGACCCGCTCAAACTCATCTTTCCGCCGCATTATCTCGAACGTCATCTCGACATCGCAATTCGCTTTCCGGCGCGTTGTGCCATTTTCCTGCTCATACAGTTTTACTGGTTTTAAATAGAGTTCATAGCCAAACTCTTTCAGCTTCCAATAAAATCGTACCCGTTGCAGATGGCGGCCGATAAGAAGCAGTTGCGCTTCATTCATTTGCTTGCCTTTTTCTTTGAGTAATTTCTCAAGATATTTTTTGAGTTCGTGAATCGGCACGGTGCGGTGTTTAAGATACTCATATTGAAAATCATGAATCTCAACTCCGCCAAAATAGAGAGCTTTGGAAATACCGTACTTTTCTTTCAGATAATTAAGAAGTTTTTGGTAATCAATCTTCCAACCCAAATTTTTCTCTCCGCCATAGAAAAGATTCGAAGCGTCAATGAACGTATACGTTTTCATCAAAATCAATTATATCACGATTTCAAAAAACTCCGGCCAGATTTTCTTAACTACTTTCATATTTTAAAAATCAAAGTTAAGAATAATGGTGAGTTTGCCGAACCATTTTTTTGGTGATTACCATTCTTAGAAACTCTTGACTTGGTCTTTCACAAATTTCGATCCATCCCATTTAAAATATATCTCTCCCGCGCCTCCGCTCGGACAACAATTTGGGTCACCGGCATTAAAGATACTGTAGCGAGTAAATAAAACTCCTTCTTTTATTTCTAGATCAGAAGGTCTTCCGGGTATTCCGTTCCGATCAACTGGTAATTTAACAACACGATTATCGTCTGTGAGTTTAAAAACTTCTTGAACATCATACGGAACTCCCTGGCCGGCAAAACAGGTTGATCCCAGCACAAGCGCTTCTTCATTGCCGTCTTTATCAAGATCAGCAAATTGAGTTTGAGCGTACACTTCACAATCTTTCCCAGCGTCAGGCGGGAGTTCGCTTATTAGAACTTTTTGAAAATCAACGTCACGAATTGATTTATAGATTGACTGCGTTTTAGTCGCTTTTGGACACTCCCCGCCTTCGCATAAAGCTCCCACCGTCGCTGGTGCTTTGGCGGACAAGTCGGCCGGGCACGGCCCTCCTTCGCATAAAGCTTCGGCTGGGCACGGCGCGAATTCGCAGTTCGGGCCGGTACGGCCGACTGCCGATCCGTTTGGACAAAGTTTGGCTTCCTGCGTGCACGCAACATCAAAAGGGTTTGGGTAAGCTTTTTCTTTTTGAAAGAAATATACCGTTCCAATCCCCGCCGCAAACACGACCGCCAGAATCATGACGACGGCCTGCGAGGCGATGCCGGAGACCTGGAATTTCATTTTTCAGCGTTCTTAATTTTTGCAAGGATAAATTCTTTAACCCGCTTGGCGGCGGCAAACGCCTCGTGCGCGTCCTCGCGAGAAAATCCCTCCGGAAAATCACCCGGGTATCTTGTTGCTGGATAGTATTTATTGAGAATATTTAACTCTGACTCTAAATCGAAAATATCTTTCTCGTACGTCTCAATAAGCGTTGCGAGTCGTTTCAAATCGTGGATTTTGGGATATTCTCCGCTCCTTGCAATGAGCAGTGCTTTGAGATATTTCTCCGCCATCTGTTCTGCATGGAAACAAATAATACTTGGAACTATGCGTTTTTCGCGAAAAAGAACCTCACACGTCCATTCATCCTCTTTGGCTTTTTTGAGCCACTCTTCGACGTTCAAATCACCTTTTGGCGCTTGTTTCATAAAGAACTTTGCCTTTTTTTAAAATATCCCGCACAAAAAAATCACCGAGCGTTAATCGCCGCTCAACCTGTTCTGGGGTATACACTAAAAAATCCATCGGAAACTCTCTCCGGGAAATCAGCCGATCCACCGCTTCGATTCGTTTGAGCGTCGGGAGACTGGTTTTCTTAATGATAAAAAAATCCACATCGCTATCTTTATGCGGCTTCCCCCAAGCCCAAGAACCAAAAAGAATAATCTTTTCTGGTTGAAACTCTTTGACAATTTTGTCGGCAACTTCCTGGATTTTTTCCTCGGTAACTTGCATAGTTTTATCGCGTAGAAACAACCTCTTCCCGCTTTACGCTCTGGGCGGCATATTCCAACACCGCCCGAATATCAGCTCGGGTCAGTCGTGGATATTCATGAAATATTTCCGGCTCCGTCATCCCGCTCGCCAAAAGTTCCAAAATAAAATCAACGCTCAAGCGGGTCCCTCGAATAATGGGTTTGCCGCCTAAAATTTTTGGACTAAAAGTAATTCGATTAATCATGTATTAAAATATATCAAGATTCAGTAAAAAAATCAATCACCCCACCGCGAACACGACCGCCAAAATCATGACGAGCGCTTGCGAGGTGATGCCAAAACGGGATTGAAAATTCATTACCTCTAATATATCAATTAATACTATGTGCGACTAACCCAATTACGAGAATTCCTAGCGCATTTAAGACAAAAGAGATTGGTAAGAAAAGCACGGTCGGGATTTTGGAAACTCCCATCATCGTCAGCCCAATTTCGTCGGGCAGGGGCGACGCGATAATGACGGCGCCTAAGGCGACTAATGCGGGACGGGCGAGTTTGCTCGCTTGTGAATGGATAAAACGTCGCGAACCGTAACGCCTGAAAAAATAGCTAATATCTTCGGAAATCGTGTCTCTTAAGAAACGGAAGATTAAGAGATCGCCTAAGGCCGCGCCCAGACCGCCGAGAATCGCGAGTTCCGACAAAGGAGTACTTCTCGCAAGAAGAACAATTATCACCGTCGCCGGCACGGTGGTAAACATTGAGGTATAGAATATGCCAGCAATGAAACTTCCTAAAAAACGAATTTCCTGCGAGGCGGCGAGGAAGTTACGAAATATATCTGACTGCCCGAGAATAATCGCCAAAAACGCGCTCGCGGCAATTATTTGAATATCGCCTACAATATCGGGCTTACGCATTAGAATTCTTCAGCAGTTCGGCAAACCGATGCTTTAATTTTTCAAGTTTCGGGGAAATTACGACTTGGCAATACGGCGCGTCGGAATTTTTTTGGTAGTAGTCGCGATGATAATCTTCGGCGGGAAAGAATTTGTCTAAGGGTTTCACTTCCGTTACGACTTTGCCGCCTTTCGCGTCGGCGTCGAGTTCTTTGATGAATTCCTCGGCTTCTTTCTTTTGGCCGTCGGTTGAGTAGAGAACAATTGAGCGATATTGAGTTCCCGTGTCCGCGCCTTGGCGATTCAAGGTGGTTGGGTCGTGCGTTGCGAAAAACACGGTGAGCAAATCCTTGAATTCAATTTGGAAAGGATCGTATTCGATTTTGATAACTTCAGCGTGGCCGGTTTTGCCGGAACACACGCTTTCGTAGGTTGGATTAATTGAAGTGCCACCGGCATAGCCGGGCATCACGGACTTCACTCCTTTTAATTCGCCAAACACGGCCTCTGTGCACCAGAAGCATCCCCCGCCGAAAACTGCTATTCGCAGTGAGTTGGCCGAATCTGTTTGAACTTCATTTATCATTATCATAATGAATAGTAAATTTGGCGACCGCCGAACGCATTCTGATATTTGATTCGGAAGCGACAGCGAATCTCCCTATGAGCGCCCCGCCGTAGTGGTCGAGCACTTTCAATATAATTTTGAGAATCGCCTCCGGTGTTTCTCGCGTAAGGCGTAAAAACAAAACGCCCACATGACGTTTCGAATCCCGAAAAATAAGCGAGCCGAAGTCACGATCGAGCGTGACCACGATTCTTTTCTCTCTATACGCTTGAGCTAATACTTCTCCGTCCGCTTTCCCTGGCGATGTCTCGAGAATACTTACCACGTCGTACCCATAATCCCGAAGACCACGAAACACTGCCCCGCCGATATTTTCATCGAGCAAGAGCTTGGGCTTTGGCATGTATTTTCTTCGGAGTGAGTGGGTATACGGTCTCTTCCTCTACCAACTCTGCCGCGTACTTAATAGCCGCATAGATATCCTCCTTTTTGAGATGAGGATAATTTTTCAACATTCCTTTAACCGTAATCCCTTGCGCAAGTTGACGTAAAATCAGCTCCACGGTTATCCGAGTACCTTTAATCACTGGCTTGCCAACCACTATTTTTGGATTTATTTCTATCCGGTTCTGATAATTCATAGTCATTCTATTATAAGGCAATTTCGCTTTCGGTCAATTCATTCATGCTTATGCCACTATTCGCGCGAATTAGAGAATAACGCCGCTTACTTTTTTGCCAGAGCTTCAAGCGCCGGACGATAACGCTCGATAAAGTTTTTAGCAAAATTCAAAATTTCCCGCTCCTCATCTTGCAATAAACTAATATTAGATAATTTCTTCTTACTCACAACTAATCTTTGACCGACTATATACACATTAACTAGATCGCCAATTTTGAGGCCTAATTCTTTAAGGGATTCTTTGGGGATCGTGACTGCCGCCGAACTGCCTACTTTTAACACCTTTTGAGTCATACCGGGTAGTAGAAACTCGATTGGTTTTTTATAGCGGGGCAATAAATCGAGTTTTCACTACCCGGCATAATCTTATTATAATTAGATTATAATCGAGTAGAAAAAATTGTCAATCGCCTATTCCCGCCAGAGGCAGGCGGAAGTTCAAGAATGGAAGTCTCCTACTATCCTTACTGGCCTGACCCCCATATATTAGACACAAAGGTCGACGTGTCATAGCATGGGGATCATACCATGAAAAAACATTATCGCATCGCTCCCGAGGTGCGGGAGCAGATACTCAAACGCATTAAGGAAGAAGGGATACCGGTCT
>ORMF010953195.1_pt1 | contig 64869 bp, 71 predicted proteins | sample 1779871 | NCBI WGS metagenome assembly ORMF01 (sample SAMEA104232316, study PRJEB22302) | groundwater metagenome | biome: forest; feature: aquifer; material: groundwater | place: USA | collected 2011-08-07 | depth 5.4 m | reverse complement strand
CCGATCTGTGATCATGTTCTTCAGGAATTCGATGTGGCCGGGCGCGTCGATGATGATGTAATCGCGCTTCTTGGATTTAAAGAAGCAGCGCGCGGTGTCGATGGTGATCCCTTGCGATTGTTCGTCTTTTAAGGCATCGAGCAAAAATGCGTACTCGAAGGGCTTGGAAGTGCGCCGGCAATTTTCCTTGACGGCCTCAAGTTTGCCTTGCGGCAAAGAACCGGTATCTGCCAGCAAGCGACCGATCAGCGTGCTTTTGCCGTGGTCCACGTGGCCGACTATGACAACATTCATTTGTTCACGATTTGTTTGATTCATATTTAGCCTTTATCCCTCACTTCGCCATGCTCGTGAGGGATTCAGGCCTGCACCATCTGGTGCAGGCCTTCACATATACCCATCTCTACGTAATCCTTCCAATCCCCCACCGCCATCTTTATCCTGCGCGCGGCCGGAGCGTTCGGCGATGTTGGCGAATTTGCCGGCGCGTAATTCTTCCACGATATCGTGGACGTTTTTCGCGGTGGATTCAACCGCGGAGGTGCAGGGATAGCATCCCAGCGAACGATAGCGTTTACTGTCGCCTTGGTCAAAATAAAGTTTTGTCACCGGGATATTTTCACGCTCGATATATTCCCAGATATTTAATTCCGTCCAATCCAGAAGCGGATGAATACGCAGATGCGTTCCCGGCGCAAAATCCGTTTTAAATTGATTCCATAATTCTGGCGGCTGGTCGCCGACGTCCCAATCGTTATTGCGGTCGCGCGGCGAAAAATAACGTTCCTTGGAACGACTTCCTTCCTCATCCGCGCGCACGCCCACGATGACGCCGGTGTAGGGTTCCTTGTTCGTGTCCAATTCATATTTACCGGTCTCATGGTTCATCCGGTAGCGCGGCCAATCCCCGGCGAGTGTATGTTTAAGCGCTTCGGTCTTGAGCGATTTGCAGCAGGCCAGGCGGTCGATTTTGCCCTCCGGAAATGTCTGTTTGGCTTTAAGCGCTTCCGTATTCTGGCCGTAGATCATGTTCAGTTTCCATTCTTTGGCCAGACGGTCGCGGTAAGCGATCATCTCTGGAATCTTATAGCTTGTATCGATGTGCACCAGCGGAAACGGCACGTGTCCGAAAAACGCCTTGCGGGCGAGCCACAGCAAAACGGTGCTGTCTTTGCCGATGGACCAGAGCATGACCAGGCTTTTGAATTCCCGGTACGCCTCGCGCAAAATATAAACGCTTTGCGCCTCGAGGTTGTCTAATTTGCTCATTGTTTTGTCGCTCATCATTTACCTTATTATTATACGTGAAACGTATCTCGTATCTCGTGAAGCGCTTCACGCTTCACGGTGAGGCCGGTTGTGTAGTCCGCATTCCTTGTTCTCGGGATTTTCCCACCACCAGCGGCCGGAGCGAATGTCTTCCCCGGGCTTGACGGCGCGCGTACAACTGGCGCAGCCGATAGAGATAAATCCTTTCGCGTGCAACGGGTTGACGTCGACGTGATGCGTGACGATATATTCACGCATTTGTTCCAGACTCCAATGGGCCAGAGGATTGACCTTGATCTTCTGGTTGGTCTCGTCCCATTCAAAGGTTTCCACATTGTCGCGCGTGACCGCCTGGCCGCGGCGCAATCCGCAGATCCAGGCGTCGAAATTTTTAAGCGCTCTTTTAAGGGGTTCGACCTTGCGGATCCCGCAGCAAAGTTTACGATTCGCGACACTTTCGTAAAATAAATTGATCCCGTGGTTACGCACCATATCTTCAACCGCTTCCGTGTCAGGATAATAAACTATAAAAGGCATCGGGTAGCGTTTTTGGGTTTTGGCCAGCAGTTCATAGGTCTCCTGAAAGAGCCGTCCCGTATCGAGCGTGAATATTTCCATCTCCGGAGCGATCTGGGCGATCATCTCCGTGATGACCTGATCTTCTTCTCCGAGGCTCGAGGCAAACGTCACCTTCGCGCCGAATTCCTTGTGGGCGAATTTGATGACCTGCTCGGGCGTGAAGCCCTGCGTTGCGGCGAGATATTTTTGGATCTTATCGGTCGTCATATTTGGAATGTCGGCGTGCTGTCGACCTCGCGTTTACGGTTGCAAATATCTTCAAAGTTGAACTTGTCCATCGCTTTTAGAAATTCCTGGTTGACTTCCTGCCAGATGGGACTGAAGATCGGATTGCTTTTTTCATCTCGGGAGTTATTGACGTCCTGGAAATTTTCCATAATGTCATTTAGCTTAATTTCCCGCGGCAATTTTCGCAAGAGATATCCGCCGTTTTTCCCGCGCACGCTTTCCACGTACCCGACCTGTTTTAAATGGATCAGGATCTGCGTCAGGAATTTTACCGGGACCCGCTGGCGCTGCGCGATTTGTTCGATCTGCAGCGGCTCCGGATTGGGCCAATGCAGGGAAAGCTCCAGCAAGGCGCGGCATGCGTAATCAATTTTGGCGGAAATTTTCATAGTCTATTTAATCATTACTAAGTTGATTGTCTTAGTAAAGTATAAACTGTTTTACCGGATTGTCAATGATTTTTTTGTAGCCGAGCAACGATCTTGGCGCTCCCAGATGGCATGGGATATTCATTCAACTTATTTATTGGCAGCCACTTACGGAGAGCATGGGCTTGCGGGTAAGACCGTGACAGGCAGTGGAATACGTGAAGTTTGACTCGAAATTGCGTATAAAAATGCTGGACGTTCATAAAGTGCCGGCTGGAAGTGATATCAATATCCAATTCTTCCTTGAGTTCCCGTTTCAGGGCCTCCTGGGGCGTCTCCCCCTTCTCGATTTTGCCGCCGGGAAATTCCCACAGGTCCGCTAACAGCCCTTTGGAGGGACGTTTTTGGATGAGATATTTATTCCCGCGCTGCAGGATGCCGATAGCGACCTCCAGGTCCTGAGTGACCCGTTTTTTAGGTTGGGGAATGATTTCCTGTATGCCTTTTTCATACGCCGCGCAATGCGCTTTCACGGGACACAACAGACAGAGCGGTCCGCGATTGCGACAGATCAAAGCGCCCAATTCCATGAGGGCCTGGTTGAACGTTCCCGCGTTCTTGGGCGGGATAGTTTTTTGCAGGAATTCTTCTATGCGCTGGTCTTGGGAAGTATCCGCGTATCCTTTCAAAGCCAGCAGGCGCATCACAACACGCCGGACATTGGCGTCAATGATCGTGCAGGGAAGATCAAAGGCGATGCTGGCCACGGCGCCGGTTGTGTATGGCCCAAAGCCGGGGAGTTTTCGAAGCTCTTCGGGATTCCGGGGGACCTTTCCTCCATGCTCAACGCAAATGATCTGCGCGGCCTTGTGAAGATTCTTGGCACGCTGATAATATCCAAGCCCTTGCCAAACCTTCAGGACTTTCTCAATGGACGCTTTGCTAAGGTCTGCGATTGTTGGATAAATATTGATCCACTTCTGATAATAAGGAATGACCGTGTTGACGGTCGTTTGCTGCAGCATGATCTCCGAGATCCAGATCTTGTAGGGATCTTTCGTTTCGCGCCAAGGCAGGCGGCGGGCGTTCTTTGCGTACCAGCGGGTCAGGTCCCGGCTAAACGACGTCTGTAGGGTCATCGAGTAATTTCAGGAAAATGTCGACAAGATGATCTTTTTGTCCGATGGGTTTGGTCATCCGGAACTTAACACCTGGGTGATCTTTGCCGGCCTGCCGGATGATCTTCGGGATATCGTCAGCCGCATGTCGGCCGGAATTAAGAAAGTTCAGCAGAATGGTGATCTCTGTTGCGCCTTTTTGCACGCATTGGTGTATTCCTTTAGAGATATCGGGGGGCTCAATTTCCAGAAAGGCCGGCAGGACGATCGCGACACCGCTTCTTTTCTTGAGAAGCGTGGCCAGCGCCTCGATCTCTTCTCTGGCTTTTGGCGCTTTGCTTCCGTGCGAAACGAGCAGGATCGATCTCATATCTGGATGGTTTTAACCGGTCTGGGTGAAAGAGAAACTTTGAGTGTTGCGTCAAACGGGAATTTTAACTGGACGTGCGTGCCATCGACAAAGACGCGGCCCTCGCGCATTAATGAGATCACGGTAATATTTTGCTGTCTTGCCAATACGCCGCCTTTTAGGCGATACGGCGGGTTGACTCCCCGGAACAGTTCCCGCGGCATGTATTGCAATTTTTGCGCGGCTACGTTGAGTATTTTTCCTCCTGCCGACTGAATGGCGCCGGAACTGCCCGCCGGCGCCGCGATCCAAAGGCCGGAACCGCGTTGTTCTTCTTTGACCTTGCCGATCTTCAGATAATAACGGCTTACCGCGGCGGGGTTTTGGTGACAGATAAGAACGTCGTTGAGACAATCGATCGGCTGGGCATGCCCGCCAAGCTCCAGGCGTAGCCGGCGCCAGGAATCAATGCGAAAACCTTTCCCCGATCGTATTCTGCGGATGATCTTCGCAAAGCTCTTTGTCGTGGCGACGCATAATTGGCCTACGCTAAACTCCGGTGCCGAATTCACACCCAGAAGGACTTGGCTGCTCGCGTTGCGGGCCGCTTCCAGGAATGTTCCATCGCCGCCAACGGTGATGACCAGTCCGTAGCGCTGATAGGCTATTTTTTGACCGCGGGCGTGCTTTGCGTAATGGATCCCGTATTGACGCAGGACCCCTTCGACCGCTGCCAGGGTCGCCAGGTGCTGGTCGTGGGCTTTTTTGTAGCGGTTGATCTCCGCCCGCGCGCTTCCTTTGCCCGAATAGATCGAGTAGGCACTTTTTTTGTACAACACTAATACCTTACGCTGGAACAGGGTCATGGTTCATGCTTTCCCGTTTATATTATTGAAACATACACCATTTGAAAGTTCTTTGATCGACCCGAAAACCGCATCGGCTTCTGTCAGATACTTACGCGGCAGGGAGGTCTCCAGCGCCAGACATCGCAATCCGGCGCGCTTGGCGGACCGGATGCCAAAGGGCGCGTTTTCGATAACGACCGCTTCCCGTGTCTTTATTTTAAGTTTTTTCAAGCTTTTTAAATACGGCTCGGGATGAGGTTTGCCGTGGCGGACGTCGCTACCGGTCACAATGACCGAAAAAAGCCGGCGCAAGCTCGCCGGTAATATCCGGCACATCTCATGATGGGATGTCCCGGTTACCAGCGCCAGACGGAAATTATTTTTATACAATTGTTTTACGAATGTACGGGCGCCGAGAATGAATCGTAAACGGACGATCCTTTTGAAATAGACCTCTTTTTCTTTCAATATCCTCTGGGCTTGGCGGCCGTCAACAGGCCGGTCGTATTGCGTGGCGAGTTCCCGCACGCTGTGGATGCCGCGTTGTCCCTCGCGGCAATACACGTCATAATGCGTTACCGGTACGTCGATCTTGTTGAGAATGATTTTCCAGGAGCGGAAATGGTCCGGCATAGTGTTGGTAATGACCCCGTCCATGTCCAGGATGACCGCCCGGACATTTAGCTGCAATTTTTTCATGGATACGATTATATTAAGCGCAAAACAAAAGGCAAGGGATTTTAAGACCGGATAGGGACTAGATCAAAATTGATCGTAATTGAAAAATCAACGATGTTTACGCTGCATGTCTCTGCGCATTTTCTTAAGTTTTCTCATCTCCGCTTTCAGCTTGCGCTGCTCAGCGTCCCTTTGTTTATGTAGCCCTCTCGCCGCCTTTATTCGGCTTTGTTCTTCTTTGCGTTTTTGGCTTGCTGTATTCCGCAGCTCTTTTCGGCGCTGCATTTCTTGTTTTCGCTGAAGCGTCTTTTTTTTACGTTGCGCGCGCGCCTCTTCCTGATTTTCTTTCTTTTTTTTCTTTTGATACTGCTGCAAAAATGCTTCTTGTTCTTCCGGCGTGGCTCTTTCCCAATCTTTGTTATTTTCCCTTTGAAATTGCGTGCGTACTTCAATGTTGGCCATTTGATTTGCTGCGTCCCCTGTGGGAGCATTATCTGTCTTATTGTCTTGCCGAACTTTGGGGGGGTTGAATTTGGCAACAAAGTTTCTTTTTTCTTCCGCTGTCGCATCTTTCCATGATTTTCCAGTCTCTTGTTCGAATTTGGCCTGGACTACATCCATGGACATTTCTTCAGCCCAAGAGCCAGCAGGGGGCATGGTCAATGTCGCGCAAGTTGTGATAGCCACGACTAAATTGCTATATAACGATTTTAAATAGGGTTTCATATGATCTTTATGCCAAAATCCGTTATTTAAAGTATACCATATTTTTATCCGGGGCCCCAAAACAGTTGCCGTCAAGCACGGCGGCGGCTTTTTATCCAATCCTGGATCTGTATTTTGATAGCATCACGGACATGGCGTATTTGCGTCAGTTTTTGTTCGTAGGTCCCTTCAAAGGTCGCGGGATCCGGGAATCCCATATGCAGACGCTTCCCTTCTCCCGGGAAAACCGGACATTTGCGGGCGTTTCCCTCATCACAGACGGTGATGACGTAGTCAAAAGTTTTATTTTGTTCAAGCAGCTGCTGGACGGTTTTCGTTTTTTGCGCAGAAATATCGATGCCGATCTCGTTCATCACCGCGACCGCCAGGGGATTTAGTTTCCCCGGCTCAATGCCGGCACTTGCCGCTTCAAATCGATCACCGGCAAATCTGTTTACGAACGCCTCCGCCATCTGGCTTCGCGCGCTGTTGCGGATACAGACAAATAGAATTTTTTTTCTCGGCATTGAATGGTGGTTATTCAGGATCGGAAACAATGGATTGGAGCTGCTTTTCAAGGCTGACCAGCTTTTCTTTCGTTTTTTCAAGAGCAGTCTCTTTTTCGAAAAGTTTTGTGCGTACCATGGCCAGTTGTTCCTCAAGTGCGGTGACATCCGTGTTTCGGACTTTGATCGTTTCAGTGGCGTCCTTAAGCTTACCTTGATAGATGGCGAGGATCTTTTCCCATTGATCAAGCGCCTGGTCCTTGGCAGCAATGAGACCGTTGATCTCTTTGGTGTGGACCGCCGTATCCGCCTGCAAAGCGGCAAGGCCTTCTTGCAGAGATTGGATTTGTACGTTTTTTTCTTCCAGGATCCTCTGTCCCAGCTCCTGTCTGGCTTGCAGGTCCGCGTACCCATCATGTAAAGAACTTAGCGCATTTATTTTCTCGCTTAATATCATTTCCCGTTCGGTGAGTTTAAGCGAAAATTCAACGACCTGTTTTGTCAGGGCCGTGATCTTGTCATCTTTATGCTTTACGTCTTCCTGCAGGGTCTGGACCTGTTGGCGCAAGCCGTTTAATTCCTCGCGTACATCCGCGATCTGTTGCCATGGTTCAGCAAACGCGCCGGCTTGCGCATGACTTGCCGTTTGCGGTTGTTGTTTCGGCGCTTCTCGTAACCAGGAGATCTGTTCTTCCACATTGAGTAATTTGAGTGATAACTTCTTCTGGTCCCGGATCAGCGATTTGTTAAGCGTTTCCAGGGGATTTATCGTACCAGTGCTTTCCCGCTGGTTGTCTGCCGGAAGAATAAAACGGTTATGGATCGTCTGGAATTTTTGATCAATGAATGCCTGCGGGTAATTTTGCTGGATCAATGTCGCGGCCAAAGTGTCGCGTTGGGCAGTAAAATAAACCAGTTCCTTCTGGAGCTTGTCATTGAAGACGAGAAGATCATCGCAGAGAAAAAGTTGGATCCTTTGTGACGCGGGTAAAGAAGTTTGCGCACTGCTGCGCACCAGATTATCTCGTGCCGTTTTATTGGAGGGGTCCAGCAGCAAAGCCCGCGCGAAGGAATCGATCGCGCATTGCATATCGTTTTGCTGAAAACATTCTGTGCCTTGGCGTACGAATTGTTCGATGATGTCTGTTTCCGGATCGCCAGCGGTCGGGTAAACTGGCGCGGTGATGACTTCGTAGGCGTGGGAATTGTGCGTGATCAATATGCTGCAGAAAAAAGCAGCGGACATTAAAAGAATTGTATTGCAGGAAATCTTGTGCGGCGTTCTGGGGGACATGGCGTGGTCTTGCTATCCGCACGGATCTGTCCGGATAATCTTAAGTGTCGTTCTTTTCTGTGCTCTTGGGGTCGCCGGAAGAAGGTTTTTGTTTGGGCATGTGGTAATCCATCCACGCCTGGGAAAAGCGTTCCAGCCAGTCCGTGGAGGCCCGGTCAAAACCGACATCATGTCCAGCCTTTTCGCTTTCGATCCAGCGGTGACGATCGATTTCCTCAACGACTTTTTTGTTGCTCAGGAGCTTCTTCGCCGTTTCTTCGTTCATGCGTCCCCCTTAGGCGATTGTTATCGCCGTTGAAAGATAAACGTCCTGGATCGCGTTTAAAAGTTTTACACCTTCGCGCATGGATTTCTGGAAGGCTTTTCTTCCGGAGATCAAACCCATGCCGCCGGCGCGTTTGTTGATGATCGCGGTGCGGATGGCGTCCTGCAGGTCGTTTTCTCCCGAGGCGCCGCCGGAGTTGATCAACCCGATCTTTCCCATGTAGCAATTGGCGACCTGGTAACGGCACAGGTCGATCGGGTTGTCGGAACTTAACTGCTCGTAGACGAGCGGGTGCGTCTTGCCGAATTTCAGGGCGGTATATCCTCCATTATTCTCGGGGAGTTTTTGCTTGATGATGTCGGCTTCAATGGTCACGCCCAGATGGTTGGCTTGCCCGGTCAGATCCGCGGCAACATGATAATCGATATTTCCCTTTTTGAAATTGGCGTTGCGTAAATAGCACCAGAGGATCGTAAATAGACCTAATTCGTGGGCGCGGCGAAACGCGCGGGAGATCTCTTCTATTTGACGATGGGATTCTTCCGAGCCGAAATAGATCGTTGCCCCTACACCTACGGCGCCCATATCAAAGGCCTGCTCAACATTGGCAAAAAGCCGCTGGTCATATTTGTTGGGATACACGAGAAATTCGTTGTGGTTGAGCTTGACGACAAAGGGAATTTTGTGGGCATACTTGCGAGAAGTAATTCCTAATACTCCCAGCGTTGAGGTGACCGCGTTGCATCCGCCCTCAACGGCCAGGCGAACGATATTTTCGGGATCGAAATAAATGGGATTAGGCGCGAATGATGCTCCAGCGGAGTGCTCAATTCCCTGGTCGACCGGCAAGATGGAAAGATATCCAGTCCCGCCCAGGCGCCCATGGCTGAACACGCTCTGCAGATTGCGTAATACCACGTTGGAACGGTCGGAATTGACGAAAATGCGGTCGATGTAATCCGGTCCCGGAAGCGTCAGGCTTTCTTTGGGGATGGTGGTGCATCTATGGTCTAATAGCGCCTTAGCTTCTTCTCCCAAACGTTCGATCACATCATTCATTGTGGAGTCTCCTTGATAGATAAAATGGAATTAAACACCCCCATTTTAGTTAAATTTATATTAAAAGCAAGGAAAAAATATCAGTGGCGGGCGGGTTTTGTCAGAAAGAAAAGCCCTGTATAGACCTTTGGCTCAATGAGATAGCCCCGCCGGGACATCCTTTTAAGCCATTGCTCTACTTGGCGCAAAGGCACTTCATGGACGCGGATGGCTTCGGTATGATCGCCTCCCCCAGCCGACATTTTGGTCAGCCCATAGGCCCGCATCATGGTGACGAGATCAGCGCTGGAGCCGCTGGATACCGGTCCGGTGAGCAACCTGACGATTTTTTGGGCCTTATATCCGGTTTCTTCAAGCAACTCGCGTTTGGCCGCGGTGACGATCGATTCATTTTTGTGTTTCGGATCGTCGCAGATCAGCCCCGCGGGAAATTCAATGACCATCTTGTGCACCGGCTGGCGATATTGTTCGACCAGGATAATTTTTTCGTCATCGGTCATGGCCAGGATGATGACAATGCCGCGGCAATTGTTACGTTCGATGTATTCCCACTTCCCTTCCCGGACCAGACGCAGAAAATCACCTTCAGCCAAGACGACCGGACGCGGTTTTTTTGTTCGTTTTTGTTTCATCAGCTGTTAAAGTCCTATTTGTTGTTTGATAATTTCGACCAACGGGGCGATCGTTTTGGGCGAGAAGTCAAACTTGATCCCGGCGGTTTCAAAGAGTTCGGGCAACGGGCGGGAACCTCCAAGGGCCAGCGCTTTTTTATAGTTTGTTAACGCGATTTTAGGATCTTTACGCGCGCTGTTCCACAGTTGCAGCGCTCCGAGCTGGGCGATCCCGTATTCGATATAATAGAACGGCACTTCAAAAATATGAAGTTGGCGATGCCAGAGAAACGCGTGTTCTTCCGCTAATCCTTCCCAGTCGATAAAATTCCCGCCGAAGCGTTCATGGATAGCGAGCCAGGCGGCCCTGCGTTCGGCGCCATTATGTTCAGGATGTTCGTAGATCCAGTGCTGGAACGCGTCGATGACCGCGACCCAGACCAAAGTCGAGACGATCCCCTCCCAGTGTTCGCTGCGGGAACGCTGTTCGCCTTGCGGACCATAAAAGACATTGATCTGCGGATCGGCCAGCAATTCCATGCCCATGGAAGCCACTTCGTTGAATTCCATGGGGCCATGGCGGTAATTGAGCAAGGGATCGGGGGCGCAGGCCAGGGCGTGGAACGCGTGGCCGGCCTCGTGCAAAAGCGTGCGCAAGTCGTCATCGACGCCGACGGCGTTCATGAAAATAAATGGTTTGCGCGTTTCATCCAGCGTGGATTGGTATCCGCCCGGCGCTTTTCCTTTACGGCTTTCCAAGTCCAGCAGTCCAGCGTTCACCATTTCGGTGAATTGTTTTCCTAATTCAGGATCCAGACGGTTGAAGATTTTGCTGCAGCCTTCCGTCAATTCGCTGACTTTGCCGAAGGGCCGCAAAGGCGCTTGTCCCAAGGGATCAACCGCGCTGTCCCAGGGGCGTAATTTCTTAAGTTTCATCTGTTCCCGGCGTTTTTCCAGGATCTGCCGCAACAATGGGACGAGAAATTTTTCGATGGAAGAATGATATTGTTTGCAATCCTGCGGCGTGTAGTCGAAACGGTGCAACGCGCGGAATTTATACGCACAGAAATTCGGGCAGTGGGCGTTTTCGGCGATCTTTACGCGTAGCGAAATGAGCCGGTCAAAAAGCTGTTCCAGCTTATCTTTGTCATCGAGCCGGCGCCGGGCCGCGGATCGCCACGCGCGTTCGCGCAGGTCGCGATCGGGCTCATGCAGGAATTTTCCCATTTCCGGCAAGGTGCGCTCTTTGCCTTCAAAAACGACGGTCATAGCACCGATAACGGTCTGGTATTCCTGCGTGAGCAGATCGACTTCCGTCTCCAGCGCCACGTTCTCTTCGGTAAAAAGTTCGATATCCGTCTGCAGCGCGCGGGCATAAACGTCATAGCGCCTCTGGTCCAGCTGCCAGCGTGATTGTTCCGCTAAATATCTCTTGTTCAACTGGTCATCAAATATCTTGACGACCGGCCGGATAGTTTCGATAAAATGCTGGTAGGCCCGCACGCGGGCGGGATCATCCGTTTGGCAAGTCATGCGGATGTAAAGAATCGTGCCGGTCTGGCTTAGCGCGGCTTCCAGTTCGGAACGTTGCCGGATCCACTCCTTCAGGGATTCGGCTGAATCGATCTTGCGCTCTAATAGCGCCTGAAAAAGCGGACGTACTTGCTCTAATGCGGTCAGATCCGTTTGAGCGCCCACAAAACGTCGCGGTTCAAAGGGTATAATCTGGGTGAAATCAAGCGATGTGGTCGTGTCCATGGCTAAATCTTGCTTGACAAACGTCTGTTTTTCGTTATACTTTAAAACTCAATCGTTACCTAAGGAAAAAGAAATGCCTAAAGAATGTATCATCTGCCATAAAAGCGCCATCCCTGGCGCCAAATACAAACGCCGCGGTCAGATCAAAAGGACCGGCGGTGCAGGTTCGAAGATCGTTGGAAAATCTTTACGCCGTTTCCTGCCCAACCTGCAACGGATCAAAATTATCCTCGATGGAACGGTCAGGCGCGTTAACGTGTGCACCAGTTGCATCAGCGCCGGGAAGATCCTCAAGGCCTCACGCGTATCGCCTTCCTAAGAATTACTTTTCCGCGAGCTGGATATCTTTGAGTATGAGTTGCGGCGTGGGTTCCTTGTTCCACTCATCCAAAGTGATCTGGTAAGCCAGGTCTATTTTTTCTCCGGGCCTGATTAAGCCGCTATATTTTGCCATCCCGAAGCCCACGGCTGAGATCGTGAACTGTTCGTCCGTGACCCAAAACTTTATAGTATCTCTTCCCAGGATCTTGGGGTAAGTTTTGACCGTTACCTGACGCGAGCAAAAAATCGGCGCGGGATTTCCTTCGCCGAAAGGCTGCATGGCCTCAATGACATTTGCCAATTCCATATTGATGCTGGCAAGCGGGATCTCGCAGTCGATACACAGCGTGGGAATCAGCTTCTTGGCTTCCAGCATTTCCTGCGCGAGCTTGTTGATCAACTCCCTGAAAGGATCGATATTTTCTTTTTTGATGGTCAACCCCGCCGCTCCCTCATGCCCGCCGAAGGTTTCCAGATAATCCGCGCATCCTGACAAAGCATTATGCAAATGGAATCCGTTGATGGACCGGGCCGACGCGGTGCCAATGCCATCTTCATCGATCGATATGATGATCGTCGGACGGTAATATTTGTCCGTGATCTTGGAAGCGACGATGCCCAGAACGCCGCGGTGCCACCCTTCTTTGCTCAAGACGATCACTTTTTGTTCATTGAAGTTCACGTCCTGTTCAACAAGCGACATGGCCTCATCAACGATGTCGCCTTGCATTTGCTGGCGTTCCTTATTATGGCGTTCCAGGGTCTTGGCGATGCCGAGCGCTTCGTTGGTGTCTTCGCTTAAAAACAGATCCAGCGATGTGTGCGCGGTGTCCATGCGTCCAGCCGCGTTGATGCGCGGGCCCAAAATAAACCCTACATGAAACGGCGTGATCTTCTTCCCTTTGATCTTGGCCGTGTCCAAAAGAGCCATCAATCCCTTATTCTTGGTGTTCATCAGCCGCGATAGTCCGGATTTAACAAGAATACGGTTCTCTCCGTGCAAAGGGACGATGTCCGCTACCGTCGCGATCGCCGCCAGATCCAGTATGTCCTCATCGACCTTGCCCAAAATGGCCTGGGTCAGTTTAATGACCAGGCCCGCCGAGGCGAGATGCTTGAAGGGATAAGAGCAATCTTTTTGTTTGGGATTGATGATGGCGACCGCGTTGGGCAACCGATGGTCCGGCTCATGGTGATCGATGATGATGACCTCCACCCCGGTATCGTTTAAGAGTTTGACTTCCGCGAAGGCATTGATGCCGCAATCGACCGCGATCAATAGATCCACCTTTTTTTCCCGGGCGAATTCGGCGACCTCTTCATTTAAACCATAGCCGTGATGAAAGCGGTGGGGGATATAGTGAATGACTTTAATGCCCAGCTGGGTCAGGACGTTGTTCAAAAGGGCCGATGAGGTCACGCCATCGACGTCGTAATCTCCGAAAATAAGGACATGTTCTTTATTCGTTTTCGCCTTTTGAATACGCGCAACCGCGATATCCATGTTTTTAAGAAGAAACGGGTCGTGCAGCCCGCTGATATCCGCGCTTAAGAAATCTTTTGCTTCCCGGATATCGGTGATCCCGCGGTTAATGAGGAGTTGCGCGATGATGGGGTGAATATCGAGGGCGTTGCTTAACGTGGCCTGCAATTTTGGGTCAGCCGTATTGATACGCCATTGTTTTTGCATCCTTGCTACATCCTCTCCGGGGTGCTTAGGCCCAGCAAGCGAAGACCGTTGGCCAGCACGATCTTCGTGGCGTTGGCCAGCGCAAGCCGCTCGGTGGAAAGATCTTTATCGTCCCCGATCACGCGGTGCTGGTCGTAAAATTTATGGAACACCATGGCCAGTTCGTGCAAATACTGCATGAGCGCGTAAGGGTCCAATTCATGATAGCAGATCAATAGCATGTCCGGAAAACTTCCGAGTTTTTTGATCAAGTCGAGTTCTTCGGGCGCGCTTAAGAGGGAAAAATTGTCCCTTTGGTCTTTGAGCCCCGCCTCCTGCGCTTTTTTATTGATGCTGTGGATACGCGCGTGGGCGTACTGGATGTAATACACGGGATTTTCCGGAGTTTCCTTTTTCGCCAATTCCAGATCAAAATCAAGATGCGCGTTGATATGGCGCATCAAAAAGAAGAACCGCGCGGCATCCACGCCTACCTCATCAATGACCTCTCGCAAGCTGATGAATTCCCCCCGGCGCGTGGACATCGAAACGGGTTTGCCTTCCCGGTAAATGGTGGCCAGTTGAACGATGAGGACGCTTAAAGAGTCAGGGCTCTTTCCCAGCGCTTGCGCCGCCGCTTTGATACGCGGAATGTAGCCGTGGTGGTCCGGCCCCCAGAGATTGATGAGTTTTTCGAACCCGCGGTCATATTTATTTTTATGGTAGACAATATCCGGCAAAAGATACGTGTAGCTGCCGTCGCTTTTGCGCACCACCCTGTCTTTATCATCGCCAAAATCCGTTGACTTGAACCAAAGGGCGGAATCTTTCTCGTAGAGATGTCCTTTTTTTTGTAAAAAGTCAAGGATCGCATTGATGGAATCCCTGGTGGCCACCTTCGACTCGTGGGTCCAGCAATCGAAATGCACGTTGAAATCTTCCAGGTCTTTGCGAATGACCGTGAGCAAATGGTCAACGCCGTAATCCTTGAAGCTGACCGGGTTTTGCTTGTTGATGTCCGCGAGGCTTTTGATCTTGTTTTTAGCGATAAATTCTCTGGCCATATCCTTGACGTATTCGCCCTGATAACCGTTTTCCGGAAGTTCCGCGCTGCCTCCGAGCGCTTCAATGGCCCGGCATTTGACCGATTCGCCCAAAAGGTTGATCTGGTTGCCGCCGTCATTGATGTAATACTCCCGGCTGGCCTTAAAGCCGATAAAGTTGAGGATATTGGCCAGCGCGTCGCCGACCGCGGCCTGGCGGGCATGGGCGACGCTCAACGGTCCGGTGGGATTGGCGCTGACGAATTCCACCTGGACTTTTTTGCCTTGTCCGTGCGTGGAGCGACCGTAGTTATTCCCTTCCTGGAAGATGTCCGTGATGATCTCGCGCAAAGCCGTCGGTGTTAAAAAGAAGTTAATGAATCCCGGTTTTTTGACCTCGATCTTGGCGATTTTATTCTTCAATTCGGGATTACGGGGAAGCGCGCCTTCAATAATTGCGCTAAATTGTTCAGCAATGGCGATGGGAGATTTTTGAAGTAATTTGGCCGATTTCAAGGCGATGTTGCAGGAAAATTCGCCGTGGATTTTATCGGCAGGAATGTCGAGCTCAACGGAAGGAAGATCGATCGCTGCCGGCACTCCTTCTTTCAGAGATCGCGCCAAGTGGGCTCGGAGTTGTTCGCGTAAGTTCGCTAGCATGGAATTGTATATTACCCTGCGGCTTCCTCACTGACGTTCGTCGCCTTAGGGTATTTTGTGTTCCACCGCTGTGGAACACAAAATAGGGCCACTCGCCACATGTCTTGGTATGACCTGCGACTTGTGACCCTTTTAAAAAACGTTACCGCTTAATTCCGATTACTTTTCCCACTTCACCGGTTTGGCGTCCTGCCACAGATATTCCAGCTGGTAAAACTCTCTGACTCGCTTTTGGAACACATGGGTGACCACATCGCCCGTATCGACAATGACCCAATCGGCCCTGGAAAAGCCCTCCCTCTGGCGTAAGCGGGTATTCAATTCCTCTAATTTGTCATGAATATAATCCGCGATGGCACGGGCCTGCCGGTCGGTGTTCCCCGAACACAGCACAAAGTAGTCACAATAATTGACGACTTTGCGCATGTCCAGGACGACAATATCTTCCGCTTTTTTTTCGTCAGCGAAGCGTGCTATGGACTTGGCTGTTTCTTTGGGAGTCAATGAAGCTCTACGCTAGTAGCTAGTAGGATTTCGCTATAATTCCGGCAGGAACGGGTTGTCCCTGGATCCACAGCGGAAATATTACTTCTTCTTCGCTTTATCCGCTTGATCTTTGCTTAAAACGCGCCAGCACTCATGCGTGCCCTTGGGGGATTTGGCTACGGCGAAATAACGGCCGCCTTTTTCCTGGACTTTGTACTCGGTCGTGTTGAATTTGCCCTTGGTCTTGACATCATAGAACGATAACTGATCCATCTGTTCCTCCTTGCATGATTGCGCCGCTTTTAAAAAATAAATTTAAGTAGAGTCTAACCGATATTAAATTGCTTGTCAAATCAAAAAATGACTAATACCTCGTCAAATTAATTCTCACAAGGTTGACTCGGTATAGTGCCGAGTCAATTTCGCCTAACAACTATTACAAACTTCTTTGACGAGGCGCTAATTGACGCTGTTACGCGCATTCAGCAGCTTTGGGAGTTCTTCTTTTTGCTTATCCGTCAATGGGCCCACGATGGCGAGGTTATAGCGTTGCGTCTTGAGGATCTCTTTGGCCACGCGGCGGATATCCTCTTTTTTGATCTTTTGAAAATCCGCGATCAGGGATTTTAACGTCTTGGTCTTGTTTTGGCTGATCACGGTGTCTCCGATCCAAAGCATGTGTTCCATGGTGTCTTCCAGACCTAAAAGCATCTGACCCAGCAGATAATCTCGCCCGCGGATGAATTCATCATCCGTGACACCGTTTTTTTTGACCTTATCAAGCTCGTTGAGGATCAGGGTGACGGCTTCAATGAGCTTCTGGTTCTCCACGCCCGCCCGGATGAGAAACACCCCCGTATCGTGCATGGTGCGGGCCATGCAGGAGATCGAATACGCCAGGCCGCGCTTTTCCCGTATCTCCACGAACAGGCGGCTGGACATGTTGCCGCCCAAGATCACGCTCAAAAGGTTGAGCGCGTGGCGGTCTTTGTGGTTTTCATCATAGCCGATCATCCCCAGGGCCAGATGCATTTGTTCGATTTTCTTTGGAAAAAGATTGATCCGCGGTTTGGATTGGGAATTGTCCGCCTTTATATAGGAAGGTTGTGTTTCCTTCGGGATTTTCCCGAAGCGTTCCTGGGCCATCGCTACGATTTGTTTGTGGTTCAGATTGCCGCAGGCGGCGACCACAATGTTACTGGGGACATAATGGCGCTTATGAAATCCCTCGATGTCTTTTTGGGACAGGCCCGTGACGGTTTCCGGCGTTCCGGCCAGGTTCTTGCCTAAGGGATGGCCAGGCCACAAAAGCCCATCCAGAAGTTCCATGACCGCGTATTGCGGCAGGGCGCGATACATTTTGATCTCTTCAACGACCACTGTTTTTTCCTTGACGATGTCCGGATCGCTGATATTCGGCCGGGTGACCATATCGGCTAAAACATCAAAGGTTTTTTTAAGATACTTTGTAGGGATCTTGGCGTAGAAACAGGTCTGTTCTTCGGAGGTAAAGGCGTTGAGCGTTCCACCCACACCTTCAATGGAGGTCTTGATCTCTTCGCAAGAATATTTTTTACTGCCTTTAAAGACGATGTGTTCCAGGAAATGGGCCGCGCCTTTGAGTGGGTCCTCTTCATGCCGGCCACCAACGCCGATCCAGAAGCCCAAGGCGATCGAATCGCGGTCTTTCATGTCGTGGGTGACCACCCGCAAACCGTTCGGCAATGTTGTTTTGGTATACATTATGACAAATTCCTCGATAATTTTTGGACGAACCGCGCCACGTTGGTGACCAGTTGCTTCTTCCCTTTATTTTGGGCGATCGCGTTGACAATGGCGCTTCCTACGATGACGCCGTCGGCCACTTTTGCCACCATGCGTACTTGTGCCGGTGTCGAGACCCCGAATCCGACGCAAACAGGTTTGCGGGTCAGACGTTTGGCCAGCCGGACATGCTGGGTCAGGCTGGTGGGTAATTGTTGCCGGGCGCCGGTAACGCCGGTCAGCGAAACATAGTAAATAAATCCGGTCGCGGCGTTAACAATGTGCTTCATCCGTTTCGGCGTGGTTGTTGGAGCCAGAAAAAAAACAGTGGCGAGGCCGTTTGCCCGGGCCGCGCGGATGAGCGTGTGCCCTTCTTCGGGCGGCAGGTCCGGAACGATCAGCCCGTCCACCCCGCACGCCTTTGCCTTGCGCGCGAAACGTTCTTCACCGTAATGAAAAACGGGATTGTAATAGGTCATCAGCGCGATCGGCATTTGAGACCGCTGGCGGATACGTTTGACCGTGGCGAGGATATTCTCCAGATTAACATGCTTTTTCAAGGCACGCTGGGAGGCCGCCTGGATCGTCGGCCCGTCGGCCAAAGGATCGGAAAACGGCACGCCCAATTCAACGATATTCACGCCGGCGCCTTCAAAAGCCAGCACAAGCTGCTCGGTCGTCTTTAGGTCCGGATCGCCCGCGGTGATGAACGCGATGAACGCTTTCTTGCGTTTTTTTCGTAATTCCTTAAATTTAAGATCGATCCGATTCATGTTAGGTAATAGGTGTTAGGTACCACCTAGATTAATTCTTTTATACTCCCCATATCCTTATCCCCGCGTCCCGACAAGCAGACAATGACGCTCTTGTGCCCTTTGACGGTGCGCGCGAGTTTTTCCAGATGGATGATCGCGTGCGCGGTTTCCATGGCCGGGATGATTCCTTCCATGCGGGATAATAATTTTAATCCGCTCACTGCTTCCTGGTCGGTCACCGTGACGTATTGGGCGCGGCCGATCTTTTGATAATAGGCGTGCTCCGGCCCAACGCCGGGATAATCGAGACCTGCCGCGATCGAATGCGCCGGTTTGATCTGGCCGTCCTTGGTTTCCAACACGCGGCTTTTGCTGCCGTGCAAAACGCCGATCTCTCCTTTTTTTAAGGACGCGGAATTCTGGTCCGTGCTCAGTCCGAGCCCTGCCGCTTCTACACCGATCATATGGACTTTGCGGTCGTTGAAGAAAGCGTGGAACAAGCCCATCGCGTTACTTCCCCCACCGACGCAGGCGACCAGATAATCGGGCAGGTATTTTTCTTTTTGCAAGAATTGGCGGCGCGCTTCGCGGCCGATGATCGATTGGAATTCGCGCACCATTAACGGGTATGGATGCGGGCCGGCCACGGAGCCGATAATGTAGAATGTGTTGCGGACATTGGTGACCCAATCGCGGATGGCTTCGTTCATGGCGTCTTTAAGTGTTTGTGAGCCGCTGGTCACGGGGATGACCTTCGCCCCCAAAAGTTTCATGCGGTCGACGTTCAATGCCTGGCGCTTGACGTCTTCGGCGCCCATGTAAATGACGCATTCGAGCCCCATTAATGCTGCGACGGTGGCAGTGGCGACCCCGTGCTGCCCGGCGCCGGTCTCGGCAATGATCCGGGTTTTTTTCATCTTTTTGGCAAGCAGAACTTGCCCGATCGTGTTGTTGATCTTGTGCGCGCCGGTGTGCAGCAGGTCTTCGCGCTTAAGATAAACTTTGAGGGTTCTAAGATGTTGGCTCAAGCGCTCGGCCAGATACAGGCTCGTCGGCCGGCCCGCGTATTCGCGCAGGTAATATTGGAATTCTTTTTGGAAGGAACGGTCCTTGCGCGCGGCCGCGAAAACCTTTTCGAGGTCTTCAAGAAGCGCCATCAGGGTCTCCGGCACGTATTTCCCGCCGAACTCTCCGAAATATCCTTTTTTATTAGGTAATGACATGGATTTTATTGAAGCACATATTTTACAATAAGTCAAAGGTTAGCTGTTTTTAAGTTCTAATTTTTTTGTTGGTCTGGGTTTCGATTAGGCATTGCAGGACTTCCAGTTCGTCTTTGTCGAACCATATCGATCCGCAATAGAAACATTTGTCGATCTCCACATGATAGGCCGCCGTGTAGAACGTGCGCAGCATTTTCCCCATTTGCGGTTGACACTTGGGACAGGTGAGCATTGTTTTCGGGTCCCTTTTTATAGCAGCCTCGCGCCAGATTTTTTCTTCTTCGCTGATCTTGGCCGCAAGCTGGGTGATCCGTTCCGGGAATCCGACCTCCTGGCGGATAATGATCCGCTCAACGTTGTTTGGGCTTGCGAGGATTCCATGGCAGAAATGACATTGGTTCGTTTCAACACCTTCATAGATAACTGTGCTTAACGGAATGTTGCATCTGGGGCAATGATAAGTTCCAGTTTTTTCATTGCGGCTATTCATCGCGTTTATAAGTTCCGGATCTTCATAGGCCATTTTGATGTCCGTGGCCCCAAGCCGCTGCACCCATAGCTCCGGGCGCATACCTTCCAGGGCCGGTATTTGTGTCGCTTCAAAAGGGCCTTCCCATGTGCCGTTGCGATGGACCATCCATTGAGGATTGGGCGTCGCCGATCCGATGCCGGGGGTCGGGGTGCGCGGGTGATTATTTTTATATTCCACGTCTTTGCTGACTTTTTCCAGGTCCGTATGCGCCATATTCAGCAGGACCTGCAACCGTTCTTTAAGCGGCGGATGCGTGGAGAACAGGTCCGCGAACAATCCCGCGTTTTCATCAATGGCGCTATAGGCCGGATTGACGATGAAAATGGATTCCAGCTCCGCGGCGGTCAGGCCGGCCCCGCGCCAGCGGTAGCCGATCGCGTAGAGCGCTTCGGCCAAACTTAACGGATCGCGCGTCAAGCGCACGGCGATGACATCGGCGCGGTATTCCCGTTGCCGGGATATGAACATGCGCGCCAAATGGCTCATACCGCGTGATATCCACAAAAGAACATAAACAACGACTAAAAGGATCAGGATGCCGCCGCCGCGGCGCGAGGACGAGCGCGTTGTGCGAAATACGCTTTCCAATCCTTTGAGAAGGCCACTGTATAAGGCAAACAGCGAGGTGGTCACCGTGGTCGCCAGACAGTCGCCCGCGACGATATGGGCGGCCTCGTGGCCCACGACCGCCTCGAGCTGGGCGCGGGTCAGACGCGCCAGTAATCCTTCCGTGACGCCGATAACAGAGCGTCCTTCAAAGTCCATGAGCGCGAAGGCGTTCATGGCAGAGGTCGGGATGACCATCCCTTCGATCTTTCGGCCACCCGTCGCCACACAGACCTCATCGATAATATTCTGTAACTTTTGGTGATAAGTGTCGTTTTTGTTTAAAGGTTCCGCCTTAAGGACGCCGGAAATTTTTGCGACCAGGCTGCTCGTGGTGCAGGTCCAATGGACGTAACCCGCCAGAAGCGCCGCGGCGAGGATCAGGAGGGAATCGCGAAGGTTAAAGAAAGAGAATGGACCGGGTCGGTAGTTGGTATATTCATAGAGGGCAAAATTTTTTACCAACAAGGCGATCAGCCAGAAAGAAACGAAATAAAAAAGGAGTAAAAATAGGAAGACAAAACCGATGGTCCTGGTTTTGTCTTCTTCGATTTGCGTGAACGAATAAGGCATGCGTTAAGGCTGCAGCGGAAGGTCTAAAATTTTACCACTGGCGCTTTTTTCTCGGAAGAATCCTCCATCTCAAAGAAATCTTTTTTCTCAAATTTAAAAGTATTCGCGATGAGGTTATCGGGAAAGGACTGCACCGTGGTATTGAGCCGGTTGACCTCATCGTTGTAATATTGGCGGGCGAAGGTGATCTTGTTTTCCGTGGAGACCAGTTCTTCGTGGAGCTGGCGCATTTGGGTGTCCGCTTTAAGGTTCGGGTAGTTTTCGGACACGGCAAAAAGGCTGCGCAGGGTGCCGGTCAGAAAATTCTCCGCGGCTTGCTTGTCCTTGATGTTGTCGGCATTGATGGCCTGCTGGCGGGCCTTGATCACGTTTTCCAAAGTGTTTCGCTCGTGCCCCATATACCCTTTGGCGGTTTCCACTAAATTGGGGATAAGGTCGTGGCGGCGTTTGAGCTGGACATCGATCTGCGACCAGCCGTTTTTGACGTTTTCGCGCAACTGGACCAGCGTGTTGTAAATGGCAACCACCCAGAACAAAACCAACAGAGCCAATCCTAAAATTACCCAAAGTACGGTCATGTATTCCTCCTCGTTAATGGTCGATATAGAGGCAAGTATAACATATCCCGGAAATTAATTGTCATATTTTCGCAGGATCATCGCGGTGTTGCCAAAGCCAATGGCGCCATCGATGCGCAGCGGCACCTTGTGCGCTTGGGGATCGAACCACACGCGGTATTGCGCCGGATCGCTTTGGAGATAATGGGCGGTGATTTCTTTTTCCCCGAATTGAAATCTCCGTGGTTTTTGCGCCTGGAATTGCACATCTTTGGTCGGCAGATGGATCTCAAATGTCTCGCCGGGGGTGAATTTTCCGGAAACCCGGTAACGGAAAATAAAACAATAAATATTGTCCAGTGGCACGGAACGCTTGATGACCTGTTCGGTCGTCTCGCCTTTGGCGGTCTTGACGATCCTCACCGATCCCTCGTGGGCGTTATAATATTCTACGATCTTTTCTTTTTTACCGAATATGTTCAGGTCACGTTCCACTCTTTGGGGTAAGAACGTCCGCGGGTCAACGTAAATTTTCTCCTCATCGAAAAATTTGAGCCCCTTGCTGGTAAAAGTGATCAAAAGCGCGCTTTGTCCATCAAGGGACACCAGGCCGTGGAACGTCAGGCTGGCCTGCCCGACGCGCATTTTCAGCTTTTTGATGTCGTACTGGATCGTTTCGCCGGGACGAAACGGCAATGCCGTGGGCGCATCCGCCGCCCAAACAGGTCCCGCGCAGATGCCGGCCAGCAAAATCATTAGCAGGAACGCGCGGGGTCTATATCCGGTCATATTCTTTGATGTATTGTTCAAGGAACCGGGTCCCTTTATAGAGCGTGTTGACGCGGATATATTCGTCGTTGGTGTGCGCGGTACCGCGGGCACCGTAACCGGTCGCGAAGGCCGGGATGCCGTGTTTTTTAAAAAAGGTAATGACGGTCGCCCCCTCGCTTCCCTTGACTGCCGCGGGGCAATGCATTTTGCGCGCTGTCTTGACATACAATTCGACCGCCGGGTGGCGCGGGTCGATTGTATAAGGAAGCTGCAGATCATCAATAATGATCTTGAACTTGGGCGTAATGGTGCGCACTGTCGCGCGCAGCCGCCGCAGGATAGCTTGCGGATCCATGCCCGGCACGTAACGCAGATCAAGCGCGAACTCGCAGAAATCCGCCACCATATTGACCTTGTCTCCGCCTTTGATGACGCCGATATTCGTCGTCGGCCCACGTAACAGCGGATGCTTTCTGTATGTCCAGCGCAGCGCCTTGATCTTGCGGATAGCCTCGGTCGCCTGTTCAATGGAATTGACCCCGCGCCAGTTGTACGCGCCGTGGGCTTTTTTGCCGAAGATCTGAATACGCGAGTGGATCAGTCCCTTTTGTGCGATGATCGTGTAAAATTCATCGGAATCCATCACGAGCGCCAGGCCGGGCTTGAGCACTTTTTTTTCCAGGAGCGGAATGATGCCCGCGTGGCTGCCGGTCTCTTCGTCAACGGTCGCCGCCATGATGATATCTTTACGCGGCCTGAAACCGTCTTCAACGAGACTGCGCATCACTTCCATGCAGCTGGTGAGATTGCCCTTGTCATCGCTCGCCCCGCGGCCATAGATCTTCCCTTGATGGATCTGTCCGCCGAGCGGTTTGAATTTCCAGCCCTTACCGATGGGGACGGTGTCAAAATGCGGCGTGATCAAAATCGCCTCGCGCGCGGCCTGTTTGCGCGGCAGCGTTCCTTTCAATGTTGCCACAATGTTCGGCCGGCGTTTTTCGTAGCTGTAGGTCTTCACTTCCAGCCCGCAGGACTTCATATCCTTGATGATAAATTGCGCCAAGCCCCATTCATTGCCCGGTGGGTTCTCGGAATTATAGGAAATGACCTTTTGAGTGAGTCTGATGAGACGGGATCTGTTGATCATTTCAAGAAGTCTCTGGCTTTTTGCGCGCCGACATTGTAGTGGTAATCGTCATAATCGATGATCGCGATCTGCGGCCGTTCGGCGTTAAGTTTCTGGATCTTCGGCAGATGTACTTTGGGATTACGGAACGCGATGAACTTGAATTCCGTTTTGCATTCCGGGCAATGTGTGGCGTCGAGCTTGATGTCCATCTTCTGGCACGCCGCGCAGCTGCCGCCCAAGTCCCCGTAGACCAAAAGGTGCGCCTTGATCTCATCGATATAGAATTTTTTGTAAACCCGGACGAGTTTTTCGCTCATAATTTATTACTATAATAACATATTCGGGGAACTGAAAAAGGATTTCGTAAAAATTATTGTCTAACGGAGGCAGAGCTAGAGTTTCGTCACGCCCTCGGCGATCTCGAGGACGAGTTTTTCGGAGTCTTCCCAGCCCAGGCACGCATCGGTAATGGACTTGCCGTAAACGCCGCCCTTGGCATCCTGGGTGCCTTCAACGAGGTAACTTTCGATCATCAATCCCTTGACGATGTCTTTGAGCTTGGCGTCTTTGCGCAGGCTCTCAAGGACATCCATCGCGATGGCCGGCTGGCGCCGGAAATCTTTGCCGGAATTGGCGTGGTTGGTGTCCACAATAACGGTGGGATCTTTCAGGGGGCGTTTCAGATATACTTGCGCTATTTTGGTCAGGTCGGCGTAGGAATAATTGGGGATATTGTTACCCGCCTCATCGGTCGCTCCGCGCAAGACCGCGTGGGTCAGGGGATTTCCCGGCGTGCGGACTTCCCAGTCGTGGTAAACGAAGGTGTGCGCGTGCTGGGCCGCTTCGATGGAATTAAGCATCACGGTCAGGTCACCGCTGGTGGGATTTTTCATCCCCACGGGGATGTCCAGACCGCTCGCGGTCAGACGGTGCTGCTGGTTCTCCACCGAGCGCGCGCCGACCGCGACGTAACTTAAAACGTCCTCGAGATACGGGTAATTGGCCGGATAAAGCATTTCATCCGCCGGGGGCAAGTGGGATTCTTTGAGCGCCCGCAAGTGCATTTTGCGGATGGCCTTGAGCCCGGCGACAATATCAGGCTCTTCGGTGGGCACCGGCTGGTGCACCATTCCCTTGTATCCCTTGCCGGTCGTGCGGGGCTTGTTGGTGTAAATGCGCGGGATCAGAATGAGCTGGTCTTTGACCTTGTCCTGGACGCGGGCCAGGCGCGCGACGTATTCGCAGACGGCATTTTCGTTGTCCGCCGAGCAGGGGCCGATAATGAGAAGAAACTTGTCGCTGCGACGTTCGAACACGGCGCGGATCTCTGCGTCGCGCTGGGTCTTGATCTTTTTGAGGTCCGCGGCCAGCGGCATTTCCTTGAGGATTTCCGGAAAAGTCGGGATTTTTCTAACGTACTGGAAGCTCATTTTTTGCCAATGCTTTTTTGTAACCGCAACAACTGTCCCCCGGCCAAGATTTGTGAAGGATGTCCCGGATCGAGACGCACAAAAACGGCTTGCCGCCGCGTGTTTTGTGCAAGCCGAAGCGGTTGCTGTAAATTGTACACGAATACCGGCCGTTGTCCAGTTTTTCGAGGTGTTCGCACGGGTCGCCCTCCGCGGCGCCACAGCAGGCCCCGCAGCGCCCGCACAGCGACTCCCAGCGCTTTTCCTGCTCCTGTTGTAATTGTTTGTAGCGTTGGGGGTCGTCCATTTCACAGTTGGTAGAGCAGCGCACTCGTAAAGTCGAGTTGGTAGAGCGCAGGACTGAAAAAGTTGCCCTTAAAACAGCCTTGCCAGCAAGGCCGGAACGGCGGTGTCGACGCGCAAAATGCGGTTGCCCAGATGCACCGGCGTGAATCCCAGTTCGGTGAGCTTCTTGATCTCGTAGGGAATGAACCCTCCTTCAGGACCGATCATTAACGTGATTGGTTCATTTAGCGCCCGGGGACATTCCTGGGCCGCCTCCGGGTGGGCGACCAGGGCCCGGGTGCCACGGATCAGGTCCGGTAACTCATCTTCGACAAAGGGTTTAAATTTTTTGCGTAACTGGACATCCGGCAAAACGGTGTCCTTCCCCTGTTCCAGCCCCAGGATCAATTGCTCGCGGATCTTTTCCGGTTGCAGGGCCGGGCTTAACCAGAAGCTTTTTTCGACCTGGTTCGAGTGGATAAAAAATATCTTTTTAGCGCCCATTGCGCTGGCCGATTGTAAGGTGCGTTTGAGGATGTTAGGCCGCGGCAGGGCCAAAATAAGCGTAACCGGAAGCGGGGCGGGCGGTTGCAGATCCAGAGAGATGTCCATTTCGAGGCCTTCACCGGTCAAGGTGGTGATCGTCCCGGTTCCGATGCGCCCGCCAATGAGCCCGACAGAGAGTTCATCGCCGGCCTTGGCGCGGTGGATGTCCCGGATGTGGAGGTAGCGGCGGTCGTCTAAACGTACACGGGTTTTGGGTTTGATAAAGTCAGTCGGTGAAAGGAGGATGAGGTTCATGCGTGAAGTTATTTTTTGCGGGTCGCCCCCTGCTGATTTCTTCGAAATCAAAGCGCTGGGGGCTTTTTTCTTTTTGCTTCTGCAAAAAGAAAAAAGCCGATAAAGTGGGGTTTGACCCCTCTTTGTCTTCGGCAGCCCAGCCGCCCTATCATCGTCAACCTGTCCAATGGTCTTCAACTGCCCCGATGCTTCCGAAGGGCCTTTTGGGTATTGGATAATGTAGGCCTGTGGCTTTGTGTCCCCGGGTTTCCCCGGGTTTACCTTTATCGGCTCGTTGCAAATATAACACATTTTCCGTCGGCTGGCAAGGTATCCGGCGTGACTATTCTCACAAAGCAGTAAAAAATGCCTGGATCAGCCGGTAGTCTTTGGCGCCGGGGGATTTTTCGACCCCGCTCGCGACGTCGACCGCGTAAGGCCGCACAGCCTCGATGGCCTGGCGCACGTTTTCGGGATCAAGGCCGCCGGAGAGGATAACGGGCCGGTCGAATTTATAGTTTTTTAACATGTCCCAGTTGAAGGTCTTTCCCGTCCCTCCGGCTGCGTCTTCCTGAAAGGTATCGAACAAATAGGCGTCGACTTTGTATTGGAGGACGGATTTGAAATCAAAGGTATCTCCCACGCGGAAGGCCTTGATGATCTTAAAATGGCTGAAACTTTTGCAGTAGCCGGGCGATTCTTCTCCGTGGAACTGGACGGTTGCAATGCGCGCCAGGCGGCAAATATCCCGCACGGCGTGTACGCTACCATCGACAAAAACACCCACCGGTGTGACAAAAGGCGGCAGCGCTTCGACGATCGGCCGGACTTTGCTGGGCGAAACGTAGCGTGGGCTTTTTTTGTGGAAGATAAATCCCAGCGCCGATGCGCCCGCCTCCACGGCCATCCGGGCGTCTTCAATGCTCGTAATCCCGCAAATTTTGACCCTAACGGCCATAAATCACTTCCTCGATCTTTGCGCCGATGTCGTTGGCCCGCATAAAGGTCTCCCCGATCAGAATCGCGTTGGCGCCCAGATCCTCGACCCGGCGGATATCATCGTGCATTTGCAACCCGCTTTCCGCGACGATTGTTTTATCGCGCGGGATCCGGGGGATCAGCCGTTCAATGGTTTTCAGATTGACATCAAGTGTCTTGAGATCGCGGTTATTGACACCGATAATCTCTGCGCCGACTTTGACGGCCCGGTCGAGCTCTTTCTCATCGTGGATCTCAACGAGGCAATCCAGGCCAAACTCGTGCGCGATGTCCAGCAGCTCTTTGAGTTCGTCATCATCAAGAATGGCAACGATCAGCAAAACTGCCGCCGCACCGTTGACCTTGGCTTCGTAGATCTGGACGTCGCTGATAATGAAATCTTTGGCCAAAACCGGCAAATTGACGCATTGGGTAACGGTCACGATGTCTTCGGGTTTCCCCAAGAAATATTTGTCTTCCGTCAAAACTGAAATGGCCGCGGCCTTGTGCTCGGCGTAGATCTTGGCGATTTGCGCGACATCAAAATCTTTGCGGATGACTCCGGCAGAAGGCGACGCTTTTTTGATCTCGGCGATCAGATTTGTCTGCCCCGGTTGGCTGATCTTATCTTTAAAAGAATCAGAACGCTTCGGCGAAGCTGTTTCTTTGGCTTTTTTTCTAAGACCGGCGTAGAAATCTTTTTTTTGCGCGAGGAGATGACGTTTGTAGGCGACGATCGTCGGCAGGAATTCAGCCACGGTGTGTGAACTCCTTTAACTCATCGAGCTTTTTGCGTGCCTTGCCGGAATCGATGGAATCCTGTGCCAGCGTGATGCCTTCGTTGATGTTCTTGACCCGCTCGACCACGTAAAAGGCGTACGCGGCGTTGATGACCACAATATCCCGCTTGGGCCCTTTTTTACCGGCCAGGATATCTTCCAGGATTCCGACGTTGGTGGCCAGGTCCCCGCCTTCGAGATCCTGCGGTTGGGCGGGCGGAAGTCCGAATTCATCGGGCATAACGTCATAGGTAAAGACTTCCTTGCCGTCGAATTCCCCGATAAAGGTCTGCGCGGTCGTGGTGATCTCATCGAGGCCATCGCTGCCGTGGACGACGAGTGCCCGTTTAAGCCCCAGGTTTTTAAGGACATTGGCCATCGGCTCGACCAGGTCGCGGTTGTACACGCCCAAGACCTGGTGGGTCGCTTTGGCCGGGTTGGTCAAAGGCCCTAAAATATTGAAGATCGTTTCCACCCCTAATTCTTTGCGGATGACGGCGACGTTTTTCATCGCCGGGTGCAGTTGCTGGGCGAATAAAAAGGCGATGCCCAACTCATCAAGGCACGCGCTTAAATGTTTTTCTTCGACGTTGATGTTGACCCCGACGGCTTCCAGGATATCCGCGCTGCCGCAGCGGCTGGAGACCGAACGGTTGCCGTGTTTGGCCACAACTACGCCGGCCCCGGCCACCACCAGTGCCGCGATTGTGGAAATGTTAAAGGTATTTTTTTTGTCCCCCCCGGTCCCGCAGGTATCGAGAATGGTCGTGTGCTTGGTTTTGATGGGGACCACGTATTCACGCAGGATCTTCGCCGCGCCGGTAATCTCATCGGCCGTCGGCCCTTTCGCGCGCAGCGCCAGAAGGAATGCCGCGATGTCCTCCTTGGCCGCTTTACCGGCCATGATGACGCGCATCACGTCTTCGATCTCGGCGCGGGTGAGATTCTCGCGATTGTGCAATTTATGGATGTAGGATTTCATTTGAGCGTCAGGAAATTTTTTAGGATATTTTTTCCGGCTTTCGTCAAAATGGACTCCGGATGGAATTGCACGCCCCAGAGAGGGAATTCTTTATGCTCTACACCCATGACTTCCTTGTCCGCGTCCGCGGTCCAGGCGGTCACCTCCAGACAATCGGGCATTGTTTCGCGTTCAATGACGAGCGAGTGATACCGCGTCGCTTCAAAGGGATGTTCTACTCCCTGAAAAACGCCCTTACCGTTATGCTCGATCATAGACGTTTTTCCGTGCATGAGGTGTTTGGCGCGGATGATCTTGCCGCCATAAGTATACCCAATGGCCTGGTGGCCGAGGCACACGCCCAGGATGGGAATTTTTCCCGCGAACTTGCGGATGAGATCAACGCAAATTCCCGCGTCTTCCGGACGCCCCGGTCCCGGCGAGATGACGATCCCCTCCGGTTTCATGGTCTTGATCTGCTCGAGTGTGAGCGCGTCATTACGATAGACTTTCAGATCCGCCCCCAACTCGCCGAAATACTGGACGAGGTTGTAGGTGAAGGAGTCGTAGTTGTCAATCATGAGAATCATTGCTACTCTTTTTCCCGGCTAATTCTTGCTCCCAACGCCAGTAGTTTCTCATCAAGATTTTCATAGCCGCGTTCCAAATGATACATGCGATTGATCTCGGTGCGGCCTTTGGCCGCCAATCCGGCAATGACTAACCCGGCGGACGCGCGCAAGTCCGAGGCCATGACTGGCGCCCCGTGAAGCACTTTAACTCCCTGCACGATCGCGCTGGTGCCTTCTCTTTGAATATCGGCGCCCATACGGTTTAACTCGGCGACATGAATAAACCGGTCCGGGTAAACCCGTTCAGTAATAACGCTCACCCCTGGTGTGACCGCCATTAAAGCCATAAACTGGGCCTGTAAGTCCGTCGGAAATCCGGGATACGGGTGTGTCGTGATCCCCACCGGCTTTAATGTTTTATTTACTTTTACCCTGATCGCGTTTTTTTCCTGGATAACATCAACCCCCGCCTGCTTGAGCTTGTCGATCAGCGCCCACAAATGCGCGTAATCCGCGCCTTTGATGCGGACGTTGCCGTGCGTGGCGGCCGCCAATAAGATGTACGTGCCGGCTTCAATGCGGTCGGGGATAACATCAAGCGAAACGCCTTTTAATTTTTTAACACCGGTGACGATCAGGCGATAGCTTCCGGTCCCTTCGATCTTCGCGCCCATGGCCTTTAAGAAATGACACAAATTTTCGATCTCGGGTTCGCAGGCGGCAGATTCGATAATGGTCGTCCCCTGGGCCAGGGTCGCGGCCATGAGGACATTCGCGGTCGCCAGGACTGACGAGCCAAAAATACCTCCGAGGTAAACGGAAGTTCCTTTTAAACGTTTTGCGTGACTGACCACGTATCCGTTCTCGATCTCGAATTTCGCTCCCAACGCGCCCAAACCTTTCAGGTGAAGGTCGACCGGACGAACGCCGATAATACAACCGCCGGGCAGCGATACATTCGCTTTGCCGAGTTTGGCCAGAAGCGGGCCCAGAACGCAAAATGATCCGCGCATCGTGGAGACCAGTTTATAATCCGCGATGTGATGCAGCGGCCCTTTGGATTCAACGACGAGTGTGCTGCCGGCCAGCTCCACCTTTTTGCCCAATGACCGTAAAAGTTTGATCATGGTCATCACATCGCGCAATTTGGGCACGCGCCGGATGGTGCAGGGCGCGTCGGTTAAAAGTGTCGCCGCCATGATCGGCAAAACCGCGTTCTTGGAACCGGAAATCTCGACTTCGCCCTCTAGGGGTTTGCCCCCTTCGATCACTAACTTTTCCATATAGGTGTGTCCTTTTGTGCCGAAACGACTCGCTCGGTTTGCGTATGGTCCGGATAAAAACAAATATTCCGGTAAAATGGATTTTTTTCAAGTAACGTTTTAACGGAGGCGGCCTGGCCGTCACCGATCTCAAAAAATAAGTAACCCTCCGGCTTTAAATATTGGTAAGCGCGTCGGGTGATGATCTCATAAAAGCGCAATCCGTCGCCTCCACCGTCTAAGGCCAGACGTGGTTCCTGCTGCACGTCCTTGGGCAGGAGGTTTAGCGCCGACGTCTTAATATACGGCGGATTCGAGACAATACAATCAAAATTTTTCATCCACGCGCGGTTGGCCACGAGGCTCGCGCGCATGTCTTCGCGCAAGAATTCGATTTTTTGCGCGACGCTGTTTGTTTGGGCGTTGCGCGCGGCCACGGCGATGGCCTCTTGCGAAATATCCAGCGCCGTAACGCGACATGGTTCGATCGCCTTGGCTAAAGCGATGGCGATATTGCCCGAACCTGTTCCCAGGTCAAGGATTCGGCAGGGTTTCACGTATTTGTTCGATCTTAATTTTTGGATGATGCTATCAACGAGGATCTCTGTTTCGGGACGCGGGATCAGGACGCAAGGATCAACGGCAAGGGTGCTGCCTAAAAAGTCACATTCGCCCAGGACATATTGAAGTGGTTCGCCGCTCTGGTAACGCGCGCGCAACGTATCATAACTTTGCTGTTCTTCCAGCGTTAGCGGCCGCGGATCGGCGTAAAGGTCAACGCGTTGGCACTTGCGCACCGCGGTCAGTAGTAATTCATCCGCGTTCATACCAAAACCCCCTCTTGCTCGGCTTTGCTTAAGGCTTCCATGAGTTCGTTGAGTTCGCCATTCATCACATTCGCGAGTTTGTACGTCGTAAATCCGATGCGGTGATCCGTAATGCGCCGGTCAGGGAAATTGTAGGTGCGGATCTTTTCGCTGCGATCACCCGAGCCGATCTTTTGCTTGCGGTCCTGGGAAGTCTTGTTGAATTCGTCCTGCTTCATTTTATCGAGAAGCCGCGCGCGCAGAACACGCATGCCTTTGATGCGGTTTTTCAATTGTGAACGTTCGTCCTGGCAGGTAACAACGAGGCCCGTGGGCAAGTGCGTGATGCGGATGGCGGAGTCCGTCGTATTGACGCTTTGTCCGCCGGGGCCCGAGGATCGGTACACATCGATCTTCAGGTCTTTGGGTTCGATATTGAGTTCCACTTCCTGCGGTTCGAACAAGACGGCCACCGTTGCCGCCGAGGTGTGGATGCGTCCCGAGGCCTCGGTCGTGGGAACGCGCTGGACGCGGTGCGCGCCGCTTTCCCACTTCAGGAGCTTGGCCGCTTTTTTGCCGCTGATGCTGAAAACAACTTCCTTAAAACCCCCGGTCTCCGAAGGCGCTTCGCTCATCAGCTCCACCTTCCAGTTTCTCGACTCGGCATATTTTGTATACATGCGATAGAGATCACCGGCAAAAAGACTCGCTTCTTCGCCGCCGGTTCCCGCGCGGATCTCGATGATGAGATTGCGGTCATCATCCGCGCTGGCAGGATTCATCAGCTCATTGAGCTCATTGCTTAATGTCTGCTGGCGCTGTTCCAGCTCCTGCAGCTCGGCCTTGGCCATGGACTCAAACTCCGTGTCGTGTTTTTCCAGCAGGAGTTTGTTGAGTTCATCGAGCTGACGCCGACAATCCTTGTATTCTTCCAGCGTACGCACGACCGGGGTGATATCGGCGTATTCCTTGGCTAATTTTTGATACTGGCTTTTGTCGCTGATAACCTGCGCGTCCGCCAGAAGTTTCTCCAATTCGCCGTAACGCTCTGTGATCTTCGCGAATTTTTCCAGCTTCATGTTTACTTGTTCTTTTTATAACGCTTGGCGAAGCGTTCGATGCGTCCAGCGGTATCCACGAACTTCTTGTCTCCGGTAAAGAATGGATGACATTTGGAACAGATCTCCACGCGGATATTCTTCTTTGTGGAGCGCGTGTGGATGACGTTCCCGCAGGCGCAGGTGATCGTGGTGACTTCGTAACTTGGGTGTAACTCGGCTTTCATGGTACTTGAACTCCTTTCCTCAATTATAGTTTACTCAAATTCTCCAAAAAGTCCTTATTGGATTTGAATTTACTGATCCGGTCAATAAGAAGCTCCATCGCTTCGGCGACGTTGAGATCGTGAATGGCCTTGCGCAACAGCCAAACCCGCTGCAGGTCGTCCGAGGAGATGAGTTTCTCTTCATGACGCGTGTTGGAGCGCCGGATATCAATGGCCGGGTAAATGCGCCGTTGGAAGAGATTACGGTCCAGCTGTAATTCCATATTACCCGTTCCCTTGAACTCTTCGAAAATGACTTCGTCCATGCGGCTGCCGGTGTCGACCAATGCTGTGGCGATGACGGTCAAGCTGCCGCCTTCCTCGACCGCGCGCGCGGCGCCGAAAAACCGCTTGGGTTTATGCAAGGCGTTGGAATCCACACCACCAGAGAGAATTTTTCCGCTGTGCGGAACGACCGTATTGTATGCCCGGGCCAGACGCGTGATGCTGTCTAAAAGAATAACGACATCGCGCTTGTGCTCCACCAGACGTTTGGCCTTTTCCAGGACCATTTCCGCGATCTGTACGTGGCGTTCGGGTGGCTCGTCAAAGGTTGAAGCGATGACTTCGCCGCGCACGCTGCGCTGCATGTCGGTGACTTCTTCCGGACGTTCGTCGATAAGAAGCACCATCAGGACGATATCCGGGTGGTTCTGCATCAGCGAATTGGCGATCTTTTGCAACAATACCGTTTTCCCGCTGTAAGGCGGCGCAACGATGAGCGCGCGCTGGCCCTTGCCGATGGGTGTGATGAGATCCATCAACCGCATGGAGATCTCATCGGATTTCGTCTCCAGGTTCAGACGGTCCTGCGGATAGATCGGTGTGAGGTTGTCGAAAAAGATTTTCTCTTTGCACTTTTCCGGGTTCTCGTAGTTGACGGCCTCGACCTTTAGAAGCGCGAAATATTTCTCGCCTTCTTTCGGCGGACGGATATGCCCGCTGACCGTGTCGCCGGTCTTAAGATCAAAGCGGCGGATCTGCGAGGGGGAAATGTAAATATCATCCGGACACGGAAGATAGTTATAGTTGACGCTGCGCAAGAAACCAAAACCTTCCTGCAGGATCTCCAGCGTCCCTTCTCCGAACATCAACCCGGCTTTTTCGGCCTTGCCTTGCAGAATTTTGAAGATCAGATCCTGCTTGCGCAGACCACTGATACCATTGATACCCATGTCTCGGGCGTATTTAGACAATTCGGCCACGCTCATATTTTTGAGCTTGGTGATGTCCAGCTGGTCTTCCTGCCCCTGGGGTTGCGATGGTGTCTGTGATTGGGCATGGGTCACGGGGCTGATAGGCTCCGAAACCTCTTTTTTCGCGCTTGTTTTTTCTTTCGCGGACACGGGTCTTTCCCGTTCCGATTCTGCGTCGCTTACTTTTTTGCTCTTTGTGTCAGTTTTTGCCATATTGCCTTTACCTGTTTGTGTGTTTGTGTTTTAGTTTTGTTGTTATCTATGATAATATCCGCCCGGCGGATTTTGTCACGTAACGGCATCTGCGCGCTTATGCGTCGCAGTGCCTCCGTGCGTGTTAGTTTTAATGATTTTGCGGCCCGCTGGATCTGGGCATCGCGCTTGGCCGTGACCACGATCGCGGTGTCGACATAACGGTCGAACCCGGCCTCGAACAATAACGGGACCTCAATGACCGCGACCCTCTTATTCCGGTATTTCGCTATTTCCTCTTCAAGCCCTAACGCGACTTGAGGATGGACGATCCTTTCCAGGCGTTTTAATTTGCGTCGGTCATTGAAAACAATGGCCGCTAATTTCCTGCGGTCGATGCCGTTTTTCCCGGCGACTTGTTTCCCGAACGCGCGAATGACCGGCGCGTAACAGCGCCCGCCGCGACGCATTTCCTGGTGGACGATTTTATCGGTATCAACGACCTTCGCCCCCAATCGGGCGAACATCGCGGTCACCGTTGATTTTCCCGTTGCTAATCCCCCTGTCAAACCGACAACAAGCATTGGTATACCTTGATATATTCCTCGGCCGCGTGTTCCCAGGAAAAATCCGCGGCCAAAGCGTTTTCGCGCAAGGCATGGAATTTTTCCTTGTCCTGGTAGATCTCCATTGCCTGGCGCAGTGCCTGAAGGAAATCTTTCTTTGTAAAACTTTTGAATAGTAACCCGTTGCCTTCCCGGCGCGTAATATCAAATGGCTTAACGGTGTCAACAAGCCCGCCGGTTTTAAACGCGATCGGGATCGTACCATAGGCCATGCTGATCATCTGGCTCAATCCGCAGGGTTCGAAACGCGAGGGCATCAAAAAGAAGTCCGCGCCCGCGTAAAGCTGGTGCGCCAAAGAATCGGCAAATTCAAAATTGGCCCAGATCTTCTGCGGATATTTGTCCGTGTAGGTCTTGACCTGTTTTTCGTACTGCCGGTCGCCGGTCCCGAGCATAACGACCTGAATGTCCATGGCCAGAAACTGCTCCAGCACCTCCAGAATCAGGTCCACGCCTTTTTGGTGGACCAGGCGGCTCACGAAAGCAAACAGCGGCACATCATCACGCTGTGGCAGCTTGACCAATTTCTGTAATTTTGCTTTATTGGCCGTTTTTCCGATCGCCACTTCATCTTTGGTGTATGTTTGCGCGATCGACCTGTCGGTTTCCGGGTTCCAGACATCGTGACTGATGCCATTGATGATCCCCACGACCGGGTCCCGCCGCGACTTCAACACCCCCTCAAGTCCGCACCCGAATTCCTTGGTGAGGATCTCCTTGGCGTATTGTTTGCTGACTGTGGTGACCTTATCGCTGGTGACGATCCCGCCTTTCAGAAAATTGATCTTACCGAAATATTCCAGATACTGCGGCGAATTGTACGTTGCCGGCAAGTTCAATTTCGGATAACGCTCCCGCGGGAACATGCCCTGGTGCGCCATATTGTGGACCGTCAGGATCGTTTTGGCTTTTGCCAAAGAACTGTTCTTCTGCTGCTCTTTTAAATAGATCGGGATGAGCGCCGTGTGCCAGTCGTGGCAATGGATGATGTCCGTTTTTTTCTTGAGTTGTTCAATGGCCCTTAAGGCCATTGAACAAAAATACTGGAACCGCTCCAGATTGTCCGGATAATCATCGCCGTTGTCCCCGTAAATGCCGTCCCGCTTCCCGTAATAGTCATGCTCGACGAAATAAACGTCCAGGTTCGGCGAAACGACCACGCGCGAGAGGTTTTTATCCACCGGCGTGATGCCGAACTTTTTTACGTCGATGAATTTGTAACGCGGCAACAGGATCGTTACCGAAACATTGCGCTGGGCCAATGCCACGGGCAATGAACCGCATACATCACCTAAACCGCCCGTTTGGGCAAAGGGAACCGCCTCCACGGCGCAGAATGTTATATGCATAATATCAGACTTCTTTCGTCTCCAGCCAGTTCGCGCCCGTTTTGACGCTTACTTTGATCGGCACGGATAATTCCATTTGTGTTGCTTCCGGCAACACAAATGGATGTTCCATCCGTTCGCGTAACAATGCGACGATCTCTTGCTTTTCCTTAATGGGTACATCCAAAACCAGTTCGTCATGAACAGTAATCAAAATTTGTGATTCCAGTTTGCGCTTTTTAAGTTCCCGGTGAATGTCGATCATCGCCAATTTCATCAGATCCGCCGCGGAACCCTGCACCGGTGTGTTGATCGCCTGGCGCTGGGCGAATTGTCTCATGGATTCATTCGGGCTGTTGATCTCCGGAATATAGCGCCGGCGATTCAGCAATGTCGTCACGAACCCCTTCTCCTGGCACTGACGGATGGAATTGTCCATAAAATCCTTTACCTTGGGATAGCGCGAGAAATATTTGTCAATGAACTCCTGGGCATTTTCGTTGGAGATCCCCAGATCTTTGGCCAGGCCGAAGGCGCTCATTCCGTAGATGATGCCAAAGTTAACGCGTTTGGCGTTGTCGCGCATCTGCGGCGTTACATCCTTTTCCGGAACCTCAAAGATCAGCGACGCCGTGTACGCGTGAATGTCCTGGTTTTCCTGAAATGCCTTCACCAGCCCGGGATCGCGCGTGATGTGCGCCAAAATGCGTAATTCCACTTGCGAATAATCCGCGGCCACGATTCCATGCCCGGATTTTAAAGGAATAAATGCCTTGCGGATCTCGCGGCCCAGTTCGGTGCGGATCGGAATATTCTGCAAATTCGGCTGGCTTGAGCTTAAGCGCCCCGTTTCCGTTCCGGTCTGGTGGAATTGCGCGTGGACGCGGCCCGTTTTCGGGTTGACCAGCGCTGGCAACGCGTCGATATAGGTCGATTTCAATTTCGCCAGCTGCCGGTATTCCAAGATCAGCGCCGGAACTTCATGTTTGGGCGCGAGGATGGTCAAAACGCCTTCATCGGTCGAGAAGCCCGTTTTGGTTTTCTTGATCGTGGGTAACTTCAGATCTTCAAAGAGCACCTGGCTTAATTGTTTCGGGGAATTAAGATTGAATTCCTTGCCGGCGAGCCGATATATCTGCTGCGTCAAATTCCCGATCTTGCGTTCGCATTCCTTGGAAAGCCCGTGCAGCAGTTCGATGTCCAGTTTGACACCACAAATTTCCATGTCCGCCAGGACGAACGCCAGCGGGACTTCGATCTCATGAAGCAATTTCTCCAGCGATTTTTCCTTCACTTCTTTGGACAGGGCCGGATACATGTCCCACAACAGCGCCACGCGGCGCGCGAGCGGTTGCTCCATAAAATTCAATGAACTTTGCGGATTGCCGGCCAGATACCCGGCCAAAAAGACATCAAAAACTTTTCCTTCCAGCGAAACGTCCTGCGCCTTGAGCAATTTGATGGTTTCTTTAGAATTATACGTGACCTTTTCGATCTTCCCATCCTCAAATATTTCTTTCCAATCCGCGAGTTGCTCGAGCGCGACCGCGCCATGTTCCGTTGGGCCGGTCGAAAGGATCAATTGTTGCGCCGCGCTATCCGCGAGAACACCAAATCGCCCGGCCGTTTTGATTCTTTTCAGCCACTCTGCGACTTTCCCTTTTGCCAGAGGCTGAATATCAGGAATGATCTCGTCAAGCTGACCGGCAGCCGCGGCTTCCTTGGCGAACCGGTGGAATTCCAATTCCTGAAATAATTCCAGCAGGCGGTTTTGCTGCGGTTCCCCGACCTTCAAACGTTCCAATTGCAGGTCCAGCGGTACTTCGGTTTCCAAAACAGCCAACTCCTTGCTTAAAACGGCTTGCTCCTTGTTCTGTTCCAGTTTTTCCCGCACCTTGGCCGATTTGATCTTGTCCAGATGCCGGAAGATGTCCTCAAGACTATTGAAATCATTAATGAGCTGCTTTGCGGTCACTTCGCCGATGCCTTTGACCCCGGGGATATTGTCCGAATTATCCCCCGCCAGCGCGATGAAATCTGTGATCCGCTGCGGGTCGAACCCCAAATGTTCCTTGAGCGCCTGATATTCCCAGATCGCGTCCTTGCGCGCGCTAAAAAACGACATTCGCTCGCCGGCCAACTGGTACATGTCCTTGTCATCGCTGACAATGACAACCTCAATGTTTTTGTCTTTTGCGGCGTTCCTGCCAGATAGGCAGGAACGGGCGATGGTGGCAATGATGTCATCCGCCTCAAAACCGGGAGATTCAAAGAGCGCCAGATTGTACGCCCCGACCACTTCCTTGATAATGGGGATCTGGTCGATCAAATCCCGCGGCATGACCGGACGCTGGATCTTGTAGGCGTTGAACTTCTCCTGACGGTGCGTCTTGCCCGGAGAATCGAAACAAACGGCCATATATTCCGGGTGATGATCGCGCAGGATCTTGCGCAGGGTGTTCACAAAGCCATAGATCGCGTTTGTTTGCTGGCCCTTGCTGGTCGAGAGATCCTTGATGGCGTAGAATGAGCGGTAACAGAGCGCATGCGCATCGATCAAAAATAGCTTGGCCGCCATCGTTTTTTTAAAAGATTTTGTTGTATCTGGAAGTCACAGCTGGTTTGTTTTAAATGATGCAGGACAACTACCGTACCAAACGTTCTACCTTGATTATCTACATTACCCTTTCGGGTACTCTCTAATTATTTTTACTCTATGTTCCTGGAAGCAATTGTGAAAGGTAAACAGAGGGTAAGCAGAAGTGCTATTTTTCCGACGCAACGTTATCCTCAAACAACATGCTAAGCATAATATATAAATAAAGCTTTGGCAAGGAAAAGTTTAAGAGTTTGCAGCGTCGGCCATTTTGACGGTTTTCAATGCCGCGGCGACCGTTGCTCCCTGCTCTTCCAGCACGGTCACCAGCAGGAATCCCGCGCTTTCCTGTCCCGGGGCCGTGCTGGCGGCGTCCAGCGCGAAAACGCCCTCAACCCCGGTTTGGAACTGCTCGTTGACGCGGATCTTGCCATCAACGGTGACGGACGGATCGGTCAGAAGCTTGAAATCGACCGGCGCGTCCGGGAAAATGATGATCTGCGCTGCCAGCACCTTGCCTGATTTAAGCCGTATGGCCTTCACGTCCCCTTCGCCAAGGATCTCGGAGATCGGATTTGCGGCAACGACACGCAGCTTGTTTTCTTTCGCGGCCCCGCTCAACTGGCCGGTTGTGTCCGCGGCCAGCAGATCCTGCGCGACCTGGCCGCTTGAAACCACCCAAATGACCTCTTTATCTCTTTTAAGGAATGCCGCGGCAATGGAGGCCCCGCGGCTGGAATCCGACTGGATCACCACCGCGTCGATCAACGGCAGAAAATCGAGGATCTGGTCGAGCTCGGTCAATTGCTGGAGCGCGTAAACACCGTTTTTATTGACGCCGCGGATCTCCGGCAGTTTGTAGCTGGGCGCGTCGGTGACGATCAGACAATCGCCTTCGAAGGTTTGCTTGTCTTCGGCAGTGACCTTGCATTTCTTAAGATTGATGCGGGTGATCTTTTGCCCCACAACCACATTGATACGGTTCTTCTCGTAGTAATCGTTGGGTTTGTAAAATATCTTTTTGTAATCAACCTCTTTGGCCAGAACCGGCGCGAACAGGCCGCGGTCATACGGATACGCGCCGTCGGTTACAATGGTCGCCGCGCAATCGGGTTCGAAACGCCGGATCTCTTCGATGGCCTTGACCCCCGCGATGGAACTGCCCAGAATAAGTATCTTTTTCATATCACCCCTTCACCTCCTGCTGGATCTTGAACGCTTCGATGCCGCTGCGCATAAGCATGACGGCCGTCACCGGCCCCACGCCGCCGGGTACCGGTGTGATAAAGCCCGCCCGCTGGCTGGCCTTGTCAAATTCGACATCGCCGACGATTTTTTTGCCGACCTGGTTGATCCCCACGTCAATGACAATGGCGCCGGGCTTTACCCATTCGCCTTTAATAAATGATGGTTTACCGACCGCGACTACCAACACTTCTGCGCGGCCGACATGATTGACCAATTCCGGTTCGCTGGTCCCCGAATGACAAACCGTGACCGTGGCGTTTTGCGCCAGTAAAAGCAGGACTAAAGGTTTTCCGACAATTTCACTGCGTCCTACAACCACCGCTTCTTTGCCGCGCAAATTGACCCCCGTGGAATGGATCAGTTCCATGACCGCGGCCGGCGTGCAGGGGACAATGTGCGGTTTGCCGAGCATCATCTTGCCCATATTCGTTACGTTGATGCCTTCCAGGTCTTTTGCGGGCGCGATCGCGTTGGCGAGGGCTTTAAAATCGATCTGCTTAGGTAACGGCTTGTAGATCATGATCCCGTGAATATTTTTATCGGCATTGAACTTCGCGATGAGGTCGAGGAGTTTTTGCTGGGGGATATCTGACGGGAGGGTTTGCTGCTCATATTGCAGCCCGATGGAATCGGCGATCGCTTTCTGCGAATTGGCGTAGGAGTTTGCGCTCGCGTCATTGCCGACCATGATGTTGGTCAGCCGCGGCACGGCGCCGTAATTTTTCTTTAACCGCGCCACTTGGCTCTGGAGATCGTCTTTGATCTTTTGGGCCAGGGCCTTGCCATCGAGGATCTGCGCGGTGGCGTTCATTGGTTGATCTCCACGTTGAGTTTCGCCGCGTTAAACGCGGCGAGCAAAAGTTCCAGCGCGACCTTCACGTCTGAAATGAGATATTTGTTGCCGTAGCGAACCAGCGTTGGCGACAATTGCACGGCCTTGTAACAAAGCTTGCAGATCTCGAGCGGCACCTCCGTCGCCTTGCGCCGTGCCGCGGCGCGCTTCGCGGGCGAGGCCTTGCGCGTTTTGACGACGTTCAAGTACGCCTGCGCGTCCAGATCAACGAGTTGCAAAAAACGTTTACGCAATTGTTCGCTTTGTTTAAGACTGGCTTTTATCTTTTGTTCGTTTGAGCTCTTCCCTATGGAATAATTCGCGACCATGGACAACAAGGCCGCGCCCAATGCCGCTGTTGCCGCCGCCGCCGACCCACCCCCCGGCGCTGGGATTTTAAGCGACAACACCCGTGAATATTCACTTAAGCTGTAATTTCGGAAAGGTTTCATGATTGTAATAGGTTATCCGAATATTTGGTAATTAGGGAATAGATAATTCGGATATTCGGGCATTTGGGTGACAGTTTCCTAATTTCCTAATATCCCAATCCCCATCCCCCTAATTCCCTAGTGCTCTAATCCCCTGCTTCAATATGCAAGCCATCATAACTTAAACACGACGGTTATTCAACTTCAAAGGCGTTTTTATTCGGGTATTTTACTGAAACTACGCCGTGAACATTAGGGCTTTCGAACACCCTATATCAGCAATTCCCATGCAGATTTCTGCCCAATTAGTAATGCAGATTTCGTCTTGGATGGAGGCTTTGATAAATCTTTTACATAATATTCGCGCCATCGAAAACCAGCTTTCTCTACTATCTCTGCGGCAGTGTCAGTTAGCCACAGATTTACCCCATCAGTGGCAAAATTGACATCCTGAAAAATGGCCGCATTTTCTGGCCAACCTGCATCAGTAAAAGATTGCTCGCATTTTTTAAAAAAATCGAACAATTTTGCCTGGGCAATTTCCTCTTCTGAAATCTTACATTCGTACCATTTCATTTTCGCCTCCCTTTTAACAGTAGTGTCGCTTCTTTATATTTTAGGAGTGTCTCCGATATGTTTTTTTATTTTTCGCCAAACTAAAATAGGAATGAGAAAATCTAAAACTGGGATTAGCGAAAGAAATGCTGGGATTAAAGGGTGAATAATGCGAAACTGATTCTTAGCTTTTAAAGCACGTAAAGCCATCTCAATTTGATGTGCCGTGCAGATGAGGACAAGAAAATTAAGTTTTGAGAACATTTCAGCAAGTGTCGTGAAATTCTTTGTCTGCACCGATAAGGATGGATAACTTGCTAAACTTGATAATGCGCCTACCATTGCATTTAATGCAAAATGGCACCACCAAAAAAATTTTATATTCTGGGCCTTGTTGGGAAGCGAGATTTCATTGGGGCGAATTGTCATAGCTGTTATTCCATGTCATTCCGTGTAATTGTGTAATTGTAGACGTTGTATCTAAGCCGTTGGCTTTGCGCTAATTATAAAACAAATCTTTCAATTCGTGTCGGATATTTCAGCCCGCCAGCAGTGGCCCTCGGGCCGCTTTTTGAATTCGTGCCATTCCGCACAAATTGAATATTCGCCGTTCGGCGAGCAGTTATTCTGGGGACGTGTAACGTACCCCAATTTATCCTGAACCAGCCCCGACTTAATGTCGGGACGGTTCAGGATTCCGTCCCACGGGTTTCTGCCCGTGGGACTCCACACTACAATTTGTTCTTCCGGTACCAGTATATTGATCCGCCTATCCCGCCAAGAAGGAAACCCAATGGCCCGGTTATAAAAATGCCCAGCAGCGGGCCCTGGTTGGCTTCGGGCGCGAAAATAATTGGCCCGAAAAATCCGGCGCTAAACCCAATGGCCCCGACCACGATGGCCCCCACCATGCTGGCTGTCATCAAGCCCTGGGGTTGCGTGCCAAGTTTTTTCCACACAAACCAACCGGCACCGAGCGAACAGAACAATGCCAGGACCTCAACGGCCCAGCGTTCTTGGGTAACAAGAGCCAGAAAAGATCCCGGGAGCCAGTAGGTAAAACAGTACGTGGCGGGGACCACGATCAATACAACGATCACCCGAAAAACAAGCTTCATGCCATCCTCCCTCCTGCCAATTGTGTCCGCGCGGACACAATTGCGGCCCGGGACCGCAATCTGAATTGTGCGCGGTCGTTCACAATTGGCGTCGCGCGGCGCAGGCAAACTGCAGAAAATATTTTCGCAGTGAATCCCCGGAAGAAACAAACTCATTCTCGCCGAGAAAGAAGTCCACGCAAACTTCCCGCGCCCGGGCGATCTCTTTTAAACGCGGCCGGTTACGGGGACAGTCGAGGGTCAGGTCCAGCAGCTCGAGCGCCCGGTCGAAGGCTTTGGCCGACCGTTCAGGGTTATTCTTCGCCTTCCAGTTGAGCGCCCGCTCGATCTCGCTTCCCACATTGGCCATTTGCTCAAGAAGCCCCGACTCTCCCCACCGGCCGGCGGCAAGCTCTTTATGCTGAATGATCATTTTGAAACCCTTTGTTCGACAATTTTTACGATCTTTTTGCGCGATCCTTCATCTTCGACCCCGCGGCTGCGGTTGCCCTGCGACGGACGGACGTTGATCATGGAATCGAATTCGATAAAATCCTCATTAGGGGTTTCCGGATAAAGATCAATGCCCCACAAATTTTTTTGTTTTGAGCCGTCTTGCAACAGCGCGGCTTCCAGATCCGAGTGCAGTTCGGCATCGACCGCCAAAAGGCCCCGCTCGATGTCGACAACAGCCTTGACCATATCCCCAAAGGTCGCGGCGGCCATTTCCTTGAGTTCATCGATCGATATTGTTTTTGTGATAATTTTCATTTTTCCATTCTAACAGGTTGGTTCTCAAAAGGCAATCTGGCGAACGCTGTCAGGCAAGTAATCTAGGATCTATTGTCCGCGCTCATCCATTTTGGCCCGTTCAGGACGCGCGCGACGAGCATGCCGCTGACGTTATCGCCCACGACATTGACCATGGTCGCCGGTGGGTCAACGAGGGTCCCCACCATGGTGATAATCGGCATGGCCTCGATGGGAAAACCAAAAAGTGTGATGATCAACAGTTCGCCCAGCATCCCGCCGGAGGGGATGCCGCTGATGACCGTGCCGCATAAAAGGGCCACGGCCACGACCGAGACAAGCGTTTGCGCGCCGGAAAAAGGCATTCCGAAGATCCCGAATAGTAGCGCGATCTTCACGACCGCGGCGAGGCTTGAGCCGTCGCTGTGCACCGAGGCGCCGATATTGACCACGACCTCACGCACATCTTCGGGGAGGCCGATCTTTTTCGCGGCCTCAAGGTTGACCGGCAATGTCGCCAGCCCGCTTCCGGTCCCCCACGCGGTCACCGCGGCCGGAAGGATATTGGACCAAAGTGCTCGGATGCCCTGGACCCCTCCTGCCAGCCAGGCGTAGAATGAAAATCCGATAAAAAAATACGCCAGCGCCACGGGATAATAGAGCACGATTACGCGGACATACGACCCTAAAAGCTGCGGGCCAAACATGCCAACGAGATACGCGAAGTAGGCACCCAGGCCGATGGGCGCGTAGAGCATGACGTAGCCGATGGCCTTGGTCATTACTTCATTGCCCGCCACGAGAAATTGCGCGAAGGGTTTTCCTCGCGCTCCCACGGCCGAGGTGGCCAGCCCGATCAAAAACGCGAACAGGATCAGGGCGAACATGTTCTGCTTGGAAAATAATTCCCGGAAATCCGATACTGTAAGGGTGCGCACGATCTGCGCGCCGATGTCGACCTTTTCGGCCTGGACGGGCTGGTTGAAGGCGATCGAGATCCCCTCACCCGGCGGATAAAATTTGACGCCGACTATCATGACCACCGCGGCAATGATCCCGGTCACCACAAATATGAGGACCATCCACCCGATGATCTTTCCTAAGCGTTTGATGTCCGTCATTTGGGCTACGGTCGAGGAAATGGCGAAGAATACGAGCGGAATGACGATCGTGAACAATAAATTCAGGAAAATATCGCCCAGAGGTTTAAGGACAACGGCGTTGGACTTCATCAGCGCGCCGATCAATGACCCGATGGCGATCGAAACGATCAGGATGATCGAGAACCGATAGGATCCCAGAAAGGATTGTTTATTAGGCATGTCTTTAGCTTCCCAAATAACCGAAAAATGTCAAGGTAACATCGATTTTTATTCGACTTCAAACGCGTTTTTAATGAGTTCGACCGTATAGCCGCCGGCCTCATCAGGGATCACGGCCACGACGTCAAAGCGGGCGTCGATGTCTTCGTCGTCTTGTTGCGCCAGATAACCTCGCGCCGCGCGGATGATCTTCTTCTGTTTTAGGGAAGAGATCGATTCAAAAGGATGCCCGTGTCCGTCTCTGGCACGGGTGCGCACTTCCACAAAACACAATGTCTTGCCGTCTTTCGCGATGATGTCGATCTCACCAAAGGCGTTGCGATAGTTACGCGTGAGAACGCGGTAGCCTTCCTTTTTAAGCCGCGTGACTGCCTGCTCTTCTCCGAGTTTTCCCAGATCAAGGCGTTCTTGCGTCATAACTGACATTGAAATGTTCTGCGCTGGATCAACGACGGGCCCAGGCGCCGGATGGCCGCTTTGTGCTCGAGCGTCGGGTAACCTTTATGCTGGCTAAACCCGTATTCCGGATAAATGCGGTGGTAAACATTAAGGATGCGGTCGCGCGTCACTTTCGCCACGATCGAGGCGCAGGCAATGGAAAGGACGCGCTCATCACCCTTGACGATCGTCTTGAACCGATATGGCAGATCAGAGCGGAAGCAGTTGCCATCGATTAACAGGCACACCGAATTTGGAAATTGTCCTTGGTTGGTCTTGGCCGGCGGAAGCCACGCGATGAGATCGGTGATCGCATTGTGCATCGCGAAAAACGTGGCCTGGAGGATATTGTTCTGGTCGATGACGCTCTCGCTGATGATCCCAACGCCGACGTAGGCGCGCTGGTAAATTTCCTGAAAGGCTTCTTCGCGCTGGAGGGGGTTAAGTTTTTTGGAATCGCGGATGGGAACGGAGAAATTGGTTCGGCGTAACGCAACAGCGGCCGCGACCACCGGGCCGGCCAGTGGGCCCCGGCCCGCCTCATCGACACCGATGACGAGGTTAAAACCAGCTCTTCTGGTCTTATCCTCAATGGCTAACATAGAATGCGTCTTGGTAAAACGCGCTTAGGCCGGAACGGCCGTCTGTTCTTTTTTAACGCGCGCGGCTTTGCCGGTACGTCCTCTTAAATAGTAGAGTTTGGAGCGCTCGGCAACACCTTTGCTGACGACCTGAAAACTGTCGATGACCGGTGAATGAATGGGGAATATTCTTTCAACCCCTTCCCCGAAGGAGATCTTGCGCACGGTAAAGGTGCCTTTTAATCCCCGGCCGGTTTTGCTGATGACGGTGCCCTCAAAGGGGTGCAGACGGACCTTGTCGGCCTCGCGCACCTTGATCTTCATCTTGACCGTGTCCCCGACCTTGAAATCCGGTAACTGCGTGCGCAGTGATTTTTCATCGATATCGCGTATGATTTTTTCCGCATGTGTGGCGATCATAACTACCTCCTGCCTTTCATTTGAGCAAATCCGGACGATTCCGCCGCGTGACGCGGCGTGCCTGTTCCTGACGCCATTTTTTAATGGCTAAATGATTGCCAGATAATAGCACATCAGGCACCTTCGCGCCACGAAAATTTGCGGGACGCGTGTAGTGCGGGTATTCAAGCAGATCATCTTCAAACGATTCATCTTCCAGCGAAGCCTCTTTGCCCAGAACTCCGGGAATAAGCCGTGTGAGGCAATCGAGTAAGACCATCGCGGGGATCTCGCCGCCGGTCAAGACATAATCGCCGATAGAAATGCTTTCATCCACCAGCTTTTCGCGGACTCGCTCATCCACTCCTTCGTAATGGCCGCAAAGCAGGATCAAATTTTTTTGTTTGGCCAGATCGCGGGCGAGTTTTTGGGTGAGGCGTTTTCCCGACGGGGACATCAGGATGACCTTGGCCCGGCGCTTGCCCTTGATCTTTTTGACCGCGTCGAAAAACGGCTGTGGCGTCATCACCATACCCGGCCCGCCGCCAAATGGCCGATCGTCAACCTTTTTGTGCCTGTCCTTGGTGTATTTACGCAGGTCATGCACGCGGATCGTGACCTTCTTTTTCTCCTGCGCGCGTTTGATGATCGATTCATTAAGGATCGGTTCAAACATCTCCGGGAATATAGTGATAATGTCAAAGCGCAATGGTTTCTCCTTCGTTAGCGCAATATTGCGCCAGGAATTCTTTTTGAAAATCCGCGTAACGATTCTCCTCGATCGCGGTGCGGATCTGCGTCATCAAATTAACATAAAAGTACACGTTGTGGTATGAAATTAATTTCAGTCCAAGGATCTCATTGACGTTCACCAGGTGCCGGATATAGGCACGGGTGTATTTGCGGCACACGACGCAGGCGCATTGTTCATCCAGCGGGCCAAAGTCGGTCGCGTATTTGGAATTGCGGATTACTTTGCGCCCCGTTGCGGTGAAGGCCGAACCGTTACGGCCGTAGCGCGTCGGGATGCAGGTGTCGAACATATCCACACCCTCGCTCACGGCACGGACAATTTGATCCGGCATGCCGATGCCCATAAAATACCGAGGACGGTCTTGCGGCAAAAGCGGCATTACCCAATCGAGCGTTTCGAACATGACCTCCACCGGCTCCCCTACGCTCACGCCACCGACTGCGTAGCCGTCGAATCCGATGTTGATGATTTCTTTGGCGGAACGCTCACGCAGGTCTTTGTAGGTCGCACCCTGGACAATACCGAACAAATGTTGTTTGCCTTGCATCTTTCGCTCCCGGAAATGCTTTCGTGAACGTTGTGCCCAAAGCGTTGTGCGTTTAACTGAAGTTTCCGCTTCCTTTCGTTCGCAAGGGTACGGCGCGCATTCATCCAACGGCATGATCATGTCTGAACCGAGTATTTCCTCGATCTCAATGACTTTCTCCGGTGAAAAGAATTGCGTTGAGCCGTCGATGTGGGATTGAAAAGAAACACCTTCATCATTTAATTTTCTTAGTTTGGAAAGGCTGAAGACCTGATACCCGCCGCTGTCGGTCAGGATCGGCCGCTCCCAACCCATGAATTTGTGCAGGCCGCCGGCCTGGCCGATGACCTCCACTCCGGGGCGCAAGAAAAGATGGTACGTATTCGAGAGAACGATCTGGGAATCCAGTTCCTGCAGGTCTTCGTTGGTCAGCGTTTTGACCGTGGCGTTGGTCCCCACCGGCATGAAAAACGGCGACTGGATATCGCCGTGCGTGGTGCGGATAACCCCGCGACGCGCGTGTGTAGTTTTGTCTTTTTTGATCAGTGTAAACATAGTTTAACCCAAAAAATTCCCGGCGAACCGACCCTTGCGCCCAGATTCGCCATCGCTGTCAATGCCAATCCCTTCGTTCGCATCCAAGCTCACTTCGGGATTGCGCATTGACCGGTGACCTTTTATTCGGGACAGTTGACTAAAAAATAACCATTGCGTCTCCGTAGCTATAAAATCTGTACTTCTCCCGGATCGCCTGCGCGTAAGCCTCTTTCATCAATTTTGTCCCTGCGAAGGCGTAAACCAGCATCAAAAGCGTGCTGCGCGGCAAATGAAAATTCGTGATCAAAACATCCACCGCGCGAAAGGCGTATTCAGGATAAATAAAAATATCCGTGTTACCCTGTAGGGGCACAAAATTTTGCGCCCCTACCCTGTGACCAAAAATTGTTTCCAGGACCCGGCAGGATGTCGTGCCCACGGCAACGATTTTACGGCCCTTTGCTTTTGTCTGCTGAATGGAATCAAGATTTCTTCGGGTAAGTGAATATTCTTCGGTGTGCATTTTGTGTTGCGTGATATCTGGCGTTTCCACCATGCGAAACGTCGCCAGATTGACGTGCAGCGTGACGGTTTCGATCCCGTGTCCTTTCTTACGCAAAGCATTTAATAGCGCCGGTGTAAAATGTAACCCTGCGGTGGGCGATGCCACGGAACCGGGTTTGCGGGCGTACACGGTCTGGTAATATTTGTGGTCCAGCGGTTCATCGGCGCGTTTGATGTACGGCGGCAAGGGCATGTGACCGTGTCTTTTCAATTGCGCTACTACGTTTTTACGGTTGAAGCGCACGATCCGTTTTTCAATGTCGATCAGTTCGGCGGTCAAACTGCCGCCGTTGAACTGTATTTTTTCATTTAAATTTAACCGGTTCAGCGGCCGGATGAGCGTTTCATACGAGCGTCCATCGGAAAGTTTTTTTAAAAGAAAGACCTCGACCTTGCCCGGCGTTTTCTCGCGATGGCCCAGAAGCCGCGCCGGGATGACCTTGCTGTCATTAAGGACAATACAGGAATTGGATGGTAAATACTTTCCAACATTGGCGAAGATGTCGTGATGGATCGTCTGTTTTTGACGATCAATGACCATCAGCCGTGCCTGGTCGCGTTTTTCCAAAGGATATTGGGCGATCAGTTCCTGCGGCAAGTCGAAATCGAATTCAGTAAGTTTCATGGCAGGTCAACGGGCGGCTGTTCGCGGTAATCGACGATTTTCGCGCCGGGATAATAAAAGGAAAGGATCTCATCGTATTTATGCCGCTCCTCGGCCATCTGGTGCGCGCCCCACTGGCACATCCCCACCCCGTGCCCCCAACCCTTGCCAACAAGATCAAAGTAGTAACCCTTCATGATAATTTCGTACTTATTACTTTTGATGATGTTCGGGCCGATGACCGCGCGGAATTTGATGCCGGGAATTTTGGTCGTCTGGCCCTCACGCGAGGTAAAAAGTAAGCTGTTGATCCGGCCGCTCTCGTTACGGCTCACAACGCGGATGTCCTGGATCGAATCCAAAGCATATCCGTTGTCGTTAAGCTTGTCCTGGATGTCCTGGGAGCGAAAATTCCGTTTCCAGTTTGAGTGCGGCGCGAACGCGCAAAACGAACACACGACACCGGCTAGCGGGGGAATGTTCTCGCCCCAAATATTCTTGGCATTTTCGGTGTGGCCGCCGCAGGAAGCGTGAAAATACGCGGGCAGGACCTTATTGTTATAAATAAGGATCTCTCCTAAGGTGCGTTTGACCGCGATGTTGGTGCGAAAACGTTCGGCGTTCTTGCCGCCATAGACCTGGGAATAAATGTCACCCGTCACGTCGTATTCATCGGCCTTGTTCTTCTTCATTTGATAAAGCGCGTAGGTGCGGGCGGCCACGGCCTGGGCTTTCATCGCCTCCATCGGCCAGCGGTGCGAAACTTCGTGGTAGAGAACGCCGCGGATGTATTGTTCGAGTTCGATGGTGTTAACGACCAAAAATTTTTTATTGGGCTTTTGGATGATATCCAGCGCCCCGCGATAGCGCTGCGTTTTATCCTCCAGGTGCAGCGTGATGTCTTTGGTGGATGTCACGCGGATTCTCCGTAACGGATATTCCACGTCGTTGATCTTGATACCACCGGGGCACGTGGAAAGCCGCGATTCCTGCAGACTCCGTCCCTCTTTGAGGACTGCACCGGATTGAAGGTCGAGGATTTTGTATTTACCGCGTATCGAAAAATTCAATTCATCGATCTTGGTGAGAATCGCCACGCGGACATATTTTTCTTTTAACGGTTCGCCCGCGCCGGCGTACGCGCAATTTCCCGCCAGCAGACCGACAATGATCAGGAGACGGATCATCGCTGTCGCCATAAGAAGAAAACGAGGCTTAGCAGGGCACTTAAGAGCAGGCATGTGGTGAGCGGAAAATAAAAAGAAAAGTTCTCTTTTTTGATGGCAATGTCCCCGGGCAGGCGTCCTAACCAGGGAATTTTTCCGGCAAAGGATAAAATGCCACCGATCAAGATAAAAACAATGCCGAGAATGATAAATGTTTTGGCTAATCCCATGGCAATTAATAAAGTTTTGGCTGGGTTTCTTTGGCGGCCGGAAGGACCTTCAGGTGCTCCCCCGCCGCTTGTGTCAGTTCGCGGCCGCGGGGCGTGCGCTTTAAGAATCCGATCTTCAACAGATACGGTTCGATGACATCGACGATCGTATCCATTTCTTCATTGAGGGTGGCGGCCAATGTTTCGATGCCGACGGGTCCTCCCTTGTAATGTTGCGCGATCACCTTCAGGAGTTTGCGGTCTTTTTCATCGAGCCCGATCTCATCGATGGCCAGGGCGCGCAACGCCTCATCCGTAACGGCGGCGGTAATGTGGCCGGATTTTGTTTTGACTTGCGCGTAATCGCGCACGCGGCGCAGCAGCCGGTTGGCGATGCGCGGCGTTCCTCGCGCGCGGCGCGCGATCTCCAGGGCAGCCTGCGCCTCGAGCTGGACACTCAGCTTTTTGGCCGAGTTGACCACGATCTGGCTTAATTCCTGCGCGCTGTAAAAATCCAGATGATGAAATATGCCGAAGCGTTCCCGCAGCGGCGCGGCCAAAAGACCGCTACGGGTCGTCGCGCCGATGAGCGTAAATGGCTTGAGGTTAAAATTGATCGTCTTGGCGTAAGGCCCCTTATCCACGACAAAATCGATCTTGAAGCTTTCCATGGCGGGGTATAAGAATTCTTCGACGACCTTCGAAAGGCGGTGGATCTCATCGATAAAAAGGATATCGCCCTCTTCGAGATTGGTGAGGATGCCGATCAGATCTCCGGCGCGCTCAATGGCCGGGCCGGAGGTAATGGTGATGCGGGCGCCCCTTTCGTGGGCGACGATGTTGGCCAGGGTCGTTTTTCCCAAACCCGGCGGCCCCGAGAACAAGATGTGTTCGAGGCATTCCTTCCGCCCTTTGGCCGCTTGTAACGACACTTGGAGATTGGCCATAAGTTCGGTCTGGCCGATGAATTCGTTTAGCTGCGCGGGACGCAGCGACAGGCTGTAGACCCGGTCTTCTTCAGTTTCCTGATTGAACAGGATCATCTTGCGTTCTTCCATCGTCCGTGTCCTCATCCATGGGGATAATTTTTTTCTGGTTACGCATGACCTCGATCTCGCCAAAGACACCTTTTTGGACGGCAATGAGCTCTTTTAAGCGGATCAGCTCCAGGACGGCCAAAAACGTCACGATGATCTCGATCTTGGTCTTGGCCCGCTGGAAAAGGTCTTGCAGGCGAATGGGAGATTCTTTAAGTAAAATGTGCAATATATCATGCAATTTTTGCTCAACGGTAAATTCTTCGGTGATGATCTCGTGGATCACTTCTTCCGGGGCTTTTTTGAGCGCCTCGGAGAGGGCGCTGATCAGATCGAAAAGACTGGCCTCGTAATAAATTTCCTTGGATTCCTCGCGCAATTGTTGGAGTGCTTCGGGATCGATGTTGCGGCCGAAAAAATCCTGCCGCAGGGTTTCTTTTTCCTTCAGGGCTTCGGCGATCTCCTTGAATTTTTTGTATTCCAGCAACCGGCGGGCCAGTTCATCGCGCGGATCGAGTTCTTCTTCCGGTTGCTCATTGGGATCCGGTGGCAGGAGCATTTTCGACTTGATCTGCATCAGGGTGGCGGCCATGACCAGAAAATCGCCCACTACGTCAAGGTCCAACATCTTCATCATGGTGATGTATTGCATGTACTGTTCGGTGATCTGGCTGATGGGGATATCGTGGATGTCGATATCGTCTCTTTTGATCAGGTACAACAACAGGTCCAGCGGCCCTTCAAAAATTTCCAGCTTCAGTTTGTATCCCATGATCTTTCCTTTTTCTGAAGTTCGCTTTTAGTTCTTGCCAAAAACAATTTCTCTGACCTGGCCCATGGTTTCCTTGGCGATTTTTTGGGCACGCTTTTGTCCGTGATCAAGGATCTCGCGGACATGCGCCTTACGTTTGGCCAACTCGTTACGTTTCTCCTGAAAGTTCGCCAACCGGTTAACGATCGACTCTCCCAGGATCGTTTTGCATTCCGTGCACCCTTTTTGCGCATGGGTGCACCAGTGATGCACTTCATCGGCGCGGTCGGCAGCAAATACTTGATAGTAGCTGTAAACGTTGCATTTGGTCGGATGGCCCGGATCGGATAATTTGATGCGCTTGGGGTCCGTGAACATCGTCTTTACTTTTTTGACGATCTCCTCAGGAGCATCCGATAAGTTGACCGTATTTTTATAGCTTTTACTCATTTTACGGCCATCGAGCCCTAAAAGACGCGAAGTTTTCGTCAAGATGGCTTCACAATCCGGAAAGAACTGTGTCTTATAAATATGATTGAACCGTCGGGCCATTTCCCGCGTCAGTTCAATATGCGGCAATTGGTCTTCGCCGATCGGGACGGCACTTGCTTTGTACAAAAGGATGTCAGCCGCCTGCAAGACCGGATATCCCAGAAAGGCATAGGTCTGAAGGTCCCGCGTTTTGATCTCGCGCAGTTGTTCTTTGTAGGTCGGGTTTCGCTCCAGCCACCCCAAAGGGGTTATACAGGCGAGGATCATCTGCAGCTCCAGATGTTCCGGAACGTGCGATTGGACAAAGATGATCGATCTCTCCGGATCAATGCCATAGGCCATCCAGTCCAAGGCCATATCCACGATATTTTCCGCGATCTCGCCGCTTTGCTCATACTCGCCCATCAAGGCATGCCAGTCAACGATCGAGAAAATGCAGGAGTGTTTTTCCTGCAGCTCCAGCCAATTGTCAAGGGCGCCGACCAGATGTCCCAAATGAAGTTTGCCCGTGGGGCGCATGGCGCTAAAAACGGTCTTTTTCATATTTTCTGCGCGATCCGTTCGATCTCGTAGGCCTCGATGATATCGCCGGCCTCAAATCCGGTAAATCCCGCGAAACTGATACCGCATTCGGTGCCTTCGGCGACGTCCTTCACATCATCCTTAAAGCGTTTCAGGCCGGAGATCGTTCCGGTGTATACCGGTTCTCCGTTACGTACGATATCGACATGGTCCTTGCGGGTGACGCGGCCTTTGGTGACATAACATCCGGCCACGGTCCCCTGCTTGGATAATTTGAAGACCTCCCTGATTTCCACGCGCCCCAGGAATTTTTTGCGCAGCTTCGCGTCCAAAAGACCTTCCAGGGCTTTCCGGATATCATTGACGGCGTCATAAATAATGCGATACTGCCGCACATCAACGGGGTCTTCTTCCAGTTCTTTTTTGGCGCGGACATCGATGCCAACGTGGAATGCGATGATGATCGCCTTGGAAGCGACCGCCAAAATGACATCAGAGGAATTGACGTCACCGACGCCGGCATGGATAAGTTTGATCTTTACTTTATCGCTGGGAATTTTTTCCAGTGAATCTTTCAACGCCTCCAAGGATCCTTGCACGTCAGCTTTTATAATGACATTAAGTTCTTTGATGTAGCCCTCCTGGACCTGGGCGTAAAGATCTTCCAAGGTGACGCGGGAGGTCATTTGCAGGCGCTTGTTTTTGAGCTGTTCCTGGCGCTGGGCCGCGATCTCCTTGGCCTGGCGTTCATCCTCAAAAACATAGAACAACTCTCCGGCTTCAGGCACATCGGATGGCCCCAAGACTTCAACAGGCATGGATGGCCCGGCTTCCTTGATCATCCGGCCACGATCATCGATCATCGCGCGCACGCGCCCATAAAATGGACCCACAACGATATTGTCCCCCTCATGCAGGGTCCCGCTTTGGACGATGAGCGTTGTGACCGATCCCTTGCCCGGGCTCATGTGCGCGTCCACGACGATTCCCGACGCCTTTTTATCCGCATTGGCTTTTAATTCGAGCAGCTCGGCTTCCAGAAGGATCAGTTCCAGCAAATTATCCACGCCTTCGCCGGTCATGGCGGAAACGCCCACGACGACCGTTTTCCCGCCCCAGTCTTCCGGAGCAAGATTATGTTCGGCCAGTTGTTTTTTGACACGGTCCTGGTCCGCGTTCTTGCGGTCGATCTTGTTCAAAGCGACAACGATCGGGACATTCGCGGCGCGCGCGTGGTCGATAGCTTCTTCCGTCTGGGGCATGATCCCTTCATCCGCGGCAACGACCAAGACAACGATGTCCGTGATATGCGCTCCGCGCGCGCGCATGGCCGTAAACGCCTCATGACCAGGTGTATCCAGGAAAGTAATACGGCCTTTGGGAAGCTGGACCGAATAGGCTCCGATATGCTGGGTGATCCCGCCATGTTCACTATCAGTAACTTTTGATTTGCGGATACGGTCGAGCAACGAGGTTTTTCCATGATCAACGTGCCCCATAAAGGTGATGACCGGCGCGCGTTGTTTCAAAAGCTTGGGGTCTTCATCCTCTTTTTGATGAGTTTCGATGAGCTGTTCTTCCTGCGTCTTGATCTTGATGACATTATATCCGAATTCACGGGCAAGTTTACTGACGATCGCCGCATCCATGCTCTGGTTGATATGCGCCAATATCCCCATTTGCATGAGCAATTTGAGGATGACGCTCGGCTTTTGCTGGACCTTTGTGCTAAAATCCTTGACGCTGATAGGAACCCGGACTTCCAGGTCAATGAGCTGTTTCGCTTCGGTCGACGCAGTTTCGGTGTTCATAGTAACCGGCGCACCGCTGCCCGTTGCGACTTCATGAACGCCACCGGGGGCGGTCGGTTCATGGGTTGCTGGAAAACTTCTTTGATCGCCGCTTCCCGGTTTACGTTTTTTTCGGACTAAAGGCTTTAGCGCGACCATCGGCTCCCGGCTGATGGTGATCTTCGGCTTGACCATCGGCCGCTTTACGGCGGGAGTTTCAATAACGGGCGCTTTGGGGGCTGGCGGCTCCGGTTTTTTCTCGACCGGCACCGGGATTTTTGTGACAACGGCCTCTTCTACTTCTTTTTTAAGCTCTTTAGGGGCTTCTTTCTTGGTTTCTTTTTTGGCCTTGGGTTTGGTTTCCGCTTCCTTCTTGGCCGGTTTAACGGCCTTCGCGGATCCCTTTGCTACCGGTTTTTCGGCAGCTTTCGTGGACGTTTTTTTTGTTTTCGCCAGCTCACTGCGGACAACCGAGGCAACAGCGGCGCTTAATTCCTGGTTACCATCTTTGGCCTTGAGCTTAAAGGATTTTAAAGTCGCGAGGACTTTGTCGCTTGTCGTGTCAAGGCTTTTGGCTAATTCCGATACCTTCATAAATATTTATTCCTTTTCTTCCTTTTTTGTGGAGCTTAAAAGTGATTTTGCGTCCTTGATGATCTTTTTGGCTTTCACTTCGCCGAGGCCTTTGATCTTGGTCAGCGCTTCAACCTCCGCCGCGGCGATTTTTTCCAGCGTATCGAACCCGGCGGTTTTAAGCTGGGTCATGGTTTTCTCCCCGACCCCGGTCAAGGCGGTCAGATCACGATCAGATGGCTGTTGTTCCGGGGCTTTTTTCTTTTCCTCTTCAGCCGCCTGCGCGGTTTCTTCAACGCCCGCTTGTTCCTGCAATTGCTTCCATTGATCGAACGAAAAAAGGTCCAATTCCCAGCCGACCAACTGGCTTGCCAGACGAACGTTTTGCCCATGCTTGCCGATGGCCAGCGACAACTGGTCGTCCGCGACGATAATATTCGCCTTTTTCCCGTCATAATTCAGCTGGATCTGCGATATTTCCGCCGGAGAAAGCGCCGCCTGGATGTATTCCTTGATATCCGAGGAGTAACGGACGATGTCGATCTTCTCGCCCTGTAATTCTGAAACGATATTTTTAACGCGTGAACCGCGCATCCCGACACAAGCGCCGACGCAATCGACCTTTTCGTCTTTTGAGTAAACGGCGATCTTGGTGCGCTCGCCCACATCGCGGGCTATGGCCTTGATCTCAACGATCCCTTCGTAGATCTCGGGAACCTCAAGCTGAAAAAGTTTTCGAACAAAACTCGGATTAGCCCGGGACAAGAGGATCTGGGGACCTTTGCTGTCGCGCTTGACGTCCATCACATAGGCCCGGATACGGTCTCCCTGGCGGAACTCTTCTTTGGGCGATTGTTCTTTTTTGGGGATATAAGCTTCAGTTTTCCCCAAGTCGACGATAATATTCCCGCGTTCAAAACGGTAGATGCCCCCGGCGATGATCTCGCCGATACGCACCTGATATTCGTTAAAGACGACATCTTTTTCGGCCTCGCGGATCTTTTGGATGACGACCTGTTTCGCGGTTTGCGCGGCGATACGCCCGAATTCGCTGGAACGGATTTCCTGGGTGCCGGCATAAGCCGTGATCCGGCCGGTTTTCATGTCCAGAACAGCGCGGATCTCTTCATTTTTATCGACCGTCCACAGTTTTTTCGCGGCCGTGGCAACAGCGGATTCGACCGCCTCGATCAAGATCTTCTTGTCGATGCCTTTATCTCGCTCCAGTTGCTCGAGTATGGTCAATAATTCAGTGCTTTCCATCCTGATTCCCTTCTTCAGTTATATTTCCTGAACTGCTTTTTGTATGTTATCAATGGCTAATTCCATTAATCCCTGGGGTGTGTCCACCACCACCCGATCATCCTTTACCGCTTCAATAGTGCCGGAATATTCTAACCGTTCCTTGACCGGCGCGCGTAAATGAATCCGGATCAGTTGTCCCGCTTTCCGGGAAAAATCTTTTGGGGTCCGCAAGGGCCGGTCCAGCCCCGGAGAGGAAACTTCCACCTGAAAGTCTTCCCCGAGGATCTGGGTCTCGTCACATTGCCGGAAAATTTCACGATTGATGGCCGAACACTCGCTGACCGTGATTCCGCCAGCGTCTTTGTCTACCAGGACTTCAACAACCTGCGTTCTTCCCCGGCGCTTGATGGTCAATTCAACCAGATCAGCCCCGGCGCGAACAATGGAAGGCATTATAAGCTCGTGGAGTTGCCGTGTCAATTCTTCAGACATGGGTCTCCTTTAAGGATTTCAAGTAATTTTGCGGGTATCACATTTTTATCCACAAGCAACGCCTCGTTCGTGCGGCGGTCTTTGATCTCGACCTTGTCTTCAGCCAGATTACGTTTGCCGATAATGACGCGTAGCGGGATCCCGATCAGGTCAGCGTCGTTGAATTTCACGCCCGCGGTTTCCGGACGGTCATCCAGGAGGACATCATACCCCGCCCTTGTCAGATCCTTATAATAACGGTCCGCCAGGTCCATGATCTCCCCGGTCTCGCTGCCCGTCGGAAGAGGCACAATTTCGACCGCGAATGGCGCTACCTCGCGCGGCCAGCGGATCCCGCGTTCGTCATGATGTTTTTCGATGATCGCGGCGATCACGCGGCTAACACCGATACCGTAGCAGCCCATAATGATCGGCTTTTGCTTGCCGTCTTCATCGAGGAATTGCGCGTGTTGCGCCTGGCTGTATTTTGTTCCTAATTGAAAAATATGTCCTAGTTCAATGGCGACTTCTTCTTTAAGGGCACCCTTGTGGCACTTGGGACATTTCGCGCCCTCCGTGCGGTCTGCGGAAACGGAACAATAACTTTGGCATGAAGGGCAATGCAGGATCGTGTCTTCCCCGATCGGCGCGGTGACTAAAAATTCATGGGACATGTCCCCGCCCATGGCCCCGGAATCCGCCTCAATGATGACCGCGTCCAGCCCGCAGCGTTTGAAGATATTCTTATAGGCTTCATACATCAGCTGATAATTTTTTTTGAGGCCTGCTAGGTCGCGGTCAAAACTGTACGCGTCTTTCATGATGAATTCACATGCCCGCACGATGCCAAAACGCGTGCGCAGCTCATCCCGGAATTTCGTTTGAATCTGATAAAGGGTGACCGGCAGCTGCCGGTAGGATTGAACGTAATTCTTGACCAGGTCCGTGATGACCTCTTCGTGCGTCGGCCCCAGACACATGGCCCGCCCACGGTTGTCGGTAAATTTGATCATGACATCTTTGAGGACCTCATCGCGGCCGGTTTGCTTCCAGAGTTCGATGGGCTGCAAGCATGGTAAAAACAGTTCGATAGCACCGGCGCGATCCATTTCTTCCCGGATGATATGTTCGATCCGACGCAGGACTTTCAGTCCCAGCGGCAGATACGAATAGACCCCGGAGGTCAGCATGTGCACCAGTCCGGCGCGCAAAAGAAATTGATGGCTCATCGCTTCAACCCCGATCGGCGTTTCTTTTAACGTGGGGATAAAATATTTGGACCACAACATGTTAAACGTCCTTAAGGGCCGGCAGAGATTCGTCAAAGAATCCCGGCGGCAATGTTACCAGTCTTTTTTTGAATTTTTCGTAAAATGAGGGCCGGCGACGGTCCATGACCCACTCGCCGATGATCTCGCCTTTTTCCGTCATGCTTTTTTGGTCGAAACGTAATACATCATGCAATATCGGTCGCTGGTTTTTTTCATCATAAACCAGGTCGGTCACCGCGGTCACGCGTCGACGCCCATCCAAGAAAAGCTCAACATGGACGACGATGTCGATGGCGCGCGCCACCTGTTTCTGGATCTGCTCGGTACTTAAACGGACCCCGGCCATCAACATCATCATGACCATCCGGTTAAAGCAATCTTCTGGTGTTTCGGCGTGCACGATGGCCAGTGACCCGCTGTGGCCGCTGCTGATCGACTGGATCAGATCGAGCATTTCTTCGCCGCGTACTTCACCGATGATGATCCGGTCGGGTCGCATGCGCAGTGAATTGACGAACAGTTCGCGCATGGTAATTTCCCCGCGGCCCTCGATGTTGGCTGGTTTTGAAACGAGGGTGACGACATGGTCCTGAAGCAGCCGCAACTCCGGAGTGTCTTCGATGGTGACGATCCGCTCGTCCGACGGGATGTGCCGGGAAAATACGTTGAGCATGGTCGTTTTACCCGAACCGGTCGACCCGCAAAAGATCACGTTGAACTTCGCCTTCATGGCCGCGATCAGCAACGTCGCGATGTTCTTGTCGATCATCTTGAGGGTCAAAAGGTCGTCGACCGTTCCAATGGCGTCGTTGAATTTGCGCACCGTCATGACCGGCCCGATCAGTGAACAAGGCGGCAAAATGACGTTCACGCGTGAACCGTCCTTGAGCATGAAGTCAACGTACGGGGAAGATTCGTCCACCCGTTTGTTCGAACCCGAAGCGGCCAGGATCTTCTGGATGGTGTGCACCAGCTGCGCGTTGTTGTCGAATTTGATATCGGACAATGTGATGCGCCCGTGGCGCTGAAGATAGATCTGTTTCGGCCCATTGATCATGATCTCCGATATCGATTTGTCTTCCATGAGCGGTCGTAACGGCCCCATGCTGATGAGCGCACTGACCAGGTCACGGATGACGCCCGCGCGCACTTCCTTATCGAGGATTACATTTTGGTCATTGCACATCCGGACGATCGCGTCATCAATAAATTTGCGCAGCTGATCTTCTGTCAGCGAATCCTTGACCTTAAGGAAATCCGTTTCCTTGATCAGGTAATGATTAACCGCATCGCGTAAGTCATTATTACCCATTGCCTCTCTCCCTTCTTAAGGAAGTAGTTGTTTGATCTTATCGATAAACCCGAACCGCGAGAAATCACTATACAGCACGAATAGCGCAAGAAACACGATCAGACTAAAACCGATCTTGGCGATGTATTCATCGGCACGCGGCGATAAGGCGCGTCGCCGGATCTTTTCGATTCCCAATAGGAACAAGTGCCCCCCATCAAGCGGTATGACCGGCAATAAATTAAAGATCGCCAGGCTCGCGCTGATGACCCCCATGATGAACAGGACATGCGTCAGGCCCATTTCCGCGGCTTTTTGCAGGATATAAAAGATACCGATGGGTCCCGTTACGTTCTCCTTGACCGACATTGAGCCGGTGAGCATGGCAAATATCGCTTTATAGGTCATCGTCGTTATTTTGCCCAATTCCTGCCCGGCCTTCAAGAACGCGACAGCGGGGTTATACTTAAGAGTGATGATATCCTCCGCCGGGCGGATCCCGACAAGTCGCACTTGCCGCTCTTTTCCAAAGATCGATTTGTTCATTTCCAGGCGCGGGGTGATTGTTTTAATCATGGGCTGCCCATCGCGCACAATTTGCAGCTCGATATTATCGCCGGTCGAGGTGGTGATCACCTGCTGCAAAGCGCTCCAGCTTTCTATGATCTCGCCATTGACCTTAAGGATCTGGTCGCCGACCTGGAGCCCTGCGGCTTGCGCGGGATAGCCGTCGAGAATAGCGCCGATCTTGTTGCTAAGATCGGGATAGCCAAACATAAACACAACAAACAGACATATGTACGCGAAGATAAAATTGACCACCGGGCCGTTAAAGACGACAAGTGCCCGGTGCCCAACAGGCTTCGAATAAAATTCATCCGGCCGGCCGCTGCATTGCGAACGTTCATCTCCAGCCATCTTGACATATCCGCCCAAAGGGATAATGTTGATCATGTAAAGCGTGCCCTTATGCATCCGTGAATATATGGTCGGCCCAAAACCCAGAGCGAAACGTTCCACCGCGATCCCCAGGCGTTTCGCGGTTATAAAATGTCCCCATTCGTGCACAACGATCAAAATGCTTAGCGTTACGATAAATAAAATAAGGCTATTGAGATTTGTCAGAAGTGTTTCCATGGTTTCCTATCGTTTTTTGATCAATCGATCAGCTTCCTGCCGGGCCCATCGATCCGCATCCAGGATCTGCGAAAAAGACGGTGTCGCGACAGTCTTATGGTTTTGAACAACCCTTTCGACGACTTTTTGGATCCCGGTAAATGGCAACCGGCGTTTTAAAAATGCCTCGACCGCTATTTCATCGGACGCGTTCAACACAGCTGGAAGCGTTCCTCCCCGCCGCCCGACTTCAATGGCCAAGGCGAGCGACGGAAATTTTTTGTAATCGGGTTTGCGAAATGTTAATTGTCGCAACCGTGTAAAATCGACCCCCCGTAAACCGCTTTTCCAGCGCTGCGGGTACGTCAGCGCGTACTGGATCGGCAAGCGCATGTCCGTGACGCCAAGTTGTGCTACGATCGACCCATCGACAAATTCGACCATCGAATGGATGATCGCTTCCGGATGAACAACGACTTCGATATCTTCAACCGCAAGCCCAAATAGATGTTTGGCCTCGATCACTTCAAATCCTTTATTCATCAAGCTTGCTGAATCGACCGTGATGCGTTTGCCCATCTTCCAGCGCGGATGCTTCAGGATTTGCGCGAGCGGCAAACTATCGAAGCGCGATGCCGCAACATTCAAAAGTGCGCCGCCGGAAGCCGTCAAATAGATCTTTTTAAGATGGTCCCGGTCCTGGCCCGCCAAACATTGGAATATGGCGCTTTGCTCACTGTCAATGGGCACAATAGTCGCCTTGTGCCGCCGCGCCTCGCGCATTAAAATGTCTCCTGCCGACACGAGGGCTTCTTTGTTGGCCGGCGCGACCGTTTTTCCGGTGCGCACCGCCGTCAGGAATGGTTTGAGCGCGGCGCTGCCGTGCATCGCCACCACGATAACGTCAACGGACCGCAACCGGATAATTTCATCGATATCCGTATTGACGTTCAAAACCCTGGTGGTCGTCGTGTTAATGTGGCGCCGCAGATAATCGATGCCGGGTCCATTAACGGCCACGTGCGACGGCCGGAACTTGCGTATCTGCTGCTCCAGGAGCCGATAATTGTTATATGCCGTCAACCCAACGACTTTGTAACGGTGCGCAAAGCGCTCAATAACCCTTAAGGTATTGATGCCGATGGACCCGGTCGAACCAAGGATAACAATATTCCTGCGCGTCATGTTGCTACGGCTGTATGATTATCGAGCTGATGTAAAAATAAAATACCGGCGCTGAAAACAAAATGCTGTCGATCGCATCAAGGACGCCACCGAGCCCGGGCAGGAATTTTCCCGAATCCTTCACGTTGCAATCTCTTTTTATAAGCGACTCGGATAAATCGCCCATCTGTCCCATCCCGCCGAAAAATGTGCCCATCAGAGCGATATGTCCAAGCGAAAATCCAAATTGGGCCGGTATCAACGCGCTGCCCAGCACGGCCGCCAACGTACTAAAGGCGAAACTTCCCAAGCTTCCCTCAAGGGTTTTGTTCGGACTGATGCGCGGCAACAGCGGATGCTTCCCGAATTTACTGCCGACCAACAATGCGCCCATGTCACCGCATTTGGTCACCAGCAAAATGAAACCCAAGAGCTTGACACCATCGTCCCCGGGGAGAAAATAGCGTATCCGGATCAAAAAGCTGAATAGCCATGATACATACAATATCCCGAACAACGTTGTGGAGATTCCGATGAGCGCGTTGGTATTGTCATTGCGCAAAAATTGCATAAGAAATATCAAAAGCAAAAGAACGACGATAAACAATAATTCCCATTTTCCGGTAGGCTCAAAGCGCGTGAATATGGAAAGCGGGATCAAGATGCCGATGATGATGCCGGTGTAGCTGTATATGGGGATGCCCTTTTTTTTGATCAGATAGAAAAATTCGTATAATCCAGCAAGAGTCAGCCCCAGCAAAACGGCGATAAAAATCCACTGGTCGAGAACTGCGAAGATCGTGACCAGGATCATGATCGTTGAACTTATAAAGCGCTCTTTGGTCATGCTATTGTTCCTTGCTCGCTTCGGCCAGGTCGCCGTAGCGACGCTCACGTTTTGAATAATCCGCAATGGCTTTCTCAAATTCTTCTTTTGTAAAATCAGGCCAGAACTTGTCCGTAAAATACAACTCGGCGTACGACAGTTGCCACAATAAGAAATTGCTTATTCTTTTTTCGCCGGATGTCCTGATCAGAAGGTCAGGATCCGGAAGGTTTTGGGTATAGAGAAACTGGGCAATGGTTTTTTCATCGATATCGCTGACGGCCAAAGATTTTCTTTCGACCGCCAACGCAATTTTTTTGACTGCGTCCGTGATCTCCTGCCGGGAGCCGTAATTAAACGCCAGGTTTACAACGAGGCCGGTGTTATTTTTTGTTTCGTTGATGGCCATTTGGAAAGTCTTCATGACCGCACGGGGAACATTCGTTTCCCGCCCGATCACTTGGAACTTTACATTGTTTTTTTTTAACAGGTCGATCTTTTGTTGCAAAACGTTGGTCAGCATGCTCATCAGTATTGAGATCTCTGATTCCGGACGACGCCAGTTCTCGGTTGAAAACGTAAATAAAGTCAGTGCTTTAATTCCGATCTTTTGCGCCGCGGCGACGATCTCTTCCACGCGCTTGATCCCTTCCGCGTGACCTTGCGTTCGGGTAAGATGCTGGCGTTTCGCCCAGCGGCCATTGCCATCCATAATGATGGCCACGTGCCGCGGGATATTTGATGTCTGTGTCATATTAAAAAAAACGGGGGCTTCTTATCCCCCATCACAATTCGTCACAAAATTCAGCAAAGGCGTCGTGATTACAGCATGGTGTTGGCTCTATGTGGCGCCGGCAGCAACGGTTAAGCCGGATTTTGAATTGCTCTGGTTCCCGGGAACCTGCTCCAACTGTTGAATACGCTGCTGCAGTGACCTTTGTAAAGTTGCCGATTCTTCGACCCGTTCCTGCAATTGCGCATTCAGGGATTTTGTTTGTTCAAGCAATTTTTCAGTACTTTTGATTTTTGTCTGTGCCCGATCGAGTTCATTTTCCAGATTGCGGATCTCTGAAGCGGCTTTTTCCAAGCTTTCTTCCGCCGTCAGGCGCGTATAACGCTCGTTCTCTAAAATTTTTCTGGTTTGCAAGACATTCTGGTTAAAATGAATCGCGACGCCAAAACAAAATATCACTAACGTGACCGCCAGAATAATGGCGATGACTTTCATAGCCCCTGCTTCCTGTTCAACGTATTTCCGCTGTTTTTTCCGTCGTTCTGTTCGGTAAAATGACGATTTCTACGCGGCGGTTCTTTTGCCGTCCTTCGGGTGTTGCGTTATCGGCAACCGGCCGGAATTCTCCGTATCCCGTGGCGGACAAACGCCCAGGCGAAACATTGCTGGTTTGTGTCAAGTAGTGCAACACGCTAAGCGCCCGCGCGCTGGATAATTCCCAATTTGATTTCCATCCGGAACGCTGGATCGGGACAT
>ORMF011660621.1_pt1 | contig 64880 bp, 70 predicted proteins | sample 1779871 | NCBI WGS metagenome assembly ORMF01 (sample SAMEA104232316, study PRJEB22302) | groundwater metagenome | biome: forest; feature: aquifer; material: groundwater | place: USA | collected 2011-08-07 | depth 5.4 m | reverse complement strand
CTTCTTGTCACGGTCGAGCTTTGCCAATTTCTGCGCATGCCAGGCCGCTTTTTCATCCTGATAGGCCAACGACAACGCCTCGGGGATAGTGCCTTCAAGATCGTGCTCATCGTAACGGACAGAGATCTCGAGCGGGGTAGTAAAAGTCTTTCCGTCAGGCCCAAGCCGGTACGCGCTGCCAAGGCCGTTGCCCGCCTTATTGGTTATCGGTTGGATAGAAAACGCGACCGTTTCGGTCAAAGCGTTTTGCGGAACGGTAAGAGTCAACCTCCCGTCCGGACTCGCGAGTGAGCCGCCAGTCGGACCGATACTCTTAGTTACGGCGGGGCCATTGGGTGTTCCCACTTCCGTGGCAGCATAGACAACCTCGGTCTCGCTGGAAGGGCGAAGGAACAAGATGTACGCGATGGTCGCGAAAATTGCGACGGTCGCCACAACCAAAACTACCGCTAGAATTAATCGTCTTTTTCCGAACATATGAACACTCTCCTCGGGATCAGTTTTGCCACCACGCTGCCGTCATGTGCGTGGCTTGAACGGTTTGCGCTTTGAGAGGCAGCGCCAGGTTTAGTAAAGAACCGTTCGTGCCATTTCGTTGCCAGCGAGGACGCTTACGCTCCCTTAACCTACTTCGCCGGTTTGGCGCTAAGCCGCGCCCACTCTACGCCGCCGACACAGTGAATGTAACCACTGCTATGACCACACTCCAAACTAAGCCCCTCAGCGTCGTATCCCTTTTCGTTCTCGCCGACTGGAACCAGCGAGAGAATCGCCGCCCCGTTCGGCTGGGTCATAAACGCGATGAACTGAAACTTCTCGGCCGTGCGTCCCTTGAACTTGAACGTGATGAAACCGCCCGACAGAATGACGTTGCCGCTATCCAACTCGCGGACTGTCCTGTTGTTGGCACGCCCGACAAACTTGTACGCGAACGTGCCGTCGGACTTGATCGAGTATTGCTCACCGTAAAATGTCGTGTTCGTGTGCGAATAGTCGCCCGTGTACGAGTCGATATACGTTTGTACGCTACCCGCGCCATGGTCCCAGGTGCCCACCAAATCTGCCACCGTGATCGTGGCGTTCAGCGTGCCGGACAACGGTTTCTGCGGTGCATAACCCGGGCGGTCCGGAAATGGATCGCTTTGAATTGTCGGACTTGGATTGGCTGAGGCTGTGGCTTTGGTTTTGTCCATCTTGATGCTGGCCAAAAAAGCATCGAGTTGAGGCAGATATGCCTGGTCATTGAGAATCGCATAGACGCTGGCTGTTTTTCCGTAACCGCTCAAGACCGTCATAATCACATAAGATTTAATTCCTTCCGATTCGATCTGCGCCGCGCCCGCCACCGACGTCCAGCCATCATCGCTTTGCGTTTCGGTCTTCGGATTTGCTTCCGCCTTGAAAGGTTTGACAACCAATTCATTCCATTCATTGGCAAAATCTTTTTGCGGACTCCCCGCGCTCGGCGTGCTTGCGTAAACGGTCAGAATACAAAAGCCCTTCGTGGTTTTGTTAGTATCGCTAAAGATCATCACGCCTTCTTTCTGGGATCTAGTCCAGCCTTTCGGCGGCGTGTATTGAATGATGTCGAGCGTTTCCGTCTGACAAAAAACAATCTGCGGAAGGAACAGACATATAACCTGTGCGATGAACAACCCGAAAATGATTTTGGTTACTTTCATAATTATTTCCTTAATTTCAGAACTGATTGCTTTGTTTGAGACCCGTTGAAGAACAGCTTTCCATAAAACCCCTTCGCTAAAACATAAGCGTCGTTTAATCAAGTGGAATGACAATTATCGAAGAATAATTTGCAAGCTGTCCTGCTTGCCTCGGACGACTGGCTTCCGGTCGTTAATCCGGCGTTCAAGCGCTTTTCCGCCAGCCTCTTCTTCAGCCGTCGCCGCGCCATTCGATCCATGACGATGTTTGGAATCATCGCGCTCGCCGGATTGTTCCAGTTGCCGCCGAGATTGTCTCGGTACTGTGCCGACACTGGCGCACACGAGAGAAGCACCAGCAGAATCAAGATCCAGCAACGACGATAACTCAGAATATTTCGGTTCATTTTTAGTCTTCTATCTGACAAGTACGAACGCCTCGAATAGAGTCTTTCGGATGTTAAGAATCACGCACCCGCTACCGAAGGCAGTTCCGACCAAGACCAGCGCGCTACGGCGTCGAGCCGGTCCAATCACGGTAACGAACTAAACGTTGGCCATACTAAGTACGAATTGAAATCTCACTCTGGTTCTGTGTCAGTACGCAAGCTAAAGCTGGCGCTGCTGTTCGTAGCGGTTCAATCTCAGCGTTTGCTAACCGCCTTCAACGCCTTCTTCCACGCATTGAGGTAGTGCTCGATCCCGCTTTCGTATTTACCGCTTGCGACGTCACTATCGCCCTTAATAAATTCCTCCCTGGCTTTGTCTATATTCTCCTGATCTCCGTGCGCTGCGATTGCATCGTTGATTGCCACAAGGGCCAGCAGGCGATCCGATTTAACGATTCGGTTGATGAAGTCTTGCAACACGGCATCCGAGATCGCGCTCTCCTTCTCTTTGATCAGATCGCGCAGCTTGTTTACCGTGTCCTTCTCTTCATCGAATGCTTTCTCTCCCTTCTTCGGCTGCAAGTGAGTCTGGTCTACCCAGAGTTTGGGATCAAGCGACTTCTTCAGATGCTCGATGGCCTCATCAAGCTCTTCTCCATCCTCCTTGTTGGTCACACTCGCGCGCAGCGCGGTCAGCTCAGCCAGCACGTCTTGCTTCACTCCTCGCGCGCCCAGCACTGTCACAGTGAAGGCGCAGGCGGCTTTATTGCCCGATGTGTCAGTCGCAGAGCAGGTGACCGTAGTAGTTCCGATGGGGAACACGCTGCCCGAAGGCGGCAGGCAGACCACAGATGCTACAGAGCAGTTATCTGTCGCCGCTGGTGTCGGGAGTGTTACAACTGCGCCCATCTCGCTGGTGAATTCAACTGTCATATTTGTCGGGCAAGTGATCTCCGGCGGCGTGTTGTCAACAACCGTCACAGTCTGAGTCGCAGTCTTTGTGTTGCCGCTCGTATCCGCAGCCGTGTAGGTGATGATGGTTATTCCGAGTGGGAAGAAATTCCCGGCAGGAACGCCGCCGCGGCTAACGGTTACTCCGGAGCAGTTATCGCCGGCGATAGCCGTTCCCAGAGTCGCATCGCCGATGACCACACCACAGCCGTTTGCGCCAGGCCCTGTGGTTACATTCACGTCTGGCGGCGCGGTGATCGTGGGCGGCGTGAAATCTTTGACGGTCACTGTCGCGCTGCATGAACTGGAGGCGCCGTGACTGTCGGTGACAGTCAGCGTGACTGTGTGCGACCCCAATCCGAATAGCCCTGCCGAATCGAGCGAGAGCGTGATGCTGTCGCCCGAATCAGGATCAGACGAACCTGCGTCAACATCACTCGGATTGATCGTGGCTGTGCAGGAGCTGCCCGCTGCCACTTCTATGTTCTTGCAGCTTGCCACCGGTGGACGATTGACCGGTGTTGGTGTTGGTGTCGGCGTCGGTGTGGGCGTTGGTGCTGCTCCCACGCGCTGCCAGTCAGGCGTCACGTCGATTCCCGCCCCGGGGATATCGGTACTGAGATTAGTTTCCCCAGTGCCGTTCGCGTTCATGGCAAAGATTTCATGCTGTCCGTACAAAATGCGGTCGAAAACGATCCTTGTCCCATCGGGTGACCAGGCGGGGTTGTCGTCATAGACCGTATTGTTAGTAAGCCGCGTTTGACCGGTGCCGTCAGGATTCATCACATAAATTTGCGATCTGCCATCACGGTCGCTTCTGAAGGCGATCTTCGTGCCGTCCGGCGACCATGCCGGATTTTTCCCAGACGCAGTGTTCGGTGAGAGGTCGGTCCTACCCGAACCGTCCGCGTTCACAATGCCAATACGATCACCAACGAAGCCTGGCTGCGTCTCAAACACCAGCTTTGTGCCATCGGGGGACCAGGCGGGAGCAACATCCTCTCCGTTAGTAACTCTGGTCACGTTAGTGCCATCGGAGTTCATTACAAAAATTGAGCTGGTTGTGTTGTTCAAGTTACGCTGGCTTACAAATGCGATCCTTGTCCCATCCGGCGACCATTCTGGCTGGGAATCGCGCCAACCGAAGTTGAACGTGAGACGCGTCAGACCCGTCCCGTCGGCATTGATTGTGTAGATTTCGTGCTGCCCCGGATCGTTGAGGTCACTCTCAAAAGCGATCTTCGTTCCATTTGGTGACCAAACGGGATTGAACTCGCTTTGGTCGCTTGTATTCGTCAAATTCGTTTTGTTGCCACCATTGTTATCCATCAACCAGATGTCGTTGTTGCCAAAGTAGTGGTTCCTGACATAAACGATCTTCCCATTTATTCCGGGTGAGGGAGTCGGCGTTGGTGTCGGCGTTGGTGTAGGCGCAGTGACGGGTTTCTCCGTGAAGAACTGCCTCACGTCGACGTCGGCAAGGCCCTCGACGCTCGTGGAGCCGAACTCGGCCGTGGCCCCGGCGCGGGTACGCTCAGCGACCATATCCGATGCGAGAAAGACCCGCGGGTTGGGCGCAACTCCGTTTACCTGTAGAAGCTCGGCGCTTCCGTCGGCCCACCTCCGCAGCTTGAGCGTCACCGGCCCCCCTATCCAGTCGGCGGTGACGAACACTGGGTAGCTCGCGGGGTCGGCCGGGCTGCCACGTCCAGCCAAAGCGATGACCCTCTGGAAGTTGATGATGGCACACGCGGCAACGGCGGATCTGGTCTGCCCATCGTTGATGATGACTCGGAAGTCAGCATCCGGCCCATTCGGCGTAACGCTCCGCACCTGGAACGTCACGGTAAGGTCCAGATCACCACCCGGAGCCGCGTTGGGATCATTGGCGTACAGCGCGCTGACATCGCCTACGTCGGCGTCACTGAACGAGAGGGTTGTCGGACCAGTGGCGGGGAGCTGCGAGCCCAGTTGGGTGAAGTTGGAGATGTCTGCGGGATCGAGCCTTACTGGCGTCGACGATGGCGTCGGGGTCGACGATGCAGTCGGTGCCACGACCTTCGTGAATGCTCCGTTGCGGGTGCGATTTGAGGGAGGCCTTCGGGCTAGTCCGTTGTATGAGTAGCCCACAGTGAGAGCATTGATGAGGCCCGTCAGTGCCAATGTCATACCTATTCGGCGCCAGCCGCCATTTTTTAGATTTTTCATTCTCTTTGTCCTTCGTGCGCGTGAACCTGGCCGCAGTTGCACGCAGCCAGTGAATCGAGGCAAGCGTCACACTGCGGGCTGCTTTTGAAACCTTTCCCTCTATCTAAATACGCGCAAGGCGTGTAACAATTGGCTCACGTCGTTTAGGTAAGACCGTTTTCGGGCGGGAATATGAAGACTTCGACAGGTGAAGTTACACACCTGCTTCAGGACTGGAGCGATGGCAGCCGCGAAGCTCTGGATAAGCTGCTGCCGCTTGTTTATGACGAGTTGCGCCGTTTGGCGCACAGCTATCTCACCCACGAGCGCCCTAGCCATACCTTGCAGACCACGGCGCTGGTCCATGAAGCCTATCTGAAACTAATAGACCAACATTCGGTCAATTGGCAGAACCGCGCCCAGTTCTTCGCCCTCTCAGCCCAGGCGATGCGACGCATACTCATTGACAGCGCGCGCCGGCACACTTCGGTCAAGCGTGGTAGTGGTGGAACAAAAATCTCGCTCGACGAAGCTGCAACCGTTTCGAGCAAAGCGGCGAACGAATCATTACTGGCGCTTGATATGGCTTTGCAGGAATTGGAAAAGGTTGACGCCGAGCAGAGTAGAATCGTCGAGCTGCGATACTTCGGCGGTTTGACGATTGAAGAGACGGCGGAGGTTTTGAAATCCTCGCCCGCAACGGTCAAGCGCGAGTGGACGATGGCGCGGGCGTGGCTTTATCAGGCGATGGCCGGCTCGCGCGAATCTCTCGTTGAGCCAAACAAATGAGTCTTCGCGCGTATTGAGTTAGGGACGCACTACGTGTGTGCCACGATCTCTCGTCCGGAAGTTATTCATGAAGTGGCTGGCGGCAAAGTCCGCGAAGCGGACGAATCGGAAATAGCCCAGCAGTTTACTGCTGGGGACACGACGCGCATCAGTGGGGAGAGTCCGTGAAACGGACGGCTGAAAATGAACGAAGAATGCTTGAGGTATCAGTCGTCCGCGTTGCGGACTTTCTTTCCAATTATATGAACCGATCCCACCGATGAATCGGTGGGCTATTATCAATCGTCCGCTACGCGGACTGATTTTGCGCGTCTGATAAGGTTTCACCTACAGTTCGAGTTGGGTTATGAACGCAAACCGACAACAACTCAAAGAGCTGTTCCACGCCGCGGTCGAACTCGCGCCGCATGACCGTGAAGCTTTTCTAAAAGCAAACTGTGCAATGGACGATGAGCTTCACTGCGAAGTCTCTGCGCTGTTGACCGCTCACGAATCTGCCGGCGACTTCATTCAACAGCCCGCGCTGGTTGATGTCGGTTTGGTTGCAAACGATGGTCAAGCGAACAGTAATGCAGCGATCACAGGTCAACAGATTGGCAGTTATCAAATTCTGCGCGAGTTGGGGCGTGGTGGAATGGGTTCGGTTTATCTGGCAACTCGCGCCGATGAATCGTTTGATAAGCAAGTCGCCCTAAAACTCATCAAGCGCGGCATGGATTCCGACGCCATCATCAAGCGCTTTGTGATGGAGCGGCAGATTCTCGCCAATCTGGATCATCCGAACATTGCGCGGCTGATTGATGGCGGCACTACCGAAGATGGCCTGCCTTATTTCGTGTTGGAGTACATCGAGGGCACGACCATCACGCGCTATTGCGACCAACACAAGCTCAACACGATCGAACGGCTGAAGCTCTTTCGCCAGGTCTGCGCGGTTGTGCAGTTCGCGCATCAGAACTTGATCGTGCATCGTGACCTCAAGCCGAGCAACATCATAGTCACGGAAGATGGGACGCCCAAACTGCTGGACTTTGGCATCGCCAAACTTCTCAGCGCCGCTTGGTCTTCGTCCATTGAGGCAACCGCGACGATCGGGCGCGTGCTCACGCCGGAATACGCGAGCCCGGAGGAATTGCGTGGTCTGCCCGTCACCACGAGTAGCGACGTCTATTCACTTGGAGTTGTTTTGTACGAGTTGTTAAGCGGTCATCGTCCGTTCAATTTTGAGAGCCGCTCGCCCGAAGAAGTTGCGCGGATAATTACGGCGTCACAGCCAATCAAACCCAGCGTCGTCATCACCCGCATCGACGCCGCACGTCACGCGGACGATGCCGGACATGACTCGTTGACGCCCGAAGCAATCAGCCGCAGGCGCGATGGCAACGTGGAAAAGCTGCGCCGCCGTCTCGCCGGCGATTTGGATAACATTCTGCTCAAAGCTCTGCGAAAGGAACCTGAACGGCGTTATGCCTCGGTGCAGGAATTCTCAGAAGACCTGCGCCGCCATCTCGAGGGTCTGCCGGTACTCGCGCGGCCCGACACCCTCTCCTATCGCACGAGCAAATTCATCACGCGACACAAGGCCGGCGTGGCTGCGGCCGTCATTGTCCTGCTTACGCTCCTGTCAGCCACGGTCATCACAAGTTGGCAAGCCCGCGTGGCGCGACGCGAGCGCGATAAATCTGAACGTCGGTTTGGTGAGGTCCGCAAGCTGGCACACGCCGTCTTGTTCAAGTATCACGATGGCATTGAAAAGCTGCCCGGCTCAACACCCGTGCGTAAGATGCTGGTCCAGGATGCTTTGGAATATCTCGACAATCTGTCTAAAGAGAGCGGAAACGATGCTGGCCTTCAGCGCGAAATCGCGGCGGCTTATCAAAAAGTCGGCGACGTGCAGGGCAATCCGACGACAGGTAACCTGGGCGATTTGGCGGGCGCTCTCGACAGCTACCAAAAGGCGCTGGCGCTTCGGGAGAAGCTGGCAGCCGCTGATCCGGGAAACGCCGGAGAACGCCGTGGCCTTGCCAGCACTTACGCCGCCATTGCCGATGTGTTTGCCGACATGGTGCAATTTGAACGGGCAGCCGATAACTATCGTAAAGCTGTAGCTCTTAACGAGGCCGTCCTCGCGTCCGATTCAAATGATTGGGAGGCACAACGGAAGCTTTCGATGGCTTATCGCAAGCTGGGCTTCGTAACGGCGGAATCCGGGGACTTGAAGGGTGCTTTGGAGATCATTCGCAAAGCACGAGAGATCAATGAGCTGGTAGTTGCCGCTAGCCCAACTAGCCCGCAGGCCCGTAAGGATCTGGCGATGACCTATACATCGATGGCTGAGGTTACCGGTGAAGGCGGAGACATAGCCGCAGCCCAGGAAATCTGCCGGAAGGCCTTGGCAATTGATCAGGAATTACTAGCCGCGGAGCCGGCAAACACAGACAACCAGCTCGATGTGGCGAAGGACTACCTAAACATGGGAGAGACAACTTATTACTCTTCCGGTGACGCCAAGGAAGCGTTGGAGTATTACCGGAAGGCGTTTCAGATTTTTAAGTCCGTCGAGTCAGAAGATCCCAGAAACGCGCGAGCCAAATTCCAGGTCGCCCTCGGCTATCGGAGGATTGGGGGGATGCTCGCCAAGACGGGCAACGATTTAGAAGCAGTTGAAACCTATCGCAAAGCTGTACAAGCTTTCGACGACCTGGTTCAAAGAGACCCCGCGAATAGGAAGTCCAGAGGCAACCTCGCTATCATACTGAGCGGCCTCGGAATGCTTCTGGCTAAAAGCGGCGACTCCGCCGGGGCGCTCGAAGCCGGTCAGAGATCTCTTGCGATTGCCGAACAGCTATCGGTTGCAAATCCATCGAACCCTGAGTTGAGCGTAATCGTCGCAACGGCCTGCTCAGGTCTCGGCAGCACGCACGCAACATTCGCCGCAGACACCAGGCATAACGCTGCCATGCGTCTCGCGGAGTGGCGTGAGGCTCGCACATGGTTTCAGAAGAGTATGGACATCTGGACCAAGCTGAAAGCTGGAGGCAAGTTCACGAGCGTCGTCTACGGCAGCCCGGAAAAAGTTCAGCGAGAGATCGAGCGATGCGATGCGGCGCTGGCTAAGATAGGCGGTTGAAATCAAGGCAAACAGGTATGCGCGCTATGGAAAGCTCTGAACCGGCGCCGATTTGGATCCTCCCCTTGACAGCGCTGTCTTACGGCGCGTAGCGTCTTGCCCTTGGCCGGAGCCCTTGCGCACGCGCGGGCTACTGTCATTCGGGGAGGCGCATCTGTTCTGGTGAACGGCGCGGTCTTCAAAACCGTTAGTGAGACTGCGAGAGCAGGCTCAGGTAGGTTCGATTCCTACACGCCTCCGCCAGAAAAACAGTAGGCAGAAGGCAGGAAGCAGTAGGCAGCAAAACGCTTGGAACTGTTTGCCAAAATGTTGCTTGTCGACTTGCTTGACGCTTCACTTTCTGAAGTGGTATTCCCTCTCCTCGCAAGCACCGGGTGGTTTCGATTCTCCTGCTGACTTTTCGTTCTGCTCGCCGCTGACTGCTCACTATGAAAGATTGGATTGCGCTGAACATGACTCCCGGCGTTGGGTCGCGCGTCACTGCTCGCTTGCTGGAACACTTCGGATCGGCGGAGGCGATCTTCGACGCGCCGCGACGCGACCTTGCCTTGCTAAGACTGCCGCTGGAAACGGTGGAGAGCATCGTCTCTCGCGAATTGCACGCGCGCGCTGAAACGGAAATCGAGCGCGTGCGCACACTTGGCGGTGACATCCTGGTGCTCGACGACGGAGTTTACCCAACTCTGCTACGCGAGACGTACGATCCTCCCGTGGTCTTGTATATGAAAGGCGCGTGGGCTGAATGTCTGGAACGTCCATGCGTAGCGATCGTCGGTTCGCGGCGTTGTTCGACTTACGGCCAGAACGCTGCCCTGATGTTGTCGCGCGAGTTGGCGCAGCGCGGCGTGACGATCATTTCCGGACTGGCGCGGGGCATTGATGCGGCGGCGCATCGCGGCGCGCTGGAAGCCGGCGGACGAACGGTGGCGGTTATGGGCACTGGGCTCGATCAAGTCTACCCGCGGGACCACCGGAAACTCACGGACGAGATTCTGAATCACGCGGGCGCGTTGGTGACGCAGTTTCCGCTCGGTACGCCGCCGGTGTCGGAAAACTTTCCGTATCGCAATCGCGTGATTAGCGGATTGAGTTTGGGCGTCGTCGTGATTGAAGCGGCCGAGAATTCCGGCTCGCTGATCACCGCGCGGCTGGCGATGGAGCAGAACCGCGAAGTGTTTGCCGTTCCCGGCAACATCACTTCGCGAAATTCATTCGGCACAAACTATCTAATAAAAGGAGCGGGCGCAAAGCTGGTGCAGCAATGGCAGGACATCGCCGGCGAGTTGCCGCCTGAGATCGCGGCTCAACTGCTGCCGCCGCCCAGCAAGAAATCGCGAAAGAAAGGCGAGCTGGTCGATCAGCTCGCCCTCTCTCCGCCGGATTTATCAGACCACGAGCGGGCTGTGTTCAAGCTGCTCGCGACTGATACGCCGGTGCAGATCGATGCGCTCGCCGAAAGTACGAAGCTTTCGATCACGCAACTGACCAGCGCGCTGCTCGCATTGGAAATGCGCGAGTTGATTCGCGCGCTGCCGGGAATGTGTTTTGTCCGGAAGATGTAATTGATCCCAGGGATCGAGTTCGAGGGGAGTTTCAACGAGTGGTCGGGATCCGCTGAGCAAATTGGGCCGGCTGCACGATCACGTCGCGAAACAGGCTCTGCAAAAAGTAACTTAAACTCCGTTCGTCGCGCTTGCCCATCTGCTTAGTGATGAAAAAGAATCCGGCGAAAAAAACAATCACAAACGACGGCATGATAATGGCTGGAAGCAGCAATCGGATTGTGCTCCCGGAGTCTCCCGCTGTTATAACAAAACTCATAATGCCGAAAAAGAGAGCGAAGCAGAGTGACAACAATAAAAAGACCCCAGCGAATATCCAGAGGAGGGTGTACTTCACGCCGATGCTAGAGTCTATCGTGCTGCCCGATCCGTTTGGGATGACATTACCTCTGCAAACTGGAGCTAAACTGTTTCGCGACCAACGCCGGCGGCGCCGCAGCCAGAACTGATATCCGCTTAGCTGGCCATAGAAATCTTTCCCGCCGAACGGATTCATGAGGCGGCTCAGGCTTGCCTGATCGATTGATGCCGCCAGCCGCCTCATGACTTCATCAGGCGGAAGATTCACGACTAATTGGTATTGCTTCATAACCCTTTCTCCTTCCACTCCGAACAGGGGTTAGGAAGGGCAGAATACGGAGAATATTGACTGGACGCAAACGGACATATAATGCCCATTAGACCGTATCAGGCCGACTCGCAAATTTCGGCGCGTTTGGCGTTTGAGGCACCGTTAGTGCTATTTTCATGCCCGCCTCCTAAAAACCCCAGGCAATTGGTTTGGAAGCAACCCCCGGTCATCGAACATTCATCAGTGGGTGACTGGAGCGGACAGTAAATGGTGGAAGTATTTCCGTTGAAGTCGTCATAGTGAGGTACAGGTGAGTGGTAGAGAATCGATGGCAATAATCCTGGTTGATTCGCCGGTCGCGAGAGAGTTTCTCATAGAAATGTCGCAGGAATACTTCGGTGACATGGTCAAGGCTGTAGTGGATATCGAAAAAGAAATCATGGCTATCGGCGGCGGGTTACATTCCGACGAAGATTTCTACTTGAAAGAAGTTCGAACCAGGAGAATCTGTGGGGCATTAATCTGCATCCAGACCGGGAGCTGCCTGAGATGGTCGAGTTCGATTCCATGATTAATATTCGACCGCGACAAAACAATCGGTCACGCGGCGTCGAAGATGCTTCGGTGCGTGACAAAATCATTGCGGTTGTTCAAGGGCTGGTACGATGAAAACTTATCACCCGGATCTTGCAGATGGACGTTGGTTCACCTTCTCAATCGCTGAGCAGTTGGGGAACGTGGGGAGCGAATACGAGCGCGCGCTGAGAGCGAAAGAGCGAAGGGATGCCGTCAGATTTGAACACGCACTCGCCCGCCTGCTTGAGTTGCTCGACTTAACGATTGCAGATCCACGGTGGCGAAACCACAGATTGAGAGAGCTATGCCGCGTCCGCGAGGTCGTGTGCGACCAGCTTTGCAGCGAACATCCGGAGCCGTGGTCATATCCTGATCTGCGAGATTACTTCTTATCTTTTGGGCTTCTCGCTCGGAACGAGCGTGATAGAAGAATGAAGGCTGAGGCGTTGTCGGCCAAATAGGAATGGCAAAAAACTTAGTCATCGTCGAATCGCCCGCCAAGGCGAAAACGATCAATAAATATCTCGGCAAGGACTACATCGTGATGGCCTCGATCGGGCATATCAAGGATCTGCCTGCGAAAGACCTGGGCGTGGACATCCAGAATAATTTCGAGCCGCATTACGAAATCATTCCCGACGCAAAGAAGCGAAACAACAAGAGAATCGTCGCGGATCTGAAGAAGACTGCAAAAACAGCCACAGCTATCTATCTCGCCGCTGACCCGGATCGTGAAGGCGAAGCGATCTGCCAGCATCTGGCCGAAGAGATCGTTCCCAAGAAGCCGGTCGTGCCCGCCTTTCGCGTGATGTTCAATGAAATTACCAAGCGCGCCGTGCTGGCGGCGTTCGAGCATCCGAAACAGATCGACGGAAATCTGGTTGACGCGCAGCAAGCGCGGCGCGTGCTCGATCGTCTGGTGGGTTACAAAGTTTCGCCTTTGCTCTGCAAGACCATCGGCGGGCGACTGAGCGCCGGCCGCGTGCAATCGGTAGCGCTGCGAATGGTGGTCGAACGCGAACGCGAGATTGAAGCGTTCAAGAAGACCGAGTATTGGACGATCGCCGCGAATGTCGCCGGCAAACAACCGCCGGCGTTCGACGCGCGGCTGCTGAAAGTGGGCGAGCAGACGGTCAAGACCGGCAACTTTGACAATGAACCGAAAGGCACTGAAATCCTGATCGGCAAAGAGGCGCACGCGAAAGAGCTGGTTGCGGAAGCCGAAAAGCAGACGTTCGTTGTCAGTGAAGTTACGACGAAAGAGCGCAAGCGCAATCCAGTGCCATCGTTTATTACTTCGAAGCTGCAACAGGAAGCCGCGCGCAAGCTCGGTTTTTCGGTCAAGAAGACGATGATGCTGGCGCAGCGTTTGTACGAAGGCAGCATCGAGATTGGCGCGGAAGGCGGGGTCGGCCTGATCACTTACATGCGCACGGACTCGACGCGCGTGGGCGAGGCCGCGCTCGGTGAAGTGCGCGGGTTCATCGGTAACCAATACGGCGCGAACTACCTTCCCGAGAAGGCGGTGCATTACCGTTCGAAGAAAGACGCGCAGGATGCGCACGAAGCAATTCGGCCCAGCGAGGTAACGCGGACCCCGGATTCGCTGGCGCAATATCTCAAGCCTGAGGAGTTGAAACTGTACCGGCTCATCTGGCAGCGCTTCGTCGCGTCGCAGATGATGCCTGCGCTCTTTGACCAGACCACGATCGATATTCAGGCCGGACGTTTTGTCTTTCGCGCGACCGGATCGGTTTTGAAGTTTGACGGCTTCCTGAAAGTTTATCAGGAAGGTCGCGATGAAAAGCCGGCCGATGAAGAAGACGAACGGACTCTGCCGCTGGTCGCCAAGGGCGAGACGCTGGCGCTCAACAAGATCGATCCTGAACAGCATTTCACTGAGCCGCCGCCGCGTTACACGGAAGCGACGCTGGTGAAGGCTCTGGAAGAGAAGGGCATTGGCCGGCCGTCGACTTACGCGGCGATCATGACAACGATCCAGGATCGCGAGTACGTTGAAAAGAAGGAAGGACGCTTTCATCCAAGCGCGCTCGGCAAGACAGTTAACGATGTGCTGATTGACGGCGGGTTCGACGACCTCTTCAATGAAACTTACACCGCCAGAATGGAAGCGGAGCTGGACGAGATCGAAGAAGGAAAGCTGAAGTGGACTGACGCGCTGAAAGATTTCTATGGCAAGTTCAAGCAAGACCTCGATCAATTTCAGAAGTACGCCAAGGAAATCAAGAACAAGGAAACCCCAACCGAAGAAGCCTGTTTGAAGTGTGGGACCGTCGGGATGGTGCAAAAGCTCGGGCGCTTCGGCAAGTATCTTAAGTGCCCCAGTTGCGGCGCGACGCGCGATGCTGAGCCGGTTGCAGCTGCGGATGGCGGCCCAGGTTCGACGCCGGCTTCGGCTGATGGATCGGAAGCGGAAGAGGTTGAGGCGTGCGACCTTTGCGGCAAACAGATGCAGTTAAAGCGCGGCCGGTTTGGGCCATTCTATGGATGCAGCGGCTATCCCGAATGCCGTAACATTCGGAAGATTTCCAAGAGCGGCGCGGTCTCGAAACCACCAGAGCCGATTGACGAGAAGTGTCCGGTGGATGGCGCGCAACTGGTGAAACGCTGGGGACGCTACGGCGAGTTCATCTCGTGCTCGAACTATCCGAAGTGCAAATACATCAAGCGCGAAACGACCGGCATCGCTTGTCCGCGGCCGGGATGCAAAGGCGAACTGTTGGTTAAGAAAACGAAGCGCGCCAAATCGTTCTACGGCTGTTCCGAATATCCGAAGTGCGAAATCGTTTATTGGGACAAGCCCGTGACTGAGCCCTGCCCGCAATGCGGCGCGCCTTACTTGCTTGAGAAGACGACAAAGAAAGGTAGGACGCGTTCTTGCGCGAAAGAAGACTGCGATTATAAGAGCGATGCGCAGCCGCTGCCCGCTCCTCAGGAACCCACGCAAGAGAAGCGAGTCTGATCATTTTCCATTTATCATTGGACATTTCTCATTGGTCATTTCAGACACACGTTTGGACTGCCGATCTCGGTCGGGTGTTTCGATCGAAAAACACCAGGTTAGAGTTGAAACTCTCAACGCGTCTTCAATGATCAATGAAAAATGAAAAATGAGAAATGGAAAATGCTTACTCTGGCTCGCTGATATAATGGGCCGAATACTCGACATAGTTCTGCCAGTGACGCGCGAGGTCGGCAATCTCTTCTTCAGTCAGCGGTCGTTTCACTCGCCCGGGCATGCCCATCACCAGTGAGCGCGGCGGAATGATTGTCCCGGGAGAAATCAACGAACCCGCGGCGACCAGCGATTGCGCTCCCACCCGCACGTCATCCAGCACAATCGAACCGATGCCGATTAGCGAGCCGTGCTCGATATAGCAGCCATGCAGGGTCACGCTGTGTCCGACGGTGACTTCGTCTTCCAGGATGGTCGGCTTCTCGCCGGTGCGCGTGTGCAGGACGCAGTTGTCCTGCACGTTCGTGCGATCGCCGATCCGAATGTGGAACATGTCGCCGCGCACAACGGTGGCAAACCAGATGGACGCCTGCTCGCCCACGTGCACGTCGCCGATTACCTGCGCGCTGTCAGCAATGAATGCCGTTGGGTGAATTTGAGGCTGGATGCCGCGAAAGGGTCGAATCATGATTGGCGGAAATTGTGACCTCCGGTCAGCTAACTTGTGGGAGCCATCCTAGCAATCGTCTCGAGTATCTTGCTGCTGTCTTTCAAGCACTCCGCTTCAACCGCTTGCTTGGCGCTTTGCTTCGATGGCGTGTCTTTACGGTAGCTGACGCGGCCGTATCCGCGAGAAGCCGAAGAGCGCGGTTCACTGATTCAGTGTCGGGACATAAACTCGCAAGCTCCGGTTCGATCAGCACCAGATTCGTGCCGGCGGTAGCTTGCCGGTAGTATTTGCCGCGAACTCCGCCTTTCAATTGCGAGAGGTCGTATTCCGGCCGCAGGTCATTATTATTTTTCTTTGCCGATGCTTTCTTCATATTGTTTGAGCACTAGTATTTCCAGCTAAGTAACGCCTGCTATCAATTCCGCCGCCGTGAGAATCCGAATGTCTCGATATGAACTTAATCCCAGCAAGTGATTGTCTCCTGAAACTATGATCTCTACTTGCGCAGCAACGCCACAGGCTAGCACAGCATCATCGTCCGGGTCGGCGAGAATCACGGGTTCAATGCCGGCCGGTTGAGTGATTGAAGCCAGGGCTGCATAACCCAATACTAATTCGTGCGGTGATACTTCAACTGATGCAAGTCGTTCGGCGAACTTCTCACGATTCAACACATCTTCTAATTCGGTCAAAAGAACGGCGCTCGTGAACAAATCTATCGTGCCATCTCGAGCAGCATCCAACACTCGGCGCGGATTGCCCTTCCAGAGCAGACCTGAAACAACGATGTTCGTATCAGCTACGACTCGCATCACGGGAGTGGCGTGCTTGGCGGACAGCGGCAATCTCTGCTTCTACTTCCGTCTCGGTGAGCGGTGCGTCTAAAGCCGCCAAACGATCAGCCGCATCAAATAGGTTGTTGACGCGGCGACGACGGATCTCCTCGCGAAGCAAGGATTCAATCGCTTCAGGTCTCAACAGTCCATTAGTCTCAGCCTCACGAGCCAAGTTGTCTGGTAAGTCCAGCTTGATTTCAAGTGAAGACATTCTTTGTACCTCGTTGGAAATGTTATCACAGACTGGGGCGTTATCATTGGCAGCCTACTGACCGCGCCGAAGGGTGGATGCCACGAAATGGTCTGATCATGATTGGCGGCGATTATGCCAACCGCTTCGGCGAAAAGGCAAGATATTGAATATATGACGGCTGGCCATGATCCCCAATCCCAGGCCAGCAACCTTGCAACCAGCCCCCCAATCAGGCATTATGTTGACTGTTAATCCTTCTCTCGCGCATCGACGGTGATGCGCCCCGCGCACAAACGAGTTAGCGCCGGCGTTTGGATGGTTCGAGAGCAGGCTGATTTCAACTTCAGAAGCCGCTCTTTTTTTGAGAGCATCCGAACTCGGTTCTTCGACTGCTACCGTTCGCCGAAGCCATCTGATTCGCAGCTTCTTTCAATCCCAAAAGGGAAAGGTAAAACTAGATGTCAATGAAACTTTATGTTGGAAACCTCGCTTTCCAAACCACCAGTCAGGAGCTGCAGGAATTGTTCGCTCAGGCCGGCACGGTTGAATCAGCGGCAGTCGTGGAAGACCGCGACACAGGACGTTCGCGAGGCTTTGGCTTCGTCGAAATGTCCAGCAAAGAAGAAGGCGCAGCCGCCATTGCTCAGTTCAATGGCAAGGAAGTTAATGGTCGCGCCTTAAACGTCAACGAAGCCAAGCCGCGCGAAAATCGCGGCGGCGGCGGTGGGGGCGGTCGTGGTGGTTACGGCGGCGGCGGCGGCGGTCGCGGCGGCGGCTACTGTGGTAATCGTGGCGGTGGCGGACGCGACTTCGGAGGTCGCAACGACCGGCCGGCTCGCTGGTAAGCAATTACCGGTAACACTTTATCCGAGGGCGCTCCCGGCAACCTGAAAACAGTTCGCCGGGGGCGTTTCGGTCTGTACTAGCGCCTCAGGAATGAAGGCGTCCGGATGCCCGGAACAACAAGGAGAAGTATGGCGGAGAAACCGATTTTTACAGTTGGTGAGCGAATTGAACAGATGTGTATTACCTGCGGCGAAGAGCGCGGGCACATCGTGGCATCCGTAACCAAGAAAGGGCGCATCACGCGCGTCAGTTGTCCGGGCTGCGGATCGCGCGTTCCGTACAAGAGCAAGAGTGCCGACGGGGTGACCCGCACACGCACTGCCAAAGTGGGCGCGCCCTACGATCAAAAGCATACCTATCGCCGTGGACAAACGATGATGCCCCCAACGTTTGGCGCCGGAGAAGTGACGGCGATTATCGAGCCACGCAAGATTGACGTGCTGTTCGCCGATCGCATGCGGCGCCTCGTTCACGCCAACGTTTAGCTGCCTGGGTTGTGCTCGGGATTAATGCTTGCGCGAAAGCGCGGCATTCGATTGGAAGTGTGATGGTGCACCCGGCACGACTCGAACGTGCGACCCCCTGATTCGTAGTGCGTTCAAAAGCACTCCAGCAGGTTATGCCACTTACGATCAACTAACATCTGTTACAGGTTGCAGCCGCCAGCGAGTCTATCTGTTACCACCTATTACTTCCACTTTGTCTGTGTTCTTGTCACAAGTTTGTCGCAAGGATGCTGGCCTCTGAACGGACAACGAATTTTAAGCCCGATTCGGGGGGTACTTACCTCATGCTACTACGCGTTACCAAGTAGTATTTACCGACGTTTCAGATGTCAAAGCAAGCTGACGTCTCGCTTGGTATCGGCACGTAACCCCCTCGTCTTCCCCCTCCTCATCTTCCGGGTCATCCTGCATGAAGCACTGACACGATATGGGTCGGCCGTTCGAATCCACCAGCGCCTACCAAAGCGGTCAATAACAAAGCCGCAGAATTGATGTGGAGCACTACCTCGACACGGTAGGGGTTTACCGAAACAGTGCCACATGCTGCTGAGTCGCATCACAGGCGCGCTGAAATGCAGATCCAGTCATCACCTAGGCTGCAACCAGCAGTCTGAAACGCCCTTGCCTCGTCTCTCCAGTATGGGGTGTAATCTCGCTTACATACGGTTGGCTTGAGGTCACGGTACAACTTAACCCCTTCGAGGATCAAAGAATGAGTACTGTCATCGATGTAGAACGCGCGGTCAACGAAAGATACGGCCATGCGGCGCAGGGTCGCGAACCGGAGCTTTGCTGTCCGGTTGAATATGACCCGAAGTACCTCAGCATCGTTCCTGAAGAGATCAAAGAGCGGGACTACGGCTGCGGCGACCCTTCGGCGTTCGTAGGGGAAGGCGAGGTTGTACTTGACCTGGGTTCGGGCGGAGGAAAGATTTGCTACATCGCCGCGCAAATCGTTGGCCCGAAGGGCCAGGTTATCGGCGTCGATGCAAACGACGAGATGCTGGCGCTGGCCAGGAAATATCGGCAAAGCGTCGGCGATCATCTGGGCTATCACAACGTCGAGTTTCGCAAGGGCCGCATACAGGATTTGCGGCTCGAATTTTCTGTGCGTCTCCTCTTTTTGGTTAAACTCGCCACTCTTATTCAAGGTTCACGACAGTAATTCATTGCGCTTTGCAGGTGCGATCCTCCTCAGCTTGACTACAATCGTTTATTTCAGATCGTTGAGCCACTTGGGGCGAAATTATTCGCCGTGTTTCGATTCTCATGTACCTTTCGAATTGATATCAACGGGCCCGTATAAATTCATTCGGCATCCGATGTATTTGGCAAAGTTATTAATCTTGGTTGCTAATGTCGTTATGAGTGGCTCTCTGTGGTTTGTGCCTATGTTTATATACCTCATCATAGAAACTGTCATAACGGTGGCCAGTGAGGAAAAACATTTGACAACCTCAATTCCGCAATATGTGGGTTATAAGAAAAGAACCCCAAGCGTAATCCCGTTCGTATTTTGATCTGAAGAGACGAAATCGCGTGAGCCGCGACTGACTTCTAAGGAGGAAACAATCATGAAGGTGTTGACAGTGTTAATTCAATCAATCGTTCTACTGTCAGCCGCAATGGCTGCGAACTTGAAATCATCGAGCGACGAGCGAAGCACCCCGGTCACGGTCGGAGAAGTAGCTCCCGATTTCACTCTTGAAGATCAAAATCGAAACAACGTTGCGATTTCCGACGCACGCGGCAAGAGTCCGGTCGTATTGGTCTTCTATCGAGGCTACTGGTGACCGTACTGTGCTCGGCAGTTAGCCGAACTGCGATCGCTGTTGAAGAAGGATGAGAATGTAAAGCTCTACGCGATCAGCGTGGATCCTCCGGACGTGAGCAAGGACTTTGCCGCGAAGCTTGGGTCGGATGGCAAGGGAGCGTTTACCTTTCCAATCCTTTCCGATCCTGATCATAAGATCATCGATGCCTACGGCCTGCGTGATCCCGCTTACGAAGGGCAGAAGGTCTACGGCATTCCGCATCCGGCAGTTTACGTGATCGACAAGACCGGAAAAGTCTCTTGGGTGAAGGTTGAGTCGAATTACCGCGAGCGTCCGACAAATGATGAGGTACGCAAAGCGCTCGACGCCTTGAAATAGGAGACGGCCTGAGGACAACTTAGATGGCAACTTATCGAGAAATGGTTCTCAGCCATCGGCTGTTCATGAGGCTCTATCCGTTTGCGCGTTACGCAATCAATCCCGTCCCGTGCGCGAAGCTCGAAAAGCCATTGAACACGGCTCGGGTGGCGCTGGTAACGACTGCCGGATTGCATACGCCGGAGCAGGCAGGTTTCGATAGTTTCCTGAAAAGTGGTGATGCTTCTTTCCGCGAGATTCCCAACACCGTCACCACGAGCGCCTTGATCGAAGCGCATAAGAGCGACTCCTTCGATCATTCAGGCGTCCAGGCTGATCGCAATCTGGCCTTTCCTCTGGATCGTTTTCGTGAACTCGTTGCGCGCGGCGCGATCGGTTGCCTCAACCACCGCCACTTCAGCTTCATGGGTTCGATCCTCAGGCCGAAGCGTCTGATCGAAGAGACTGCGTCGCAAGTCGCCGAGCGATTGCGTGCAGACGGGGTTGACGTGGTGTTCCTCACGCCCGTTTGACCGATGTGCGTGCAGACCGTTGGTCTGATTCAAGCCGCCATCGAACGCAACGGCATTACGACTGTCTCTATCTCGCTGCTGCACGAAGTCACCGACGTCTTGCGTCCACCGCGCGCCTTGTTCGTCCCCTACAAGCTCGGCTTTCCGCTCGGCGAGCCGAACAATTCTGCCTTACAGCATCGCATCATCGCCGCTGCCCTTGCGTTGCTGGCGAGAAACGATGTGCCACTCATCGAAGACTTTCAAGGATAAGTGCGTTCGCTTTGGCTGGCTTCTTTGGGGTCTATTCCTTCCACGGTGTAGCTGATTTACCTTTTGCAGTTCTTCTTCCACAATATGAGCTTCTGTTGACGCTATGCGGCGACAAGATTTCCTCGGCCGGCATTTGCATTCATCAACCGCGAAGATCAATTACAGGTCAGTAGGCAGTAAGCGGCCTTGGATTTCGGATTGTGAGTTGCGGATTGGCAGAGCCGATGCCAAAGAGCGGTGAGCAGTAAATCAGAGACCGAGCACGTCTAGCAATGCGGCGGCCACCTCGTTCCAACGCGCCTTGGGAAATGTCGCGATCCACGGGCCGAGCGAAGTGCGTTCCACTGTCTTGATCCATTCGGGCTTCAACACACAATCGCCGGGAAGCCCTTCGGTAGTCGATAGACGAACTTCCCAAGGCAAGTCTCTGATCTGCGTGGATAGAGGTATCACTGGGATCTGCGCCAAAGAAGGAAGGACATCCTCGCGCCCGAGGACAAGCACTGGCCGCCGCTTGTCGGGAGCTTCGAAGCGAAACCAACGGATGTCGCCGCGCGAGATCACGGAATGTCGGTATCAATCCCGTCTTCAATCGGACCTTCTGGCCCCCGCTGGACCCATACCCGCCAAAACTCGCGCTGTTGCTGGGCTGAGAGTCCTTGTTCTTCGACGGGTTCGAGCACGACCCGAACGCGCTGGCCATCCATTTCCGGCACCGCACTCTCCAGCTCGATCGTAGCGCCTCGTAGAACTCCTGTCTTCGTTGTCATCATCAGCGAGCAGCTTACCACAGCTCTCAGCATAACCGAGCAATAAGCAGTGAGCGGCCTTGGATTTCGGATTGCGAATTTTGAATTGCGGATTGGCAGAGCGGATGGCGAAGAGCAGTTAGCAGTGAAAGAGAGGACCGCCATATCTCCGAGATCATCGCGGAAGAGCGATCCCGGCTGCGCAAATAACACTGAACCAAAGATTGAATTCTTTCTAGGCCTAACCCTCGTGGTCAAAGTGTCTCGCGGCTACGCCCCGCAGAGTCTGAGCTAGGCACGTCGACGTAAGCAGGTGGAATCATGGCTCAAGATCAACTCCCAACCCCGAGGCCATGCGATTCACGAAGTTAAAATAGGCCATGATGGTCGCCGCGTCGTGAATAGCAAGATCGGAAAAACCCGCCTCTCTTAAAGAAGCCATGTCATGCTCGTTGACCTCTGATGGTGTGGCTGTGAGCTTGAGCGCGTAGTCGAGCAGCGCGCGCTGCCGCCGATCCAGTGGCGCTGTTGCCGGATCGCGTTCGAGAGCGGCGAGTTGTTCGTCATCTTTGGTCAGCATACGGAGAGCCTCCCCGTGATGCTTGATTCAATAATGACAGTGATTGACCACCGAGACGGCGACAGTGATTGTTTCCTGCTCGGCTCGTGTCAACTCTGACTTACCAAACATCAACTCGCGATAGAGCCTGATGTGAGCGGTCATCACTTCGGGATGCACGCTGTGAACCTTGAGAATGTTGGCTACGTCCCCGTGCGCCGGAGCTACTTCGTCATAAGCCTCACGCAGCACGCCCTCGGCTTCCGGTACATCGATTACTTTGATCCACGTCATAAAGTTATCTCTTTCGTCAAGTTAGTGCGGGCTGCATTATCGCTCGCTCCGTAGGAGCCGAATATTTATAGTCACTCCAGCTCCAGAGGAGTGACATGTGCGGACCCCCATCACGCGAGGACAGAACATGTCGCTCCTACGGAGCTGGGAAATTCTGTTAGGTTTGGCCGCTATAAATATGCCGTCCCTACGGGACTATTCTCAGCGCCAAAGTCTGAAATAGTACGACAGCCACTTCTTGTAGGCCGAAAGATTCTTGAGTATCGCCTCGACTCCGGCTTGCTGATTAACCTGCCCGAGCGTCGGATAGACATGAATCATGCTGCCTAGCGCTGTGATCGAAAGTCGCTGCTTCATGGCCAGCACGACTTCGTGAATTAGTTCGCCTGCATGCGCGCCGACGATGTGCGCGCCGACGATCTCGTTCTTACGGCCAGTGCAAATGATCTTGGCGAATCCTTTCGTTTCCTCTTCGGCCTGCGCGCGGTCGTTATCGGCAAAATCGGTTCGAAAGATGTGAACATTCGTCAGACCGAACTTCTGCTTCGCTTCGTTTTCCGTCAGACCGACTCGCGCAACTTCCGGGTCGGTGAATGTGGTCCAGGGAACGACACGAAAGTCTGTCTTCTGCAGCAGCGGCCAGAAGAACAGTGCGTTACGAATCACGACTGACGCTTCATAAGCGGCCATATGGGTGAAAGGAAAGTGTCCGGTGATATCACCGGCCGCGAAGATGTGGCGCGCGGACGTGCGCAGGTAGTCATCCGTGAAGATGCGCTGCTTGTCATATTTCACTCCGGCGGCTTCGAGATTCAATCCTTCAATGTTTGGGCGCCTTCCGGTGGAGACAAGAATCTCTTCGGCATGCAAATCAGTTTGCTTACCGTCGTGCTCAACCGTCAATACCTTCTGCCCATTCGCGGTGGCTGCCCGCACAGCCTTGTGATTGAGCAGAATCTTCAGACCTTCGGCGCGCATTATCTGTTCGACGGGGGCTGAGACTTCTTTGTCCTCTTTAGCAAGCAAGCGCCTGTCCATCTCGACAACGGTCACGTCGCTTCCGAAACGCGCGAATGATTGCCCCAGTTCCAGACCGACTGGACCGCCACCGAGAACGATCAGCGTTTCCGGCAGTTTCTTGAGATGGAAAACCTCTTCATTGGTAACGAAGCCAGCTTCTTTCAATCCTTCAATCGGAGGAACAGCGGGCCGTGAGCCTGTTGAGATGCAGAAGCGTTTCGCCGTTATTGTTCGCTTTGTGCCATCGTGATCTGTGAGTTCCAATTCTTTTGGCGACAGAAAGTGCGGGCTGGCAAAGATCACCTCCACGCCCCAGGCCTCAAATCGCTCTGGCCGATCATGCACACCGACGGTTCCGATAACGCGCGCGACTCGATCGGTGATCGAGCCGAAGGCGCCATCTTTGAACTCAAGGGAAGTGGGCGCGAAGCCAAAATCCTTCGCCCGGCGAACGTCGGCAGCGAAGCGTGCTGAACGAATAAATGTTTTCGAGGGAACGCAACCCGTGTACAGACAATCGCCACCCAGCGCTTTCTTTTCAACCAGCGCCACCCGCGCGCCAAGCTGCGCCGCGCCTGCTGCTACCACCAATCCCGCAGAGCCACCACCTATCACGACGAGATCGTATCGGCTCATGAGTCTTCTCTAGGCTGTTTGGTCGATTGCTGGTCATCGCGTCGAGACTCGACGCGGCACGCACCAGACATTCAAGTCGGCACGCCGAGACGCGGCAAAACGTATTTCATCAACAGGAAATAAGCGGCAACGAACAGTGGGACTATCAACCATTCAGGCATATTAAGTTTCCTTTGCAAACTCGTGTCTCAAAAATCACTCTTCGGCGGCGCGTTCTAATCGCTTGCGATCAGCAATCGTGATCCGCTTCCTTCCGATTTCGATCAGGCCGGCAGTCTTCAGTTCATTGAGCGCACTGGTCACTGTCTCGCGATATACTCCGAGCCGCTCAGCTATGTCCTGGTGAGACAGCCCAGTTATCTCGTTATCTTCGGCTTCGCGCAAGAGCAGTGATGCCAGCCGCGGAATCAATCCCTTGAAAGCGATCTCTTCCAATTGTCGCTCGGCGTCAACGACGCGTTTTCCCACGGCCTCGAGAATGCGCAAAGCAACTTTCGGTTTTGAGAGCAGCAGACGTTCCACGTCGCTACGACTCATGGTGCAAATGAGCGACTCTTCAGTGGCTTCGGCGAATGTGTCGTACATGCCCTGGCCAATGCAGCTCATTTCGCCAAAGAACGAGTACTGCGGAAGACTAGCGATCACCAGCTTCCGGCCTTCGGGCGACATGCGATAGATTTGAACCGCACCTTTCTTCAGAATGAAGAGCACCTCTCCCGTTTCACCAGGCGCGTAAAAGACTCGTCCCGGGATACATGTCTGCATTCGTGTTGCCCGATCAATCTCCTGCATTTCCGCGGGTGAAAAATCGCGGAACAACTCCATCATCGAGAGGTAGCCAATCTTGTCGCGCAAGGCACTCGCCTCAACATATTCAGTCTCACCGGCAGTTGCAGCGGCCGTTCGGTTGCCCATCAGACGTTGTGTCAGCTTTGAAAATGCGCTAGGCATGTTGGTGGCCTCCGTTGTCATGACATTGTCCCGCCAGATCTGTTGGATGTCCACGATGTAAGACAAGCTTTAGCTTGTCACCTTTGGCCGACAAACTGAAGTTTGTCGAACACTAGCCGACACTTTCGCGAAGAGTTCCTCAGGCGTGGGATTTCCCAACGAGATTGTGCGGCCATTGAAAACATAGGTTGGAGTTGAGAAAACATCGTCCACGTTCACGCTGCCTTCAGCGTCCAGGTCGATCAGTTCGACATTCACACCGGCGAATCGCGTTCTCACCTCGGCGGCCAGCCGCACGGCCTCTTCACACGACCAGCAGTGTTGTCCGATATAGATTCGTAAAGTGGGCTTGTTCCCGTTCTCATTCACTGTCCAAACTCCCACTCCTTTTTTTCGCCGCTTCACCGCCAGCCGGCGGCAAAGCCTTCGCAGTGTCAGCATAGAGAAAGTGGCGCTGTTCTTATGTAACCCAGCTTACAGGGCGGGCTGTAATCAACATTACTGAGGCGCGCTCTGTTTCTCACGATAATCGCAACCAGGCTGCGAAAGTGCTACGGCACCGAGACGAACAACCGGAGTTGGAACGACGCAGCCGACAGCAATCAAGCTGAACAAGAACGATTCAAGAAGCAGGAGAACAATCATGAGTGAACACGTCATTGAGGTTAGCGAAAAGAGTTTTGAGAGGGAGGTCTTGCAATCCGACCAACCGGTGTTGGTCGACTTCTGGGCGCCGTGGTGTGGCCCTTGCCGTCTGCTCGCACCAATCGTCGAAGCAGTCGCGGCCCAATACCAAGGTGTCGCCCGCGTTGTCAAAGTAAACGTTGACGACCATGTATCGATCTCGCAGCGCTTTGGGATTAAGGGCATTCCCACGCTGATTCTTTTCCTGAACGGAAAAGAGGCAGAGCGCATGGTCGGCGCAGCGTCAGAGAAAACCGTCGCGCAGATGATCGACAGGCACGCGAGCCCAGCGGTCGCCGCTTGAGGGGCGACAGCTTCGCGATGTATCGCACGCTCTGCTTGCAGATGTGGAGACACAGGAAGGGAAATAGCTATGGCAACGACAGTGGCAACCTGGCCGGCGCGATATCAAGTTGAAAACAAACCACAGGCGAGCGCGTTCGAACCTCTGAAGGAACTGCTCAGGATGTTGGCGCGCGGATGCTTTCACCGGCACAAGAGCCGGCCCTTCACAACGGGTCGTATGACATACCGCGTGTGCACCGATTGCAGAGCGCGACGCAGGTTCGATCTCGATCGTTGGGAGTCGTACGGTCCCTACTTTTTCGCGGAAGAAATTCATAATCACGTGAAAGGTATAGATGGACGCCAGAGCATTCCGACCAAAAACAATATTCGTCAAATACGAGCAGCCTGAAAAAGGCCTGACTTGTATAAGTCCGCATTGATCGATCAGAAAGGATCAGCAGGAAACAACAGATGAACGAAAGAGAACGAAGCTACGAAGTGGTCATCATCGGCTCCGGTCCCGCGGGGTTGGCCGCCGCGATCTATGCCGCGCGCGCAGACCTGCGACCGTTGGTGATCGAAGGCCCACAGCCTGGTGGTCAGTTAACAATCACCACAGAAGTCGAGAACTATCCCGGCTTTTCAAAAGGCATCCAGGGACCTGAGTTGATGGAGGAGTTTCGCGAGCAGGCCAAGCGCTTCGGCACGGAGTTTCTGACTAGCTGGATAAAGGAGGTTGATCTAAGCGCGCGGCCTTTCAAAATCATGACCGAAGAAAAGATCCTTTGGGCGCAGACTCTGATTAAGGACAGCTTGAGAGGGACGAGGTCGGCTATCTCAGAACCGCCGGACGCACCATGGCAACGAATGTGCCTGGCGTCTTCGCTTGCGGCGACGTGCAGGACTCGTTCTACCGGCAAGCAGTGACCGCGGCTGGCACGGGTTGCATGGCGGCCATCGACGCCGAACGCTTTCTCGGCAGCCAAACTGATTTTCCGGCGTCCGAACCGTGCGAAGAGCCAGAGGCGAATGTCTTGGCTTACGTATAGCCTTGAATTGAGGCAGCCGGCGTTTAGTTCGGGGAAGTCGCAGCAATCGGAGTTTGCAAGATGGATCTAGGCTCGATCAAAGATTGGTTCTTTAGTCTGGGAACACAGTACCACGTGAATCCGCTGATCTTCGGGCTCATCTATGTAGGCGCGATTCCGTTCTTCACGGCATCGATTGCCTGGCTCGTGCGCAACTACCGTCGAAGCAGATCAATCCTGCTGCCACTGTTCTCGGCGGGGTTCTGGTTTGTATCAGCCTATCTTTATCTCATCATTGCCGGCAGGAACGTTCCCTCTTGGGTCTATGGTGTCGTGGTCGTGTTGATTGTCGTCGGTGCCATATCAACCATCAGACGAGTTCGCAAACAGATCAGAGCGCAGTCGATGTCACCTAACGGTCAGGGCCAAGTGGGGACAACCAGTTGTCGGGCTCGGCGTAGTATCGCGCACCGAGCCATATCCGCGGGGAGCGTTTAATCAGGATGGTCAGATTCAAGATTAAAATGATCAACAGTCTGCTGGCCGTAATGATCTTGAGCGTAACCGCTGCTTCCGGGCAGCAGCGGGCACAATGGACCGAGCGCGCGCAGCTCGACTTTCTCAAGAAGCACTGGCAAGTTCCGGTTCCCTTGCAAGGCAAGCCTCCGGCAGATTGGTCGGAGTCGGAAGCCTCACTCGCGCCGGAGACTTGCGGCGGCTGCCATGCTGCGCAGTTCAAGGATTGGCAGACGACGATTCACAGTCGCGCGGTTGGGCCCGGCCTGATGGGCCAGACGCCAACACTCTTGCGCGAAGAGCCAGCGACAGCCAACGTTTGCTACACCTGCCACGCGCCGTTAAGTGAGCAACAGGAAGTCATCTCCTTCGGCACGAGAAACAGAAGGAATGCTCACTTCGATGAGGTTCTTCAGAGCAAGGGCCTGACGTGCGCCGCCTGCCATGTCAGAAGCAACCAGCGCTTTGGTCCGCCCCGACGTGATGGTTTGCTGGAGAGCACGAAGCCTCGGGATCAACTGTCTCATGGGGGCGCCACACGCACGCCCGCGTTTGAGCGCGCCGAATTCTGCATGGGCTGCCATCAGTTCCAACCAGACGGCAACGCGCTCAACGGAAAGCTGCTGGAAAACACTTACAACGAATGGAGAAACGGCCCATACGCGGCGCAAGGCATTCAGTGTCAGCAGTGCCACATGCCCGATCGCCGGCATCTGTGGCGCGGCATTCACGATCCCGAGATGGTAAGAAGCGGCGTGAAGGTGGACTTGCAGATGAAGCAGCAGAGCTACAGCGTTGGTGACAAACTCGAAGCCACCTTGACGGTCACGAATAGCGGAGTCGGCCATTACTTTCCAACTTATGTCACGCCGAAGGTCGTCTTGCGAATTGAACTGCTTGATGACAGTGGACAAGTGATTGCCGCCAGCGTTAGAGAGGAAATAGTCGGCCGCCAAGTCACGCTTGATCTGGATCGCGAGATTGCCGACACACGCATTCCACCAAAGGGGGTGCACACGTTTCGTTACTTGGGAACAATTGATCGCGCGGGCCTGAAGCTGCACGCCGAAGTAATCGTTTACCCGGATGAGTTCTACGCTCGGTTTTACGAGGCGAAGTTAGCGGGCCAGCTCTCGACCGTTGAGAGACAACGGCTCTCGCAAGCGCTGGATGATACTCGCAAGTCCGTCTATAAACTTTTTGAGCAGGATATCCCGCTCTGACTCGGGCCGCATTCCACGTTTCTCAATTAAACACTCGGAAATCCCTCCGCCCCACAAAGGCCACCCCGTTCGCCTTCGGTAATCGGGATTACATACAAATCCTGACCCCAAGCTTAACCTGAGCTGACATTTACCGCTGTCACGAAATGTCTGGCGGAAACGGTGATGTTGGTTTTGAAGTAATCCATTTACGGCTGGCATATGAAGCGATTCGAGAGCCGGTCGGAATTCAACTCGAGGAGAAAACGATATGAAGAAACTCTTGATGTTAGTTATGGCACTGGCGCTGCTCTCGGCGACCGCGTTCGCCAAGCCGCAGAACCCGTGTAACCCTTGCAATCCAAAATCGGGCAAGGGGATGGCAAAGGCAACCGGCAGGACGAGAACGCTCGTCGGCAACATCGGCGACAGTCAATGCGGGTTATCGCACAGGAAAATGCAAGCGGCGGGAAACATGGGCAACGACGACAAGGCTTGCACGCTCAAGTGCGTAGAGATGGGCGGCAAGTTCGTGCTCGCCGATCGCGCGCACAAAGTGGTCTATGCGCTGGACGGAGAGTCTCAGGCGAAAGCCAGGGAATTCGCCGGCCAGAAGGTCAAGATCAAAGGTCAGGTTGATTCCAAGACCAAGACCATTCACGTGGTCTCGATCTCGGCGGCCTGAGCCAGGGTTGATTGGCCAGCAAGCAACAAAGGGCGGGGCTCTCTCCGCCCTTTTCTCGACGCAAAGGCGTAGTGCGATACATCGGTAACCGCGTGGCTGCTGATTACTCGCAACGCCTCGATGCGCTGCTTGTTGAAAAGGAATGAAGGAGGAATGCGAGCCATGAAGCGAACGACTTTTCTCGCGACCGTAGTCTTGATCATTGCTGCCCTGGCCCTGACTCAAGAGTTGACGGCCCAGACTAAGCAACAACGGACCAGATACTTTTGCGGCATCGGGCGCGTTGTCTCGATCGATGAAGACAAATCGGGTGTGACGATCAGTCACCACGCCATCGAGGGATACATGCCGGCGATGACAATGCACTTCAAGACGGCGGATATGGAAGCCCTGGGCGATGTCGCCGCTGGAGATACGGTGCGGTTCACTTTGAAAGATACGCCCGAACTAACGCGGCTCGTTTACATCGAAAAGATTGCCCCCGAACCTGGTCCAAAAAGGAAACGCTGAGTGGTTACAGTTGAAACTGGCCGGCGCTCATTTGTCGGACTTCTGATCGGTTTGATTTGGGCGGGTATCACGGGAACCATCGGCGCAGTTGCTGTTCGCTTCGTCGCAGCGCCGACTCCCCGCGCGGTGTCGCAAATGAATTGGACCGACATCGGAACATTGAAAGACATTCCGGATGGGAAGCCAACCAAACGCGACGTCGTCATCCAGCAAGACTCCGGATGGGCGCGCTTCAACTCCTCGAGATCGGTTTGGGTCGTAAAGCGCGATCAAAAGACGACGGTGTTCTCCGCCACATGCCCGCATCTTGGCTGTACGGTTGATGCGTCCGCGAACGGGTTTGCCTGCCCGTGCCATGGCAGTTCGTGGAGCGCAAGCGGCGAAAGACTCGGTGGTCCGACGCCACGCGGTCTGGATGTTCTGGAAAGTAGAGTCGATGGCGACACGCTTAAGGTCCGATATCAAGATTTCAAACAAGGCACTACAGAGAAGGAATCGGTCTAGCTGAGAGATGAGCACGCCTACATCCCGACTAAGAACACTTTCATACTGGATCGACGAGCGCACCGGAGTCAGCCACTTATGGCGCGGCGCTCTTGATGAACCGATTCGTGGCGGCGCGCGTTGGGCTTACGTCTTTGGTAGCGTGCTGGCGTTCCTGTTTGGCCTGCAAGTTATTACCGGAATGCTGCTCTCGATCTATTACGTGCCGAGCGCCGATCACGCCCATGCGAGTGTTGCCTTCATCCAAAAAGTGGTGCGCGGCGGCGCATTGTTCCGCGGCCTGCACGCTTACGGCGCCAGCGCGATGATCGTCTTGCTGGTGGCCCACATCGCCCAGACGTTTCTCTATGGCGCCTACAAGCAGAAGCGGGAGCTGGTCTGGGCGGTGGAGTGTTTTTTCAAACGCAGGCCTCGCGAGGGCGGATTGGCTGGCGCGTTCCCCTCCAGATGAACTTAAGAAACAAATAAGTGTCCTCGGATTGTGGCGCTCACTTTGGTGGCAGCGACTCTACAAAGCGCAGACCCCGCTTGATCCAGGACTTGAGCGCCGCCTTTGTGCGGTAGCCAGTGGGGCCAACGTAAACGAAGCCTCTCATTGGCCGCCCGGTGAAATCCATGGCGCGCGCGTGCGGTTGAGAAAGCGCTTGCTCGTGCTCCTCTGCGCCCACGCGAACGACAAGATCTTCGCCCACAAGGCCGCAGCACATGTGGCCATTTACCATGAACGCGACTCCGCCGAACATTTGTTTCTCCTTCGGTGTGCAAACTTCCGCCAGGATGTTGCGGATGCGCTCGGCTGTGTGTTCATTGAAGGCCATCGTCTGCTTTCGTCCGAGGAAAAGCCACTGATCCACTTTACGGCGGAGGGGTTCTTGTTAACGCCGCGACCACAGATCACCAGCACAGGAACTTCAAGCAACCAGAGATTGGACCAATGACTGATCGGCGTGATGATACCAGTAGTTCAGCATGACGTTGGGAGAATTTGTCGGAATCTTGGTGGGGAGCCTATCGCAGAAAACGGGCATTCCTTGACAGAAACGGGCGCGCCCGTTAGCTTTAGTCAGCGCGTTGAGAGCGCGGCGACAATCGATGATGAATCAGGCCACCAGCTATCGTTACTACCGCTATTACCGCCCACTGTTCGGAGTGAAGGATGGAAAGTGGCTGGCTGGCAGCGCGTGATGATCTAGCAATTCAAGAAGTTCAAGTACCAACCGGCCACTTCCTTCAGCAAGGAGAGTGGCCGGTTTTTTGTGGCGAAGAAGGAGTTGCGATGGATAAGAAAATCGAGAAGTGGCGTACTGAAATAGATGCGATTGATGACGAGTTGCTAACCCTGCTGAACAGACGTGCGCGCCTTGCGGCCGAGATAGGACTGGTGAAGCAACGCAAGCATGCTCCATTGTGCGATCCGGATCGCGAACGAGAAGTCCTGGCGAGAGCGTGCGAATCGAGCGAGGGACCCTTGAATGAGGACGGTATCAAGAAGATCTTCAAAACCATTATTGAAGAGTCGCGACGAATTCAATCCATCGAGAACGTAGCGAAAACTTCTTCACAAATCGCGAAGCCAAAATGGAACCGGGTGACCATTGTTGGCTGTGGATTGATTGGCGGGTCCTTCGCGCTGGCCTTGAGAGAGACTGGAATGTGCCGGCGCATCGCCGGCTGGGACACCGATGCCGAAGTTCTGCAAGAGGCTTTGCGGCGCGGCATCATCGATGAAGTAGATTCGTCATTTGTCGATGGCGCAGTCTCACAGTCCGATCTGATCTATTTGGCAATGCCGGTCGGCGGCATTCTCGAGTTCCTGCGAGCGCGTGGACAGCAGATGAATGCCGGCACGTTGGTTACTGATGCAGGCAGCACGAAGGTGGCAATCTGTCGCGCGGCGCGTGAGCATTTGCCGGACGGGGTCGTCTTCGTTGGCGGTCACCCGATCGCCGGCAGCCAGCATTCCGGACTGGCCCACGCGGCCGAAACACTTTTCACAGATGCGCCTTACGTGCTGGTCAGTAATGACGAGGAATCTGATCGCGTTCGATTCTTCATGAACACTTTGACGGCAACTGGCGCTCGGGTCAGGTTCATGAATGCCGAGGACCACGATCGTGTGCTGGCCCTCGTTAGTCATTTGCCGCAAATTCTTTCCAGCACCCTCGCGGCGGTCGTCAACGGCGAGGACGGCGCCGGCTCGCTCTTGGATCTTGCGGGCAGCGGGTGGCGCGACATGACGCGGCTGGCGGGAAGTTCGTGGGCGATGTGGCATGACATTCTCGAAACTAATAACGTTCAGGTCACAACGGCGTTAGATGTCTTCGCGCAGAAGCTGGACATCGTGCGGGCGGAGCTACGCGCGTGCACTGAAGGAAAGCACAGCGAGATGATCGCGACTGAACAAATCTTTACTGAGGCAAACTCTCTGGCGAAAGCCGGAAGGTCTGATAAGAAGCAATCATGATTCTAATTCTAAAACCAAACCTTCGCTTTGAAAGTGCTGAATACCAGCAATTGCTGAATCACCTTTCTCGTTTGCCTGACATCGAGCTGCGCATTCACCATGAACAGGGTCTCGATTTGTCGATAACTGAAGTTCATTTGATTGGGCACACCACGACACTCCCGCTTGAGGAAATGAAGAGTCTGCCCGGCGTCGAACAGGTCGTGCGCGTTTCGGAAGAATATCGCGTGCTGGGAAGGCACAACGGCGATCGCCGGCCCGCGCATTTTACCTACCAGGGCATCCGCTTATCTCAAGACTCACTCCACGTCTTTGCCGGGTTGTGCGCCGTGGACACGCGAGAAAACGTCGAGCTGATGATGCGCGCGCTGCGCGACAACGGACAGGTGTGCACGCGCATGGGCGCTTACAAGCCGCGCACCAGCGCCTACTCGTTCCAGGGGCATGGTAAAGGATGCCTGCCGTATGTATTTGAGTTGGCGGGGAAGTACGGGATCAAAATCATCGCGATGGAGGTAACACATGAGGCGCACATCGACGAGATTCACGAAGCGCTTGACGCTACCGGCAAACCGACGGGAGTGATGTTGCAGATAGGAACTCGGAACACGCAGAACTTCGAATTGCTGAAGAGCGCCGGGCGACAGCAGGAATTTCCGATCCTCCTAAAGCGCGGCTTTGGGATCAACCTGGACGAATCGCTGCACGCGGCCGAATATCTGGCCAGCGAAGGAAATAGCAAAGTCGTGTTCGGCCTGCGTGGAATGAAGACAAACATCGGCGATCCGCATCGAAATTTTGTGGACTTTGCTCATGTGCCGGTGGTCAGGCGGCTAACCCGGATGCCGGTTTGTATAGATCCCTCTCACTCGGTTGGTTCGCGCATGAGCGGACCCGAAGGCATTCTGGAGATCATGCACGCCACCGCTCAGGGAGTGATCGCCGGCGCCAACATGGTGCTGGTGGACTTTCATCCCGAGCCCGCGAAAGCGCTGGTCGATGGACCTCAGGCATTGCTGCTCAAGGAACTTCCGTATTTCTTGCAGGACGTTCAGATCGCTCGCGAGGCCTACGAGAAACGCGTTGTCTTGCAACAAAGATTCAGCAAGGTTTAGCGTTAACCGGGTTTGGGAACTTCATTGGAGAGTCAGTCGTCTTCTAATTCGCTGGACAGCGGAGGATTCAGCGGATCGAAGTGCAGACGATATTGAGTCGATTCATCATTCCGTGTCTCTGCGCAAATCATTCCGGAGTCGCACAGAGTTACGAGAGTTTTCTGGATCGATTCGCGCGTTGGTCGTGGATACAGCCGCTTCAGATTCGCTAAAATCTCGTCCACCGTTGGATGCTCGTCGCTGCGGACCATGTATTCGAGAACCGCGAATCGCTGCGGGGTCATCTCCAGACCTGCATCGCTCAGACGCGTTTCGATTTCCGATCTGGGTATGATTCTCATGAAGTGCGAATTTAATGAACCGCACGAATAAATTACCATCAAACCTTCTCCTGGTGTAAGGCAAACTGTTAGTTTGCCGCGACAGCTTGCGCTACTCTACCGATACCCCTCGGCTTGCAGAGTGAATAGATCGGCATAAAGCCCGCCGAGCGCGAGCAGTTCGTCATGCGATCCGGCTTCAGCTATCGCGCCATGCTCGAGCACGATGATGCGATCAGCCATGCGCACCGTCGAGAAGCGGTGTGAGATGCTGATTGCCATCCGTCCCTTAACCAGTTCGGCAAAGCGCTTGAAGACTTCGTATTCCGCCCGCGCATCCAAAGCGGCCGTCGGCTCATCGAGAATCAGGACCTGCGAATCACGCATGTACGCGCGCGCAATCGCGATCTTTTGCCACTCGCCGCCGGAAAGGTCGACGCCGCCTTCGAAACGGCGGCCCAGCATCTGTCGATAGCCGTCCGCAAAGCGCGGGAGCAGGGAAGCCGCGAGCGACTTTTCTGCCGCTGAGATAATGGGCGAAGGAATCCCCTTGCCGTTGCCGTTGTGCGGAAGAACCGCGAGCGCAGAGCCGTTCTTCTTTCCGTTGCCATTGGTTCGCGCAGGGACAAACGCCACTGGCGATGAATCAAGATACGATTCAACCAGGCCGATTCCGCCGATGCCAATGTTCTCGTCAAACCGGAGATCGTAGCGCACAAAGTCCTGGAAGATAACGCCGATGCTGCGCCGCACGGACTTCAGGTCGTACTCGCGCAGGTCTCTGCCGTCAAGCAAAATTCGCCCCTCACTGGGATCGTAAAGCCTGGCCATCAGTTTAGTGAGCGTAGTCTTACCGGCTCCGTTCTCACCGACCAAAGCCAGACGTTCGCCGGGACGAATGCTAAAGTTCACGTGGCGGACGGCCCACCGCTCACTGCCCGGATAACGAAAGCCGACGTCCTCGAAAACGAATCCCTCGCGAAAGTGCGCGGGCACCACCGGCGCGTTGGGACCAGAACTAATCGTCGGATTCATCTCAAAGAAGTCGAAGAGATCTTTGAGATAGAGGCTTTGCTGAAAGATGTCGCTGGCGCCCGAAAGCAATCGTTCGATCAGATCGCGGCTGCGCGCGAACGAGCCCGCCAGAAACGTGAGCGAGCCGAGGGTGATTGTGCCCCGGACCGCGCGCAGGATGACGACAACGTAGGCTCCGTAATATCCGCCGGTACCAATGAACGACAAAAGCGTCGAGACAAATCCTCTGCGAATCGAAAGCTTCTTGTTCTCGTCATAGAATCGTTTGGCAAGCGCCTGGTGGCGCTTGACCAGCCACGGCGCCAGGCCGAACATCTGCACTTCCTTAGCCATGCGATCGCTCGTGCCGATAAGTCTCAGGTAATCGAGTTGGCGGCGCTCCGGCGTGCGGCGATAAAGCAACGAATATTCAAGCGACGCGAAATGGGTCTCGCCGAGAAAGCTTGGAAGAACGGTGATGGCCAGAAGCAAGAGCAGCCAGGGACTATAAAAGACCAGCGCAGCCCCGAACGAAATCAACGTTAGCGCGTCCTGGGCCATTGTCAGGAGCTTTGTGAACAAGCCAATGCGACCGGCGGTCTGACTTCGCGCCCGCTCTAACTTGTCATAAAATACAGGGTCTTCAAAATGGTAAAGATCAAGCGACGCGGCGTGTTCCATCAACAGCACGCTGGTTTGGTTTGTGAAGAGATCGCCCAGGAGACTTTCAACCAACGACGAAGCTCTCGAGAGGCCTTCATTGGCTAACACAATTGCGATCTCAATAGCGATCAGTGTCGCCAGGTGTCGCAAATTTCCCGGTCTGGCGCGCAGCGCGATCACTGAATCAATTATCAGTTTGCCGATCCAGAGCGTGGCAATAGGAGCGGCCGCGCGGACCAGGCGCACCATGACGATCGTTACCGTGTAACCGCGATGTGTGCGCCAGACGAGCTTGATAAACGGCAGTATGTAGCGCAGCGCCTTTAGACGGTCCTGCCACGGCGGCTGCTCTTCAGTAACTCTGGTCTTGGATCGATAAAGCATATTCCTCATTTCGCAATCACGCCGCTGCCAGCGCCGCAAATTTCTCACTCACCGGCATCGCTACGCTTCGATTTGGGCCTGGAGCTGGGGAGCCAAAGTAGCGCTGATGCGTCTCGTCAAGAATGCGATTGACCAGCGCCGCAAAATCGTAGCCTGCAGTTTGCGCTGCCAGGACGTACGAGCCGGTGCGGCCGAGCGAGGCCATCGAGTTGATCTCAAGCACGTAAGGGTTGTCGTTTTCATCGACGCGCAAATCCACCCGCGCGAAGTCCCGGCAATGGCAGGCACGGAATGACGCCACCGATACGTCACGCAGCGCCTTCGCCAGGACTTCGCTTACCGCCGGCGGACAAATCTTCTCAGGCTCGCAATCGCTCTGCATGAATTTATCGGCCCAGGTGACCAAGCGATTCTGCTTGTCACCGAAATCGGACTCGACCAGTGGCAGAAACTCGATTGGGTCGTTGCCAATCATGCCTATACAGAACTCGCGGCCGTGAATGTATTCCTCAACCAGGGCTTCCTGTTGATATTCATCGACGACCGTAGCGATGGCGCCGGCGGCCTCTTCGCGGTTAGTCACCAGATGCAAACCGTAGCTGGTCGATTCATGTCGCGGCTTTATCACCAGCGGAAACTTCAAACCGCCGAGATCCACATCGGCGCTGTGCGCCACGAGAAAATTCGGCGTGCGCACGCCGGCCTCGCGAATCAAAATTTTGGTAATGACTTTGTCGAGCGCCAATGCGTGGCCGAGCGGCCCCGATCCGGTGTAGGGCACGCCGGCCATTTCGAGCATGGCCGGGATGTGCGTGTAACGGCATTCACCTTGAATTCCGTAAGCCATGTTAAAAACGATGCCCGTCGGCAAGCCATCGGTGTCAGGCGGCATGAACCGCTCCAACTCGGCCAGCAATGTCTTGTCGCCTTCCAACACTTCCACTTCATGAGCCCGTTCGGCGAATGCGTCGGCGACCATTTGCACCGTTCTTTCTCCATAGACTTCGGGACACGGCTGGCCGAAGCGATTGATCACTCCTGAGTCTTCGCGATTGCGCACCACAGCGACTTTCATCGAATTCTTCCTTTCAATCCAGGGTTCTTTCTCCCTCTCTCATTGGGAGAGGGAGCTTCAAAAGCTTGCGCTAGCTGGCAACCGCGGAAATGTATTCGGGGCGATGAACCACTTGCGTATCGTCCGTCAGATCGTCCAGCCAGTAGGCGCCCTCGCGATAGGGTCGCGAAAACATCTTGCCAATCTTTTCCACGTGCTTGCACTGGTGATAACGCAAGTAAAGCCGGTTATCATCACCAAGATCGAGAATCTCAATCTTGCCGGTGTAGTGCGACATGATGTACTTGAAGGTTTTCTGAATACCGGCGAGCCGCTGATTAACTTCGCGCACAATCTCGACTCCGCGACGCAGGGGAACCTGGAAATGCGAAGCGCCTTTCACCGGCCGGCCCTGAAACAAATAGTACGGCTGCGTGCCGATCGAATGGCACTTCTGAAACGTGTCGGCCAGAATCTTCGGATCATCGTTCACCTTACCAAGAAGAACGGACTGATTCAGAAATTGCACTCCGACGCCGCGTAATTTCTTGATGTTGTTCTCGGCCTCTTCGGAAATTTCGCCGATGTGATCAAAGTGCGTCACGATTAGCGGTGTCTTGCCAGCCTTAAGGATTCTTTCGAATAACCCCGGGAGCTCAGGATCGGCGAAGCGCGGCGGATAGAACGCAATCGTTTTCGTCCCAAATCGAATCGAAGTCAGGTGCGGAATCGGCAACAGATGATCCATGATGCGATGCAGCTTTTCGGTGCTGAGCACGAAGGGATCACCGCCGGATAGCAGCACGTTGTTCATCTCGGGATGCGCCCGGATGTACTCCGCGACCTCCCAATAGTCCGGCGCAATCTCGTCCGAAGTTTTTCCGACGATTCGTTTGCGGAAGCAATAACGACAATACGAAGCACAGCGATCGGTGACCAGCAACAATCCCGTCTGTTTATACTTATGCTGAAGACCGGGAACGACCGTGTTATCTCCCTCGCCGCTGGTGTCGAGTCTACCGGGACTCTGAAACTCTTGCAGCGAAGGTTCGACGATGTGCTTGAGCTGTTCGAAGTAGCCGCTCTTCCGAATCTGCTCCTGATAAAATTTCGTTACTTGATAACGCGTGATGTCGTTATCGCGCAACTCATCACGGCTTAAAGTTCGCCGGCCTTCTAAAAAGTTCATCACGACGGTTCGGGTTTCTTCGTCTGGTTCCGCCGCTACCGCGACGCTGTGCGCTGGTCTCTTTAGCTGAACTAAATTTGTCATAGTCATCTCTCTCCCGCTTGGTGTGCTCGAATGCTTGGCGAGAGGGCTATGGGCAATGTCCGTGCCAGCAAGCGGCGACACTTCCAAAGTCCTCACGAACCGAGCAAATTCAAAGGAGATCAGTGTTTGGTTCGGAGGGCAGTGAAGTTTGTGCGCCAAACGAATTAATGCGAACAGAGTTCGCGCCTGAAGGCAGTGGTTGCGGGAGAAGCTGTGGGAATCATCTAGTGATCGTGAGAGATCTTGCTGGTGCGCGAACCAGGTTCGCGCTGCGAATGAGATTCGCGCGTCTTCTTGTTCGCCGGTGCAGCGCGTTCCCGGACCGATTTACTTCGCCAAGTATTTCTTGCGGGGTGTCAAGACACTGTTAGGTCGAGTTGTGAATAACATTGCTTTTAGATTCGACGTGGGGCTTCAAGAGGCGATACTTCGTTCGCGCTGCGAAGCTACTTCGCATCAGGTCGAAAACGCAAAAATTGTCTCGAATAACCGCGATTATTGGAACGGATCGGCCTCAACCCGAAATGACCGTGCTTACTGAGTATCGCTTCGCGCTCGCTACGCGGCAATTCAGCGGCGAGCGAAGTTATTCCTCTAAGTCACGTTGTTTCAAGACGATCAATCGGTAAGGCGAGGTTGTCAGGTTGTGGAACAGCAGTTGATGTACAATGAGCCCGCAAGGCTCCGAGAATCCAGGGAGACTTCAAGAACATGAAGGTAAATCACGCGACAAAAATCGGCCGGCATCGGGATGCTTTTAAACGCAAGAGACGGGCTGGTGCTCGTTGCGCCTTAACGCTGTCTCTGCTTTCGCTGTGTCTTATACTCGGAGCTATGACCGGCAGCCGGACGGGAGCACAATCCGGCGGCTTGGACAAACTATCTCCCGATCTGAATGACCTGGCTGCTAGCGGGAGCCAGTCTACCGTCAAGGTCGTCATCCAATTCAACAGCAAGCCCGGCAACGCCCTCAACGATCTGCTTGAAACGCAAACGCTAATCTCCAAAAAGCTGAAAAACTTCAACCAGTGGATGGTTGAAGCGCCGGCAAACCTGCTCAACTCGATCGCCGGTTTCACCGAAGTCAAATACATCTCTACTGACAGACAAACAAAACAGCTTGGTCACATTTCGCTGACGACCGGCGCGAATGCCGTGCGGCAAGGGTCGGGGAGCACCGGCGCCGCGATAGACGGCGCAGGCATTGGCATCGCGGTGCTTGATTCTGGAACTTATGTTCCGCACAAATCATTTCTTGCGGCCTTCAAAGGCGGGCGCGTCGTCGCGAAGCAGGATTTTACCGGCGAGGGAACCACGAACGATCCTTACGGACATGGTACCCATGTAGCCGCGATCGCCGCGGGCAATGGCCGGATCGCCAACGGATCCTACACCGGCATCGCCCCCGCAGCTAACGTTATCAATTTGCGCGTGCTCGATTCGCAGGGCACGGGCAGAGCATCGTATGTGCTCGCGGCCATTGATTGGATCATGACCAACCGCGCTGCTTACAACATTCGCGTCGTGAATATCAGTTTGGGAATGCCGGCGATCGATTCTTATCGGAAGGATCCGGTATGCGTCGCGGTGCGCCGAATGGTCGACGCTGGCATCGTCGTCGTGGTCGCGGCCGGCAATAACGGCAGAGATTCTGCGGGACAGAAAATCTACGGCCAGATTCACTCGCCCGGAAACGAGCCTTCCGCGATCACCGTGGGAGCGACAAACACTTTCGGCACGGATGGGCGCGGCGACGACGTCGTCACCAGCTATAGTTCTCGCGGCCCGACGCGCAGCTTCACAATGGACAGCGCGGGCGTTAAGCACTACGACAATTTGATCAAGCCCGACCTCGTGGCGCCCGGCAACAGGATCATTAGCGCCGAAGCCGAGGCTGTGACCGTGGCCGGAGAAACGCAGAACTTCCTGGTCACACAAAACCCGTACCTTGATGCGGGCGTGAGCGCCGACGACACGCGCAAGATGATGTACCTCAGCGGGACGTCGATGGCCGCTCCCGTTGTCTCGGGCGCGGCGGCCCTCATGCTGCAGGCCAATCCGAAGCTCACGCCGAATCTGGTAAAAGCAATCCTGATGTACACGGCGCAACCGCTTGCGGGCTCTAACATGTTCGAGCAGGGCGCGGGTCAACTCAACATCGAAGGCGCCGTGCGCCTGGCCAAACTGGTGCGCACCGATCTCAACGCCAGTACGCCACTCGGCGCGCCCTTGTTGACCGGAAATGCTCCCGCGCCGCAAACAACGATTGCGGGCCAGACGTTTACCTGGGCGCAAGGCATCAATATGGGGTACACGTTTGCGACCGGCAATGCGCTGATCACGAAGTATCAAAAAGTCTACGGCACCGGCATCTTGATTAGCGATGGCATCCTGATTAGCGACGGCATCTTAATCAGTGACGGCATCTTGATTAGTGACGGAATTCTGATCAGCGATAACGTGATGACCAGCGACGGCGGTCCACTCGGTAGTGGCACTGTCTTTATCAGCACCGGCATCCTGATTAGCGACGGCATCTTAATCAGTGATGGCATCTTGATCAGTGACGGAATTCTGATCAGCGACACCACGCTGGCCAATGACCTAAACGTGCAAGCTCAATCCGCCCTGGTTAATGGCGACTATACGTCTTCGATGCCGGTGGTAGTGGACAACGGCGTCGATTTTCTGGGTTTCTGATCTTTTCGCGGAAGCTATTCGAATTCTGCGACCTACTAAAAGGAAAACCGCGATGTCCCGACGATCCTCTCTAATGCTTTCGACCGAAGAGCCTTCTGCCGTCGCCCTTCATCCGGCGACAGTTCCATCCACGGGAGTCAGCCTGTTGACTAAAGGTTCAGAGGCTGAGGCGCTCGAATTTTTGGCCGCGCGCCCGATCCACACGGTGATCATGGCGAGCTTCATCCGCGATAACGGTCTGGTGAGCGAGCGGAATCGAGGCAGCTTCCATTGCTATCGCGACTGCCACGGGCAGCTTGAAGGCGTCGCTCTAATTGGCCATGCCACGTTGTTCGAAACCCAAAGTGAAGCCGCCCTCGACGCCTTCGCGCAACTCGTTCACAGTTCTGACACAGTGCACATGATCATGGGCGAGCAACACCGGGTCGAACGATTCTGGCAGCATTTCACAAGAGTCGGACCGGTGCCGCACCAGGTGCGTCGTGAATTGCTGTTCGAGCAACGCTGGACGATGCTAGAGCAACGATGGCCTGTGGAGGTGCAGCAGAGCGTGCCCGGTCTTCGCCTGGCAGCTCGCGACGATCTGGACCTGGTAATGAGGACGCATGCGCGAATGGCCGTTGAAGAGTTTGGTTTGGACGATCCGCTGGCCGTCGACCCGATTGGTTTTCCCCGGCGGTGCGCGCGCCGAATCGAACAAGGACGCGTTTGGGTGCTGATTGAAAATGGCTCTTTAGTCTTCAAAGCCGACATCGTGTCGGAAACCCCCGAGGCGATCTATCTCGAAGGCGTTTACGTTGAACCGGAAAAGCGCGGGCAGGGCTATGGGTTGAGCTGCGTGTCCCAGTTGAGCCGCCGCTTGTTGTCGCGTGCCGGCTCGATCTGCCTTTTCGTTAACGAGCAGAATCAAAAAGCGCAGGCTTTTTATCGCAGCGCAGGATACCGACTTCAGAGCTATTACACGACGATTGTTGTGGAAAAATAAGAACCCAGAATAACACCGTGCCACTCGAGAAATGCTGTGGCGAACGTTCGAGTTAACCCGCCGCCTGACGCCAGCGACAACATGAATAAAACCAAAGGACGTTAAGCAGCGCAAATCCAACGACAGCGCCAACAACGCCTCCGATTAAAACCGGCTTGAGTAGAAATTTACTCACGACTCTTTGCCATCACAAGCAATCGAACGTAAGAGTTGAGCGGCACCTTATGCGACAACGGGGGTACTATTCTTGTTCATCAGTTTCGTGCTTTGAAAGAAGCGATTTTAACAACTCTATCGCTTCTTCTTTGTCTTTATTATGCTTCATTGATTCTCTCTTATTGTGCTAATCCGATCAGCAGCAATCACGATTCCCAGTCGGATCTACCGAAAGGTATTCAGAAAGGCCAACCACTCGCCTTCCAGTCACGGAGACTATGTCTCTCTGCTACCTTTTCACGGCCACGTTGAGTTGATGTGTCACTTCCGCGCCCTTCCTTAAGAGCAAACCGTGGAATGGCTCAGTCAATTTTGTCAGGGGACTTCCGGCCGGCGCGGAACCAAGGTAGAGTTTGCGATCCCCGTCTCGCTGGATCAGCCCGACCCCACCCTCGTCAAACAGGGCGAGAGTCAATCCCTCCTCCCCTTTTGCCGAGTCGAGCCCAAGCACAACCCGGTAGAGGTCATCAACCTTTAATAGCCCGTACCCGGATCGCTCGAATCCTTGCTCGTCATTAATAGTAATACCGGTCGAAGGCCCGATGCGTTTCCCGATGTTTGGATCTGGTATTCGGTCGCCAATAGCGACTCGGTCAAACCCCTTCTCATCCAGAACCAACAGGCCATTCATATCGTGATGATATTCTTGATACCATTTCATGTACTCCTTTGGAAAACCGCTTGGCCCAGATCTCCTTGACCCGCGCTTGATCAGTCCGAACCCTGTTCGCGGCCGGAGGGATCGGCGCGCCGAGGAGTATTCGCTCACGCCCTTGCTCATCCACGATCGCCAAGCCACGCGCTCGCAGGATGTTCGCTGAACTGTTTGACTGTGCATTGCCCGTTTGCAGCGTGGTGCCTGCCAACATTACCAACAAGACTGCTGCCACCCCCCCTGCCACGTAGAAAAAGTGCAGTCTTTTTTCAAGTCGTTCGACGCGATCTCTCAAGGCCTCCGAGGTATGCTGTTCCATTTCACCCTCCTGCTGAAAGTTGTAGAGTTGAACCCAGTCTTATCGTGTATAAGATCAATTTTGAAGAAGGAAGCCGCCGAACGCCAGACGGCTAGCGACACGGTGAAAGCCAGGAGCAGGTTATGGAACGAGCTGCCCGCGCGCCGCCGCGCAAGGCTGGGTGCTTGCTACAAACGACCTGCTCGTAAAATCCCCATCCGGCTTCTCGCCAGATCCAGAATGATCAAGTACCTATCGTAGAACGGAGCGTTGCCGATCGATCCGCTGACCTTGAAGGACCATTTTTCGAAGTTGAGAGTCTCCGACTCCGTCGGCGGGAAATAGACCATGATCTTTCCAAGGCGTATCGGACCAACCTGCAGGGGCTTCTCAGTCTTTGCCCCGACCATTACCACTTGCTTTCCCCAGGAACTGATTGTTAACCGTTCATTGTTGGACTCGTCCCCGGTCCTGCCAGTCATCCGCCGCCAAATCGCGCGCGTCGTCGTCATCGGGAACAGACTTGCACCGGTGTCATAGAAGATGTCACTTAGTGCTTTTCCACCATAGAAAACCGGAATAAAAAGCTTGCCGTTCCTTACCGTCGCCGGGAAAAATTTCGCCCGGCCCTCGATCCGGCGCGGTACTTCTTCTCCTTCATCCAGAAGGGCGAATTGCTGTTTGGGAAAGTCAATGAGTAGTGAGCGTTTTCGCAGAAGGTCAAGACCGATAGTACCGATTAGCGGGTGCAGGTCCTTTGGCGTGATCAGATCACCAAAATCCTCATCAAACAGAACGGGCATGTCCCTGATCGAAAAGCTTCCGATGCTACCATTCATATGAAGTATCGGATGCGACTCACTGGGAGCTTTTACGACCAGCTCTCCAGCAAGGTTCTGCTCCCTTAGAATCTGTTTGTAGGGCACGCCATAGATGATCGTAGAATCCGCGCCGGTGTCCAGTTGCATCCAGTAATCGCCCGTTATGCCTCTAAGTTTCACCGGGAGAACTATTGCTGCCTTACTGAGCGTCTTACCGCCGACTGTAACCCCCACCCACTCAAAGTGGGCCCAGCTCGGGGGCTCTTGCGCGCGGCTTTGCTCGGAAGTGAGAAACGCAAGCGCCAAAATCGTGATCGCCATCCAAAAGAATCTTCTCATCCATCCCTCTCCTTGCTAACGTAAAATGAGTTTATCAAATTTATTCTTCCCTATATAGACATCACACGCCTGTCAGTTGTGGCAAGAATTATCATTTACGTTCGAGAGAGGAAGCAATCACTCGTTATTTTTTACCGGCTTTATTTTCTTCAGGTAAACTGTGGAGCACCTTACCTGCTTGGTCCAGGAAATCAAGTTTCGGCGTTCCGTCTGCGGTAACCATCATTCTAATTCGCGGCTTGCCTCTTATGTCGGACATCACCAGCATAGTTGAGTTGTCGCGCCGCTTGCCGAGGAAGAGCCGTTGCGTTGACAATTAGTTTTTCAAGATCATTGATATTCATTTTGCTAACTCTTCAGTCTCCAAACGGGTTGCGGCATAACACCTGAGTTGACCGTCGCCGGTTGAGTCTATTCACCGCGCCACACCAATTCTTAATAGTTTCGGCAGGGCCTCTCCGGAGAAATTATCTTATGCCCACAATCAATCGTCTACCAGGAATATCGAGCGTCACTTCGCGGTTCAACCAGAAGCCCGTGCCAACAACTCCATCATAGATGAGGCCCACCTTGAAAGTTATCTCCGGCTTTTCGATCTTCACCTCTGGCGCGCCAAGCAGCGCTACACTCGACACCCTGCCCTGATACCGTATCTCCGTTAAACCAGTGAGGCCTTTGGACTCCATTCGCTTTACGCTCGCGGAGTTTTCATCGAGATTCAAAGTTTTCATGAAGCGCGCATCCAGAATTAAAAGGCCATCGAACCCCGTATCCAACTCACACTCACACTTCAGAGAATCTCCGACCGTTAAATCGACAAACAATCCCAGCGTCTTATCCCGATCTTCCAGGACTTTGAGGGGAATGACACGTCCCTGTCGAAGGCGTCGGTTTAGAGTTTGTCTATTTTCAAAGACCAACTCATGCTTTTTGAAATCGAGGGTGACGACATGATGCTCAAAGAACTTGGCTGAAAGCACTCCATCTATTTTCACCTTATCAAGTAAATCCCAAGCGGCGACGACAGGGTTTTCTTGTCGGAACTGACCTATGCTCAGTGATGAGATTTGGAATAAATCAAAATCGATTCTTTCGCCGGTGTTGCGAAATCCCGTGTAGTGTCCGGCAGCCTGAGAGCTTAACTTGTGCAAGAAGCCTTTGGAAAGGACATGAATGCCGGCGCCAGTATCAAGTATGAACTCCCCTTTTACGCCGTTAGCAGTTACTTGTATGAGGATCAGGCCACCTTCTGAAATCCTAAACGGAAATCTTGTCTGCCTTGGACTATCAGTTGAACCGAAGCAGACTGAAGCAAAAAGGAGCCATGAGAACGCTGAGAGCAGAACTTTTCTTTTGGTCATCACTCTGTCTGAAATCAGACCTCTAAGTAACTGCCGAACGTCAGAATTAACCGAGCGCACACACAATGAACCAAGCATCCAATCCTCGCGAATGAAAGGCAAGCTATCTCGCGCTTCGGGCCAATGATTTGTCGACGGCGCGAAAATATAGCGATCACTCGTTATTTTTTACCGGCTTTATTTTCTTCAGGTAAACTGTAAATGACCTTGCCTGTTTCGTCCAAGAAATCGAGTTTCGGATTTCCGGCGGCGGCGACCGACATCTTTATTCTCGGCTTGCCTTTTATGTCGGACATTATTAGCAAAGTCGTGTTATTGCGTCCCTTGCCCAGGAAAAGACGCTGCGTGGTGAGTTCGTTATTATCAATCATCGCTTGGGTAGCGGCTTTTCGCGCCGCTTCATCCGGTATCTTACTAGCGGCTTCATATTTCGCGCTCACAACGTCGGACGGAAGATTAGGTTGCTGCCACATTTCCAAGCCGGTTTGGTATGTTCCGTTGTCGCTTTCCAGATGCCTGAAGCCGATGGTTTGGTCGTTTCTGACTTTATCGAAGGTCAGCGAACCGAAATGTCCGTTTCCGCCGTTATCACCGAAAATCAACCCGCCCATTTCGTCGCCCAAATGATCGAAGAAAATCATTCCGGGCGGACGCGGTCCGTTTCGCTTGATGATTTTTCCATTAGCAATGCCGGGATGCTGGCGTTCTTGGTTGGAAATAACCATTCTGAGTTTGCCGTCCTTTTCCACGATGTTGATGCGCTCGACATCAATCTCCTCAAACTTTTGCTTTTTGCTTTGTATGGCAAAGGCTGAAAGTAAAAACACCGCGCAAGAAAGCGTGGCAACAAGGGCGTAAATTTTTAAGAAGCGCACTTCTTTTTCAAGTTTGGTTTCCATAGGATAACCTCCGACTAGATTTTGCCACCGCGCGCCGCCGCGCAAGGCTGGGTGCTTGCTACAAACGACCTGCTCGTAAAATCCCCATCCGGCTTCTCGCCAGACCCAGAATGATCAAGTACCTACCGTAGAACGGAGCGTTGCCGATCAATCCGCTGACCCAGACGGGCTGGCGCAATTCACCGGCCACGCCGGCCCCCCTGCCCAAACATTCGCCAGCGCGGCTAATGTTTCTGGATTGCTTCATCCCTTTCAACCACAAGCATGTTGATGGACCGGCGCGCCCTCACAAGTTCGAGTCCTAGGTGATCTTTGACCGCCTGCAAGGCGACGTTGGGTTGCCCCGGTTGATAGGGCAGCTCCCAGTCATACTCTGCGGTCAAGTTGGTCTCATCGACGACTGGCATATGGACGACAAAGTCACTCAGGAAATCAGACAACTGCGCAAGCGGTTGGCGTTTCGCCGTCGCCTGACCTCGCAACACTTGAAACAGAGGCTTCTCGTCCAGCGTCGCCGTAGTTAGCTTTAGTTTGTTCTTCGCGATGATGCTGAGCACATAGACGTCTTTTTCTTCAGGCTGCCAATGCACCTTGAGCGCGAACGTCGCTGTCAGGGCATTTTGCAGAAATGGCAAGAGTTGTTGTTCACGACCCTTCGGGACCCGCGCTGCGACTCTATATTGTTGTGCACTCTCCGGCTGCGGTACCCGCCAGTCCAGATGATAATGATCGGTTTCGTAGGCAATCTGAACGAGTACCTTCAGCGACGCCCCATCAGCGGTCAGGTAGTTCTTTTCCGGACGCAACCGTGAACCAGTTGTCGCGGTGCTGATCGGCTTAATGATCACCTCAGAGATAGGGCTGACCCCGTCCTTCCAGTCAATCTCATCCTGGTCCCAATCCAGATTTGAATCTCGCGCCTCCAGCGGGGGCAGCTTGACCTGTTTTCCGCCAATAACATCGCGTACAACCTGTGACGTCAAATTCTTCGGCAAAGTGGCCCCCACCCATCTGCCGTCTGCGCCGACAATAACGGTGGTAGGTAGCGAGTGGATATTAAAGACAGGCCAGTTTGCGCGTGCCGAGTCTAGGCCGATCCACGTTTTGATTGGTGTCGTTTTCAAAAAGCGTTTTAGTCGCTCTTCGCTGTCGTCAGTGATTGAAACAAACACGACTGGTTGGCCGGAGAGTTCCGCTGCAAGCTGGTTCAAATGGGGTACCTCACCAATGCATGGGGTGCACCAGGTTGCCCAGAATTCGATCACAACGACCTTGCCCTTTAGTTTTTCCCAATCGGTCGAAGCTCCGGGTGGCGCCTGTAAGAGTTTTTCCAATTTGATGGGAGGTGCCACATTTCCGATAACGGGCGCCGGGTTTTGTATGGCTGTAGTTGCCTGGACGCCCAAGAGCGGGGCGATTGCTAGCAACAGGATTGCTGGAATTACACCTCTTATCAGAGCTGTCTTGCTTGGAGTCATCATTGCTCCCTCCTGCTTCAAACGAAGAACCAGAGCCCAATCCCCTACACAAAAACCTAATGCCTCATTGGGTTCTGTTGAAAACCTGCGTTTGCGTTCGCGGCGGCACCGGGGACAAGACGGTGGTTCTTTTCGTGAGCGTGTTTCCATCCTTCGAAAGCTCCCATTGCTCGGTCGTTTCAATGTAAATGACATCACCGGAGGGGAGTGTGAACGAAGTCGACGAACGAGACTCGATCTTGCGACCGCTCCACTTTGTCTTCGACTTTAATGCACGGTTGTTTAAAGTCGTACTGGTCTCGCCGCGGCCGTCCGTGTAGTAGGCGAGACTTTGTGTAAGCTTCTTGCCGTTAACTTCCGCCGGAGCGCAATCTTGAAATCGGGATCATTATGAGTGATGACAAGCGAGGTTTCGCCTCTTGCGAGCGGCCCATCATTCATGCTGCTCTTTGAGTTGTCGCGCACCCAAACACCGCTGAAATTCGGCTTAAGCCCTTCGCTCCAAGGTACCGAAACTGAAGTAACAACTGGCTTCCCTGTTCTGATAACTTCCATGGCGCGATCGAGAGCCGAATCGTGTCCAGCCAACAGGCCTGAACGAGTTAGTTGTACTGGGATGTCCGGAATCACGCCGCGTCCTTCAAGCACGGTGCCTTTAGGTGTCTGAAAATTTGAAACGACGTACACGAGCGCTCCGCCTGTAGGTAAGGGTTCCACTTGCGAGGGGAGAACGGCTCCGGCTGTTGTTGTGCCAATCACAGTTGCCCGCTTGTTATCTTGCAAACCTCCGGCAAAGACCTCCGATGTACTCGCAGACAGTTCATCTACCAGTAACACTACTGGACCTTTGTATGCTTCAGCTCCGCTACCCCTGTAAGCAAAAGATCTCGATTCGTATCGGAATTTCGAAATGCCAAGAGAACCCTCGTTTGCGGATAGCACGTTTGCTATCGAAGGAGCCATGTCACCTGCTCCCCCGGGATTTCCTCGTAAATCAATGATCAGCCCTCTTGTCTCTCGCAATTCTCGAACGGCCGCCTGGAATTTCTCCAGCACGTTGCCGAAGAAAGCATTAAATCTAATGTATCCGATATTTTGCTCTAATCGCTTGGATTCAAAACTGGCGCCTAATGGATGTGCTTTTCGTTCCAGTTCCAGTTTGACAATCTCGTTTCGATCATTAAGAACATCCAAGGTAACCTTCGTATTCGGACTCCCCCTCAATTCTGCGTCAATTGATCTCACGCGTGAGATTTCTTCTCTCAAGGGGAATCCGGGATTCTTCTTGAGAAACTCCGTATAGAGCGCTTCCGGTTTTTTACCGTTCACAGCCGAGACGACAAACCCGCGGCGGATTCCCGCAGCTTGGGCCGGAGAATCAGGTTCCACCTCGACGATGACAAGTTGATTGTTAATCCAGCGAAGAGCTAGCCCGACGCCGCCGTTTTTTAAGTCTGAAGCACGAGAGGCCAAGCCCCCGAACGTTCCCGGCGCCATGATTCTAACGTGAGAGACGTGAAGTTCCCCGACCATTTGATTAAGCAAACTATGGAATTCGTCACCTCTCGCCGCAACCTTAACCAGCGGAAGATACTTGTCATGGATTGCCTTCCAATTAACCCCATTGAAAGATCTGTCCCAGTAAGTGTCTTTGATCTTTCCCCACACGAACTCAAATGTCTCGGTGCGGGTTCCTTCCGGAAGTAATTGGGCCGCGCTGTTCTCTGGCTGAGCAAGTGGAACTCGTGGTTCCTCTTGTTTGGTCGGTGGTTTTTGACTCTCTGGTGTTGGCGAGTCCTCATGAAAGTCAAATTTGGCGGGATCGATCGTGACATTATATTTGATGCTTTTTACTTTTACTTTAATTGTGGCTTGCTGGGTTTCCGTGATTCTGGTGAAAGCCACCATAATCCCGTCGACTTTCTGATAATCGTCAAAGACTTGCTTTGCCGTAACCGCGGTACCCCGCACTGTTTGCTTAAGTAGAAAGGTTGCCGGATCAAAATAATACTTGATCGGTATTTGCTGCCCTGAGACTGCATCCGTTGTCGTGCTCTCGATAACGAAGTATTCCTTGTCCTCTATCTTTTCGTTCGGCAAACGAGCGAATCTTTTTCCGCTCTCTTTGTATTCAACCAACGAAGCTTCTCTGGACATCACTCGCCTGGCCGCAGGATCCGTTTGTGATAAGTAGCCCCTGAAGCTCGGTGTCCGTTGCCAAACGCGTTTGCCATCGAACCCCATCTCCACTGATCCGTTAGGCCCCTCCGTCCTTTGGTAAAAACGTCCGGTGACTCTGTCTTCGAGGCGCGTAGCCTTTTGAACCATGCCAAAGACTTCCGCTTCTGTCTGCAACTCTGAAGTCTTAACTGCTTTGTTGACATCTCGGCCGCCTACGGCAGCGATGTGCTTCTCGAGCACTTCGACAGCAGCTGGTTCGATGGTCGTTGCATTACTCGGGGAAGGCTGAGCCTGGGATTGAGCCACCCCTAATATCGGGCTGATAAAGAACTGCCCGACAAATAGAAACGCGAGCGTTGCCAGTGATAGAGAGACACTTTCAGAGCCTACTTTTTTCCGAAGCATTGTTCATTCTCCTCGTGCGCACGTAGATTGGCGAAGAGCTATATCGGCAGACCTTGTCCTCTTAATTCACGCCGAAGTGAGATAAAGTTCCAAAACTTTGAACACACAGCTCTGACTTGGTCCAGTTGTAAAGGAGGCAGCCGAACGATTGAGTTCAGGTGGCCGCGCGGTTGGCACCCAACGTGGATTCTATCTTTCAAATTGAAAGACGCGCTACCGCGGCTCACCGGGCAACGATCTGTTCGGCGGTCGTTATCGAAGGCGTTCGGCTCAGTTCGTTGGAGAACGAATCCACTCCATCACGTCGATAGGCCGATCTGGCACGACCGCAGAATCTGTGTCAGCACCGAACCGATGATACTGCGTCGAGTATGAGCTTCGGAATCCGGAGTGCGGTAGCCGGAACTCTCCGTGGTCGCCGTAATCCCTCCCGCACCCATTGTAAAGAGTCCTCACCGTTTGTCGGCGCCGTGATCGCGAGACCATCCTTCCGACGCAAACCTGAAAAACCTCGGACCTAAGGTATTTTTCGCGTCTTTCGGAGAACTGTAAGCGCGTGGATACTTCGTTCGCGCGAACCCACTTAGCAGCACGCTTGAAGGCTTGACATCTGCGGGCCAGGAAAGTAAAACTGGCGCGAAAAGGGGTTGGGGGTCCAACTGTCAGTTTCCGTGAATCCAGATGACTAACGGCAAACAAGTATCCAACGGCAACTTCAATGAGAGAAGGCCGCTGCAATTTCAAGCGGCGGCTTCGAATGCGACCAGTTCGCAAACCCAGACGCCGAGAACCGGTTCGCGCGAATCATTGGCAAATGAGATCGAAGCGGTCCGCAGCCTCCTGGATCAGGGTCTGTCGAGCGAGGCTGAAAAACGCAGCCGCTCGCTGATCAAAACAGCGCGCCGTGATGCGTCGATTCTGGCCAAGGCTCATTGTTTTCTTTCGGTAGCTCTGGAAATGCAAGGCCGCTATCGCGAATCGCTCGAAGTGGCCAAAGCTTACGAGCCGCCTGAGTCACACAAAGGTCTGGATGCGGAAGACCTCGCCCTTGTACGCGTTCACGTCGGCCTTGCTTACAACTACACCGGCGATCATCCCAAAGCGATCGCGGTCCTCAACACTGCCTTGCGCGAATCATCTCAAAGTGGCTCGGCGGCGCAACTCGGGGCGATCTATGTTGCGCTGGCGCGTGCCTATCGCAGCATAAACGAATACAACATCGCGCGCGACCATGCCCTGAGCGCCCTTGAACATTATCGCCGCACCGGTGACTGGCGTGGATTGGCGGAAGCCTATTTCGGCATCGCCCTTGCCGAGTTGTTCGAAGGGAAGTACGAAGTCGCGCTGGGCAATTTCAACCAGGCGTTGAAGCTCGCCGGTGATAATCCGGCCCCTTACCTGCTCGGCAAGATCCATACGAACATGGCCGGGGCTTTCTGGTTTCTCAAGCGCACGCAGGAGGGAATCAGTTGTCTCGAAAAAGCGATCGGGTACTACGAGCGGACCGAACACAAAGCGAACGCCGCCGACGGATACAACAATCTCGGCATGAATTTGATCCTCGTGGGAGATTGGGACCGCGCTCAGGGAGCGCTCGATCGGGCCCTGCTGCTGGCGTCTGAGATAGACGAACAAGACGCGAAGGTGCCGATGGTGCTCGACTCGCTGGGCCAGTTGAAGATGCTGCGTGGAGATTTCAGTGAGGCGCAAAGCCTGCTGCAACGCGCGGTTTCGCTCGCCACGGAAAACGGCAACAAGTGGTACGCGCGGCAGGCTCTGTGCACCCTCGGACGCTGTCATCTCGCGATGAATGATTCTAATGGCGCTCTTGACTACGGACAGGAAGCGTTGGCACTGGCTGAGACCATCGGCGACCGTCAGGCAGTGTGTGAATCCAGTCTGCTGCTTGCGGAAGCATATCTTCGCAGCGACCGCGTCGACAGATGCGCCGAGCTCGTCAAGAGAGTTTCCGAGGAGGCGACAGACTCCTCGGCAGACGTCGGCATGGTCGGAGAAGCAGAACGTTTGCATGGATTCATCGCCATGGCCCAGGGCGACGCGACCCTGGCAGCGCAGCACTTTGGCCGCAGCCTTTCGATCTTCGAGATGCTCGGTGACCGTTACCGGAGCGCCATTGCGTCCGAAGCGCTGGGCGCTGCTTACGCCGCGACTACCCCGAGGCGCGCCGTTGAGAAACTGGCGCGCGCGGTGCAAACTTTTCGTGAACTGGGCGCCGGGCCTGATCTCGCCAGGGCGGAGCAGGCGCTTGCTGCACTCGATCGTGAAGCGCCTGAACGCCGCAGCGACCCGGTGGCGTTAACTCAACTGCTAACTCTCAGATTGGCGGACGCTGCTGCATCCCGCGAGCTTTTGCTGCACGAACTGGCCGCTGTGCTCCATCAGGAATCAGATGCGGAGCGCATCATGATCGCCGAAGCGCGTGCGGACGGACGCTTTGGCGTGGTCGTTTCCTACAGTTTCAAGGGGGACGAAAGCGGACGCCTCGCCGGCGAGTTGCAAGTTTTGGAAAGCGACAAAGCCCAAAAAGAATATGGCCTGAAGCACAATGCGTCGGTGATTCCGCTGAAGCCGCAAAACGCGCCGCCCGCAATCCTTGTCATTGCGCCCCGCGGACGTGAGGCGCTGACCGGCGGATTGTCAATAGAACCACTCTTGCGCGTTGCCACGCTCGGTTTGGAAGTCTGTGCGCTGCGTGAGCGGTTGCCGGACGTGCCTGATGGCCGCGAACAGGCGACGCGTTTGGACCAGAAGATTCTTCCCGGATTTATCTACTCGAGCCCGGCGATGACGCGGTTGGTTGAAGAGATACACAAGATTCGGTCGTCGAACGTCACTGTGTTGGTGACCGGAGAGTCCGGTACGGGAAAAGAATTAGTCGCGCGCGCGATTCATCAGCTATCTTCGCGCCGCTCGCGAGTGTTCGTTCCCTTTAACTGTACCGCGGTGCCGAAAGAACTTTCCGAAGCCTACCTCTTCGGTTACAAGCGCGGCGCCTTCACCGGAGCCTTCTCGGATTCGCCTGGAGTTATCCGCTCGGCGGCGGGGGGCACGCTCTTTCTTGACGAGATTGGCGACCTACCGACAGACCTGCAGCCAAAGCTGTTGCGCTTCCTGCAGGAGGGCGAGATTCAGCCGCTCGGTGAACAGCGACCTCTCAAAGTCGATGTCCGCATTATCGCTGCGACCAACACCGACCTTGAAAAGATGGTTGCGGAAGGTAGATTTCGCGAGGATCTCTATTACCGCCTCAACGTAATTCGCCTGCAAGTTCCGCCGTTGAGAGATCGGCGCTCTGAGATTCCCTCTATCGTGGATCATTACGTCGATCATTATTCCGAAAAATTCGGCCGCCGTGATATCAGAATCACTCCCCAGACAATGGATCTGTTAATGGTCTGTGATTGGCCCGGAAACGTCAGACAGGTTTGCAATGAAGTGCAGCGAATCATCGCCCGCGCCGAAGATAGCGCGGTGATCACACCGGACCAGCTTTCACCGGAACTCGGCCGCATGTCCGCACACCTCTCTTTATCTGCTGGGCCTTCCCCGTACGGATCCTCTTCGAACGATAATGGCCACGCTCTGGCGATGAGCGCCGCGGTTGAAGACCTGGAGCGAAGAATGATCGTCGAAGCGTTGCGCAATCACGGTGGAAACGTTACTCGCGCCGCTCGTGAGCTTGGAATCACGCGCCGCGGTCTGCAACTCAAACTAGTCCGCTACGCAATCAACGCCACAGCCTAAATCGTCCAAACCCAAAGTCGGTTCCGTCGCGCGGTGAAGTCGAACTCCAGCTCCACTACATGCTAGGCTCATGCTTCGAAGGACTGAATAATCAAAAGGAGCTGCGGAAAAAATGACTTCAACAGATGAAAGACCGGACGGGATGGAAGTCTCTATCGCTTGCCTGACGGACACAGGCCGAGTGCGCTCAGCCAATGAAGACGCATTTATCGTCGCCGAGCTTAATGATAAGGAGGTCAAGACCATGTGAAAACAGGTTGGGACCTCGCGAACAGTCGTTGAGTTCTGCTGAACCGTATTGAACCGTATACGTGTGCGATGATATCGTTGACTAAAGCAAGCAGAAAGGCTAATAAAACGATGAGCGAGCTTCTAAAACCAATAGACGCAGCACAGCTAGCCGGGGTTAGTTACCCGACGCTGAAGCAGTGGATCTACAAAGGCAAGATTCGCACGACGAAGACGGCCGGCGGTCATCACCGAATCGCCCGTAGCGAGATCGAGCGTGTAACCGGAACGGCGAAAGCGAAGAGGTCAAGCGGGCGCAAGCCGGTAGGTCTCGATGCCATCAGTGGTCGCAACAAACTGCCGGGGACCATCACCGAGCTTCGTTTCGAAGGTTTGCTGGTACAGGTAACGATCGATGTTGGCGGGCATGAAATAACGTCAATTATCACCAGCGACGCAGCGCGGTCTTTGGGTTTGAAAGAAGGCGTCTCTGTTTATGCTCTAGTTAAGGCTACGGAAGTCATGGTGATTCGAGGCTAGTTCTTCTCGCTGAACCCCTGTGCCCTTCTCAAGCCTATCACCCAATAGAGGGGATTCATGCGATGCGGTTAAGAAGCCATACCTCGATCTTCTTTCTAGTTGTCCTTGCTTACATAGGTTCAGTCACATCGATTCACGCACAAGCAGGAAAAGCGGAAGTAACTGGCGAGGTGCGCGACCAGAACAGCGCACTGGTTGCGCAAGCGCGAGTCACGGCTACTGAAGTCACCACCGGCCAAACCTACTCTGCTACTGGCACTGCAACGGGTGATTACACAATAACCAATCTGAAACCAGGAACGTACAACGTCGCTGTTGAAGCAAGCGGGTTCAAGCGCTTCGTACGTGAGGGTGTGCGGCTCGCGACTGGTGAGCGAGTGCGAGTGGATGTTGAGCTACAGCCGGGCGCGCTATCTGAAAGCGTAACAGTCACGCAGGACGCCTCATTGCTCAGGACAGAATCGGGCAGCCTTGGTCAGGTCATCCACAATCGCAAGATTGTCGATATCCCACTCAATGGCCGAAACTTTCTTTCGCTGGTTACCCTATCAGCCGGCGTTGCACAGCCGCCTCCGACCACCGCCGGGCCGGCTTTCCCTCGGATCAATGGTGGCCGGCCACGAACGAATGAATATCTGTTCGACGGAATCTCGGTGCTGCAACCAGAACCGGGTCAAGTAGCGTTCTTCCCAATTGTCGAAGCAATTCAGGAGTTCAAAGTAGAAGTTAACAGTCCGTCGGCAGAGTTCGGACGCTTCAATGGCGGTGTGGTTAACCTGACTACGAAGTCCGGCACCAACGACTTTCATGGATCGGCGTTTGAGTTTCTCAGAAATGAACGACTGAATGCTCGCAACCTGTTTGCGCCGGCAGCTGCCGGGAATCCAAACAAGCCCGTGTTTCGCCGCAATCAATTCGGATTTGTAGTTGGTGGCCCGATCATCAAGGACAAGACATTCTTTTTTGGCGACTATCAGGGAACGCGTCAGTTGCTCTCCAGAGTGCGCATCTCTACCGTGCCGACGCTGGCTCAACGATCGGGAAACTTCTCTTCCAGTCTCGGAGCCTTGCTCTTCTTACAATCCAATGGTTCGATTAGTACAACCGTCACTGCAAATCCGGTCAACGTCATCGACACGAACGGCAATACAATCCAGGCACGGGTGGGCCAAATCTTTCGTCCCTCTGATCATCGAGCGTATGCGGGAAATCTCATTCCGACAAATACATTTGATCCGGTAGCGGCATCGCTCTTCCAGCGATATCCGTTGCCAACTTCAACGGGTTCGGCGAACAACTTCACACGCATCGGCAACGAGCCAGACAATCAGGACCAGTTCGACGTTCGTTTGGATCACAGATTCTCGCCCAACAATCAGGCCTTTGGTCGCGTCTCGTACGCCAAGGACATCACCAGCCCGGTAACTCCATTGCCCGATGGCAGCGGCAACATCACGGCTGGCATTACAGGCCGACCGATACTCGCGCCCTATCAATTGCCGGAAACTATGTGCACGTGTTCAATCCGCGCCTGTTAAATGAGCTTCGGATTGGTTACACGCGCAGGAAGGTCGAGCGGCAGGCGACCCAGCTTGATTCAGCGCCATCGCAGAGTTTGGGGATTCCCGGCATACCGACCAATGGAGCCTTCCAAAACACGCTGCCGACTTTTTCGATTGCCGGTTTGCAACAACTCGGTCCCTCAGCGAATACGGCGTCCGACTTTCGCACCGACGTGACTCAGGTCTTCGACGCCATTTCAATGCAGCGCGGCCGTCACTCCTTGAAATTCGGCATTGACTGGCGTTGGGAACGGCTCGATGTGATTCAGCCGCCATCGCCCACTGGAAATTTCAGCTTCAGCACGCTGTTCACGAACTCTCAGGCGCTGCCAACCATCGGCACAGCACTTTCGAGTTTCAGTGGAAACGCTCTCGCAAGTTTTCTGCTTGGGCAAGTGCAGACCTTCTCGATCGATGTTCAGCAAAGCGTCCTGCGTCCGCGCGCGCACACCCAGGAATATTTCGTGCAGGACGACTTCAAGGCGACATCGCGCCTGACTATCAACGCAGGCCTGCGCTATACACTCAACTTTCCGTCTACTGACAAAGACAACCATGGCGCGGTTTTCAATCTGCAGATGCAGAAGCTGGAATTCTTTGGACAAAACGGGTTTCCCGAATCTGCACGACGCTTGCACAAGCTGGACTTTGGACCACGTCTCGGCGTCGCATATCGAGTTAATGACAAGACAGTAATGCGCGCCGGGTACGGAGTCATCTGGATCGAGATGGCCGGCATCACGACACCGTTTACCACTCCGCAGTTCCCGTTCATTCAGACGGTTTCACAACGAACGCTCGACAACATCACCCCGGCCTTCGCGCTTTCGACTGGTCCGAGTGTGGCGCCGCTTCCGCCGACGCCTGATGCAGGGTTGGGCCAGGGTGTATTTTCAGCCGACGCAAATCTCGGCAGTGGCTACGCGCAACAGTGGAATTTTGCCGTGCAGCGCGAACTCACGAAGAACATGGTTGTTGAGGTCGCTTATGCGGGCTCGAAGATTACTCATGTCGGTATTCCCGATACGAGCATCAACCAACTCACTGCCAGTCAACTCGCTATGGGCGCGGCATTGCTGGTGCGCGTTCCCAACCCGTTTTTCGGTTTGATCCCTCGTTCGTCGAGTCTGGGCGATCCGACGATTCCGGTGGCGCAGTTATTGAAGCCTTATCCACGCTTCACGACTGTCAGCCTGTATCGCAACAACGTTGGGAACACGAACTACAACGCGTTCCAGGCCAAGCTTGAGCAGCGCTTCTCGCGGGGCCTGTCGTTTCTAGTCAGTTACACTCGCTCAAAACTAATCGATCAAGCCTCTTCAGTATTCGATGCTTCGATACTAACCGGGCCAATCGCAAACTTCCCGGTAGCCGACAGTTTCAATCGTAGACTTGAGCGAGACCTTTCTAATGGAGACATTCCTAACGTCTTTGTCGCGAGCTTCACTTATGATTTACCGTTCGGGAAGGGCAGGCGATTCAATCCACATGGAATAGCCGGGGCTTTGCTGAATAGCTTTGAATTGGCAGGCGTGGTTACGTTGCAATCAGGAATACCGATCGCAGTCACGCAAGCTACAAACTTCAACGCCTTCGCAGGATTCGGAACGCAAAGACCCAACCTGAACGCAAACCCGAATCTACCGTCATCACAACAGACCACCACTCAGTTCTTCAACGTCGCAGCCTTCACCGTTGCGCCCCAGTTTACGATTGGCACGAGTTCTCGCAATCCAGTTCGTGGGCCGAATTACCAAAACGCAGACATCGCGCTCATCAAGCGCATTCCTTTCAGCGAAACGAAAAATCTGGAGTTGCGCGTGGAGGCCTTCAATCTAACTAACACGCCTGCACTCGGAGCACCGAATGCCGTCCTTGCTTCGCCTGGGTTTGGTTCAATCACATCGGCCGGTGATCCGCGAGTGATTCAACTTGGTATCAAACTCAATTTCTAGCAAGGCGTGGGATGAGAAGCATGTGGCAACATCGTTCAGCACTCTCAGAGAGCACAAACTTGCGGTTTCTGGTGACCACGAAGGTCGTGATCCTCGCCTTCCTGCTTCTGTCGATACTGAGCTGTCGTTCCAACGGACCATCACCGACCGGGTCATCGACGGCGAACGAGGCCGAGCGGCTTTGTGTCTCATGCTGCGGCGGATTGTCGAAAGCGGCAATGTCCCAGGAATCGGTAATCCCCGTCAGACCTTGCGCGATATTGGCTTACTTGTCAGGAATCGAGACGGCTGCGAAGAAGTGCGAAAGGACGATCTCTACAACGTGCCGAGGTTTCTTAATCGGGTGTTAGCGCTGGACGTTGAGCACCAGAACGCGCTCTTCGATCACTTTGTTGACCTGTTCGATCAGACTGTACGTTACGCGAAGGCTAACGGAACCTTTGACGAGGGAGTGACCGACATCAAAGCTCTGGCAATTCGGATCGCCAAACCTCAGCGCGTAGTACACACCGCCGAGCGCGTAAGGAAGCGCAAGACGGGAGCTTTCTTTCGCCATCGCAAGAACGGCCACTTTATCTTAGCCGTCGAATCTGGACGACACACCAATCCGGAGAACGGAAATAGCTACCGCACTTTTGCGGTCTGGAAACCCGAAGCGGCCCGTTCCAGCTATATGCACGACGACGAACTCAGCGAGAAGTACAGAGCAGTTGTGCCCGGTAAGGCGCGTCAATGGTGGACTAAGAAGCATGCTACCGTGCCGCTGATTGAAACTCTCGAGACTCACATCATTGGCGGGGCCATCATCCCCTTGTGGCAGAGATTCAAGACGCACGAAGAAGCCCGCTTGCGCGTAGTAAGAGTCACCACGGACGATGGTAAGCGAATTGTCGGAATTCGAATCCCGCCTGAGCAGGTTGGGGTGATTGTGCGAGCGCTTGGCTCGACTCGCGACCTTCGCGAGCCGGACGAGATCTTTTGCGGCATCCTGGACGAAGGCGACGAAGTCACACTCGTTTCCGGCCTCACACTCCGCCGAGCATTCATCCACCGAGAGCCCTTCATTGAATTAGGCGGAGCCATACGTTTGGTACTCAGCTAGCCGATGCCGGCGTAGATGTTGTGAAGATCAAGGAGTTGATGGGGCACTCTTCAATTGTGACAACCATGCGTTACATTCACGCCACCGATAAAGGGAAGCGCGGCGCGATTACTGTTTTGTCGGAGTATCGACAGCAGCATTGTCGCAAGATTGTCACAAACGAATGCTATCAGCGTGAGCGTTGATGATAAGTCGCAGCGGGCAAGGTCTCGAAAAGCAGAAACCGATCTTTCCGATCAATCTTCTGTTTCAGTTCATCCCTTGAGATTGTTTTCAGCATGATAGTTCTCCATTTCAAAAGTAGACCCTTCCGTCTATGAATTAGTCCTACTTCTTGCTTGCGTCCGCTTCCGGTTCCTGTGCCCAAAAGATCCACGCAGCGCCATTCTTATGTTTCTGGCGCGTGGAGAGCATCCCGCGCTGCTCAAGCAGAGTGCGGGCGCCGCGATACATATTTGCGTACAAACACTGGGTGACGTCCGATAGTTCCCACCCTTGTTTCGAAAGTCCGGTCTTACGAAAGGCGCGTTCCATCTTCTGGCGTTTCCTTTCAAACAGGGTAACCAACGCTTTACTCATCTCCTCGCAGAGCGCCTTAAACTCCGCGCATTCCGCAGCCCTGAAAACAGGAAAATTTGGCTCGTAGTAGCGCTCGGTCGGATACTTCTTCTCCCACTCTTCTGATTCGCGCAGAAGCTCGCTTTTCATCATATCGTTGATGTGCGTATGAACACTCGGTGGTGACAGATCAAGCACTTCGGCTAGCTGGGAGATGGTCTTCGGCTCGCGGGCCACGAGATTCAGAATCTCCTCTTTTGTTCCGTTCGGTAGTAACTTCCTTTTTGTAATTTCCGTCCATGGATCGCTGTAACCACCAGGTCCTGCCGATACACACTCACAGGGAAAACGCAGGCCTTTTGAGTTGTCAGGAATAGCCATTCTTATCCTCTCTAATCCAAGTGTTAATATTAGGGCGTACCCTAAATCTGGCCTTTACATTTTCAATATTAGGGCGTAGCCTAAAACCACTTTACGGTTCACTTAAATTTAAGATGCCACTCGCCGGGGTGGTCACCCGAGAAGGCTGATACACATGTCCGAGCCAGGAGATAGGCTGCAACATTACCGCATCTGCTCGCCGCAGGTCGCCCGGCCCAGGCTTCGCTTTCCTGGGCGTTTAACTTTCAATCCCTCGCCGACAGATAACCATTCGCGTCTCAGACGAAAGGAAGCAGAACAATATGCACGAAGATAGAAGGAAAGCAAACCCACTTGCGAATAACGATGTCAGTCCGCTTGTCCGGGTCCCGCTCGCTAATCTCGGCAAAATAATCGCCTTGCTGATTCTTGTTGCGCTCGGTCTGGTCTACGTCACCGAGCGCAGTCGAGCGCAGCAGCGAGTAGCAATGCCGCAAAAGACTGACGGGTTCGACCAGCAGATCACCGCAAACGCGCTGCCGGTGTTGGAAGATGGAAAGCAAATCTTTCGCTTCGACACCTTCGGCGATGAGGCTTTCTGGGGCGATACGCTCAAGCTTCATCGGGCGATCGAGGGTGCTAAACTTGGAGGCGTCGGGGCCGGCGTTAGCCCGAAGACGGCACTTGCGGTCGGCTTGAAAGTCGACATGGATGCGCTGCCCGCGGACCTCGTCGACAAGATCAAGCGAGGCCAGGTCAACCTGGACGACCCCGCTACCACCCTTGTCCTGATCAAACTCAACTCGGTCCTCGGCCTTCAAGGACAGTTCAACCAGGATGGCGGTCTGAAGACGTTGGGAATTACCTGCGCCGTCTGCCACTCCACGGTTGATAACGCATTCGCACCGGGGATTGGTCATCGCCTTGACGGGTGGGCCAACCGCGATCTCAATGTCGGAGCCATTATCTCGCTTGCCCCAGACTTGAGCGCGGTGACGAGTCTTCTTGGTGTCGATGAAGCAACGGTGAAGAAAGTGCTGGCCGCCTGGGGGCCAGGTAAATTCGATGCCGAACTCTTCCTTGATGGCAAAGGTTTCCGCCCGGACGGCAAGTCAGCGGCGACTTTGATCCCGCCCGCTTTTGGTCTTGCTGGGGTAAACCTGCACACCTGGACCGGTTGGGGAGGCATCAGCCACTGGAACGCGTTCGTAGCTAACCTCGAGATGCACGGGAAGGGAACCTTCTATGATCCGCGGCTGAACGACGCGGTCAAATTTCCCGTTGCCGCGAGGGCCGGTTTCGCAAACGTACGAAATGACCCCGATCTGATCTCGTCTAAGCTTCCGGCACTACAGATGTATCAACTCGGCATCTCGGCGCCGGCGCCTCCGGATGGTAGTTTCAACCGTCCTGCCGCGGCAAGAGGTAAAGCCTTATTCAGTGGCCAGGCGAACTGCGCTCAGTGTCATGTGCCACCGACCTTCACTGAGCCGGGCTGGAACATGCACACACCTGCCGAGATCGGCATTGATGATTTTCAGGCGAAACGCTCGCCTGACGAACGCTACCGCACGTCGCCACTCAAAGGGCTCTGGACCCACCAGACCGGTGGTTTCTATCACGATGGTCGCTTTGCGACTTTGCTCGACGTCGTCAATCACTACAACAACTTTGGGGGACTAAGTTTGACTGAGCCGCAAAAGCGCGACTTGGTTGAGTACCTGAAGTCGCTATGAAGGATTTTCGAAGATAGCTGTGAAGCCTTACTTCCAACATAAACTGTGCCTGGGGCGCAGCAACAATAGAGAGGAGGATTGCCATGGCAAGTCCTGCAAGTATCGGTGGACACCCGATCCACCCAATGATCATTCCCTTTCCGATAGCTCTTTGGGTGTTCTCACTCATCGCTGACGTGATTTACCTGTGGCGTGGCAATCCGGTGTGGAGGGACTACATAGCCTTCTACACTCTGCTGGGCGGCATCATCGGAGCAGCCGTAGCCGCCGTGCCCGGATTCATCGACTGGCTGTCGCTCAGAGACCGCGCCGTGGTTAAGATCGCCAATTGGCATGCGCGCCTCAACGTCATCGCGCTATTGATCTTCGCGGCGAGCTTTTATCTGCGCACAACAGGTGGCGCGGGGCTTATGAGCGGCAGTTACACCATTCCCATCGGGCTATCCGTGCTCGGGGTTATCTTGATCTCGATCTCTGGCTACCTCGGCGGTGAGATGGTTTTCAAACACGGCGTAGCGGTCGATCAGCAATCCGGTGATAGTATAGCGAGCCAGTGAAGGCAAGGCCGCGTCCGAGAAGTCCAAATCTAGTAAAGACGTTCGCGCCCGGTGACCGACTATCCAGGGAGATCCTACAAATGAATCATCGTGAAACCGCGTACGCGCTCTTGAGAATTACTATGGGCGTGATCTTTCTGTTTTACGGCATTGGAAAGTTCATGGGTGGCATCAGTAATTTTGTCGGCGGAATGAATCAACATTTCTCAGGTAAGCTACCGGCGTTCATGGTGATGCCTTTTGCTTACGCTTTGCCCTTCGGTGAGGTAATCGCCGGCCTGCTCATTCTGTTCGGCTTGTTCACTCGCGCCGGGCTGGTGCTTTCTGGCTTGCTGTTGTTTGGTCTCACGTTTGGCACGGTTATGCTTGGCGACGCGCCGACGGTTGCGCACAACCTGCAATATGCGCTGGTGAATTTCGTGCTGCTGTGGTTTGTGGATCTGAATCGCTATTCGCTGGACTCGCTCTTTCGGCGAAAGACAGCAGCAGGTTTCACAAGCTGAGTCTGCTGCATCGCGTTTCAGATGCGAAGACTCATCTTTCGCCATTGGGTTGGGCTTCTCGAAACAGGGAGGAAGGATTATGCGCTCTTTGAGTCTACCGGCGGCGGCGTTATGCATTGGGTTAACTGTCGCCGGCGTAAATCATCAGCTCAGTCGCGGAAGCACTATCTCACTCGGACCATCCTTTGGCGGGGCGCCATCTTTTACAATAACGGAAACGGTTAACAAAAGGATCTCTCAGCCCGCGACCGCACTGCGCTACCGGCTTGATGCGTCGCAAAGTAAATTCATTGCTCATGCTCTCGCTGGTGGCCTACTCTGGTTCAAGGGTCACGAGCACCTCGTCGCGGTTCGCGACTTCACCGGTGAAGCTCAACTGACCCCCAACTCAATTACACCCGCCTCGCTGGAGATCACGGCAAAGACCGACTCGATGGTTGAAACCAGCAGCGTCTTTACCGACCAGCAAAAGCAGATCATCAACAAAGAGCTGCGCGAGATCGTGCTCCAGCCTACCCAGTATCCTGAAATCGTTTTCCGGAGCACGAACGTTACTGGCAAAGCAACAGCCCCAAATCAATATGACCTCAAGATTGTCGGCGATCTGACGCTGCATGGAGTGACGCGGCCAATAACCATTCCGACGAAGGTAACAGTCACGGGAAACGAACTTCGGGCGCAGGGCGAATTCAGCATCAATCGCGTAGACTTCAAAGTCAAAGCAACTTCGGCGGTGCATGGCTTGGTGCGAGTCCGAAATAAGATTAAGTTTACCTTCGAAATAGTTGGACATCAGCAATGAAAGGATCGGTGAAAATGATCAGTACGAATTCATATCAACCAAAGCAATTTAACCTCAGCGGCTTGAATGGCATCTCGGATAAGACGATGGAGATGCACTTCAAGCTCTATGAAGGTTACGTCAAAGAAACGAACAAGTTGAATGAAAAGATCGCGGAGTTTGTAAAAGACGGTAAAGTCGATCACGACGAGTTCGCCGAG